>FTHQ01000273.1_pt1 | contig 37288 bp, 36 predicted proteins | sample 1641001 | NCBI WGS metagenome assembly FTHQ01 (sample SAMEA3914872, study PRJEB12502) | metagenome | biome: forest; material: soil | place: Canada | collected 2011-07-03 | depth 0.3 m | reverse complement strand
CGGCGTCGCGCGCGGGCGCGGCCGGCGACGAACCGCTGCTGATCGCGCGCCGCACCGGCGCGCCCGTGTGGGTGTGCCCCGATCGCGTCGCGGCCGCGCAGGCGCTGCGCGCCGCGCATCCGGACGTCGACGTGATCGTCAGCGACGACGGCCTGCAGCACTACCGCCTCGCGCGCACCGTCGAGCTCGTCGTATTCGACCACCGGCTCGGCGGCAACGGTTTCCTGCTGCCGGCCGGCCCGCTGCGCGAGCCGCTGTCGCGGCACCGCGACGCGACGCTCGTCAACGACCCGTACAGTAGCGCGCTGCCGCCCTGGCCCGACACCTACGCGCTCGCGCTGACGCCGGGCGCCGCGTGGCACCTCGACCAGCCCACGCTGCGCCGCCCGCTGTCGCAGTTCGCGAACGAACGCGTGCTCGCCGCAGCCGGCATCGGCGCGCCGGAGCGCTTCTTCGCGACGCTGCGCGCGGCCGGTCTCGCGCCGGCGACCCGCGCGCTGCCGGACCATTACGCGTTCGCGGACAATCCGTTCGTCGACGATGCCGTCGATGCGATCCTGATCACCGAGAAGGATGCAGTAAAATTGGGCGCTTCCTGGCGCGACGCCCGACTGTGGGTGGTCCCCGTCGAAGCCGCGCTCGACCCTCGCCTCATTGCCCTCGTTGTGGAGAAACTCCGTGGACGCTCGCCTGCTTGAAATCATTGTGTGCCCTATCTGCAAAGGCCCGCTCCACTACGACCGTGCCGCGCAGGAGCTGATCTGCAACGCGGACAAGCTCGCCTACCCGATCCGCGACGGCATCCCCGTGATGCTGGTCGACGAAGCGCGCCAGACCGTCGAAGGCACGCCGGTCGACCCGGCCGGCCGCTGAACCGCCGCGCCGCTCGTCCGGCGCACCGAATCGACACAGGCGGCCCGGCCCCGGCCGGGTCGCCGCACTTCGCCGGGCGACCGGCTTCCGGCGTCGCCCGCCCCGTCCTTCTCAACGCTCCCCGATGACTCACCCGCAACCCTTCATCGCCGTCATTCCCGCCCGGCTCGCGTCGACGCGGCTCCCGAACAAGCCGCTCGCCGATCTCGGCGGCAAGCCGATGGTCGTGCGTGTCGCCGAGCGCGCGCGCGAAGCGGGCGCGCAACAGGTGCTCGTCGCATCCGACGCGCAGAGCGTGCTCGACGCGGCGCGCGATCACGGCTTCGAGGCGGTGCTCACGCGCGCCGATCATCCGTCCGGCACCGACCGGCTCGCGGAAGTCGCGGCGGCCTTCGGCTGGCGCGACGACACCGTGGTCGTCAACGTGCAGGGCGACGAGCCGCTGATCGACCCCGTGCTCGTGCGCGACGTAGCGTCGCACCTCGCCGCGCATCCGGCGTGCGCGATCGCGACCGCGGCGCACCCGATCCACGACGCGGCCGACGTGTTCAACCCGAACGTCGTGAAGGTCGCGCTCGACGCGCAGAGCGTCGCGCTGTACTTCTCGCGCGCGCCGATTCCGTGGAGCCGCGATGCATACCAGCCGCACTGGCCCGACGTCGCGGCCATGCCGGCGCCGGCCTTCCCGGTCTACCGGCACATCGGCCTCTATGCGTATCGCGCGCGTTTCCTGCGCACCTATCCGTCGCTCGCGCAGGCGCCGATCGAACAGGCCGAGCAGCTCGAACAGCTGCGCGCGCTGTGGCACGGCGAGCGCATCGCGGTGCTGATCACCGAGTCCGCGCCCGAAGCCGGCATCGACACGCCGGCCGATCTCGCGCGCGTGCAGGCCCTTTTTCAGCCGGGTTCAAAATAACCCGTGGCATAATCAGGCGATTGTGCGAGCCGTCCGCGACCAGCGCGTCCTCGCTTGACCCCGCCCGTGGCCCTGCCGGCAGCCGCGCGTCGCCCAAGCCGACGCGTCGCATCAGACCGGTCCGCCGCGCGCCGGGCAAGCCCCGCGCCCGCCGTCGCCGACGCCTTTGTGTCTCGCCACACGAATCTACATACTTGGAGATATCACCATGCGTTTGATCCTGTTGGGCGCGCCCGGCGCGGGAAAGGGCACCCAGGCAAACTTCATCAAGGAAAAATTCGGCATCCCGCAAATCTCGACGGGCGACATGCTGCGCGCGGCCGTGAAGGCCGGCACGCCGCTCGGCGTCGAGGCGAAGGGCTACATGGATGCCGGCAAGCTCGTGCCGGACGCGCTGATCATCGGCCTCGTCAAGGAGCGCCTGAAGGAATCCGACTGCGCGAACGGCTATCTGTTCGACGGTTTCCCGCGCACGATCGCGCAGGCTGACGCGATGAAGGAAGCCGGCGTCGCGATCGACTACGTGCTCGAGATCGACGTCCCGTTCTCGGAAATCATCGAGCGCATGAGCGGCCGTCGCACGCACCCGGCATCGGGCCGTACGTACCACGTCAAGTTCAACCCGCCGAAGGTCGAAGGTCACGACGACGTGACGGGCGAACCGCTGATCCAGCGCGACGACGACAAGGAAGAAACTGTCAAAAAGCGTCTCGAAGTATACGAAGCGCAGACCAAGCCGCTGATCACGTACTACGGCGACTGGGCGCAGCGTGGCGAGGAAAACGGTCTGAAGGCGCCGCAGTATCGCAAGATCTCGGGCCTCGGCACCGTCGACGAAATCCGCGAGCGAGCGTTCGACGCACTGAAGTAAGCAGCGCGTCGCGCACCCGCAAGCCGCCCGTTCCGGGCGGCTTTTTTTGCCTGTCGCGATTGGCACGATCGCGCGCGTGTCGCCGCCGCGCGGCGGCGCACCGTACAATCGGTCGAACGCGTGGGTCGTGCGAGCGGCGCACCGGAGTTCCAGCCGATCGCTCGGGGTCGGGGTCGGGCACGCGCACGCGCAAGAAAAAACGCCCGCGATGCGGGCGTTTTTTTCGTGTGCTGGTGGACGTGCGCCGATGGCTCGGCTCACTCCTCGCCGTCGCGCTGCATCCGTTGCCGCAGTTCGCTCACCTGCGATTCGACGACGGTCGCATCGTCCGCATCCGGTCGCTCGCCGAGATACTGCTCGAGATCCTCGAGCGCGGGGCGCAGGTAGTCGAGCCGCGCATACGCGAAGCCGCGGTCGCGCACCTCGTCGAGCTGCTCGGGCAGCAGGATCACGAGCCGCTGCTGCACCGCGAGCAGCCGCTGCCAGCGTTCCGTCTGCAGATAGATCGTCTTCAGGTTGCGCAGCATCCGCGCGATGATCTCGCGGCTCGTCGCCGGCTGCAGCAGCGCGCGCAACGCGCTGTCGACCGCGCCGGCCGCACGCGCGACGTACGGCTCGAGCATCTCGACCATCTCGGCTTCGGACAGCGAATGGCCGTTGGTCGGATCGATGATCAGATCACCGTCCGGCAGCGTCACGCGCAGCAGGAAATGGCCGGGGAACGATACGCCGCGCGCCGGTACGCCGATCTGCTCGGCGAGTTCCAGGTACAGCACCGACAGCGAGATCGGGATCCCGCGCCGCCGTTTCAGCACGGCGTTCAGGTGGCTGTTATCGGGGTCGTAGTAATCGTTGTGATTGCACGCGAAACCGAGCTCGCGGAAGAAGAAGTCGTTCAGCGCGGCGACGCGGCCCTTCAGGTCCGCATCGTCGGCGAGCCGCCGGCGCAGCCGCGCCGCCAGCATGTCGAGTTCGGCCAGCGTGCCCTGCAGGTCGAGGTCGGGATACGCGTCCTGCGCCAGCGACAGCGCGGCTTCCGTGACGGGCAGACTGTCGTCGTCCGCCACGAGCGTGCTGAAGTAGTCGAGGACGCGGGTCATTGCGGTCGTCACTTGGCGCGCCTTCTGAAGTAAGCGTATTTGAAGCCCATCACCCACAACATACCGAAATATAGTGCAGCAAACAGCACGAGGCACGCGGCCATCAGCGCAATGCGATCGAGCGGCTGCGCGCGCATCCCGGTCCAGTCGAAATTGATCGCGCACCAGTGCATCAGGCCCGCGAGCACGAGCGCCGCGCCGACGAGCTGCACGAAAAAGCGCAGCCAGCCCGGCGACGGCTGGTAGATGCCGCGCTTGCGCAGCCCGAGGAACAGCAGCAGCGAGTTCAGGCACGCACCGACGCCGATGCTCAGCGTGAGCCCCGCGTGGCCGATCAGCGGCACGAACACGTAGTTCGAGAGCTGCGTGACGATCAGCACGCCGATCGCGATCTTCACCGGCGTCTTGATGTCCTGCTTCGCATAGAAGCCCGGCGCGAGGATCTTGATCAGGATGATGCCGACGAGGCCGATTCCGTACGTCGCGAGCGCGCGCGCGACCATCGTGACGGTATGCGCGTCGAACTTGCCGTAGTTGAACAGCGTCGCGGTGAGCGGCGTCGCGAAGAAGAACAGCGCGAGCGCGCTCGGCGCCGCGAGCAGGAACGTGACGCGCAGCCCCCAGTCGAGCAGCGCCGAATATTCGTGCGAGTCGGCGTCGACGTGCGCCTTCGACAGGCTCGGCAGCAGGATCGTGCCGAGCGCGACGCCGAGCAGCGCCGTCGGGAACTCCATCAGGCGGTCGGCGTAATTGATCCACGACACCGCGCCCTGCCCGAGCCGCGACGCGATGTTGGTGTTGATGATCAGCGACAGTTGCGCGACGGACACCGCGAACGTCGCCGGCACCATCTTCGCGAGCACGCGCTTCACGCCCGGATGACGCAGCGCGCGCAGCGGATTCAGGCCGATCAGCGGCACCATGTCGACCTTCTTCAGGCCCGGCAGTTGCACGAGAAACTGCAGCACGCCGCCGACGATGACGGCCCACGCGAGCGCGTAGACCGGCACCTTCAGGTGCGGCGCGACGAACACGGCCGCGGCGATGAACGCGACGTTGAGCAGCACCGGCGCGAACGCGGGCAGCGAGAAGCTCTTGTACGTGTTCAGCACGCCCGACGCGAGCGTGGTCAGCGAAATGAACACGATGTACGGGAACATGATCCGCGTCATCGTGACCGCGAGCGGGAACGCCTGGCCGTCGCTGTGCAGGCCGGACGCGACCGCGAACACGACCCACGACGCACCGGCGATCCCGACGACCGACAGCACGGCCAGCGCCCACGCGAGCACGGTGGACATCGCGTCGACGAGCGCCTTCGTCGCATCGTGCCCCTGCTGGTTCTTGAACTCGGCGAGGATCGGCACGAACGCCTGCGAGAACGCGCCTTCGGCAGACAGGCGGCGCAGCAGGTTCGGAATGCGGAAGGCGACGTAGAACGCGTCGGTGTATTGACTGGCGCCGAACGCACGGGCGATCAGCGTCTCGCGGGCCAGTCCGGTCACGCGCGACAGCAGCGTGAAGCCGCTGACCGTCAGCAGGGCTCGGAATAGATTCATGGGGCGCTTATTATACGGACGTTGCGCGACCCGGCCACCGGCCGATGCCGAAAAGCGCGGCCGCCGCCGGCGCCCCGCCCGGCGGGCGTTAAGTCGAACTTGCCACTGGCTTGATTTTGTTGCTATAATCGCCGGTTTCTGGGCTCGTACATGCACGGCAACTGCCGTTTTCATGTCCCGGCCTCGGTTAAAATCACCGTTTTTTTATGCGCCCCTGGGCAATCGTTCTCAGGGGACGGATCGAAAAGCAGCGCTTGGCCGTCAGGCTCCAAGCTCTGGAAACAGGACAGGATAAGGAACCGTCATGGCTAACTCCGCACAAGCACGCAAGCGCGCCCGCCAGGCCGCGAAGGCAAACTCGCACAACTCGGCGCTGCGCTCGAAATTCCGTACCGCGATCAAGTCGGTTCGCAAGGCTGTTGAAGCCGGCGACCAGGCAAAGGCTGCCGAGCTGTTCAAGGCTGCCGTGAAGACGATCGACACGATCGCCGACAAGAAGATCGTTCACAAGAACAAGGCCGCTCGCAGCAAGAGCCGCCTGGCCGCAGCCGTCAAGGGTCTGCAGGCAGCAGCGTAAATCCGGTGCGCCCGCTCGCGCGGGCGTTCCTGTTTCCTGCGATCACGAAAAAGCCCGCCTAGGCGGGCTTTTTCGTTGCCGGTCGCTCGCGCATCACGCGCGGCGGCGACCTGTACGCGGGCGGGCACGGCACGCGCCCGCCGGCATCACTTCTTCGCGTTGTAGTCCGGCAGCTCGCACGCCTCGGTCACGACGAGGTTGTTGTCCTTCGCGAAATTCAGCACGAAATCGAAAGCCATCGGCTCGATGTCGCGCAACCGCGAATCGAGGATCACGCATTTCAGGTCGCCGAGCATCGTCGGACGCACGTACAGCGAATACTTGAGACGCGCGTTCGGCCCGCTCGCCCCCGGCCCGAAGCAGGCCATCACACCGGCCAGACGTTCCGACCAGTCGCTCGGGCGAAACTTTTTCCCGTCTTTCGTGATGCCCTGGATGAAAAATTCGGTCGGAGGGGTTTCAGCCATGTGGTTACCCAAGTGACGGCCCGGCGATGTCCAGGCAACGGCGCCTGGATACGCGAACACAAAGCTGGAGGGTCGGCGGCACACGCTCATCGATATCCCGAAAACGGGGCGTCGAGGCGCGCCGCCGGTGGACTGCACCGGATGTGTGCAGCGCACGGCTTGTGTCCGGCAGAGCGCGAAAAGCCTTGCCTGCCGGGCTGGAGAAAACTTTCGAATTATACCGCAGCGCGCCATCGCGCGTCGTCCCGACGCCCGTCTTCCCGCACTGCGGATCGCGCGCGGCGATCCTGCCCCGCGTCGCTCCACGGCTCGTCAAAGCACAGAAAATCCTTTATGCTGCTTTGAGTTATCCACACCCGACGGCGGCGCCGTCCGGCCTCGCTGCCGGGTGAGACCCGCCGTATTTCGTTTCATGACCGCCAAAACCATTCGTCACTACCTGCAGTTCAAGGATTTCTCGCTGGAAGACTACGAGTACGTGCTCGAACGCACGGGTATCCTGAAGCGCAAGTTCAAGAACTACGAGACCTATCACCCGCTGCACGACCGCACGCTCGCGATGATCTTCGAGAAGAGCTCGACGCGCACGCGCCTGTCGTTCGAGGCCGGGATCTTCCAGCTCGGCGGTCACGCCGTCTTCATGAGCACGCGCGACACGCAGCTCGGCCGCGGCGAGCCCGTCGAGGATTCCGCGCAGGTCATCTCGCGAATGGTCGACATCATCATGATCCGCACGTTCGAGCAGGACGTGATCACGCGCTTCGCGCAGAACTCGCGCGTGCCGGTGATCAACGGCCTGACGAACGAATACCACCCGTGCCAGGTGCTCGCCGACATCTTCACGTACTACGAGCACCGCGGCCCGATCGCCGGCAAGACCGTCGCGTGGGTCGGCGACGCGAACAACATGCTCTACACGTGGATCGAAGCCGCGCAGATCCTCGGCTTCAAGCTGCGCCTGTCGACGCCGCCCGGCTACGCACTCGACATGAAGCTCGTGTCGCCCGACAGCGCGCCGTTCTACGAGGTGTTCGACGATCCGAACGAAGCGTGCAAGGGCGCCGATCTCGTGACGACCGACGTGTGGACGAGCATGGGCTTCGAGGCCGAGAACGAGGCGCGCAAGCAGGCATTCGCCGACTGGTGCGTCGACGAGGAAATGATGGGCCATGCGAATCCGGACGCCCTCTTCATGCACTGCCTGCCCGCGCACCGCGGCGAGGAAGTGACGGCCGGCGTGATCGACGGCCCGCAGAGCGTCGTGTGGGACGAAGCGGAAAACCGCCTGCACGTGCAGAAGGCGCTGATGGAGTTCCTGCTGCTCGGCCGCCTCAAGCACTGACGCGCCGCAACGCACACGCGTAAAAAAGCGCCGGTCGACGATCGGCGCTTTTTGTTTGGATGCGCGACAACCGGCGCACGCCTGCGTTACAGGCAGACCGGCTCCGCCTCCAGCTCGACACCGAACTGCGCGCGCACGTCGGCCTGGATCGCCCGCGCCAGCGCCAGCACGTCGGCACCGGTGGCGCCGCCGCGATTGACGAGCACGAGCGCCTGGCGGTCGTGCACGGCCGCCGCCCCGAGCGCGCGCCCCTTCCAGCCGCAGCGGTCGATCAGCCAGCCGGCCGCGAGCTTCACCTGCCCGTCCGGCTGCGGATACGACACGACCTCCGGCACGCGGGCGCGCAGCGCATCGAACTGCGCGGCGTCGATCACCGGATTCTTGAAGAAACTGCCCGCATTGCCGAGCACCAGCGGATCGGGCAGCTTCGCGCGGCGGATCGCGACGACCGCATCGAATACGTCGCGCGGCGTCGCCGCATCGGGCGTGATGCCGCGCGCGTCGAGCTCGCGTGTGACGTCCGCGTAGCCGAGCCGCGGCGTCCATTGCTTCGGCAGCCGGAACGTCACCGCGACGATCGCGAACCGGCCGCGCCCTTCCCGCTTGAAGAAGCTGTCGCGGTAGCCGAATGCGCAGCGCGCGGCGTCGAAGCGCTCGCGGCGCCCCGTCGCCAGCTCGACCGCGACCAGCGAATCGAAATACGCCTTCATCTCGAGGCCGTACGCGCCGATGTTCTGGATCGGCGCGGCGCCGACGGTGCCCGGGATCAGCGCGAGATTCTCGAGGCCCGGCATCCCGTGCTCGAGCGTCCACGCGACGAACGCGTGCCAGTTCTCGCCGCCGCCGGCCTCGACGTACCACGCGTCGTCGTCCTCGCGCAGGATGCGTCGGCCCGCGATCTCGTCGAGCAGCACGACGCCGTCGAAATCGCGCGTGAACACGATATTGCTGCCGCCGCCGAGCACGAGTTGCGGCAGGTTCGCGACCCGCGGGTCGCGATGCAGCGCCTCGAACTGCGCCGCCTGCGTGATGCGCGCGGCGAAGCGCGCACGCGCGGCGATGCCGAACGTGTTGTGCGCGGCGAGCGGATGGTCGGGAAGCAGCGACAGGGCGGAATCGTCAGGGGGCATCGGCATTCGCGGTCACGTCGGCCCGGGCGGCGCATGGCCGGCCTTGGGCAAACGGAGGGGCATCGGTAAAATGGCAAACAGTCCGCAATTATAGCGAGTGCCCGCGCGCGAGCCGGGTGCCCGCATCTCAAGGGAGAATGCCATGCCATCGTTCGACGTCGTTTCCGAAGCGAACATGATCGAAGTGAAGAACGCCATCGAGCAGTCGAACAAGGAAATCTCGACGCGCTTCGACTTCAAGGGCTCCGACGCACGCGTCGAGCAGAAGGAACGTGAGCTGACGCTGTTCGCCGACGACGATTTCAAGCTCGGCCAGGTCAAGGACGTGCTGATCGGCAAGCTGGCAAAGCGCAACGTCGACGTGCGCTTCCTCGACTACGGCAAGGTCGAGAAGATCGGCGGCGACAAGGTCAAGCAGATCGTCACCGTGAAGAAAGGCGTGACGGGCGACCTCGCGAAAAAGATCGTGCGCCTCGTGAAGGACAGCAAGATCAAGGTGCAGGCGAGCATCCAGGGCGACGCGGTGCGCATCTCGGGCACGAAGCGCGACGACCTGCAGAGCACGATCGCGATGCTGCGCAAGGACGTGACCGACACGCCGCTCGACTTCAACAACTTCCGCGACTGACCGGCCGCCGGCCCGTCGCGTCATCCCGCCGGGCCCCGCACACGCGGCGCGCCCGGCGCGCGGCCAGCGCCGCGCGTTCTCAGGCCTTCCCGCCGTCCTGCGCGCCGCCGTCCGCGGCCGCCTTCTTCTTGTCGCCGATCCGGCTCTCCTGCCCCGCGAGCAGCTTCGAAATGTTGCCGCGGTGGCGCCACACGAGCAGCACGCTCATCGCGAGCACGGCCCACGCGACCGGGTTATGGCCCGGCGTGCCGAACAGGAACACGTCGAACACCGGCGCGAACACGGCCGCCACCAGCGCCGCGAGCGAAGAATAGCGGAAGAAGAACGCGACGATCAGCCAGGTCAGCGCGGTCGCGAGCCCGAGCACCGGGTGCACGGCGAGCAGCACGCCGGCCGCGGTCGCGACGCCCTTGCCGCCCTGGAAGCGGAAGAACACCGGGTACAGGTGGCCGAGGAACACGGCGATCGCGACCCACGCGACCGCGACGTCGGGCAGGCCGAAGTGACGGGCGAGCCAGACGGCGATCCAGCCCTTGAACGCGTCGCCGACGAGCGTCAGGATCGCGGCCTTCTTGTTGCCGCTGCGCAGCACGTTGGTCGCGCCGGGATTCTTGGATCCGTACGAACGCGGGTCGGCCAGGCCCATCACGGAACTGACGACGACGGCGAACGACACCGAACCGATCAGGTAGGCAACGAGGGCGGCGAGCAGGATCTGCATGCGGAGGACTCTTCTTTCAACGTATCGGGAAAGGGATGGCCGTGCGCGGCAAGCCGGCAGGCCGAAACGGCGCCCATTCTACCGAACGGGCGCGGCGTGCCACGAAGGTGAAACCCTCAGTCGACGCTCGCGCACTGCACGGGCCGCGCGCCGAGCAGCGACGTGAGCACCGTCGGCGCGAGGCTGACCAGGTAGCCGCGCCGGCCGCTGTTCAGGTAGATCGTCGGCAGGTCGAGGATCGTCGCCTCGACGTAGACGGGCATCGTCTTGCGCGTGCCGAACGGCGACGTGCCGCCGACGAGATAGCCCGAATGGCGATTCGCGACCTCGGGCTTGCACGGCTCGACCCGCTTCGCGCCGATCTGCCGCGCGAGATTCTTCGTCGACACCGTGCGGTCGCCGTGCATCAGCACGATCAACGGCTTCGCGTGCTCGTCTTCCATCACGAGCGTCTTCACGACGCTGTGCTCGTCGACGCCGAGCTGGCGCGCCGATTCGCCGGTGCCGCCGTGCTCGACGTATTCGTACGGATGCTCGCCGAATGCGACGCCATGACGGCGCAGCAGTTGGGTCGCGGGGGTTTCGGACACGTGTCTGGATTTGCTCATGGCGGCATTTTAATGGCGAACGATCGACGCTCGCGCAATCGCGTGCCGGCGCCGACGGTATACTCGCGGCCCGTTTTCCGCCGGCCCGCCGCATCGCGGTCACGATCTCGCCCATCATCATTGCAGACATCGTGAAGCGCTATTGCCCGATTGGCCAATTGTGGCGCGCGCGCCGTCATGGCACGATCGTTCGCAAATATCGTCGGCCCGCCGCCGGCCCCTCATCTGGAGACGCCATGTCCTCGCCCGTCCGTTCATCCGAATCGCTCGATGTCGATGCGCTGCTCGCCGCGCTGCCGCGTCGCATCGCCGACGTGCCCGCGCGCCGGGCCGCGCAGTCGCCCGCGCAGCCGGCGCTGATCGAGGATGCGCGCCGCCTGTCGTACGGCGATCTGGCGCAGGCCGTCGATGCGGCGGCCGCGCGGCTGGCGAGCCTCGGCGTGCAAGGCGGCGACCGCGTGATGATCGTCGCGGAAAACTGCGTCGCGCAGATCGTGCTGCTGTTCGCGGCCGCCCGCCTCGACGCGTGGGCGCTCGTGTCGAACGCACGGCTGTCGGCCGCCGAACTCGATGCGATCGCAGCGCATGCACGCCCTAAGCTGACCGCGTTCACGACGGACGTCTCACCCGACGCGCGCGCCCACGCCGAGCGGCTCGGCGCAATGCCGGCCGGCGCGCTGCCGGTCGACATCGGCGCGTGGTCGTATCGCGTCGACGCGAGCGCGCCCGCCGAACCGGTGGCCGCCGACGGCGCCGCCCAATGCGCGGCGCTGATCTACACGACCGGTACGACCGGCACGCCGAAAGGCGTGATGCTGTCGCACCGCAACCTGCTGTTCATCGCGGCGACGTCGAGCGCGCTGCGCCGCGTGTCGCCGGACGACGTCGTCTACACGGTGCTGCCCGTGTCGCACGTGTACGGGCTCGCATCGGTGTGCCTGGGCAGCCTGTATGCAGGCGCGACGCTGCGGCTCGCGCCGCGCTTCTCGCCGGAAGCCGTCCGCGTCGCGCTCGCCGACGAAGGCGTGACGATCTTCCAGGGCGTGCCCGCGATGCACGCGAAGCTGCTCGAACACCTGCACACGCACGGCCACGCATGGCGCGCGCCGCGGCTGCGCTTCGCATATTCGGGCGGCTCGCCGCTCGATGCGAACCTGAAGGCACGCGTCGAGCGCCTGTACGGCGTGCCGCTGCACAACGGCTACGGGATGACCGAAAGCAGCCCGACGATCACGCAGACGCCGCTCGACGCGCCGCGCACGGACAGTTCGGTCGGCGTGCCGATTCCGGGCGTCGACGTGCGGATCGTCGCGCCGAACGGCACCGACGTGCCGCCGGGCGAAGTCGGCGAGATCCGCGTGCGCGGGCCGAACGTGATGCTCGGCTACTACCGCAACGCGGATGCGACGCGCGCGGCCGTGTCGCCGGACGGCTGGCTGAGCACCGGCGATCTCGCGCGGCAGGACGCGGACGGCGCGGTGACGATCGCGGGCCGCAGCAAGGAGCTGATCATCCGCTCGGGCTTCAACGTGCATCCGGTCGAGGTCGAGCAGGTGCTGAACGCGCATCCGGACGTCGTGCAGGCGGCCGTGATCGGCCGCGCGATCGACGGCAACGAGGAAGTGCTCGCGTTCGTCGAGCGCGTGCCGGGCGCGGCGGTCGACGAGGCGGCATTGCACGCATGGTGCGCGGACCGGCTCACCGCTTACAAACGCCCTGCGCACATCCGCGTGCTCGATGCGTTGCCGGCCGCATCGACCGGCAAGGTGCTCAAGCACCGGCTGCGCGAGCTCGTCTGACGCGCCCTGCGATGCGCGGCGCAGTCCGCATCGGCGCCCCGCCCTACCACGCTGCGTCGAACGCCCGCGTCGCGCGTCAGCCGCGCGGGTGATGCTGCGCGTGCAGCGTCTTGAGCCGCTCGCGCGCGACGTGCGTATAGATCTGCGTGGTCGAGATGTCGCTGTGGCCAAGCAGCAACTGCACGACGCGCAGGTCGGCGCCGTGGTTCAGCAGGTGCGTCGCGAACGCGTGCCGCAGCGTGTGCGGCGACAGGTGCGCGCGCACGTCGGCCTGCTGCGCGTGACGCTTGATGATGTTCCAGAACTGCTGGCGCGTCATCCCGTCGCCGCGCGCGGTCACGAACAGCGCATCGGCCGCGCGTGCGCCGAGCAGCGCGGGCCGCGCGTCGCGCAGGTAGCGTTCGATCCAGCCGTGCGCGACTTCGCCGAACGGCACGAGCCGCTCCTTCGAACCCTTGCCCATCACGCGCACGACGCCTTCGTTGAGGCCGACTTCGACGGTCTTCAGCGTCACGAGCTCGCTCACGCGCAGCCCGCTCGCGTACATCAGCTCGAGCATCGTGCGATCGCGCAGGCCGAGCGGCGTGCCGATGTCCGGCGCGCCCAGCAGCGCCTCGACCTGCGCCTCCGACAATGTCGACGGGAACCGGGCCGCCTGTTTCGCGGACGTGATCCGCAGCGTCGGGTCAGCGCTCGCGCGATGCTCGCGCACGGCCCAGCCGTAATAGCGACGGAACACGGACAGTCGCCGGTTCGACGACGTCGCCTTGCCGTCGCTGCGCGCGGCGATGTAGCCGGTCACCATCGCCTCGTCGGCGCCGTCGAGCGGCGCGGCGTGCGTCGCGGCCAGCCATTGGGAAAACAGCACCAGATCGCGCCGGTACGCATCGAGCGTGTTGCGCGCGAGGCCGTGTTCGAGCCACAACGCATCGCAGAACACGTCGATCGACGCGCGGCTCGCGAGCAGCGCGGGCGATGCCGCGACGGCATCGTCGTCGGCTTCGGGGGTCGTCACAGGTTCGCTCATCGGTACGGCACACCCTCGTGCGTCAGCAGCCAGCGCTTCACTTGCTGGTAATAGCCGTTGTCGTCGTGGTTCGCGAACCCGCCGAGGCCACCCGCCGCGACGACGCGATGGCACGGGATCACGAGCGGGAAGTAGTTCGCGCCGCACGCCTGGCCGACCGCGCGCGGCGCGCTGCCGATCCGCTTCGCGACCTGGCCGTAGGTGAGCACCGTGCCGGGCGGGATATCGCTGATCACGTCCCACACGCGATGCTGGAATGCGCTGCCGACATCGGCGAGCGGCAGGTCGAAGCGTGCGGACGCGCGCTCGAAATAACGTTCGATCTGCTTGACCGCGCGCTTCGCGAGCGCCGAATCCGGATCGATCGACTTCATCGATTCGGGCAGATAGACGATCTCGCGCACCACCGCGGCATCCGTACGGATGCCGACCTTGCCGAACGGCGCGTCGATGACTGCGTTGAACATTGCCTTCTCCTGACCGGGGGATGCGCGCGGCCCTGCCCGCGCGCCGACGACACTTTACGCCGCCTTCACGCGGCCCGCAGCGCCCATTCGACATGCTCGCGCACGAGCGGCGACGGATCGTCGGCCCGGGCGCGCAGCGCGGCGACGATCGCGTCGCGCGCCGCCGGCGAGAGCCGGTCCGCACCCGCGCGCAGCGCATTGCCGAGCCCGACCGCGAGATTGCGCAGCCAGCTTTCGTAGCCGATGCGCCGGATCGCGCTGCCCTGCATCCGCGTGTCGAACGTGTCGGCATCCCACGCGAACAGCTCGACGAGCGTCGCGCGATCGAGACCGTGCCGCACGTCGAAATCGGCGACGGGCGCGGCCTGCGCGAACTTGTTCCACGGGCACACGAGCTGACAGTCGTCGCAGCCGTACACGCGATTGCCGATCATCGGCCGCAGCGGCTCGGGGATGCTGCCTTTCAGCTCGATCGTCAGGTACGAGATGCAGCGGCGCGCATCGACGCGGTACGGCTCGACGATCGCGCCGGTCGGGCACGCGTCGATGCAGCGCGTGCAGTTGCCGCAATGCGCGCCGGGCGTCTCCGGCGCGCGGTCGGGCGCCGTATGCGCGTCGGTCGGCAGCGGCAGGTCGACGTAGATCTCGCCGAGAAAGAACAGCGAGCCGGCATCGCGCTGCAACAGCAGCGTATGCTTGCCGCGCCAGCCGACCCCGGCCTTCTGCGCGAGCTCGACCTCGAGCACCGGCGCCGAATCGGTGAACACGCGGTAGCCGAACCCGCCGATCTCGTGCTCGATACGCTCCGCGAGCGTCTGCAGCCGGTTGCGCAGCACCTTGTGATAGTCGCGGCCGCGTGCATAGATCGACACGACGGCCGCTTGCGGATCGTCGAGCCGTGCCCGTTCGCGGGCGCGCCAGTCGTGCGGCACGAGCGCGCCGGGCTCGCCGTCAGCGAGCGTTTGGGCCGGCAAATAGGCGAGCCGCACGGAAATCACGCGTCGCGTACCGGCCACAAGTTCGGCCGGCCGCGCGCGTTTCATCCCATGTTTCGCCATATAATCCATTTCGCCGTGGTATCCGGCTTCCAGCCAGGCGGCGAGGCCCGCTTCGGCATCCGAGAGATCGGTATCGCTGATGCCGATCGCCCCGAAACCCAATTCGCGCCCCCACGCCCTGATGCGAGCGGCGAGCGCAGTCAACGCCGCATCGTCGAGCGCGCACGGCGCCGCGCCTTCGTCACGAGTCGAAGGCCTGTCGGATGCGGCGCGTTCCGGTAGTCGGTTCATCGCACTATTTTACGAGAATGCCAGCCACGCCCAGCCAACCGCCTCACGACGCCACGTTGCCCGCCCCGCTCGCGGAGCGCGTGATCGCGCTCGCCGACGAAGCGGCAACCGAGGCCTTCGGCACCCGCTTCGCGCACGCGCTCGACGCGGCGCGCCTCGAGCTCGACCGCGCGCATGTGTTCGACGGGCTGCAGATCCAGCTGGTCGGCGATCTCGGCGCGGGCAAGACCACCCTCGTGCGCGCGATCCTGCGCGGCCTCGGCCACCAGGGCCGCGTGCGCAGCCCGACCTATACGCTCGTCGAGCCGTACGCGCTCGAACGCAGCGATGGGGAACTCGAGGTCTATCACTTCGATCTGTATCGATTCAACGATCCGGCCGAATGGTCCGATGCAGGCTTTCGCGAATATTTCAATTCCAGCGCGATCTGCCTCGTCGAATGGCCGCAACAGGCGGGCGCCCTGCTCGGCGTGCCCGATCTGGTTTTCTCGCTCGACGTGGATGGCGACGGCCGTGCCCTCACCGTCCGGGCGTACAGCGCTTCAGGAAAGGCATGTCTCGAAAGATGTTGATCAAACCGTTCCGCTCGATCGAATCGGCGGCCACCGCGACGCACAACTGGCGGCGCCGCCAGATCCTGTGCGCGGGCGCGTCGACGCTGGTGCTCGGCCTCGTCGCGCCGCGGCTCGCGCACGCGTCGTCGGTGCTCGGCGTGCGCGTGTGGCCCGCACGCGATTACACGCGCGTCACGATCGAATCCGACCAGCCGCTGCAGAATAGCCAACAACTGCTGCAGGGTCCCGACCGTCTCGTCGTCGACCTGAGCGGCCTCGACCTCGACCAGGCGCTGCGCGACCTCGTCTCGAAGATCGCGCCGAACGATCCGCAGATCCAGTCGGTGCGCGTCGGCCAGTATCAGCCGCACGTCGTGCGGATGGTGTTCGACCTGAAAGGATCGGTGAAGCCGCAGGTGTTCACGCTGCCGCCCGTCGGCACGTACAAGTACCGGCTGGTGTTCGACCTGTATCCGGCCGTCGCGCCCGATCCGCTGTCCGACCTGATCGCGCAGACGGAACGCAAGGAACAGGCGCTCAACGACACCGCGCGCGCGCAGCAGATGCAGCCGCCGTCCACGCTGGCGGGCCCCGGCACCCCGCCGCCGGGCGCGGGCGACAACAGCGACGCATTCTTCCAGCGTTTCGCGCAGAACACGCCAACTACGCCGCACACGCCGCCGGCGGCCGGCACGCCGTCGACGCCCGCGAAGCCGGCCGTCAAGCCGCCGCCCGTCATCGCGCGCCGCGACGACGGCGACGACGACGGCGACACCTACAAGTTCACCGCGCCGAAATCCGGCAAGGGCGGCACCGTGCGTCTGCTGACGGTCGCGATCGACCCGGGCCACGGCGGCGAGGATCCGGGCGCGATCGGCGGCAACGGCACGTACGAGAAGCACATCGCGCTCGACATCGCGAAGAAGCTGCGCGCGAAGATCGACGCCGCGCCGAACATGCGCGCGATGATGACGCGCGACGCCGACTTCTTCGTGCCGCTGAACGTGCGCGTGCAGAAGGCGCGCCGCGTCGGCGCGGATCTCTTCGTGTCGATCCACGCGGATGCGTTCACGACGCCGTCCGCGCGCGGCTCGTCGGTGTTCGCGCTGTCCGACCACGGCGCGACGAGCGCCGCGGCGCGCTGGATGGCGAACAAGGAGAATTCGTCGGACCTGATCGGCGGCATCAACATCAAGACGGCGGACGCGGCGGTGAACCGCGCGCTGTTCGACATGTCGACGACCGCGCAGATCCGCGACTCGCTGCGCTACGGCAACTACGTGCTGAAGGAAGTGGGCGGCATCAACAAGCTGCACAAGGGCTCGGTCGAGCAGGCCGGGTTCGCGGTGCTGAAGGCGCCCGACATTCCGTCGATCCTCGTCGAGACCGCATTCATCAGCAACCCGGACGAAGAGCGCCGGCTCAACGACGACAGCTATCGCGACGAGATGGCCGACGCGATCTTCCGCGGCATCAAGCGTTATTTCGCCGCGAATCCGCCGCTCGCGAAGAGCCGGATGGCCTGAGCGCCACCGCTTCCCCCCCGCCGGCACGCAGCGCGTGCCGGCGCGTCACGACGCCGCGAAGCGGCTCAGCAGTTTCCCGCCGAACACGTTCACCGCGAGCCCGCCCATCACGAGTGCGGCGCCGATCAGTTGCGTTTGCGTCAGATGCTCGTCTAGCAGCAGCGCCGACGACGCGAGCCCGACGATCGGCACCAGCAGCGAGAACTGCGCGACCTGCGCGGCCGGGTAGCGCGACAGCAGGCGGCTCCACAGCCCGTAGCCGAGCAGCGTCGCGACGAATGCGAGATAGACGACCGCGAAGATCGACGCGCCGTTCAGTCCGGCTAGCGCGGTCGCGATCCGCTGCGGCCCCTCGAACCACAGCGACAGCAGAAAGAACGGCACCGGCGGCACGAGGCTCGCCCATACGACGAGCGACACGAGGTTCGCACGCCCGACCTTCTTCGTGACGATATTGCCGAAGGCCCACATCGCGGCCGAGCAGATCGTCAGCAGGAAACCCGCGAGCGTCATCGCGCGGCCGCCTTGCGCGGCGATCACGACGAGCCCGCCCGCGGCGATCGCGAGCCCGATCAGGTTCTGCACGCGCAGCCGCTCGCCGAGGAACAGCATCGCGAACACCAGCGTGAAGAACGCCTGCGACTGCAACACGAGCGACGCGAGGCCGGCGGGCATGCCGACGTACATGCCGGTGAACAGGAACACGAACTGGCCGAGCTGGATCGTCGCGCCGTACAGCACCAGCAACCGCCACGAAATCTGCGGCCGACGCACGAAGAACACCGCGGGCACGGCCGCGAGCGTAAAGCGCAGCGCACCGAGCAGCATCGGCGGCATGCCGTGCAGGCCGACCTTGATCACGACGAAGTTCACGCCCCACGCCAGGATCACGACCAGCGCGAGCAGCAAGTCCTTCGGGGCCATCATCGGTGTCTCCCTCGATTGTCGAATCATTGTTGTAAAGCCGGCCAGTCTACCGGGTTTCGCCGGCCGGCCCGATACCCGCACGGCCCGCATGGAATCGGCGGCGCGCGCAGCGGCTTGCGCCACGCCGCGGATGCCGCACGACGCATGCCTGCCGCGGCCGCAGCGCGCGCATTTCGCGTTCCCCGCGCTCCGCGTCACACGCGCGCGCCGCCGCGCCGCCGCGCCGCCAGTACAATGACCGGCAATCCAGCCGTTCCCCACGAGGCCCGCCATGACCGACTCGATCAAAGCCCTGCTGAAGCCGCACGTCCGCGACATCGGCAACCTGCAGGTACGCCGCACGCTGCCCGCGCTCGCCGCACGCCTCGTCGGCCCGTTCATCTTCTTCGATCACATGGGGCCCGCGACGCTGCCTGCCGGCACGGGGCTCGACGTGCGCCCGCATCCGCACATCGGACTCGCGACGGTTACCTACCTGTTCGACGGCGCGATCCTGCACCGCGACAGCCTCGGCTCGCTGCAGGAAATCGTGCCCGGCGACGTGAACTGGATGACGGCCGGCCGCGGCATCGTCCACTCCGAGCGCACGCCCGACGCGCAACGCGCCAGCGGCCACACCGTGCACGGCATCCAGACCTGGGTCGCGCTGCCGCAGGCGCACGAGACGACCGAACCGTCGTTCGAGCACCATGCGGCCGACACGCTGCCCAAGCGCGACGCAGACGGCGTGGCGCTGACGGTGATCGCCGGCGACGCGTTCGGGCTGCATTCGCCCGTGACGACGTTCTCGCGCACGCTGTACGTCGCGGCCGAATTCGCGGCCGGCGGCCGGCTCGAACTCGATGCATCGCACGAGGAGCGCGCGGTCTACGTGGTCGACGGCGAGCTCGCGATCGACGGCACGCCGGTGCCGGCCGAACAGATGGCCGTACTCGTGCCGGGCGCGACGGTCACGCTGACGAGCGCCAGCGGCGCGCGCGCGATGCTGCTCGGCGGCGACCGGATCGACGGCGAACGCTACATCGAGTGGAATTTCGTCGCGAGCAGCCGCGAGGCGATCGAGCGGGCCAAAGCGGCCTGGACGCGCCAGGAAATGGGCAAGGTGCCCGGCGAGACCGAATGGATTCCGTTGCCCGAAGCGAAACCGCGTTGAAAAAGCCGCGCGCCGCCCCCATCCTGACGATATTCGAACGGAAGAGAACGCCATGGACACCACGCTTGCCACATTCGAGAAAGACGTCATCGAGGCGTCGCTGGACACGCCCGTGCTGGTCGACTTCTGGGCGCCGTGGTGCGGCCCCTGCAAGACGCTCGGCCCGCTGCTGGAAAAGCTCGAAGCCGATTACGCAGGCCGCTGGAAGCTCGTGAAGGTCAACGTCGACGAGAACCAGGAACTCGCCGCGCACTTCCAGACGCGCAGCATCCCGCACGTGATCGCGTTCGCCGACGGGCGCCCGGTCGACCAGTTCGTCGGCGTGCTGCCCGAAGGCCAGTTGCGCGCGTTCCTCGACCGGCTGCTGCCGGCCCCCGAGGAAGCCGAGCGCCGCGCCGCGCAGTATGCGATGGCCGAACAGCGCTTCGACGAGGCGCTCGCGCACCTCGAAGCGGCGCTCGCGCTGAACCCCGGCTACGACGACGCGCGTCTCGACCTGATCGAACTGCTGCTGGCGCGCAATGAAGTCGACGCCGCGCGTGCCGAGACCGAGCGCCTGTCGCCGCAAACCGTGCAGAACGGCGACCCGCGCTACCAGGCGATCAAGACCCGTTTCGACGCACTCGAAGCCACGGCCGACCTGCCGCCGACCGATGCGCTCGAAGCGCGCATCGCGGCAAACCCTGCCGATCTCGACGCACGCTTCGACCTTGCGCAGAGCCTGATCGCGCGGCGCGCGTACGAAGGCGCGCTGGAACAGTTGCTGGAAATCGTGACGCGCGATCGCACGTACGGCGATGATCTCGGCCGCCGCACGATGATCTCGGTGTTCGAGCTGGCCGGCGATCGCCCCGACCTCGTCGCCGGGTGGCGACGCAAGCTGAGCATGGCGCTCAACTGATGCACAACGCGCCGGGCCGCGATCGCCCGGCCGACTTGCCGTATCGCTCGCGGCGCGTTACCCGCGCCGCGGCATCCCTCTTTCCTGCCCGCGCGTCACGCGCTCAGCCGGCCGCCTGCGCCGCGATCGCCCGCAGCGCATGCGCGGCCGCCGCGAAACCGAAACTCGCGGTCACGCACACGCTCGAACCGAAGCCCGCACAGTTGAGCCCCGCGACGTGCGCGGCCGTGGACGGCTCGGCGCCGTCCTCGATGTCGCAGGCCGCCGCTTCCGGATAGATCAGCGGCTCGTCCGAATACACGGCGCTGACCTTGAAGCGCGCCTTCGGCCCGCGCGGAAAACCATGCTGCTTGCGCAACTGCGCACGCACCTTCGACAGCAGCGGATCCTGGATCGTCAGTGCGAGATCGTCGATGCGGATGCGCGTCGGGTCGAGCTGGCCGCCCGCGCCGCCGACCACGATCAACGGCTGCCGTTTCGCGACGCACCATGCGATCAGCGCGACCTTCGTGCGCACGCTGTCGATCGCGTCGATCACGTAGTCGAAGCCGCCGCCGAGCAGCGCGTCGAAGTTGTCGGGCTCGACGAAATCCTCGATCCGGTTCACGCGGCACGCGGGATCGATCAGCGCGATCCGCTCGGCCATCGCGTCGACCTTCGGCTTGCCGAAATTGCCGTCGAGCGCATGGATCTGCCGGTTCGTGTTGCTTTCCGCGACGTTGTCGAGATCGATCAGCGTCAGCGTGCCGATCGCGTTGCGCGCGAGCGCCTCGGCCACCCACGACCCGACGCCGCCGATCCCGATCACCGCGACGTGCGCCCGCTCGAACGCGGCGGCGGCCGGCGCGCCATACAGGCGCGCGACGCCGCCGAAACGCCGCGCGCGATCCACGTCAAGCTGGATTTCCGGTGTCGGGGTAAGATCAGAAGAACTGGGCGGGGCAGCGTCGGCGGAGGACATGGCAGCAAGGAAAACGTAAGTCGTGCAGCCCTCTATTTTGCCTGAACTCCCCGTCCGCACGCGCCACTGTGCACGCACGATTCTCGCGCGTTCGCTATACTGGCCCCAGATTGAAGCGTTTGCATAACATGACGACTCTCGCCGATCTCCGCATCAACTATTCACGTGCTTCGCTCGACGAAGCCGATGCCGCCCCCGACCCCTTCGCCCAGTTCGATCGCTGGTTCAAGGAGGCGCTCGCCGCCAAGCTGCCCGAGCCGAACACGATGACACTCGCGACCGTCGGCGCCGACGGCCGGCCGTCGGCCCGGATCGTGCTCATCAAGGGCGTCGACGAACGCGGGTTCGTCTTCTTCACCAATTACGAAAGCCGCAAGGGGCACGATCTCGCCGTGCATCCGCAGGCCGCGCTGCTGTTCTACTGGATCGAGCTCGAGCGCCAGGTGCGCATCGAAGGCCGGATCGAGAAAACCAGCGCGGAAGAAAGCGACCGCTATTTCGCGTCGCGCCCGCTCGGCTCGCGCATCGGCGCGTGGGCGTCGGAGCAGAGCGCCGTGATCGACAGCCGCGCGACGCTCGAAGCGCGCGAAAAGGCCGTCAGCGAACGCTACGGCGACAACCCGCCGCGCCCGCCGCACTGGGGCGGCTACCGCCTCGTGCCCGACTCGATCGAGTTCTGGCAGGGGCGCCCGTCGCGGCTGCACGACCGCCTGCTCTACACGCGCGACGCCGCGGCGTCGCCGGGCTGGACGATCTCGCGCCTGTCGCCGTAAGCGCGGCGCCGGCGCACGCCGGTCGTGTCTCGTGTTGCATCCGGGTGCCCGCGCCGCAAGCGGCGGGCGCCGGTCAGGATACTTGGCTGTATTCGATTCAACGAACAAACGGAGAATCCAAATGTTCTGGGAAAAGAAGCTGGCACAGTGGGCGGATGAAGTACGGGCAAAAGCGAACATACCGGCGCGCCTCGTGCTGTGGAACGGCGATCAACTCGATTTCGGCACCTTCAGCGCACCGCAGGTCACGCTGAAGGTGAACAGCGCGTCGGCATTGCCGCTGCTGCTCGAACCGAGCCTCGACAATCTCGGCGAGGCGTACGTGAAAGGCAAGATCGACATCGAAGGCAAGCTGTCGGACATCATCAACATCGGCTACTCGCTCGCGCGCAGCACCGTGACCAGCGCAAGCAAGCTCGCCCGCGTGAAGCGCTACTTCAATCACACGAAGAGCACCGACAAGAAGGCGATCCAGTACCACTACGACGTCTCGAACGAGTTCTACCAGCTGTGGCTCGACGAGAACATGGTGTACTCGTGCGCGTACTTCGAGAACGGCGACGAGGATCTCGCCACCGCGCAGATCAAGAAGATCGACCACATCCTGACGAAGATCCAGCTGCAGCCCGGCCAGCGCCTGCTCGACATCGGCTGCGGCTGGGGCGCGCTCGTGCTGCGCGCCGCACAGAAGTTCGGCGCGACGTGTCTCGGCGTGACGCTGTCGCAGAACCAGTTCGACCTCGCGACCGCCCGCGTGAAGGCCGCGGGGCTCGAAGACAGGATCGAGATTCGTCTGCAGGATTATCGCGAGATCGAAGGCCAGTTCGACCGCATCACGAGCGTCGGGATGTTCGAGCACGTCGGCCGCAAGAACCTGCCGCTCTATTTCTCGCGCATCCGCGAGCTGCTGACCGACGACGGCATCGCGATGAATCACGGGATCACGTCGACCGACGCGGAAAGCGGCGAAACGGCGCTCGGCGGCGGCGAATTCATCGATCGCTACGTGTTTCCGGACGGCGAGCTGCCGCACATCAGCCTCGCGCTCGAAGCGGCGCAGCGCGGCGGACTCGAGGCGGTTGACGTCGAAAGCCTGCGCCGGCACTATGCGCGCACGCTCGATATCTGGACGGAAAACTTCGAAGCGAAAGCCGAAGAGGCGCGAAAGCTCGTCGACGACGAAAAATTCCGCATCTGGCGCGTGTATCTGGCCGGCTGCGCGTATGCATTCGAGCACGACGACGTGTCGATCTTCCAGATCGTGTGCCGCAAGGCCGGACGCAGCGCGAAAACGCTGCCGTGGTCGCGGCGCTACATGTACGAACACGCGCTGCCGCGCTAGGCGGCGCCTTACGCTGGGCATGCATGGGTGACGGCAGGACGCGGCGCAAGGCGCCGCCGCAACGACAGCAGCACGACGACGCCAACGAGTCGCACGCCGACGGACAGTTCGACCTGTTCGGCGTGCCGACGGACGCCGCACGCGCGTCGCCCGCGCACGACGACAGCGCCGATGAATCCGTGACGCCGGACGCACCGGACCACGCACGACCGCCCCCGCCCGCCCGTTCGACCTCCCGCCCCGCCGCCGCCGACGACGACGCGCCTGCCCCGTCGTCCGGTTTGCTGTGGGACGAACCGTCCCCGCCGGCCGCCGCGCCGAAAAAAGGCCGCCGCAAGCGCGGCGTGCTGCCTGCGCCGATCTCGGCCGACGTGGCCGCCGCCGCGGCCGGCCTGCCGCCGAACGTGCGGCTCGGCACGTCGTCGTGGTATTTCCCCGGCTGGAACGGCATCGTCTTCGACGGCGATTTCGCGCAGACGAAGCTGTCGCGCGAAGGGCTGCAAGCGTACGGCGCGCATCCGCTGCTGAGGAGCGTCAGCCTCGACCGCTCGTTCTACGGCCCGCTGTCGGTGGCCGACTACCTGCGCTACGCGCAGCAGGTGCCCGACGATTTCCGCTTCGTCGTGAAGGCGCCGGCCGCGGTGACCGACGCGGTGATCCGCGGCCGGCGCGGCGAGCCGTCCGGGCCGAACCCGACCTTCCTCGACGCACCGCTCGCAACCCGTGAATTCGTCCAGCCGTGCCTCGACGGGCTCGGCCGGAAAGCCGGCGTGCTCGTGTTCCAGTTCTCGCCGCTGCCCGATCAACTGCTTGCGGCGCCGGCCGCGCTGATCGACCGGCTCGCGGCGTTCTTCGCGGCGCTGCCGCCGCTGCCGCCGGATGCCGACGGCCCGCGTTACGCGATCGAGATCCGCGACGCGAGCCTGCTCACGCCGCGCTTCATCCGCGCCCTGGCCGCGCTCGGCGTGCGCTATTGCGTCGGCCTGCACGCGCGGATGCCTGACCCGCTGCGCCAGGCCGCCGCGCTCGCACTGCTCGACGGCGACGCGCCGGGCCCGCTGATCGTGCGCTGGAGCCTGCACGGCGGGTTCAAGTACGAGCAGGCGAAAGCGAAATACGAGCCGTTCGACAAGCTCGTCGACGAGGATCCCGCCACCCGCTCGGCGCTCGCCGAACTGGCCGCGCGCTACGCACTGGCCGGGCAGCCGGTGATCATCACGATCAACAACAAGGCGGAAGGCTCCGCGCCGCTGTCGTGCATCGCGCTCGCGCGCGAAATCGCCGCCGCGTGCGCGCAGTGGCGCAACGAGGCGGCGTGATCGCGGCTTGCGCCGTCGACGCTCACGCGCCGCGCAGCGACTTCAGCCGGTGCGCGAACTTCTGCCGGAATTTCGCGAGCTTCGGCCCGATCACGACCGAGCAGTAGCCCTGCCCCGGATTGCGCGCGTAATAGTTCTGATGATAGTCCTCGGCCGGCCAGTAATTGCCGTCGAGCGGCACGACCTGCGTGACGATCGGCTGGCCGAACACCTGCTCGCGCTCGAGCTCGCGGATCACGTCGAGCGCGGTATCGCGCTGCGCATCCGAATGCGTGAACACGACCGACCGGTACTGCGTGCCGACGTCGTTGCCCTGCCGGTTCAGCGTGGTCGGATCGTGCGTCGCGAAGAATATCTCGAGGATCTCGCGATAGCCGATGCGCGCCGGATCGAACGTCACGTTGACGACTTCCGCGTGGCCCGTGTCGCCTTCGCAGATGTCGCGATAGCCGGGATTGCGCGTATGGCCGCCCGCGTAACCCGACTGCACGGCCGTCACGCCGTCGACGTCGAGAAACACGGCCTCCGTGCACCAGAAACACCCGCCTCCGAGCGTCGCGGTTTCAAGCATCTCGTTCCCCATGAAATCAGTCCCTCGTGGATGACGGCAGCCGGCACGCCCGTGCCGGCGCCATCGTTTCGCGTCGCCGTTGCCCGCCCGCGAGGGGGAGGCAGCGGCACTTCGTCAAGTATCTCACCCGCGCGCGCAACTGGCAGATCGGACAGGGCGCCGCACGCGCCCGCCGCGGGTTTCTCGTCTACACTTAGGCACGCGCAAGCGACGGCCAACCCGTCGCGCCCGCACAGCGTCCGATGCATGCCCGACCCCGATGCCACCATCATCTGCCGGAACATCGATATGCACGCCTTAACAGACATCGCCTGCGTCGCGGGCCCGGTCGCCGCTCCGTCGATCGCACCATCGCAGTGGCGCGCGCCGGTTTCGCGGAGCGCGCCGCGCGGCACCCCCTCGCCTTTTCCCGCTTTCACGACCTGATGCACGGCATCGCGCGCGTCGCCGACGCGCGCGGCCACCGCAGTCCGCACGTCCGCAACGAACGGCCGTGCGTCCACGATCCGACACCATCCGGAGGACATCACCATGAGCATGCGGCCCGACCCGACGTTTCACGCTTCGCCCGAACTTGCGATGCAGGCGCCGGCGGAGGAGTTTGCCTATACGTTGTTGCTGAGCCCCGATTTTTCCAGACCCGACGCGCTGGCCGTGATCGACGTGAAGCCCGGTTCGTCGACGTACGGCAAGATCGTGCACACGGTGACGATGCCGAACACCGGCGACGAGTTTCACCACTTCGGCTGGAATGCGTGCTCGTCGTCGCTGTCGCCGCTGACCGGCCATGCGTTCCTCGAGCGCCGCTTCCTGATCATTCCCGGCCTGCGCTCGTCGCGCATCTACGTGATCGACACGAAGCCGCATCCGACGCAGGCGCGCATCCACAAGATCATCGAGCCCGACGAAATCTTCGCGAAGACCGGCTATTCGCGACCGCACACCGTGCATTGCGGACCCGAGGGCATCTACGTGAGCACGCCGGGCGGCGCGGGCAAGGACGGCACCGACGGCGCGCCTGGCATCTTCATCATGGATTGCGAGACCTTCGACGTGCTCGGCCGCTGGGAGATCGACCGCGGCCCGCAGGACAAGCATTACGACTTCTGGTGGAACCTGCCGCGCGACTACATGGTGTCGAGCGAATGGGCGCTGCCGCCGCAATTCGAGAACGGGATCGTCCCGGAGGATCTGCTCGCGAACAAGTACGGGCACCGGCTGCATTTCTGGGACCTGCGCGCGCGGCGCAACGTGCAGACGATCGATCTCGGCGCGCAGCACCAGATGGCGCTCGAGGTGCGGCCCGCGCACGACCCGGTGCGCGAATACGGATTCGTCGGCGTCGTGGTCGATACGACCAATCTCGAAGGCTCGATCTGGACCTGGTGGCGCGAAGGCGGCAAGTTCCATGCGAAGAAAACCGCGACGATCCCGGCCGAACCGGCCGCGGCCGACGAGCTGCCGCCGCTGCTGCAAGGATTCGGCGCGGTGCCGCCGCTCGTGACCGACATCGACCTGTCGCTCGACGATCGCTTCCTGTACGTGTCGTGCTGGGGCACCGGCGAGATGCGCCAGTATGACGTGTCGGACCCGCACCACCCGGTGCTCGCGGGGTCGGTGCGCATCGGCGGCATCGCGCGCCGTGCGCCGCACTCGAACGGCCGCACGTTCGCGGGCGGCCCGCAGATGGTCGAGATCAGTCGCGACGGCCGGCGCGTGTACTGGACCAACTCGCTCTATTCGACGTGGGACGACCAGTTCTATCCGGACGGCGTGCCGGCCGCGCAGGTGCTCGCGCACGCGGGGCCGGACGGCGGGCTGACGCTCGCCGACGACTACTGGGTCGAGTTCCCCGACGGCTACCGCGCGCACCAGATCCGGCTCGAAGGCGGCGACTGCTCGACCGACTCGTTCTGCTATCCGTCGGTCAAGCGTTGAGCACCGGCCTTCACGCGTCGTTCGCGCTGTGGGCGGCCGTGCTCGCGAGCGGCGTCTATCACGGACTCAACCCGGCGATGGGCTGGCCGCTCGCGGTGTCGAACGCGCTGATGACGCGCCGCGGCGGCGCGCTCGTCGCGGCGCTCGGCTATCTCGCGCTCGGTCATGCGCTGGCCGTTTTCGCAGTGATGCTGCCATTCGGGCTGCTCGCCGCGCTGCTCGCATGGCAGTCGGCGATCCGGATCGGCGCGAGCGCGCTCGTGATCGGCTTCGGCGCGGTACTGCTGATCCGGCGCCGGCATCCGCGGGCGCTCGCACGGATTCCGCCGGCGCGGCTCGGCCTGTGGTCGTTCGCGGTCGCGCTCGCGCACGGCGCGGGGCTGATGCTCGTGCCGATCTACCTCGGCCTGTGCGGGCTCGACCGGGATGCCGGCCACCGCGCGGCGGCGCTGCTCGTCGATGCGCATCTCGGCATGGCGCTCGTCGTCGCCGCCGTGCATGCGGCCGCGATGATCGCCGCCGGCGGCGGGCTCGCGTGGCTCGTGTACCGTTATCTCGGGCTGAAGTTCGTGTCGCGGAGCTGGTTCAATCTGGATGCGGTGTGGGCGTCGAGCCTGATCGTGACGGGAGCGTTGTCGCTCGGGCTGGCGGCGGCGCGATAGCGCGGGCAGCGATGGCTCGCTGGCGCGACGAGGTGCCGGGCGCAACGGCCGCACCGTTAAAAAACGTGACGGAACGGCGCTGCCGGCCGCGCGCCGCAGTGTTCGCTACGCCACCCTGCCGTCGCGATGCGCCGCCCGACCGGGTCCGGCGCCCTCGATTCCGTTAAAATCGGGCCATGCGCACCCCTTCCCAATCGACCGCCTCGTCGTCTTTCGTCCGCCGCGCCCGTCACCCCCGTGCCGTGTCGCGCCCGCCCGTCCCGTTCCGGATGGCTGCCCGATGAGCCACGCCAATCCGCCGGATTTCGACTCGGCCGCCTTCCGGCAGGCGCTCGGCCAGTTCGCGACGGGCGTGACGGTGATCACGACGCGCGCGCCGTCCGGCCAGCTGATCGGCATCACCGCCAGTTCGTTCAATTCGGTGTCGCTCGATCCGCCGCTCGTGCTGTGGAGCCTCGCGCACAAATCGGCGTCGACGCCGGTGTTCCGCGGCAACAGCCATTACGTGGTGAACGTGCTCGCGGCGTCGCAGTTGGACCTGTGCAAGCGCTTCTCGACCTACAAGGGCGACCGCTTCGAAGGGATCGCGCATGCGGCCGGCAACTCGGGGATGCCCGTGCTCGACGGCGCGCTCGCATGGTTCGAATGCCACAACCGCAGCCGCTACGACGAAGGCGACCACGTGATCTTTGTCGGCGAAGTGGAACGCTGCGGCGTGCGCGCCGTAACGGAAACGGCGCCGCCGCTCGTGTTCCACGGCGGCGGCTTCCACGGCCTCACACCGCTTTGATCGCCCCCGTGCGCGCGAGCCCGACCGGCGCGCCGGCTTCGTCCTTCAGCGTCTGCAGCACGATGTTCGACCGGATGTCCATCACGCCCGGCGCCTTGTAGAGGCGGTTCAGCACGAAATCCGAATAGTGCTTGAGGTTGTGCGCGAGCACGCGCAGCAGATAGTGGCTCTCGCCCGTCACGACGAACGCGCCGACCACCTCCGGCCATTCGCGCAGCGCTTCCGCGAAGCGCTCGTGCCATTGATTCTCTTCGTTGCGCATCGACACCTGCACGAACGCCTCGAGCTCGAAACCGAGCTTCTCGCGGCTCAGGCACGCGCGATAGTGCTCGATCACGCCCTGCTCCTCGAGCAGGCGCATGCGGCGCAGGCAGGCGGATGGCGAAAGCGAGATGCGTTCGGCCAGGTCGAGATTGCTGATTCTGCCCTCCTCCTGCAGTACCGCCAGAATCCGGCAGTCGGTGGCATCGAGCGTGATCGCGTGCATTTTTGGTCCCCGTTTTCCCTCTGAGTCGAATTATCTGCCAATCCGGCGGATTGTCCATGTTTATTTCGCAAGCACTTTCTGCGAGCGTCCACCTATCATTCGAAGGATCGACTCACGCTTCGTCATGCCATGGACACACTCTGGGACATCTCACCGCCCGTCAGCCCCGCCACCCCCGTGTGGCCGGGCGATACGCCGGTTGCCGTCGAGCGCGTATGGCGGATGGAGGCCGGTTCGCCGGTCAACGTCGCGCGCCTGACGCTGTCGCCGCACACGGGCGCGCACTGCGACGCGCCGCTGCACTACGACGCCGACGGCGCGCCGATCGGCGCGGTGCCGCTCGACACCTATCTCGGCCCGTGCCGCGTGATCCATTGCATCGGCGCGGCGCCGGTCGTGCGCCCGGCCGACGTGGAAGCCGCGCTCGACGGCGTACCGCCGCGCGTGCTGCTGCGCACGTATGCGCGCGCCGCGGTCGAGCAATGGGACAGCAATTTCTGCGCGGTCGCGCCCGACACCGTCGACCTGCTCGCCGCGCACGGCGTGAAGCTGATCGGCATCGATACGCCGTCGCTCGACCCGCAGGAATCGAAGACGATGGATGCGCATCGCCGCGTGCGCGCGCACCGGATGGCGATCCTCGAAGGCATCGTGCTCGACGACGTGCCGCCCGGCGACTACGAACTGATCGCACTGCCGCTCAAATTCGCGACGCTCGACGCGAGCCCCGTGCGTGCGGTGCTGCGCGCGCTGCCCGCGCAGGCTTCCTGATTACCCGACCTACGACCTCACATCATGATGATCAAGACCCGTGAAGACGCGCTCGCGCTCGACCGCGACGACCCGCTGGCCCCGCTGCGCGACCAGTTCTCGCTGCCGGACGGCGTGATCTACCTCGACGGCAACTCGCTCGGCGCGCAGCCACGTGCATCGGCCGCCCGCGCGCAGCAGGTGATCGGCGCCGAATGGGGCGAAGGCCTGATCCGCAGCTGGAACACGGCCGGCTGGTTCGCGCTGCCGCGCCGCCTCGGCGACAAGCTCGCGACGCTGATCGGCGGCGCGCCCGGCGAGACGGTCGTCACCGACACCATCTCGATCAACCTGTTCAAGCTGCTGTCGGCGATGCTGCGCCACCAGGCCGAGCGTGCGCCCGAGCGCCGGGTGATCGTGTCGGAGCGCTCGAACTTCCCGACCGACCTGTACATCGCGCAGGGGCTGATCGACCAGCTCGGCGGCGGCTACACGCTGCGCCTGATCGACGATCCGGCCGACCTGCCCGGCGCGCTCGGCGCGGACACGGCCGTCGCGATGATCACGCACGTGAACTACCGCACCGGCTACATGCACGACATGCCGGCCGTCACACAGCTGGTGCACGACGCGGGCGCGCTGATGCTGTGGGATCTCGCGCACTCGGCCGGCGCAGTGCCGGTCGACCTGAACGGCGCGCGCGCGGACGGTGCGGTCGGCTGCACGTACAAGTACCTGAACGGCGGCCCCGGCTCGCCCGCGTTCGTGTGGGTGCCGCAACGCCATCTCGCGCATTTCTCGCAGCCGCTGTCCGGCTGGTGGGGCCACCGCGCGCCGTTCGCGATGCAGCCGGGCTTCGCGCCCGATCCGGGCATCGCGCGCTTCCTGTGCGGCACGCAGCCGATCGTGTCGATGTCGATGGTCGAATGCGGGCTCGACGTGTTCCTGCAGACCGACATGGACGCGATCCGCCGCAAGTCGCTCGCGTTGACCGATGCCTTCATCGCGCTCGTCGAAGCGCGCTGCGCGGGCCTGTCGCTGAAGCTCGTCACGCCGCGTGCGCATCACCAGCGCGGCTCGCAGGCGAGCTTCGAGCATCCGCACGGCTACGAAGTGATGCAGGCGCTGATCGCGCGCGGCGTGATCGGCGACTACCGCGAGCCGTACGTGCTGCGCTTCGGCTTCACGCCGCTCTATACGCGCTTCGCCGACGTGTGGGATGCGGTCGAGACGCTGCGCGACATCCTCGCCACCGACGCGTGGAAGGCGCCCGAGTTCGCCGAACGCGGCGCGGTGACCTGACCGGTTCTGCGCGGCGCGCGCACCGCATGCAACGGCGGCGCGCCGCGCATTCATCATTCAAATCTGGAGAAAGTCGTGAATTCTGGTCATATGCAGCCCCCCGGCGGCGACGCGCCGGCAGGCTGCCCGTTCTCGGGCGCACGCGCCGCACAACCGGCGCAAGCCGCGCACGAAGCCCCGCACGTGCCGGGCGAGGCCGACGCTCAAGCCGGCTGGCACAACGCGCAGCTCGATTTCTCGAAGTCGATGAGCTATGGCGACTACCTGTCGCTGAATTCGATCCTCGACGCGCAGCATCCGCTGTCGCCCGATCACAACGAGATGCTGTTCATCATTCAGCATCAGACGAGCGAGCTGTGGATGAAGCTTGCGCTGTTCGAATTGCGCGGCGCGCTCGATGCAGTGCGCACGGACGCGCTGCCGCCCGCGTTCAAGATGCTCGCGCGCGTGTCGCGCATCCTCGAGCAGCTGGTACAGGCGTGGAACGTGCTGTCGACGATGACGCCGTCCGAGTATTCGGCGATGCGGCCGTATCTCGGCCAGTCGTCGGGCTTCCAGTCGTACCAGTATCGCCAGCTCGAATTCCTGCTCGGCAACAAGAACGCGCAGATGCTGCAGCCGCATGCGCACCGGCCCGACATCCTCGAACAGGTGCGCGCGACGCTCGAGGCGCCGTCGTTCTACGACGAGGTCGTGCGCCTGCTCGCGCGGCGCGGGTTCCCGATCGCGCCCGAGCGGCTCGAGCGCGACTGGACGCAGCCGATGCGGCACGACGAGACGGTCGAAGCCGCGTGGCTCGAGGTCTATCGTCATCCGCAGCAGCACTGGGAGCTGTACGAGATGGCCGAGGAACTGGTCGATCTCGAGGATGCGTTCCGTCAGTGGCGCTTCCGTCACGTGACGACGGTCGAACGCATCATCGGCTTCAAGCAGGGCACCGGCGGCACGAGCGGCGCGCCGTACCTGCGCAAGATGCTCGACGTCGTGCTGTTCCCCGAGCTCTGGCACGTGCGCACCACGCTGTAACGCACGTCACGCGCCCGCCGTCACGACGACGGGCGGGCGAGTTCCTCCCCTTCGCGCGGCGGCGCGGGCACGCGCGACAGCCGCGGAATGTGCCGCCGCACCGCGAGCAGCGCGACGCACACCACGCCCATCGCCACGGCCAGCATCGTCAGATACGCGCCCGCGCCGCCCGCCGTGATCACGATCGCGCCCGCGAATGCGCTGAGAATCGCGCCGAGCCGGCCGAACGCGAGCGCACTCGCGGTGCCTGTCGCACGCACGGCCGTCGGATAGATGTACGCGCACAGCGCATACATCGTCGACTGCACCGCGTTGACGAATAGCCCGTGCAGGCCGAGCCCGACGATCAGCCAACCCGTATGGCGGCTCGCATCGACACCCATCAGCCACACCGCGCTCGCCGCGCCGCCGATGCTGCACAGCGCGAGCGGCCAGCGCGAGCCCGCATGCGCGATCGCCCATGCGCACAACAACGCGCCGATCACGCCGCCGAGGTTGTACGCGGTGAGCCCCGAGCCCGCGACCGACACGCTCAACCCGCTCGCCGCGAGCATCGTCGGCAGCCAGCTGAACGCCGCGTACACGGCGAGCAGGCACATGAAGAACGCGCACCACAGCGCGATCGTGTCGCGCGCCTGGCCGCTCGCGAACAGCGCGCCGAAGCCCCCGCGGCTGCCCGGCGCGCGGGCGTCCTTCGTATCGGTGAACACGGTGCCCGGCGCGACCGGCCGCTGCATCCGCGCGAGCAGCGCGCCGAGTTCCGGCCAGCGTGCGGGGCGTCGCGCGAGATAGCGCGGCGACTCGGGCAACGCGCGCATCAGCACGAAGCCGAGCACGAGCGGCAACGCGCCGCCCGCGAAGAACAGCCCGCGCCAGCCGTAGCGCGGCAGCACCTCGTGCGCGAACAGGCCGGCCAGCATCCCGCCGAGCGGCACGCAGACGATCGTCGCGGTCACCATCATCGTGCGGCGCCGCGCGGGCGTGTATTCGGCGGTCATCGTCGTGGCCGTCGGCAACGCGCCGCCGATCCCGAGCCCGGCGCAAAAGCGCAGCATCGCGATCGTCGCGACGTCGGGCGCGAACCCGATCGCGCAGGTCGCGAGGCCGAACAGGAACACGCTGCCGATCACGGCCTGGCGGCGGCCGAAGCGGTCCGCGACGAGCCCCGCGCACGCGCTGCCGATGCCCATCCCGACCAGCCCCGCCGCGACGGCCGGCGCGAACGCGCCGCGCGTGATACCCCATTCGCGGATCAGCACGGGAATCGCGAAGCCGATCAGCTGGCCGTCGAACCCGTCGAGCACGATCGCGAGCGCGGCGAGCAGCACCACGCAGCGCTGCATCAGCGTGAACGGCCCGTCGTCGAGCGTCGTGCCGATGTCGATCGACGGCGGCCGCCGGCCATCCAGTGCGTCGTGCGTGCTCATGCGGCCTCCCGGGCGCCGCACGTCGGCGGCAACGTGCGCGAACGGCGCGCGGCAAGACAACGGCATTCGATGGTTTTCATGGCGTCTCCGGTTGTCCGGGCTGGCGCGCATGCGTGCCCGGATCTCGTGCTGTGCATCGACCGGCGCCCGTGCATCGGCGTCGGCGTCTTGTTCCACCCTTCACGACCCGGCGCCGTCGCCCCACGGGCGCGGCCTCCGTATCGTCATGCGGCGCGAGCCGGCCGCCGGCCTGTGGCTCAGTTCGTCCGTGCGTCGATCAACCGGACGAGCGCGAGCAGCGTCTCGGCATGCGGCACCGCGACGCCCGCTTCGCGCGCGGCCGCGACGACCTTGCCGCTGATCGCGTCGATTTCGGTGCGGCGGCCCGCGAGCACGTCCTGCAGCATCGACGGGCGATGGCCGCGATGGTCGCGAATCGCATGCTCGACGTTGCGTGCGACGCGCTCGCCGTCGACCGCAATGCCCTTCGCGCGCGCGACGGCGGCCGTCTCGGCCGCGATCGCCAGCGCGAGCCGCGGCCCGTCCTGATGATGGCCGAGCTGATCGACGGTGCAACCCGTCGTCGCGCACAGCGTGTTGAGCGCCGCGTTGAACGCGACCTTCTCCCAGATCGCGGCCCACACGTCGGCATCGAGCGTGCAGGCGAGCCCCGCGCGCGACAGCGTGTCGGCCACGGCCGTCGCGAACGGGCGTGCCGCGCCGTCGGCCGTCATCATGCGGATCGTGCCGGCGCCGTGCGAGCGCACGTGCGCGGGCCCGGCCGCATCGGCCGGCCACGTCGTCACGCCGACCAGGATGCGCTCGAGCGGCACGAACGCATTCAGCGTCTCGACGTTGCCGAGCCCGTTCTGCAACGTCAGCACGAACGTGTCCGGCGTCAGCAGCGCGCGCACGCCGTCGAGCGCGGCGCGCGTGTGCAGCGATTTGGTGAAAACGATCAGCAGATCGAACGGTGTGTCGGGCGCGGCGGCCGCGGCCGCATTCGCGGCGTCCGGCCGCACGGCCTGCAGCGTGCGAATGCGTCGTTCGCCGCGGTCGTCGTCGATGCGCAGCCCGTCGCGGCGGATCGCATCGAGATGCGCATCGTTCACGTCGATCAGCGTGACGGCTTCGCCGCTTTCGGCCAGCCGCGCGCCGAACAGCGAGCCCATCGCGCCGGCGCCCAGAATTGCAATTCTCATCGTCGGCGGCCTCGTCAGAACGGATAGTGGCGCGGCGCCGTCTGCACGGTGATCCAGCGCAGGTCGGTGAACGCGGCGATGCCTGCCTTGCCGCCGAAGTGGCCGAAACCGCTGTCCTTCACGCCGCCGAACGGCATCTGCGCCTCGTCGTGCACGGTCGGGCCGTTCACGTGACAGATGCCCGATTCGATGCGCGCCGCGACGCGCAGCGCCCGCGCGACGTCGCGGCTGAACACGGCCGACGCCAGCCCGAACGCGTTGTCGTTCGCGCAACGGATCGCGGCCTCCTCGCCGTCGACGCGCACGATGCCCTTCACCGGGCCGAACGATTCTTCCGCGTAGATGCGCATCGCCGGCGTCACATGGTCGAGCAGCGTCGCCGGGAACAGCGTGGTGTCGGCCTTGCCGCCGCACAGCAGCGTCGCGCCGTGCGCGAGCGCATCGTCGATCAGCGCGTTGCAGCGCTCGACCGCCTTCGTGTCGATCAGCGAACCGAGCACGACGGGCCCGTTGCGCGGATCGCCGAGCGGCAGCGACGCGGCCTTGTCGGCGAGCTTCGAGACGAACGCATCGGCGATCGCCGCGTCGACGACGATGCGCTCGGTCGACATGCAGATCTGCCCGGAATTCGCGAATGCGCCGAATGCGGCCGCGGCGACCGCCGCGTCGAGATCGGCATCGTCGAGCACGACGAACGGCGCCTTGCCGCCGAGTTCCAGCACCGACGGCTTCAGGTGACGCGCGCACGCTTGCGCGACGAGCCGCCCGACCCGCGTCGAGCCGGTGAAATTCACGCGGCGCACGGCCGGATGCGCGATCAGCGCATCGACGACGGCGCCCGCATCGTCGGGCGCGTTCGTCACGAAGTTGACGACGCCCGGCGGCAGTCCGGCCTCCTGCAGCGCCTCGACGATCAGCCCGTGCGTGACGGGACACAGCTCCGAGCCCTTCAGCACGACCGTGTTGCCGCACGCGAGCGGCAGCGCGAGCGCGCGCGTCGCGAGGATCACCGGCGCGTTCCACGGCGCGATGCCGAGCACGACGCCGGCCGGTTGCCGCACGCCCATCGCGAGCGAGCCCGGCACGTCGGACGGAATCAGCTCGCCGCCGACCTGCGTGGTGAGCGACGCGGCCTCGACGAGCCCGCTCGCCGCGAGGTGAACGTTGAAGCCGGCCCACAGCGCGGACGCCCCCGTCTCGGCCGCCATCGCCGCAACGAACTGGTCGTGCTTCGCTTCGAGCGCGGCGGCCGCCTTCAGCAGCAAGGCGCGCCGCGCGCCGGGCCCGAGCGCGGCCCAGTCGGGAAATGCACGGGCAGCCGCATCGGCCGCCGCGCGCGCATCGTCGACGGTGCATGCGGGCGCTTCGGACGCGACTTGGCCGTCGAGCGGGTTGCGGCGCACGAAGGTCGCGCCGCCGGACGAGTGGCGGCGTTCGCCGCCGATCAGCATCGCTACGGTTTGCATGGAATCTCCGGAAGGACGCGCGCGGCGCGTCACGCAATCTCGACTTCGACGACGACCGGCGTCGCGGCACGCAGCGCGTCGGTCAGCGTGTCGCGCAGCTTCGCCGCTTCGGCGACGCGCACGCCGCGGCAGCCCATCCCTTGCGCGAGCGCGACGAAATCCAGGTCGGGCAGCTCGGTGCCCTGCACCGGGTCGCCCGGACCAAAGCCGAACACGGGCGCGAAATCCTGCAGCGCCGCGTAACGCCGGTTGTTCAGGATCACGAACGTGATCGGCAGTTTCAGCTGCGCGGCGCTCCACAACGCCTGGATCGAATACAGGCTCGAGCCGTCGCCGATCAGCCCGATCACGCGCCGGCCCGGCTGCGCGAGCGCGACGCCGACCGCGGCCGGCATCCCGTAGCCGAGCCCGCCGCTGTCCATCGTGTAGAACGTGCCGCTGCGCGTGAACGGCAGATGCTCCTGCATCACCGGCCGCGCGCTCGGCGCCTCCTCGACGACGATGTCGGACGCGTCGCGCACGTCGGCGAGCGTCTGCAGCGCGAACGCGACCGACATGCGCTCGCCGGCGGCGGGCGCGTCGACGCGTACCCGCGGCGCGCGCGCCGCGGGTACGCGTCGACGCGCCCGCCGCCGGCGAGCGCATGTCGGTCGCGTTCGCGCTGCAGACGCTCGCCGACGTGCGCGACGCGTCCGACATCGTCGTCGAGGAGGCGCCGAGCGCGCGGCCGGTGATGCAGGAGCATCTGCCGTTCACGCGCAGCGGCACGTTCTACACGATGGACAGCGGCGGGCTCGGCTACGGGATGCCGGCCGCGGTCGGCGTCGCGCTCGCGCA
>FTHQ01000059.1_pt1 | contig 37422 bp, 38 predicted proteins | sample 1641001 | NCBI WGS metagenome assembly FTHQ01 (sample SAMEA3914872, study PRJEB12502) | metagenome | biome: forest; material: soil | place: Canada | collected 2011-07-03 | depth 0.3 m | reverse complement strand
CGGCCGGCTCCGAACGCTGCGCACCGCGGCCCGACAGGCCGGCGCGCCCGTTCGGGCAGCGCGTATTGTACCCGACGGTCTTCGCGCGCCGACGCTCGTCTACGCCAGTACGACGGGCGTCTACGGCGACTGCGGCGGTGCGCGCATCGACGAAACGCAGCCGCTGCGCCCGGCGAATCCGCGCGCGTTCCGGCGCGTGTCGGCCGAGCGGCAACTGCGTGCGGCGACGGTGCGCGGCGTGCTGTCCGCGCGCATCGTGCGCATCCCCGGCATCTACGCGGCGAACCGCCTGCCGGTCGCGCGGCTCGAGCGCGGCACGCCGGCGCTCGAGCCGGCCGACGACGTGTACACGAACCACATCCACGCGGACGATCTCGCGGCGATCCTGCGTCGTGCGGCCGTGCGCGGCAAGCCGGCGCGCGTCGTGCACGCGTCGGACGACACGGAACTGCGGATGGGAGAGTATTTCGACCGGGTCGCGCAGGTGCTCGGCCTGCCGAGGCCGCCGCGCGTCAGCCGCGCGGACGCCGAGCGTCTGCTCGAGCCGACGCTGCTGTCGTTCATGCGCGAGTCGCGGCGCCTGTCCAACGCACGGCTCAAGGCCGAATTGTGCGTGACGTTGCGCTATCCGACCGTAGACGATTTCCTTCAAACGCTCGCGCCGGGCAGCGCGTCAGGTGAGCGCCGGTAACGCCTCGATCAGCAGGAAGCACAGCAGCGCACCGATCAGCGCGCCGATCAGGTTCGGGTGATATTTGTGCTTCAGATGCATCGCGGCCAGCAGGCCGCCGATCACGATGACGCCGATGATCGCGAACGCGATCATCACGGACGACAGTTCGAAAGAATGGTCGATGTTCATGATGTCTCCCCTGCATCGCTGCTCTTGCAGCTTGTGATTTCAGTATAGCGGGGGAACCTGCGGCAAAGAGGCGGCCGGACACCGAACGGTCGTGCGGATTTTCCCTTACAGGGTTTTGACGGGATTGCGCAGTGCGGCAAGGTCGGCTTCGTCGAGCCAGCGCCATGCGCCGGGCGCGAGGTCGGCCGGCAGCGTGAAGCCGCCGATGCTTTCGCGATGCAGCAATTCGACGCGGTTGCTCGCCGCGGCGACCATCCGCTTGACCTGGTGGTACTTGCCTTCGAGGACGGTCAGCGCGAGCGCGTGCGGGGCGCGGGCGTCGGCCGCGACGGCCGCGATCGGCTTCGGCTCGCCGTGCAGTTGCACGCCGGTGCGCAGCGCGTGCAGTTGCGTGTCGTCGAGCGGGTGGCGCACGGTCGCGACGTAGGTCTTCGGCACCTTGCGCTTCGGCGACGTGTACGCGTGCACGAACTGGCCGTCGTCGGACAGCAGCAGCAGGCCGGTCGTGTCCTGGTCGAGCCGGCCGACGCACTGCACGCCGCGCGCGACGAGCGGCGCGGGCAGCAGGCTGAACACGCTCGCATGGTGCTGCGGATCGCGCGAACACTCGTAGCCGGCCGGCTTGTTGAGCGCGAGATACGCACGCGCATGGAACGGCCATGCCGCATCGTCGACCGAGAACACGAGGCCGTCGGTGTCGAACGCGGCGTCCGGGTCGGTCGCGGCGGCGCCCGCGACGGCGACGCGGCCGGCTTCGATCAGGCCGCGGCACTGGCGACGCGAGCCGAAGCCCTGGGTGTAGAGAATGCTTTCGAGATCCATAGCGCGCGCATTCTATCAAGCACCGGCGCCCGGCCGGCATGAACGCGCGTGCGCTGGTAAGCTGCCGGAACGCTGCGCGGTGCGCGGCGCCCCGTTCATTCTTCACGGAAAGTCCATGCCTTTCGATTCGTTCCCGGTCGGCCGACACGTTGCCGCCGTCATCGTGGCCGCAACCGTTTCGTCGGCCGCGTTCGCGCACGCGCATCTCGCGCACAGCGACCCGGCGGCGGGCGCGGCGCTGGCTGCCGCACCGGCCGCCGTCACGATCGACTTCACCGAGCCGCTGGAGCCGGCATTCAGCTCGATCGTCGTCGTCGACGGCGCCGGCAAGACGGTGTCGGACGGCCGCGCACGCATCGACGCGTCGAACCGCAAGCGGATCACGGTGCCGCTCGCGGCGCCCGGTACGGGCGCGTACACGGTGAAGTGGGTGGCCGTCGCGACCGACGGGCATCGCACGCAGGGCGCGTACGGCTTCAGCGTGAAGTGACGCAACGGCGGCGGCAGGTCCGTGCCAAGGTTGCCGCCCGCCTTCATCCGACAGGGAGTCTCCCGCATGAATCCGACGACGCTCGACGCACTCGCCGATTTTCCCCGTCAGCTCGAAGCGCATTTCGCGGCCGTGCCCGACGGCTATGCGCGCTGGACCCCCGACGACTGGTCCGGCATGCCGAGCGAGCATTTCTCGCCGCTCGGGCAACTCTGCCATGTGCGCGACATCGAGATCGACGGCTATCACGTACGGCTGCGACGCATGCTCGACGAAGACCGGCCGCTGCTGGTCTCGATCGACGGCGACGCACTCGCGATCGAGCGGCGCTACGACGACGCGTATGCGTCCGACGTGCTCGCGGCGATTCGCGACGCACGACGCGAGACGCTAGCGCTGCTGTCGCGCCTCACGCCCGAACAGTTCGCGCGTACCGGCGAGTTCGACGGCTACGGTTCGCTGACCGTGCGCGGGCTGGTCCATTACCTGTGCAGCCACGATCAGCAGCACCTGGCCGGCATGCAGTGGCTGCTCGGCAAGATCGACGCGGCGCTGTACGCGCGCTGAGTCGGCCGGCGCTCGCGCATTGGCATACCGGAATCCGGCGCCGCCGTCGGTGCGGCACGCCACATTGCGCGGCTCGGATTGGATCGGTTTTCTGGATAATCCATCCAGCCGCAGCCGGCTGATCGAGCGGGCGCGGATGCCTACACTCCTAGCTTCGTCCAACGAAAAAAGGAGTCAACCGTGGCAACTCATACGCTCGCAGACAAGGTCGTCCTGATCGCAGGCGGGGCAAAGAATCTCGGTGGCCTGATCGCCCGGGACCTGGCGGGCCACGGCGCGAAGGCGGTGGCGATTCACTACAACAGCGCGGCATCGCAGGCGCAGGCCGAGGAGACCGCCGCGGCGGTCCGTGCGGCTGGCGCGGAAGCCGCGACGTTCCAGGCGGACCTGACGACGGCCGCCGCGGTCGAGAAGCTGTTCGACGACGCGAAGCAGCGCTTCGGCAAGATCGACATCGCGATCAACACGGTCGGCAAGGTGCTGAAGAAGCCGTTCACCGAGATCAGCGAGGCCGAGTACGACGAGATGTTCGCGGTCAACAGCAAGTCGGCGTTCTTCTTCATCAAGGAAGCAGGCCGGCATCTCGAGGATCACGGCAAGCTCGTCACGCTCGTGACGTCGCTGCTCGGCGCGTTCACGCCGTTCTACGCGGCGTACGAAGGGTCGAAGGCGCCGGTCGAGCACTTCACGCGCGCGGCGTCGAAGGAGTACGGCGCGCGCGGGATCTCGGTGACGGCCGTCGGGCCGGGCCCGATGGACACGCCGTTCTTCTATCCGGCCGAAGGCGCCGACGCGGTCGCGTATCACAAGACGGCCGCCGCGCTGTCGCCGTTCAGCAAGACGGGGCTGACCGACATCGAGGACGTCGTCCCGTTCATCCGCCATCTGGTGACCGACGGCTGGTGGATCACCGGCCAGACGATCCTGATCAACGGCGGCTACACGACCAAGTAACCGGGCCGCTCGCGGGCCGCGCGGCGCACCGCACTGGCGCGTTTGCGTGGACAATGGACGGGCGCGCAGCCACGAGGCCGCGCGCCCGTTTTCTCTGTGCCGCCGAAGCCGGTCGCGATGCGCGGCGGCCGGCGGTGACCGTCGTTCGAACCCGGGTTTCCCGCCGATGGACAAGCTGGATCAGGTCAGGATCTTCCTGCAGGTTGCCGAGATGGGCAGCTTCATCAAGGCCGCGCATGCGCTCGACGCGCCGCGCGCGACCGTGTCGGCGGCCGTCCAGCAACTGGAGACGGCGCTCGGCACGCGTCTGTTGCACCGTACGACGCGCCAGGTGCAATTGACTGCCGACGGCGCGCTGCTGCTGGAGCGCGGTCGGCGCCTGCTCGCGGAGGCCGATGAACTCGACCGCCTGTTTCGGCGCCGCGACCACGACGTGGTCGGGCGGCTGAACGTCGACGTGCCGAGCCGGATCGCGCGGCGCGTCGTGGCGCCCGCGCTGCCGTCGCTGTTTCGCCGCTATCCGAAGCTGCAGCTGTCGCTCGGCTCCACGGACCGCTCGATCGACCTCGTGCAGGAGGGCGTCGATTGCGCGATTCGCGTCGGGCGGCTCGCGGACAGCAGCCTCGTCGTGCGGCCGCTCGGGCAGTTCACGCTGATCAACTGCGCGAGCCCCGACTACCTGCGCGAGTGCGGCGTGCCCGAGCATCCGGACGCGCTCGCGCACGGGCACTGGGCGATCGGCTATGCGTCCCCGACGACGGGGCGCGAACTCGGCTGGGAATACTGCGCGGACGGGCAGCGGCGCGTGCTGACGCTGCCGAGCCGCGTGATCGTCAACAACGCCGAAACCTATATCGCCAGCTGCATCGCGGGCATGGGGCTGATCCAGATTCCGCGCTTCGACGTCGAGCATCTGCTGGCAAGCGGCGCGCTCGTCGACGTGATGCCCGGCCATCGCGCCGAGCCGATGGACGTGTCGGCCGTGTATCCGCACCGCCGGCACCGGTCGAGGCGGCTCAATGCGTTCATCGAATGGTTCGGGGAACTGATGGCCGATGCGCTGACGGGGACCGGCGAAGCAGCGAGTTCGGACGGCGACTGACCGGCAGGCCGGCGCGCGCGGCTCTTCAGTCGGGCTGCGTGGCGAACCGCCGGTCGCGCCCGATGTCCCGCACGGCCTCGATCAACGCCGCGCCGGGGCCGTCCGGTTTCGCCGCGAACGCATGGAAGCGCGCGGCCGGCAGCGCCGGCAAGCCGTCCTGCGGCCCGCATTCGCGCAAGCCGTCGCGCAGCTGGCTGCGCGCCAGCGCGGTGACCGCGAAGCCGGCGAGCGCGGCCGACACGCAACCGGCCATGCTGCCGCTTTCGAACAGTACGCGAAACGGCCGCAGCGCGGCGGCGAGCGCCGCGACGGCGGCTTCCCGATAGACGCACGGCTGCGGAAACAGCGCGAGCGGCACTTCGCCGCCTGCGTCGAGCGGGCGGTCCGCTGCGAACGCCCACACGAGCGGCTCTTCCCACAGCAGCTCGCCCGGCGCGTCGACCTGCCGGCACTGCTTGCCGAATACGACGTCGAGCCGGCCGAGCATCTGCTCGCGCAGCAGCGACGCGGTGATCCCGACCTTCAGCTCGATCGACGTGTGCGGGTGGCGGTCGCGGAACGTGCGCAACACGTGCGGCAGCCACGCGCCGGCGAAGTCCTCCGACGCGCCCACCCGCAACGGTCCGTGCGCCGGCGCGCCGCGCAGCCGCGCGCGCACCTCCCGCTCCATGTCGACGATGTTGCGCGCGTAGGCGTACAGCGTGTCGCCGGCCGGCGTGAGCGCGATACGGCGCGTCGTGCGCGCCAGCAGCACGGTGCCGGCGGCCTGTTCGAGCCGCTTGATGTGGCCGCTGACGGCGGACGGCGTCAGCGCAAGGCGCTCGGCGGCCGGCGCGAACCCGCGGCGGTCGACGACTTCGAGAAAGGTGCGCAGCAGTGCGATGTCGAGCGCGGTCGACGCGGGATCGGTCGGCGGTTCCATGGATCGATTCGACGCGAAATATGAGGAATGAATCATGATACTCCGTGAATCGTGATGAAAGACCGGCCTACCATCGTAGGTTCAGGCTGACCTCACGGAGTACACGATGACGACCTATGCGCATGCGGCCACCGCGTCGCTCGATATTGCCTATCTGGAATGGAACCCGCGCGGCGAACGCGCGGCCGTGCTGCTGCACGGCTGGCCGGACAGCCCGGTCGGCTGGGAAGCGGTGGCCGCGGCGCTCGCCGCACGCGGCTACCGCGTGCTCGCGCCCGCGTTGCGCGGCTTCGCGCCGACGCGCTTTCGCGACGCGTCCGTGCCGCGCAGCGGCCAGCTCGCGGCGCTCGGGCGCGACCTGCTCGAATTCGTCGATGCGCTCGGCATCGAGCGGCCGCTGCTGGTCGGGCACGACTGGGGCGCCCGCGCGGCCGCGAACGCGTGCGGGTTGCGCGACGGTGTCGCGTCGCACCTCGTGATGCTGTCGGTCGGGTACGGCACCAACGATCCCGCTCAGCCGCTGTCGCTGCAGCAGGCGCGCAACTACTGGTATCACTGGTTCATGGCGACGCCGCGCGGCGAGCAGGCGCTGCGCGACGACCGCCGTGCGTTCGCGCGCCTGATGTGGGATACGTGGTCGCCGCCGGGCTGGTATCGCGACGGCGATTTCGACGCGGCGGCCGTTGCGTTCGACGGACCCGACTGGATCGACGTCGTGCTGCATTCGTACCGGCAGCGCTGGGGCTTCGCGCCGGGCACGCCGGCCTATGCCGACGACGACGCGCGGCTGAACCCGGCGCCCGTGCTGGCGGTGCCGACGCTCGTGCTGCACGGCGGCGCGGACACCTGCAATCATCCGGACAGCTCGTCCGGGCGCGAGCGGTTCTTCTCCGGGCGCTACGAGCGGCAGGTGCTCGACGGAATCGGGCACTTCCCGCAGCGTGAATCCGCGGCGGCGGTCGCGGACGCGATTCTCCGGTTCTGCGGGCGCGGGTGACGCGCGCCGGCCGGCCCGGCGCGCGAAGGATCAACCGCCGGCGCGCGGCGCGAGCAGGTCGGCGAGCCCGATGTTCCTGAACATCTCGCGGCGGATGCGATCGCCGACGCGGAACACTTCCTCGGCGCCGTCCTGCGACGGATCGACGAACACGCGGTAGGGGCGCTTGCCGGCCGGCGCCGCGACGAGCTCGGCAATCGCCGTGGCGACGGCGCCCGCGTCGGCGTCCGCCGGTTCGAGCGCGGCGAGACCGCGCAACGCCTGATCGGCGACGCCCCCGTACGGCCCGCTGTCGTAGGCGGCCTGCACGGCGGTATCGGCCGGCTTGCCCGCATGGAGGAAGTGATTCGTGCCCCGGGTGAACGCGCCCGGCACGACGATCGACGTTTCGATGCCCCAGCGGGCGAGTTCGGCGGCGTAGGACACGGCGAGCGAATCCATCGCGGCCTTTGCGGCGAAGTAGGGCGCGAGGAACGGCGGGGTGCCGCCGCGCGCCGACGAGGACGATACCCAGACGAGCAGGCCGCGGCGCTGGCCGCGCAGGTGCGGCAGCGCCGCGCGGTTCACGCGTTGGGTCGACACGACATTGACGTCGTAGAGCTGCGCAAGCTGTTCGGGCGTGAACGCTTCGGCCGGCCCGAACACCATGTGGCCGGCGTTGTGGACGACGACGTCCAGACGGCCGTGGTCGGCGATCACGCGCTCGATGGCGGCGTCGACCGACGCATCGTCGCCGACGTCGAGTTCGAGGCTGCGCAGGTCGACGCCGTGTTCTTGCGCATAGGCCGCGACGGCGGCGGCGCGCGGCGCGTTGCGCCCGGCGCTCTCGCGCATCGACGCGTAGACCGTGTGACCGGCGCGGGCGAGCGCCTGGGCCGTCAGCAAGCCGAAGCCGCTGGACGCGCCGGTGACGAGGACGACTTCCTTCATGAGCGATCTCCTGGCGGAAAGAGAGGGTGGCAGCGAGCGGCCGTCAGCACATGCCGCCGTTGGCGCGCAGGATCTGGCCGTTGATCCACGCACCGTCCGGGCCGGCGAGGAACGCGACGACGCGCGCGATGTCGTCTGGCTGGCCGAGCCGCTCGAGCGGGTTCAGCTTCGCGAGCCGGTCGACGAGTTCCGGGCTCTTGCCCTGCAGGAACAACTCGGTCGCGACCGGTCCCGGCGCGACGGCATTCACGCGGACGCCGCGCCCGCGCATTTCCTGCGCGAGCACTTGCGTGAGGCTTTCGACCGCTGCCTTGCTGGCGACGTACACGCCGTAAGTCGGCATGCGCATGCCGATCACGCTGGTCGACAGGTTGATGATGCGTCCGCCGTCGCGCACCCGCTTTGCCGCTTCGCGGCAGACGTTGAAGGTGCCCTTCACGTTGATGGCGAACGTTTCGTCGAAGAGCGCATCGTCGCAGTCGGCGATGGTCGCGAGCTTCATCACGCCCGCGGAATTGACCACCACATCCAGACCGCCGAATGCGTCGCGGGCGGCGTCGAACAGCGCGGCCACGGCCGCCGGGTCGGCGACGTTCGCCTGCACCGCGACGGCATGGCCGCCGTCGGCCACGATCGCGTCGACCACTTCGCGGGCCGGGCCGGCGCTGCCGGCATAGTTGACGACGACCCGGAAGCCGTCCCGGGCGAGTTGGCGGGCGATTTCCGCGCCGATGCCGCGCGACGAACCCGTGACGAGGGCGACCTGTTCCGATGTGTTCATGTCCTGCTCCTGGTGAATGGATGAATGCCGTTCGATCCGGCGACAGGGACAAATGTAGGCTTCTGCGATCAATAAAAATAATGAATAATGCTCAGTCAATACATGACTGAAAGTATGTCTTATGGCATTCGACAGCAGGCTTCTGAGCGGAATCGGCGTGCTCTCGGCGGTGATCGAGGCGGGCACCTTCGCGCGTGCCGGGGAGGCGATGGGCCTGACGCAGCCGGCGGTGAGCCGTGCCGTCGCGCGGCTGGAAGAGCGGGTCGGCATCCGGATCTTCAACCGGACGGCGCGCGCGATCACGTTGACCGACGAAGGGCGGCGCTTCTACGAGGCGGTCGCGCCGCTGCTGGCCGGCATCGAGGACGCGGCGATCGACGCCGGCCGATCGAAGGCACGCGTCAGGGGGCGGCTGCGGGTCAACGTGGACGGCACGTTCGGCCACTACGTGCTGGCGCCGAGGATGGCGGAGTTTCTCGACCGCTTTCCCGACCTGTCCGTCGAGATCAGCGTGCGCGACCGGATGGGCGACCTCGTCGCCGACGGATTCGACGTGGCCGTGCGCTTCGGCGTGCCCGAGCCGTCGTCATACCGTGCGCGGCTACTGCTCGAGACGCGCGTGCTGACCTGCGCATCGGCGGCCTATGTCGAGCGTCACGGCGAACCGCGTCATCCGCGCGATCTCGCGCACGGGCATCGTTGCGTGCTGATCCGCGACCCGGTAACGGGGCGGCCGTACGAATGGGAATTTCATCGGGGCAAGGAGGTGGTGCCGTTCGATGCCGGTGGACGATTGATGGTCAACGATACGGGCGGCCTGCTCGGCGCGTGCGTCGGTGGCGCGGGCATCGCGCAATTGCTGGAACTCTACGCGCGGGACATCGTTGCCGACGGGAAACTGGTCCTGCTGCTGCCGGAGTGGACGGACGAGACATTTCCGCTCTACGCGTATCACCACGCGTCGAACCTCGTGGCCGCGAAGGTGCGGGTGTTTCTCGACTTCGTCCGCGAGTTGACGGTCTGAGCGTATCGTGGGAGGGAGATCGGCGGCAGGCCACCGTCGGTCGCCCGGTGCGGGGCGGAACGCGCGGCAAAAATAAAAAACCCGCGAAGCGGCAGCTTGCGCGGGTTTCGACAGATGCAGCGCGTGACGCTGCGAAATACTGGTGCCCAGGGCCGGAATCGAACCGGCACGCCTTGCGGCGGGGGATTTTGAGTCCCCTGCGTCTACCAATTTCACCACCTGGGCTTGATCCTGGCCGCGCATGCGGTGGTGCGCGGCGAAACGCGGATTATGGCGGAAATCCGGATGCCGGGCAAGCTGCGCCGATGCCCGGCACGCACATTACTGGCTCAGGTAGACGAAGCGGCCCTGTTTCACGATCCCCATCACGCTCGCGCGCTGATCGAGCCCCACATGATCCTTGTCGCTCGTGTTGACGACGCCGTTCGGTACGACCAGCTCATGCGCGCGTTCCAGCTCGCGGCGCAGCGCCGCGCGAAACGCCGGCGTGCCGGGCTGCGCGGCTTTCAGCGCGCGGCCGACCGCGTCGGCGAGGCGCGGGTACACGCCCGCCGCATCGCCCGCGAACTGCGTGACGGTGCCGGCGCCGTACTTCGCCTCGTACGCATCGACGAACGCGAGCGCGGCCTGGCGGGCCGGGTGGTCGGCCGGCAGCGTGCGCGCGACGACCACCGGCTGGGTCGGGAACAGCGTCCCGTCGACGTCCTTGCCGCCAAGCTTGATGAATTCCGGCGTCGCGATCCCGTGCGTCTGGTAGATCGGCCCCTTGTAGCCGCGCTCGATCAGCGTGCGCTGCGGCAGCACGGTCGGCGTGCCCGCGCCGGCGATCAGGATCGCGTCGGGCTTCGCCGCGATCAGCTTCAGCGCCTGGCCCGTGACGCTCGCGTCGGTGCGGTTGAAGCGCTCGGTCGCGATCACGCGGATCTTGCGCAGGTCCGCGAAGCGCGTGAATTCGTTGAGCCAGCTGTCGCCGTAGCTGTCCGCGAAGCCGATGAAGCCGACCGTCTTCACGCCGTGGTTGGCCATGTAGCGCGTCATCACGTCGGCCATCGCGCGGTCGCTCTGCGCCATCTTGAACGCCCAGGTCCGCGCGCCTTCCTGCGGCTCGACGATCGAGCCGGAGCCGACCAGCGTGATCATCGGCGTCTGCGCGGCGGCCACCGCGTCGAGCGCCGCGAGCGCGGCCGGCGTGATGTTCGGGCCGACCACGACGTCGACGTGATCCTCGTCGACCAGCTTGCGGATGTTGCGCACCGCGGCGCCCGGGTCGGATGCGTCGTCGAGCACCGTGACCTGCACGGGCTGTCCGGCAATCGTCTTCGGCCACATCAGGATCGCGTTCTTGCTCGTGATGCCGATCGCGGCGGCCGGGCCGGTCGACGACAGGTCGACGCCGACCTTCAGGTCGGCATGCGCGGCCGCGCATGCCAGCACGAGGGCGGCGCCGGTGGCGAGGCGGGTGCGGCGCAACAGGGCGGGACGCGTCATGCGGGAATCTCCATCTCCGTCGGGCAACGAAAAGGGGCGCAATGCGCGCCCCCGTGTTCATACCTGTCCGTCAAAGCTCGTACGATTCGGCTTCGCCCTTGAGCGCCTGCTCGATCAGCTTGCGGTTCAGCGTCGGCGACAGCAGTTCGACGAGCGTATACACATAGCTGCGCAGGTAGGCGCCCTGCTTGAGCGCGACGCGCGTCACGTTGCTGCCGAACAGGTGGCCGACCGGAATCAGCCGCAGGCCGCGGTCGCGCTCGGGGTTGAACGCGATGTCGGCCATGATGCCGACGCCGAGGCCGAGCTCGACATAGGTCTTGATCACGTCGGCGTCGATCGCCTCGAGCACGATGTCCGGCGACAGCCCGCGCAGCGCGAACGCATGGTTGATCTTCTTGCGGCCAGCGAACGCGTCGTCGTACGTGATCAGCGGGTACTGCGCGAGATCGTCCAGCGTGACCGGCTTGCGTTCGAGCAGCGGGTGGTCGGCCGGCACGACGGCCGCGTGGTGCCACTGGAAGCAGGGCAGCGACACGAGTTCCTTGTAGTCGGAGATCGCCTCGGTCGCGATCGCGAGATCGGCCTGGTCGTGGATCACCATCTCGGCCACCTGCGTCGGGCTGCCTTGCAGGATCGACAGGTGCACCTTCGGGAAGCGCTTCTTGAACTCGGCGATCGCGGCCGGCAGCGAGTAGCGGGCCTGCGTGTGGGTCGCCGCGATGGTCAGGTTGCCCTGGTCCTGCGCCGCATAATCCTTCCCGACCCTTTTGAGGCTTTCAACCTCCTGAAGAATCCGCTCGACCGACGCGAGGATGATCCGGCCCGGCTCGGTGAGCGAGCGCACGCGCTTGCCGTGCCGCGTGAAGATCTCGACGCCCAGCTCGTCCTCGAGCTCGATGATCGCCTTCGATACCCCCGGTTGCGACGTGTAGAGCGCCTTGGCGGCCTCGGTGAGGTTGAAATTCTGCCGGACGGCCTCGCGCACGAAGCGAAATTGGTGCAGGTTCATTTATAACCCTTCCGCATATCAACAGAATTTTTTAGTCGTTTGAAATATAAGGCGAGTTTATTACGATTCACCGGAGTTTTTCAAATATGGATATCTGTTTTCGTCATTAGCAATCCAGCCGGCAGCGGATGCGGCGGTGCGGCGGAACGGAGATTCGGGCGCGACGTGGCTAGGACGTCGCGCGGTCACCACGAAAACCCTGGGGTCCCCGAATGTATCAGTACGACCAATACGACCAGACGATCGTCGACGAGCGAGTCGCGCAGTACCGCGATCAGGTGCGCCGCCGGCTGTCGGGCGAGTTGAGCGAAGACGAATTCCGTCCGCTGCGTCTGCAGAACGGCCTGTACATGCAGCGCCACGCGTACATGCACCGCATCGCGATTCCGTACGGCAACCTGCGCAGCGACCAGCTCCGGATGCTGGCGCGCATCGCCCGCGAACACGACCGCGGCTACGGCCATTTCTCGACGCGCTCGAACATCCAGTTCAACTGGGTGCAGCTCGAAGAGACGCCCGAGATCCTCGCGAAGCTCGCGTCGGTGCAGATGCACGCGATCCAGACGTCGGGCAACTGCATCCGCAACATCACGGCCGACCAGTTCGCCGGCGTCGCGCAGGACGAAGAGATCGATCCGCGCCCGTGGGCCGAGATCCTGCGCCAGTGGTCGACGTTCCACCCCGAATTCGCGTGGCTGCCGCGCAAGTTCAAGATCGCGGTGTCGGGCTCGAAGCGTGACCGTGCGGCCGTGCAGATCCACGACCTCGGCGTGTACCTGAAGAAGAACGCGCAGGGCGAAGTGGTCGCGAGCATCCTCGCGGGCGGCGGCCTCGGCCGTACGCCGATCATCGGCGCGGTGATCAAGGAAGACCTGCCGTGGCAGCACCTGCTCACGTACTGCGAAGCCGTGCTGCGCGTGTACAACCGTTACGGCCGCCGCGACAACCTGTACAAGGCGCGGATCAAGATCCTCGTGAAGGCGCTGTCGCCGGCGAAGTTCGCGCAGCAGGTCGAGGAAGAATGGCAGCACCTGAAGGACGGCCCGTCGACGCTCACGCAGGCCGAGCTCGATCGCGTGTCGCAGTACTTCAAGCCGCCGGTCTACGAGAAGCTGGCCGACACCGACGCGTCGTTCGAACAGCACCTGCTCGAGAACAAGGCGTTCGCGCGCTGGGTCGAGCGTAACGTCGCGCCGCACAAGGTGCCCGGTTACGCAGCCGTCACGCTGTCGCTGAAGGATCACCGCGTGGCGCCGGGCGATGCGACCGACGCGCAGATGGATCTGGTCGCCGACTGGGCCGACGCGTACTCGTACGGCGAGCTGCGCGTGTCGCACGAGCAGAACCTGATTCTCGCGAACGTGAAGAAGCGCGACCTGTTCGCGCTGTGGGAAAAGGCGAAGGCGGCCGGTTTCGCGACGCCGAACATCGGCCTGCTGACCGACATCATCGCGTGCCCGGGCGGCGACTTCTGCTCGCTCGCGAACGCGAAGTCGATCCCGATCGCGCTGGCGATCCAGCAGCGTTTCGACGATCTCGACTACGTGTACGACCTCGGCGAACTGTCGCTGAACATTTCCGGTTGCATGAACTCGTGCGGTCACCACCACGTCGGCAACATCGGCATCCTCGGCGTCGACAAGGACGGCGCCGAGTGGTACCAGGTGTCGCTCGGCGGCGAGCAGGGCACGGGCCAGAACGGCGCGCGCCTCGGCCGCGTGATCGGGCCGTCGTTCTCGGCCGAGGAAGTGCCCGACGTGATCGCGAAGCTGATCGATACGTTCGTCGAGGCGCGCCTCGACGGCGAGCGCTTCGTCGACACGTACGACCGCATCGGCATCGCGCCGTTCAAGGAGCGCGTGTATGCGGCGCGCCAGGCAGTGAACGCGTAACCAACCGGGTAGAAGGAATTTGCAGATGGCTTCGATTATCAAGAACCGCGCAGTGATCGACGATGCATGGCAGGTCATGCGCGCGGCGGAAGACGGTGCGCTGCCCGCGGTCGACGCGTTGCCGGCCGGCAAGGTGCTGGTGCCGTTCGCGTTGTGGCAGGCCGAGCGTGCCGCGCTCGTCGCCGCGAAGACGAAGGACGAACTCGGCGTGTGGCTCGCGCCGGACAGCGAGCCGGCCGATCTCGTGGCCGACTTCGACGCGATCTCGCTGATCGCGGTGGATTTCCCGCGCTTCGCGGACGGCCGCGGCTACAGCATCGCGCGCCTGCTGCGCGAGCGTCATGGCTGGACCGGCGAGCTGCGCGCGATCGGCGACGTGCTGCGCGACCAGTTGCTGTACATGTCGCGTTGCGGCTTCGACGCGTTCGCGGTGCGTGCCGACAAGGACATCCACGACGCGCTGAATGCGTTCACCGAATTCACGCAGCGTTACCAGGGCGCATTCGACGAGCCGGCGCCGCTGTTCCGCCGCCGCGAGGCCGCGTCCGACGCCAAGGTGAACGCATGAGCACCGCGACCGCCACCGCGCTGACGCCGGAACTCGCCGCGAAGGTCGAGCGCCTCGACGCGCTGCTCGCGCAGATCGGCGAGCGTCACGACAAGGTGAAGTTCGCGAGCAGCCTCGCCGCGGAAGACATGCTGCTCACGCACGCGATCCTGTCGAAGGGCGTGCCGATCGGCATCTTCTCGCTGAACACGGGCCGCCTGCACGCGGAAACGCTCGGCATGATCGACCGGGTGCGCGAGCGCTACGGCTACGAGATCGAGCAGTTCCATCCGCAGCAGGACGCGGTCGACCGGTACGTTGCCGAGCACGGCCTGAATGCGTTCTACGAGAGCGTCGAGCTGCGCAAGTCGTGCTGCCACATCCGCAAGGTCGAGCCGCTGAACCGTGCGCTGGCCGACGTCGGCGCGTGGGTGACGGGCCAGCGCCGCGAGCAGTCGGTCACGCGCGCGGAGCTGCACGAGGAAGAACAGGACGAAGCGCGCGGGATCGCGAAGTACAACCCGCTCGCCGACTGGACGGAAGCCGACGTGTGGGCGTACCTTAAGGCGTTTGACGTGCCGGTCAATCCGCTGCATGCGCGCGGCTACCCGAGCATCGGCTGCGAGCCGTGTACGCGTGCGATCCGCCCCGGCGAGGACAGCCGCGCGGGCCGCTGGTGGTGGGAGTCGCGCGACACGAAGGAATGCGGGCTGCACATCACGACGATCACGCCGATTCCCGCGAATGCCGAAGCCGGCGCCGCGCACTGAAAGCCGACAAGAAACTGAATATTGCGTCGCCCGCGACAGCGGGCGGCACGAACCCAGAAGAGAAGGACTGAAATCATGAGCACGACGCTCGAGCAATCCGCCTTTGCCCCGCCCACCGGCGCCGACAGCCGCATGGGCCACCTCGACTGGCTCGAAGCCGAGTCGATCCACATCCTGCGCGAACTGGTTGCCGAATGCAGCAAGCCGGCACTGCTGTTCTCGGGCGGCAAGGACTCGGTCGTCGTGCTGCACCTCGCGCTGAAGGCGTTCGGCCTCGGCGCGAACCGCAAGACGACGCTGCCGTTCCCGCTCGTGCACATCGACACGGGCCACAACTACGAGGAAGTGATCGACTTCCGCGACCGCCGTGCGCAAGAGCTCGGCGCCGAGCTGGTGGTCGGCCACGTCGAGGATTCGATCAAGCGCGGCACGGTCGTGCTGCGCCGCGAAACCGATTCGCGCAACGCCGCGCAGGCCGTCACGCTGCTGGAAACGATCGAGCAGCACGGTTACACGGCGCTGATCGGCGGCGCGCGCCGCGACGAAGAGAAGGCGCGCGCGAAGGAGCGCATCTTCTCGTTCCGTGACGAATTCGGCCAGTGGGACCCGAAGGCGCAGCGCCCGGAGCTGTGGAGCCTGTACAACGCCCGCCTGCACAAGGGCGAGCACCTGCGCGTGTTCCCGATCTCGAACTGGACCGAGCTCGACGTGTGGCAGTACATCGCGCGCGAGAACCTCGAATTGCCGTCGATCTACTACGCGCACCAGCGCGAGATCGTGCGCCGCAACGGGCTGCTCGTGCCGGTCACGCCGCTCACGCCGATGCGTGACGGCGAGACGAGCGAGCTGGCGCAGGTGCGCTTCCGCACGGTCGGCGACATCAGCTGCACGTGCCCGGTCGAGAGCGACGCGGACGACGTCGAGAAGATCATCGCCGAGACGGCGGTGACCGAGATCACCGAGCGCGGCGCGACCCGGATGGACGATCAGGCCTCCGAAGCCGCGATGGAACAGCGCAAGAAGCAAGGTTATTTCTGAAGCACACGAGGACATTCACATCATGAGCATCATCGAGAACACCGAAGACCTCGGCGTGTTGCGCTTCATCACCGCGGGCAGCGTCGACGACGGCAAGAGCACGCTGATCGGCCGCCTGCTGTACGACAGCAAGGCCGTGCTGTCCGATCAGCTGTCCGCGCTGTCGCGCGCGAAGAACAAGCGCACGGTCGGCGACGAACTGGACCTCGCGCTGCTGACGGACGGTCTGGAAGCCGAGCGCGAGCAGGGCATCACGATCGACGTCGCGTACCGCTACTTCGCGACCGCGAAGCGCAAGTTCATCATCGCCGACACGCCGGGCCACGAGCAGTACACGCGCAACATGGTGACGGGCGCGTCGACCGCGCACGCGGCGATCATCCTGGTCGACGCGACGCGCATCACGGTCGAGAACGGCGTCGTGCAACTCCTGCCGCAGACCAAGCGCCACAGCGCGATCGTCAAGCTGCTCGGGTTGCAGCACGTGATCGTCGCGATCAACAAGATGGACCTCGTCGACTACAGCGAGGCGCGCTTCAACGAGATCCGCGACGCGTACGTCGCGCTCGCGAAGCAACTCGGCCTGACCGACGTGCGCTTCGTGCCGGTGTCGGCGCTCAAGGGCGACAACATCGTCGGCGCGAGCGAGCGCATGCCGTGGTACGCGGGCGAGCCGCTCCTCGACGTGCTCGAATCGCTGCCGGTCGAGACGCAGGCGCATGACGCGCTGCGCTTCCCGGTGCAGTGGGTCGCGCGCCAGGACGGCAGCTCGGCCGACGATTTCCGCGGCTACATGGGCCGGATCGAGTCGGGCGAAGTGAAGGTCGGCGACGAGATCGTCGTGCTGCCGTCGAACCGCACCGCGACGGTGGCCGAGATCGTCGCGCCGGTGCCCGGCGGCACCGCGGCGGTTGCGCACGCGTTCGCGGGCCAGACCGTGACGATCCGTCTCGAACAGGATGTCGACGTGTCGCGCGGCGACATGCTCGTCACGACCGCCGAGCCGGTCGAGCCGGCCAAGAAGCTCGAGGCCGACCTGTGCTGGTTCGACGAGGCGCCGCTGTCGCCGCAGCGCAAGTACCTGCTGAAGCAGACCACCAGCACGGTGTTCGCGAAGATCGGCGCGGTCAAGCAGGTGCTCGACGTGCATACGCTGTCGCACGCGACCGACCGTCAGGAACTGAAGATGAACGACATCGGCCGCGTGGCGCTGACGCTGCAGAAGCCGATCGTCTGCGACACCTACGATGCGCATCCCGGTACGGGCGCGTTCGTGCTGATCGACGAGGCGACCCACCACACGGTCGCCGCGGGCATGATCCGCGCGTTCTCGGCGTAATCGTCAATCGGCGCGGCGGCGAACCGGCCGCCGCGGCAGGACCCTAACGAAGCGACAAACATGGGCAAGGTGTATCTGATCGGAGCAGGGCCGGGCGCCGCGGACCTCATCACGGTGCGCGGCATGCGGCTGCTCGAGCAGGCCGACGTCGTGCTGCACGACGCGCTCGTCGAGCCCGCGATGCTCGACTATGCGCCGAACGCGCGCAAGATCGCGGTCGGCAAGCGCTGCGGGCAGCGCTCGACCGCGCAGCATTTCATCAACAAGCAGATCGTCGACGCGGCGCGCGAGCACGCGTGCGTCGTGCGGCTGAAGGGTGGCGATCCGATGCTGTTCGGCCGCGCCGAAGAGGAAATGCGCGCGCTCGAGGCGGCCGGCATCGACTACGAGGTCGTGCCGGGCATCACCGCGGCGCTGGCCGGCGCGGCGACGCTCAAGCGTTCGCTCACGTTGCGCGGCGTGTCGCGCAGCGTCGCGTTCGCGACGCACAGCCGCGCGCCGGGCAGCGACGAGATCCGCGAAGCCGCGCGTGCCGATTCGATCGTCTACTACATGGGCCGCGACAGCGCGCCCGGCATCGCGCAGGAACTGATCGACGCCGGCCGTGCGCCCGCGACGCCGGTGGCGATCGTCGAGGCCTGCAGCACCGCGCGCGAACGCACGCTGACGCTCACGCTCGCGCAGATGGCGGCCGGCGACGCGCAGGCGTGGCTCGATCCGGCGGAACCGAGCCTGCTGATGATCGGCGATGCATTCGCCGAACGCGCACGGCTGGCGCAGGCGGGTGCTCCGGTGCGCAATGCCGCCTGAGCGCGGCTCGAACGCGGTCCGAAACGAAAAAAGCGCTGGCAACCGCCAGCGCTTTTTCTTTGGCTGCGCGGAAAGCGCGGCCTACGCGTCGCCGCCGAGTTGCCCGACGCAATAGCGCGCGACCGCGTCGAGCACGCCGTCGTCTTCGCCGACGGCCGTCGCGCAGCGGATCTCGACGCCCGGATGCGCGGCGCGGCATGCGTCGACGAGCTGCGGCAGGTCGCGGCGGACATGGCCGCCCTGGCCGAAGAATACGGGCACCACGGTGATGCGCGTGCAGCCGGCCGCGACTTGCGCGGCCACGGCGTCACCGAGCGACGGCGTCATCAGTTCGAGGAAGGCGAGCGACACCTGCGCGGCAGGGGAGCCGGCGCCGCGCAGCCGCGCGGCCAGCCGCTCGAACGGCTCGGCCCAGCGCGGGTCGCGGGCGCCGTGGCCGAACAGGACGATACCGTGCGAATGCATGTCGAAGCCTCCGTCGCGACGCGGCGCTCAGTGCCGGTCGACCCACTTGAGCGCGAACAGGCCGAGCGCGAGATAGATGAGGCCCGGCGTCGCCGCGGTGAGCGGCGCGGGCCACGTATTCAGCGTGCCGATGTGCGAGAACAGCGTGTTGAGCAACTGGAAGCTCATGCCGAGCATGATGCCGCCGAACACCTTCACGCCGACCACGCCGGCGCGCGTATGCAGGTACGCGAACGGCAGCGACAGCACGAGCATCACGAACACCGCGAACGGATACAGCAGCTTGCGCCACAGTGCGATGTCGTAGCGCTGCGTGTCCTGCTGGTTCTCGCGCAAGTGCTGGATGTAGCGGAACAGGTTGATGATCGACATGCGCTCCGGCGACACGAGCAGCACCGACAGGATCTGCGGCGTCAGGTCGGAGCGCAGCCGGTATTCGGGCAGCGACACCTGCTGCGACCGGTACACGGGGTTCAGCGCATCGGCCGGCTGGCCGCTGATCGGCTTGATCGGCGTCAGCTCCGTCTCGGTGACGCCCTTCAGCAGCCAGTGGCCGGGCGGCTCGTAGCGGCCCGTCTGCGCGATGCGCACGTTCTGCAGCTGGAATTTCGAGTCGAATTCGTAGATGCGCACGTTGCTGATCGTCGAGTCGGGCGACAGGCTGCCGACGTTGACGAAGCGCGTGACCTGCTCGCCGTTCTCGCGGGCCGCGAGCGTGTCCTTCACCCACACGCCCGACTGGAAGTTCGACGACACCGATGCGCCGAGCGCCTGCAGCCGCACGCGTTCGGACAACTGGTCGGCGTACGGGCCGACGAATTCGCCGATCAGGTAGGTGACGATCACGAGCGGCACGCCGATCTTCAGCAGCGAGCGCAGCGCCTGGTTGGTCGCGAGGCCCGACACGCGGAAGATCGTGAATTCCGAGTTCGCGGCCATCTGCGCGAACACGTAGATCGCGCTGATCAGCGCGGCGACCGGGATGATCTCGTAGAAGCGCGACGGCGTCTGCAGCGCGACGCGCAGCACCGCGTAACCGAACTTGTAGTTGCCGTGCCCGACCGAGTTCAGCTCGCTGATCAGGTCGAAGAAGAAGAACAGACCCGAGAACGCGAACAGGATGAAGATGAACGTGATGTAGATCTGTCGCGCGAAGTACTTTTCATAGAGCCGCATCGATCATGCTCCCGAGCGGCCGAACAGCGCGCGTGTCAACAACGGACGATTGCGCACGCGCAACCAGAAAATGAACGCGACGATCGCCGCGACGATGACGTGCGGCCCGACGAGCCCGACGCCGAACGACATCTTGCCCTGCTCGATCTGCGCCTGCACGACGTTCAGCAGGTTCGAGTACGTGAGGTAGATCAGCACGGCCATCACGAGGTTGATCGTGCGGCTGCGGCGCGGGTTCTGGTACGAGAGCGGGATGCCGAGCACCATCAGGTTGATCGCGATCAGCGGCAGCCCCGCGCGCCACGCGAATTCCGCAAGGTTGTCGCGCGTCGGGTTGCGCAACAGGTCGGGCGTGGGCGTGCTGTTGGTGGTCTGCACGTTGGTGACGGGCTTGCTCGTGATCTTCACGCCGTAGCGCTCGAACTCCATGATCTTGAAGTTCGGCTGGCCGGGCGTGCCGTCGTAGCGGCGGCCGTCCTCGAGGACGACGAAGCGATCGCCGTCCTTCGAGGTTTCCGTATGGCCCGTCTGTGACACGACCACGTTGACCTTGCCGTTTTCCGTCGACGTGACGAACACGTTCTGGACCTTGCTCTGGTCCGGCGACATCTTCTCGATGAAGAACACACGATGGTTCGCGGCCGATTCGCGGAACTGGCCCGGCGCGAGCAGCGAGATTTCGTCGCGCTGCTGGAAGCGCGCCTTGATCATCTTGCTCTGCTGGTTCGACCACGGCCAGCCGACGAACGCGAAGAAGGTGATCAGCAGGATGATCGGCGCGGCGAACACGCCGATCGGCTTGATGAGGCGCGTGAGGCTCACGCCGGACGCGAGCCACACCACCATTTCGGAGTCCCGGTACCACCGGGTCAGCACGAACAGGATCGACACGAACAGCGTGACGACGAGCATCACGGCGAGATAGCCGATCACGGTCAGGCCGATCAGCACGAGCACGTCCCGCGGATCGATTTCGCCGGACGCGGCGTAGCCGACGATGCGAATCATCATCGTCGTGAGCATGATCGTGAGCAGCACCATGAACACGGCGCCAGCCGTATACGCAAGCTCGCGCTGGAGGGAGCGTTCGAAGATCATTCTTGATGAGAAGAGGGCGGGAGGCTGCGCACGCGTGGTGGAGCGCTCGCGCCGCCACGGGAAAAATAGCGGATAATTGCGGCTTTCATCCTTAGCCCAGATTTTATCCGAGGACAAGCGCGATGGACTTTAGCATAAAAGGCTGTGATTGGAGCAAAGGCGAGGCCAAGGGGTTCCTGACCGGGAAGTCCGACTGCATCGTGCTCGGCATCTTCGAGGCGCAGACCCTGTCGGGCGCGGCGCTCGACATCGACACGGCCACCAAGGGACTGATCTCGCGCGTGGTGAAGGCCGGCGACATGGACGGCAAGCGCGGCAAGACGCTGTTCCTGCACGAAGTGTCGGGCATCGGCGCGTCGCGCGTGCTGCTGGTCGGGCTCGGCAAGCAGGATGCTTTCAATCAGAAAGCCTATAACGATGCGGTGACGGCCGCCTGGCGCGCGCTGCTGGCGACCAAGGTCGTCCAGGTCACGTTCTCGCTCGCGCAACTGCCGGTCGACGAACGCAGCTCCGACTGGGGCGTGCGCGCCGCGATCCTCGCGCTGCGCAACGAGACCTACCGCTTCACGCAGATGAAGAGCAAGCCGGAACCGGCGTCGCACACGCTCAAGCGGGTCGTGTTCAGCGTCGACCCGGCGGACGAAAAGGCCGCGAAGGTCGCGGTCAAGCAGGCCGTCGCGCTCGCGAACGGGATGGATCTCACCCGCGACCTCGGCAACCTGCCGGGCAACGTCTGCACGCCGACCTATCTCGGCAACACCGCGAAGAAGATCGCGAAGGATTGGGGCCTGAAGGCCGAAGTCCTCGGGCTCAAGCAGATCCAGGCGCTGAAGATGGGGTCGTTCCTGTCGGTCGCGCGCGCGTCGGTCGAGCCGCCGCAGTTCATCGTGCTGCACTACCAGGGCGCCGCCGCGAAGGCCGCGCCGGTCGTGCTGGTCGGCAAGGGCATCACGTTCGATACGGGCGGCATCTCGCTGAAGCCGGGCGAGGGCATGGACGAGATGAAGTACGACATGTGCGGCGCGGGCTCGGTGCTCGGCACGATCCGCGCGGTCGCCGAGATGGGCCTGAAGATCAACGTCGTCGCGATCGTGCCGACCTGCGAGAACATGCCGGGCGGCAATGCGACGAAGCCGGGCGACATCGTCACCAGCATGAAGGGACTGACGATCGAGGTGCTGAACACCGACGCCGAAGGCCGCCTGATCCTGTGCGACGCACTCACGTACGCCGAGCGTTTCAAGCCGGCCGCCGTGATCGACGTCGCGACGCTGACGGGCGCCTGCGTGATCGCGCTGGGCGGCCACAACAGCGGGCTGTTCTCGACGAACGACGCGCTCGCGGGCGAACTGCTCGACGCGTCGCGCGAGGCGAACGACCCGGCATGGCGCATGCCGCTCGACGACGAGTACCAGGATCAGCTGAAGTCGAATTTCGCGGATCTCGCGAACATCGGCGGGCGCCCGGCCGGCGCCGTGACGGCCGCGTGCTTCCTGTCGCGCTTCACCGAGAGCTACCCGTGGGCCCACCTCGACATCGCGGGCACCGCGTGGAAGGGCGGTGCCGCGAAGGGCGCGACGGGCCGTCCGGTGCCGTTGCTCGCGCAGTTCCTGATCGACCGCGCCGGCCAGTGATGGCGGGGCTGACGACGCTGCGGGTGCGCGGGCCATGACGCGGATCGATTTCCACTCGAACGTCGGCGATTCGCTCGCATACGCGTGCCGGCTGCTGCGCAAGGCCTATCAGGCCGGGCAGCCGGTCGTCGTGCTCGCGGAGCCCGCGCGCCTGCGCGCGCTCGACGAGCGGCTCTGGACGTTCTCGCCGCTCGATTTCATCCCGCATTGCGGCGTCGACAGCGAGCATGCAGCCGGCACGCCGATCGTGCTGGCCGCCGATCTCGATCGCGCGCCGCATCATCACGTGCTGCTGAACCTCGGCGCGACCGTGCCCGCGCAGTTCGCCCGCTTCGAGCGCCTGCTCGAAGTGGTCGGCAACGCGCCGGACGAGCTGGCCGCGGGCCGCGACCGCTACCGGTTCTACCGCGACCGCGGCTACGCGCTGAACAACTACAAGCAGGGCGGCTAGCCGCAACCGTCGACGGAGTGTTCCCGTGACAGAAGCCGATTCATCCTCGATCCCGACACTGACCGACGTGCTGGTGCCGGGCAAGCCGGCGTCGGCGCGTTCGTCCGCGTCCGCCGCCGCCGCGCCGCACGACCGCGCGGCGATTCCGGTGCTCACCGACGTGATCGCACCGGGCGCCGCCGCTGCCGCGCCGGCCGATTCCCGTCAAACCGAAGCCGACCCCGATTCCGTCGTGGTCGAACCCGTCCCGACGCCGCACGTGCCGGCCGTCGAGCTGCCGGGCGACGTGGCGACGCCGGCCGCCGGGGGCGAGACCGATGCGCCGGCCGAACCCGGCGCCGCGGAGCACGTGGTCGCCGAAGAGGCGGGGGCGACGATGGCGCCGCTGCGCTCGTCGCTGGTCAATGACGACTTGCCGCAGCCCACGTTCGCCGCGATGGCGCACGAAGCGGCCGGGCACGCGCCCGATACGGCGATGCCGGAGGCGGTCCTGCCGAGCGCAGCGCCGCAGCCGGACGCGCAGGCCGCGGACGGGCTGACGCCGGAAGATGCACAGCACATCGCCGAACGGCTGCGCAATCGCCTGACGAATTATCTGACCGGGGCCGGGCGCGAGGCCATCGAAGCGCGTTGTCGCGATGCGCTGCACGAGCATTCGGCCTGGCTGGTCGGCCAGGTCACGCGCGAAGTCGCGCTCGCGCTGGAAACCGAGGTGATGGACTGGGTGCGCGATGCGGTCGATGAAGAGATCGCCCGTCGTCGCGCCGGTCATTCCGGCTGAACGGGCCATCGTTCGCGAACGGGGAGCAGGTGCGGTAAGCGCCTGTGAAGCCGCCGGGAAGGCGCTGGCCGGTCGTTACAGGGCTGCCTTCTTGCGGCGCCCTGCACCCGACGGGGGGCGCCGCGCCGCTATCCGGTTCAGCGTACCGACAGCACCCACTGCGCGAGCGTGTGCGCTTCGGTGCTCGTCAGTTGCGTATTGGCGGGCATCGGCACGCTGCCCCACACGCCGACGCTGCCTTTCACGATCGATTGCGCGAGGTAATCGACGGCATCGCCACGCGCCGCGTACTTGCCGGCGATGTCGCGAAACGCCGGGCCCATCAGCGGCTTGCCGATCGCATGGCAGGCCATGCAGTTCCTGCGCTGCGCCAGGGCGAGCCCGTCGGCCTGGTCGGCACGCGCCGCCGCCGCGCTGCCGGTCAGCAGCATCGCGAGCAGCACGCGCAATATCGTCTGTTTCATGCGGTTCTCCGCCGGCGGGGACGGCCGGCTTCATGGTCCGCGCATTATAGAAGCAAAGGGGAAGCAGGTTTTGCGCGTTCCCCAGGCGGCCCCCGTTTATCGGGGCCGCATGCGATGGTGTCCCTGCCTCAGCCCGTGACCGCCCCCTGGTTCGCCGGCCGCGCGAGCGCCGCGAATTTGGCGAGCACCCCGCGCGTATAGCGCGGCGCCGGTTGCCGCCACGCGGCGCGGCGGCGTGCGAGTTCCGCCTCGTCGACGTTCAGTTGCAGCAGCAGCCGGTGCGCGTCGATCGTGATCGAATCGCCTTCCTGCACCAGCGCGATCGTGCCGCCGACGAACGCCTCCGGCGCGACGTGGCCGACCACCATGCCCCAGGTGCCGCCCGAGAAGCGGCCGTCCGTGATGAAGCCGACCGATTCGCCGAGCCCCTTGCCGATGATCGCGGAAGTCGGCGCGAGCATTTCCGGCATGCCGGGGCCGCCCTGCGGGCCCAGGTAGCGCAGCACGAGGATGTCGCCCGCGCGGATCCGGTCGCCGAGGATCGCATCCATCGCGCTCTGCTCGTCGTCGAACACGCGCGCCGGGCCGGTGATCACCGGGTTCTTCAGGCCGGTGATTTTCGCGACCGCACCGTCTTCCGCGAGATTGCCCTTCAGGATCGCCAGGTGGCCTTCCTTGTACAGCGCGCGGTCGATCGGGAAGATCACGTGCTGATCCGCGCGCGGCACGCTCGGCACGTCCTTCAGCTCGTCGGCGATCGTGCGGCCGGTGATCGTCATGCAGTCGCCGTGCAGCAGCCCCGCATCGAGCAGGATCTTCAGCACCTGCGGAATCCCGCCGGCCCGGTGCAGGTCGGTCGCGACGTACTTTCCGGACGGCTTCAGGTCGCAGATCACCGGCACGCGCTTGCGGATGCGCTCGAAGTCGTCGATCGTCCAGTCGACCTCGGCCGCGTGCGCGATCGCGAGATAGTGCAGCACCGCATTGGTCGAGCCGCCGGTGGCCATGATCAGCGACACCGCGTTCTCGATCGATTCCTTCGTGATGATGTCGCGCGGCTTCAGGTCGCGCTTCACCGCCTCGACCAGCACGCGCGCCGATTCGGCGGCCGAATCGACTTTCTCCTGGTCGGGGTTCGCCATCGTCGACGAATACAGCAGCGACATCCCGAGCGCCTCGAACGACGAGCTCATCGTGTTCGCGGTGTACATGCCGCCGCACGAACCCGACGTCGGGCACGCGTTCTTCTCGACGCCTTCGAAATCCTCCTGCGACATCCGGCCCGCGGTGAATTCGCCGACGGCCTCGAACGACGACACGATCGTCAGGTCGCGGCCTTTCCGGTTGCCCGGGCGGATCGTGCCGCCGTACACGTAGATGCCCGGCACGTTCAGGCGCGCGAGCGCGATCATGCCGCCCGGCATGTTCTTGTCGCAGCCGCCGACCACCACCACGCCGTCCATCCACTGGCCCTGCACGCAGGTCTCGATGCAGTCGGCGATCACTTCGCGCGACACGAGCGAATACTTCATCCCTTCGGTGCCCATCGACATGCCGTCCGAAATCGTCGGCGTGCCGAAGATCTGCGGATTCGCGCCGGCCGCCTTCACGGCATCCACGGCCGCGTCCGACAGGCGCTGCAGGCCGGAATTGCACGGCGTGATCGTCGAGTGGCCGTTCGCGATGCCGACCATCGGTTTGTCGAAATCGTCCTTCTGGTAGCCGAGGGCGTAATACATCGAGCGGTTCGGCGAACGGGCCACGCCTTGCGTGATGTGCTTCGAGCGGCGGTTGTACGACATGGGGGACTCCATCGTTGTATGGGCGTCACCCTGAAGGGCGCGCCGGTTCGGATCGAACAAGCATGGAGTTTCCCGATTGGGATGTCCAATATATTATTTGTCGCCTATTAAGTCGTTTTTCGAATGAGTCGAACATGGCCGATCCGATCCCCGACCTGCGCCAGTGGCGCTATTTCGCGACCGTCGCCGACGAGCGCCACTTCGGTCGCGCGGCCGAGCGCCTGTCGATGACGCAGCCGCCGCTGTCGCAGGCGATCCGCGCGCTCGAGGACGCGTTGGGCGTCGCGCTGTTCGTGCGCACCAAGCGCTCGGTGGCGCTGACGGCGGTCGGCGCGGCGTTGTTGCCGGACGTGCACCGGCTGCTGGCGTCGGCCGATGCACTGCCGCCGCTCGCGCGACGGCTCGCACGCGGGGAGGCCGGCTCGCTGTCGCTCGCATTCGTGTCGACCGCCGATTACGGGCTGTTGCCGTCTTTGCTGCGTGCGTTCGGCGCGCGCTACCCGCAGGTGCGGTTGCAGCTCGCCGAAGCGACGAGCGACGTGCAGATCGACGAACTCGTCGCCGGGCGCATCGACGCCGGGCTCGTCATTCCGCCCGTGCCGCCGCGTCACGCGGCCGGGCTGTCGTACCTGCCGGTCGTGCGCGAGCCGCTGGTGGTCGCGATGCCGGCCGGGGCGTCCGATGCGCCCGAGGACGCGCCCGTGCAGCTTGCCGATGTCGCCGCGTTGCCGCTCGTGATCTTTCCGCGCCGTTTGGCGCCCGGCTTTTATGACATCATTACGGGCTGCTACGGCGCGGCGGGGGCAACCCCGCGCATCGGCCAGGAGGCGATCCAGATGCAGACGATCGTCAGCCTCGTGTCGGCCGGCATGGGCGTCGCACTGGTGCCGCAATCGCTGCGTAACCTGCGGCGCACCGGCGTGGTCTACCGGCCGCTCGCCGGCTCTGCGCCGGTCGTCGAGACGGGGCTCGTGTGGCGCACCGGCGACGTGAGCCCCGTGCTCGCCGGTTTCATCGACGTCGTGCGCGCACAAGGTCTTGCCGCGTGACGTGAACGATGGCGCGCGGGCGCCGTCCAACGCGCGGTGCTGCGCGTGCGACGGCCGTACCGTATTCGAAAACTTCTTCGCTAACCCATGATCATTCACCCGAATTTCGACCCCGTTGCGATCCATCTCGGGCCGCTGGCCGTGCGCTGGTACGGCCTCATGTATCTCGTCGGCTTCATCGCGGCGATCGTCGTCGGCCGGATCCGCCTGAAGCTGCCGTACGTCGCGGCGCAGGGCTGGACCGCGAAGGACATCGACGACATGATGTTCTACGGCGTGCTGGGCACCGTGCTCGGCGGCCGGCTCGGCTACGTGCTGTTCTACAAGGCCGATTTCTACTTCTCGCACCCGCTCGACGTGTTCAAGGTGTGGGAAGGCGGCATGTCGTTTCACGGCGGCTTCCTCGGCGTGACGCTCGCGATGATGCTGTTCGCGTGGCAGCGCAAGCGGCACTGGCTGCAGGTCACCGATTTCGTCGCGCCGATGGTGCCGACCGGGCTCGCGGCGGGGCGGCTCGGCAACTTCATCAACGGCGAACTGTGGGGCCGCGTGACCGATCCGACGGCGCCGTGGGCGATGCTGTTCCCGGGCGCGATGCGCGACGATGCGGCATGGCTGCCGAAGCACCCGGCACTCGTGGAGAAGTGGCATCTCGCCGACGTGTTCATGCAATACCAGATGCTGCCGCGCCATCCTTCGCAGCTCTATGAAATCGCGCTCGAAGGTATCGCACTGTTCTTCGTGCTGTTCCTGTTCGCGCGCAAGCCGCGGCCGATGGGCGCGATATCGGCACTGTTCCTGATCGGTTATGGCCTCGCGCGCTTCACGGTCGAGTTCGCGCGCGAACCCGACGACTTCCTCGGTCTGCTGGCGCTCGGCCTGTCGATGGGGCAGTGGCTGTCGCTGCCGATGATCGTCGCGGGGGTCGCGATGATGGTCTGGGCGTATCGCCGCCGCGCGGCGAACGCGAATGCGGCTGCATGAAGTGATTACGTGACGCGGTATCGATGCACGCGTGATCGGCGCGTGCATCGGCTGCACGGAGGTACATGAAAAACGCCGGCCCTCGGGCCGGCGTTTTCGTTTCCGACAACTGCGCGACGCGCGTTACTTCATCTGCACGGAGCCGTTGACGGTGACCGACACGGTGGCCTTGCCGCCTTCGACCGCGATCGGCGCGCTCATCTTCGCGCTGTCCATCGGCGCCGCGGCCATCGCCATCATGCGCGTGTACGGCTGCACGTTGCGGCCGCTGCCGACGTTCACGTCGCGGATCGTGTAGCTGCTGTAGCCGAACGCCTTCGCGGCTTCGTCCGCGCGGGCGCGGAACGACTTGATCGCTTCCGTCGTGAGCTTTTGCTCGGCCGCGCGCTGCGCTTCCGGCGACAACGAGAACTCGACGTTCGCGACCTGCATCAGGTTCGACAACTGGCCTGCCAGCTTCGACGCCGCGGCGAAATCGCGCGATTCGAGCGCGACCTCGGTGCGGCCGCGCCATGCGGAGATCTTGCCGTCGCGATCGGTGCTCGGATACACGGAGAACGCACCCGTATGCGCGGTGACGCCCGACACGCCCTTCGCCTGCGACAGCGCCGCGTCCGCGCGCTGGTTCAGCTGCGCGGTGAGGCTGCCCGGATCCTTGGCCTGCTGCTCGTAGAACAGCGTGATGTGAATGATGTCCTGCGGCACGTCGGCACTGGCCTGCGACGAAAGCGACAGCACGCCCGCCGGCTCCGGAAAGTGCGGGTTCGCCGTCTGGGCGTGCGCGGCGGGCGACGCGAGCGTCAGCGCGACGGGAACGGCGGCGGCAAGGGCGAGCGACAGCGCGAGTGCGGATTTCTTGGTCATTGTTGGACTCCTTGTGCGAGGGCGCACACGCGGATCACGCGTGCACGACGCGGGCGTACCGCGCGACGAAAAAAACGACAGCCGGCCCGATCGGCCGACAGCGGTTGCTTAGGCCGTGCGAACCGGCCGCGAGTTCCGTCGCGGCGGCGTGTACTGACCAGATTTGACCTTTGGCGCGCGGCCTACTTCATCAACTTTTCGGTGATGAAGCGCCATTCCGCCCGCGTGACCGGCGTGATCGACAGCCGGTTGCCGCGGGCGAGCACGCGCATGTCGGCCAGCTCGTCGTGCTCGCGCAGCGCGGCGAGCGGCACGAGCGGCGACTTCTTCACGAAGCGCACGTCGACGAGCAGCCAGCGTGGCGCTTCCTGCGTCGATTTCGGATCGTAATAGGGGCTTTTCGGATCGAACTGCGTGGGATCGGGGTAGGGCGTCGACGATACTTCGGCGAGGCCCGCGATGCCCGGCTCGGGGCAGCTCGAGTGATAGAACAGCACGCCGTCGCCGATCTTCATCGTGTCGCGCATGAAATTGCGCGCCTGATAGTTGCGCACGCCGGTCCACGGCAGCGAGCGCTGCGGTGCGTTGGCGAGATCGTCGATGCTTGCTTCGTCCGGTTCGGACTTCATCAGCCAGTATTGCATGGATCGTAATCGACGCAGAATGGGCATGAGGGTCTGTTTGCATGCGGAACGCGCATGCGTTGCCACGAGGACGGCCGTTCTCGTGGCAACCCAAACTAAAAATTCAATCCACGGGAATGCCCGAAATCGCCCGTATGGCGGCGTCGCTCGTCACTTGTTTGGCTCGGCCAAACGGCGCTCCTCGCTTCTTGCCTGCTCCCCGCAAGGACGTCCCCTCGGGGGACGAGCGATTTCGGGCATTCGCATGCGCGTTCCGCATGCAAACAGACCCTCAAAAGGAAACGGCATCGGAAGTTCCCGATGCCGTTGGATAGGCCCCCGCCTTGGCCGCTAGGCCGGCATCCTGAACCTGAGGTTCAGAATTGGTCGCAGTTAGCAGCACTTCGGGTACATCAGACAGAGTGACGCGCGCGCCCGTGCTACAAATTTCCGCAACCGTGCACATGGCATTGGTTCAAGGAATATATGACCTTGGCGAACCAGGCAGGGAAGCTGACTGAACTGTGATTCGATGCGCCAATTTGACCACCGTTGACCGTCGAGATCAAGGGGAATCGACGCATCGTTTGAAACGTTACTGCGTCTCGTGCTGTGCGAGCACCGCACCGAGTTGTTCGTTCATCTGGTGCATTGTACGACGGATTTCCTCCGCCGGAAATGCTTCACCATGCCGCACGCTCGTTTGCAGCCGCAGCAATTCCGATGCGAGCGACAGCGCCGCCATCACCGCGATGCGATCGGTGCCGCGTACCGAGCTGTTCGAGCGGATTTTCGACATTTCGGCGTCGACGCGCGCGACCGCTTCGAGCAGCGCCGCTTCGGTCTCGGCCGAACAGGCGAGCCGATAGGGCTGACCGAGAATCGAGACTTCGATCTGCTTGGTGCTCATGCATGTTCTCCGTGGCTGGCCGCGTCATCGCCATCCGTGCGCGCCTGCGCATCCAGCAGGTCGAGCTGGTTGTCGGCTTGCTCCGCGCTCTTCGAGCGCGGCAGCTTTTCGAGAATCGCGTTCAGTTTCACCTGGGCGTCGTCGATCTTCGCCGACAGCGTGTCGCGCTCGGCCGCGAGCGCATTGCGTTCGTCGCGCAGCTGCGCGAGTTCCGCGCGGACCGTGTCCGCTTCCGCGCGCAATTGCGCGACCTGCTCCTCGAGCGCGAGCCGTTCCGAGTGATAGCGCTTGTTCAGCGAAATCAGACGGCCAATATTTTGAGATAGGGTTTCGAGTTCGTTGAGCATTTGCTGCGTCCTCTAAAGACCCAGCATTTTAGCGCGGAATAACGCGCAATCCGACATCTGTAACGTTTCCAGTCGTAACACCCCTGCTTCTTGCCGCGAATAGGCGCGTCCCGCGTGTCTCCGGACGCTTCCTTGACGCTCGCGCGACCGGCTCCTAAACTGGCGCCGCCTCGGTGCTCGCGCGCAGGACGCGCGGTTAAACGGGAAGCAGGGTGCGGGCTCCGCGAGCGCGTCAACCTGCGCTGCCCCCGCAACGGTAAGCGGCCGCGTCGCATGACGCAGGCCGGCTCGGGCGCGTTTCGCGTGCAGGTCGCACGCGGGCGCGGGCCACTGCGCGTCATCGCGCGGGAAGGCGAGCCGGACCGCCGCCAGCCCGGATACCGGCCGAGACGGGGAGCCCGCACGGGCTCCATGACGCGCGGCCTGCGGGGAAGCGGGGCGCGCAATGCTTCACGGAACGTTCTTCGATGCCGACCCCAATCGTCCGCCACGCGCCCCCGTCGCGCCCGGCCGGCCCCTGCAAGCGGATGCGCCGTGCGTCGGGCGCGCGGCCGTGCGCCGCATGAGCGCCGCACGCGCCACTGTCATCTGGGCCGCGCTGGCCGCCGTGGTCGCATTGCTGTTCGTCGCGTCGCTGTCGATCGGCAGCGTGCCGATGTCGCCGTGGCAGGCACTCGCGTCGCTCGTGCCGCACGGCGGCGATACCCTGTTTGCCGATATCGTCCGCACGCTGCGCCTGCCGCGCGCGCTCGCGGGTTTCGCGTGCGGCGCGCTGCTCGCGCTGGCCGGCGCGTTGTTGCAGGTGCTGCTGCGCAATCCGCTCGCGGAGCCGTACGTGCTGGGCGTGTCCGGCGGCGCGGCCGGCTTCGCGCTCGTCGCGATGATCGCGGGCGGCGCGTGGTGGCTCGTCGACGCATCCGCGTTCGCCGGTTCGCTCGTCTCGGTCGCGCTCGTGCTCGGTCTCGCCAGACGCGAGCTGTGGCGCGACGCATCGCCGCGGCTGCTGCTCACCGGCGTCGTGATCGCGGCGGGATGGGGCGCGCTCGTCACGCTGTTGCTGTCGCTCGCGCCCGATGCGCGGCTGCGCGGCATCATCTTCTGGCTGACGGGCGACCTGAACGGCGCGACGGCGCCGTGGTTCGCGTGGGGCGCGCTGTTGCTGAGCGCGTGCGTCGCGCTGCCGGCCGCGCCGCAACTGAACGTACTGCTACGCGGCGACGCGACCGCGCAGGCGCTCGGCGTGCCGGTCGCGCGGCTGCGCGTGCGGATCTATCTCGTCGCGTCGCTGGCCGCGGCCGCTGCCGTGACGACGGCCGGCACGATCGGCTTCGTCGGGCTCGTCGTGCCGCATGCGCTGCGGCTCGCGTTCGGCAACGACCAGCGGATGCTGCTGCCGGCCGCGATGCTCGCGGGCGGTGGCGGCGTGATGGCGGCCGACCTGCTCGCGCGCACCGCGATCGCGCCCGCGCAACTGCCGGTCGGCGTGATGACCGCGTTGATCGGCGTGCCGGTGTTCCTGTGGATGTTGCTGAGGAGGCCGATGCGATGACGGGCGCCACATCGTACGCCGCCGCCGGCGACATGCACTACAGGGCCGTCGACCTGACATTGAAGGCCGGCGCGCGCACGCTGCTCGATCGCTTCACGCACGCGTTCCGCCCCGGCGAGATCTGGTGCGTCGCCGGCCCGAACGGCGCGGGCAAGACGACGCTGCTCGCCACGCTCGCGGGATTGCAGCCGCCCGCTGGCGGACACGTCGAGATCGACGGCCGGCCGCTTGCCGCGTGGCGTCCCGAGCACCTCGCGCAGCGCCGCGCGCTGATGCCGCAGCAATTGCACGATGCGTTCAGCGCGACGGTGTTCGACACGGTGCTGCTCAACCGCTTTCCGTATCTCGGCGGCTGGGGCTGGGAGCGCGACGACGACCGCGCGGCCGCGCGCGATGCGCTGGCGACGTTCGACCTGAGCCCGCTCGCGGCGCGCGACGTGATGTCGCTGTCGGGCGGCGAGCGGCAGCGGGTCGCGCTGGCCGCGACGCTGTGCCAGGATGCGCCGCTGATGCTGCTCGACGAACCGCTCGCGCATCTCGACCTGCATCACCAGATCGACTGCCTGACCGCGCTCGCCGCGTGGCTCGCGGCAGGCCCGCGCACGGTGGTGTTTTCGTGTCACGACCTGAATCTCGCGCGGCGTTTCGCGACGCATGCGCTGCTGCTCGACGGCCGCGGCCAAGCGTGGGCCGGCCGCGTGCACGACGTGCTGACGCCCGAGCGCGCGAGCGACGCGTTCGGCTATCCGCTCGTGCTGATCCGCGAGAACGGCCGCGATGCGCTGCTGCCCGCATGGCCTGCGCGACAATGACGTTTCCCGTTCCGATTTTTCCGATGCGCGGCGCATGCCGCGCGCACGACACGGCTTCTCGATGACGACTCCGACCCAATTCCCGCCCGCGATCGCGCCGCTCGACGACGCACTGCGCAAGCGTCTCCAACATGTGATCGACCACAAGACCAAGCCGCCCGGCAGCCTCGGTCAGCTCGAGGCGGTCGCGCTGCAGATCGGCCTGATCCAGCATACCGAACGGCCGGTCGTGCAGCGGCCCGCGACGATCGTGTTCGCGGGCGACCACGGGATCGCGGCCGAGGGCGTCAGTCCTTATCCGCAGGCGGTGACCGCGCAGATGGTCGCGAACTTCCTGGCCGGCGGTGCGGCGATCAACGCGTTTTCGGGTGTCGCGCAGAGCACGCTCGAGATCGTCGATGCGGGCGTCGCGTCGCCGCTGCCGCTGTCGGACCGGCTGGTGTCGCTGCCGGTCGCGCGCGGCACGCGCAACTTCGCGGCGCAGCCGGCGATGACGCGCGACGAGGCGATGGCCGCGCTGGCCGCCGGCGCGGCGCGCGTTCGCCTGCACGCGTCGCTCGGCACGAACGTGATCGGCTTCGGCGAGATGGGGATCGCGAACACGTCGTCGGCCGCGTGCCTGATGAGCCGTCTGCTCGACGTGCCGATCGACGCATGCGTCGGCCGCGGCACGGGGCTCGACGATCAGGGCCTCGCGCACAAGCGCGCGGTGCTCGGCCGCGCGCTCGTCAAGCATTCGCATGCGATCGCGCCGCTCGACGTGCTCGCGACGTTCGGCGGCTTCGAGATCGCGATGATGACGGGCGCGTACCTCGCGGCCGCGAGCGAGCGGATGACGATCCTCGTCGACGGCTTCATCGCGACCGCCGCGCTGCTCGTCGCCGAGCGCATCGCGCCCGGCGTGCGCGACTACTGCGTGTTCTCGCATACGTCGCACGAGGCTGGCCATCGGCGCATGCTCGAGCATTTCGGCGCGAAGCCGCTGCTCGCGCTCGACCTGCGGCTCGGCGAAGGCACGGGCGCCGCGCTCGCGCTGCCGCTGGTGCGCGCGGCGGCCGCGTTCCTGAGCGAGATGGCGAGCTTCGAATCCGCCGGTGTCGACAATCGTGACGCCTGAGCGCGCGCGCGGCATGCGAGCCGAACTGCGCTACTTCTTCGTCGCGCTCGGCTATTTCACGCGCGTGCCCGTGCCGCGCTCGATCGGCTATGCGGCCGGCGATCTCGACCAGGCCGCGCGCTATTTCCCGCTCGTCGGCGCTTGCGTCGGCGCATGGGGCGCGCTGGTCTATCTCGTCGCGCTGCGCGCGCTGCCACCGTCGATCGCGGTCGGGCTGTCGATGGCCGCGACGCTGCTCGCGACCGGCGCCTTCCACGAAGACGGCCTCGCCGACAGTTGCGACGCGTTCGGCGGCGGCTACACGCGCGACGACGTGCTGCGCATCATGCACGATTCGCGAATCGGCACGTTCGGTGCGGTCGCGCTCGTGATCGCGCTCGGGCTGAAATGGCAGGCGCTGACGTCGATGCTGCCGCTGCGCGCCGCATGGACGATGATCGCCGCGCATGCGGCGAGCCGCGCGATGGCCGTGAGCCTGCTGATGACGCTCGACTACGTGCGGCCCGAAGGCAAGGCGAAGCCGGTCGCGCAACGGATGGGCGCACGCGCGACGTGCGTCGCGGCGGTGTTCGGACTGCCGTGGCTGTTCTGGCCGGACTGGCGCATGGGCGCTGCCGCATGCGTGGCGCTCGTCCTGGTGCGCGCGTGGCTGGCCCGCTACTTCGTGAAGCGGATCGGCGGTTATACGGGCGACTGTCTCGGTTTCGCGCAGCAATTGGGCGAATTGGCGATCTATCTCGTGGTGCTCGGATGGACATCGTCCTGATCCGCCATCCGGCCGTCGGCATCGAGCCGGGCATCTGCTACGGGCGCAGCGACGTGCCGCTCGCCGAATCGGCCGATGGCGGCGCGCAGGCCGTGCGTGCGTATCTGTCGACACTCGGCGCGCCGTTGCCCGAACAGGTCTGGACGAGCCCGCTGACGCGTTGCGCGTCGATTGCCGAACGGCTCGCGCGGGCACTCGACGTGCCGCTGCGGCGCGATGCCGACTGGCAGGAAATGGATTTCGGCGCGTGGGAAATGCAGCGCTGGGACGACATCGACCGCGCGGCACTCGATGCATGGGCGGCCGACCTGATGCATGCGTGCGCGCACGGCGGCGAAAGCGTGGCGCGATTCGTCGCGCGGATTGCGCGGCAGGCCGATGCGATGGCGAAGCTCGACGGCCCGCAATGGGTCGTCACGCATGCGGGCGTGATCCGCGCGTTCGCGTCGCATCTATTGCGTGTGCCGCTCGATACGCTGCTGTCGCGGCCGGTGCCGACGGGCGGGGCCGTCTGGCTGCGCGCGGACGACGACGCACAAGCAGCGGAAGTCGTGCACTGGGACGCGTAGGCGCGGTTGCGTCTGCAGATGACCGACGCCGCGCAGGACCGATCCGCCGCGCTCGCCCGGCGCATCCGATATCGATGCGCGATGCACCCGCCCGCCGCCGGACATCAGCGCGCCGGCCGCCGCGCACGCGCGGCATCCAGGTCCTCGCACAGCGCGGCCGCGCCCTGCGCGATGCGCGGCGACGGCCGCGTCAGCAGATCGCCGTCGATCGCGAACAGGTTGTTGCGCGCCACGGCCGTCAGCGCGGGCCACGCGCGCCAGCGTGCGAGGCTCGGCAGCGGTTCGTTCGAACGGGTCGCCCCGGCGCTCGTCGTCACGATCGCTTCCGGATTCGCCGCGAGCACGGCTTCGTCGGTCACGGTCGGCGCGAGCGGCTTGAGCGACGCGAACACGTTGCGGCCGCCGCAAAGTTCGAACACTTCGTTGATCAGGTGCGTGCCGTTGAGCGTCGTCAGCGGGCGGTCCCACACCTGGAAGAACATCGAGACGGGCGGGCGTGCCGCGTAGCGTGCGCGCAGGGCCGCGATGTCGCGCATGAAGGCGGCCGCGGCGGCATCGGCGGTTGGTTGCGTGCCGAGCAGCGTGCCGAGCCGGCGCAGCGACGACGACACGTCGTCGAGATGCTTCGGTTCACTGAAGAACAGCGGAATGTGCAGCGCGCGCAGCGCGTCGGTCTGCCGCTCGGCGTTGCCGTGCCGCCAGACGACGATCAGGTCGGGCTTCAGCGCGGCGATGCGTTCGAGGTCGAGCGCCTTGTTGTCGCCGACGCGCGGCACCGCTTGCGCGGCGGGCGGATAGTCGCTGTACGTGACGGTGCCGACGAGCTTCGCACCGCCGCCGGCCGCGTAGACGAGTTCGGTCGCGTGCGGCGCGAGGCTGATCACGCGTTGGGCAGGCGCGGGCAACGTGACCGTATTGCCGGCGTCGTCGCGCGTCGAGACGTCGGCGTGGACGAGCGGCGCATGAACGAGCGCGGTCAGCAGCGCGGCCGGCGCGAGCCGACGGAACATGCGCGGACTCATGCGGACGCCTGCAGCAGGGGTACGCATTGCGCGAGCGCGTCGCCGAGGCGCTGCCATTCGGCTTCGCTGCCCGGCAAGCCGACGCGCACGCTCGACGGGGCCGGGAAGTGCCGCGTCCAGATCCCGTGCGTTGCGAGCGCCGCATGCAGCGCCGCGGCGCGCGGGTCGTCGGTCCAGCTGAAGAGCGGTGTCGCGCGGACCGCGAAGCCGTGCGCGCGCAGCAGCGCGGCCAGTCGTTCGCCGTCGGCCGCGAGTCGCTCGCGGGCGGCAGCTTGCCACGCGCGATCGGCGAATGCCGCGGCGACCGCGTGGCGCGCGGGGCCGCCGACGGTCCACGCGCCGAGCGTGTCGCGCAACGCGACGATCTGGGTCGGGCACGCGAGCACGAAGCCCGCGCGAATCCCGGCGAGCCCGAAGAACTTGCCGACCGAGCGCAGCACGACGAGCCCCGGACGATCGGCGTGCGGCGCGAGCGATGGGGCGGCGCCCGTGTCGGCGAACGCTTCGTCGACGATCAGCGTACCGCCGCGTGCCGCCAGTTGCGCATGCCAGCCGAGCAGGCGCGCGGCCGGCACGAATTCGGCGGTCGGAT
>FTHQ01000209.1_pt1 | contig 37783 bp, 33 predicted proteins | sample 1641001 | NCBI WGS metagenome assembly FTHQ01 (sample SAMEA3914872, study PRJEB12502) | metagenome | biome: forest; material: soil | place: Canada | collected 2011-07-03 | depth 0.3 m | reverse complement strand
GGGGGGGGCGCGTACCGATGGAGAGCGTTAGCGGCGGAGGATTGATTTGTAGTTTTTGCGCATAAACATACGACAACATATCTCTAAAGGCGCGCTCGACAATGTGAGTGTGCGCACACATATGCCGAATATATTCAATAAAAACAGGGTAAACGACAAATACGTCCCTTGCGCTAATCGCGTCTAGACTGCGCAATGTAGTACGACGACGTATAAATTGCGATCCGCTACCCGGCGCATCGATACCCATTACCCTGAAGGAGTGCCCATGGCCGCTCATCGCCGCCGTCCGTCTTCATCCGTCCGATCGTCCCCGTCGAAACGGGTATCGCGCCGCGCCTTCATCAGCTGGACCGGTGCACTCGCCGGCGGTGCGATGCTCGGCGGACCGTTGGCGGCCACCCGGGCGCTGGCGGCAGGCACGACGCCCGGTGCGTCGGCGGTCGATCTCGTGTGGGGCGAGCACGGCGCGGCGGCGCGCATCGCCGCGTCGCTCGCGCACGTATCACGGCTCGCGCGGCGCGGCCGCGACTTCGACGTGACGCACTACGGCGCGCGCCCGTGCGCGACGGTCGCGCAGACGTCGCCGTACCCGGCGGCGAAATCGCCGGTCAGCCCCGGTTCCGACCTGACGACCGCGCCCGGCGCCTTCGATTCGCGCCCGGCGTTTCTCGCGGCGATCGACGCGTGCCGGCGCGAAGGCGGCGGCCGGGTCGTCGTGCCGTCCGGCAACTGGTACTGCGCGGGGCCGATCGTGCTGCAGAGCAACGTCACGTTCCACCTGAGCGCGAACTGCACGATCTACTTCAGCCCGAACCCGGCCGACTACGCGAAGGACGGCCCGGTCGATTGCGGCGCGAACGGCCGGCTGTACTACAGCCGCTGGCAGGCGAACGATTGCCTGAACTACGGCGCACCTGTCTACGCCCGCAATGCGACGAACATCGCGTTGACCGGCGAGGGCCCGACGTCGGTGCTCAACGGACAGGCGATGACGCCGTTCTCCGGCAGCGGCGCGAACAGCGTCTGCTGGTGGACCTACAAGGGCTCGTCGGGCGCGTACGGCGCGAGCGCGACGGTGCCGGCGCAGAACACCGCGAATCCGAACAACGTCGACCTGCGGATCGTCGCGCCCGCGATTCCCGACACGCTCTATGCGCTGCTCACATCGCCCGTCACGCCGTGGCAGCAGGACCAGAACTACCTGCCCGCGCTGTCCGAGGCCGGCGTGCCGGTCGAGAAGCGCATCTTCGGCCTCGGTCACTACCTGCGGCCGTGCATGGTCGAATTCATCGGCTGCACCAACGTGCTGATGGCGAACTACCAGACGCAGAACACGCCGTTCTGGCAGCACCATCCGACCGCGAGCCGCAACGTCGTGATCCGCGGCGTGACGACCAACAGCATCGGCCCGAACAACGACGGCTTCGATCCGGACGCATGCACCGACGTGCTGTGCGAGGACTGCACGTTCAACACCGGCGACGACTGCATCGCGATCAAGTCGGGCAAGGACCGCGACACCGAATACGGGCCCGCGAAGCGGCACCTGATCCGCAACTGCACGATGAACAGCGGGCACGGCGGGATCACGCTCGGCAGCGAGATGGGCGGCGGCGTCGAGCAGATCTATGCGTCCAACCTGTCGATGCTGAACGCGAACTGGCAGACCAATCCGCTGAACATCGCGATCCGCGTGAAGACCAACATGAACCGCGGCGGCTACGTGAAGGATTTCCACGTGAAGGGCGTCACGCTGCCGAACGGCTTGACGCTGAAGGGCGGCGGCTACGGCAGTGCGCTGCTCGCCGGCAGCCCGATCAACGCGAGCGTGCCGCTCGGCGTCGTCACGCCGTCGGCCGGCAATCCGTCGGCCGCGCAGGGCGGCATCGTCACGTTCGACTGCGACTACCAGCCGGCGAACGATGCGGTGCGCACGCGGGCGCCGGTCGTGCAGAACGTGACGATCTCCGACGTGAAGGCGAGCAACGTGACGCTGAATGGCGTGACCGCGTCGTGCTTCCAGGCGATCGTCGCGCAGGGGCCGGTCGCGTTCGACTACAACGGCACGCCGCCGACGCCGGCCGTGCAGCCGATCTCCGGCGTGACGATCAGCAACTGCGATTTCGGCACGCCGGTGGCGTCAGGCACGCCGACGGTCACGTCGCCAGGGCCGATCTATGCGTTCAACGTGAGCGCAATGACGTTGGCGAACGTGACGATCGCCGGACAGATCGTCAACACGACGATCACCGACAAGCGATGAGATAGAGGAGATAAAACACGCGACGACGTTCGCGTGCGGCGCGGCCGGTGCCCGCGCGCGAACGCGAATGCGTTACGCCAGCGTCTTGATCATGTAGTGCTCGTCGTAGAAGCGGCCATCGACGAACATCGAGCGCGGCTCCGTGCCGAACCGCACGAACCCCTGCGACGCATACAACCGCTCCGCGGCGTGGTTGACCTCGTTCACGCACAGCATCAGCTGGCTGCATCCCCACGCGTTCGCCGCATGCGCGGTCGCGCTGTCGAGCAGCGCCTGCGCGATGCGCTGCCCGCGATAGGCGGCGTCGACGTACACGCCCCAGATCGTCGCCTTGTGCGCGATCTTCGTGCGCGCATCGCGGCGTACGCCGGTGATGCCGACGAGCGTGTCGCCGTCGAACGCGCCGAATACGGCCTGGACCTGCGTCGGCGTGAGGCGCTTCGCGAATTCGTCGACCGGCACCTGCGATTCTTCGTCGAGCGTCGGCAGGAAGGACGTGGGCGCGGTATCGACCGCACGCAGGCGGACGGCGCGGAAACAGGCGGCATCGGCCGCGTCGAGCAGGCGGATCGTGATCGTCATCGGCAGCGTTCCGGTTGAGGGGCGTGCAGGCCGGCGCGCCGCTGTGGCCGCCGGATGCATCGCGTCTATCCTAATAGGAATCCGGCTGCCGCGCGATCGACGCGCGTCGCGCTCGGGGCCGAGCGCGTGTGACTTCGACGCCGCGCCGCGTGCGGGGCCGACGTCGCGGGTTCGACGGGCGCGCGCGATCCGCTCACGCGCACGCCGGCGGCATCAGTAGCGCGACAGCTGATTGCCGTTGATCTGCACGCGGTCGCCCGGACGCAGGTTGCCCGGCGACTGCACGTCGAACGAGCGCATCGAGCCGTCGCTGACCTGCACGTCGATCCGGTAGCTGCTCGGGCCCTGCGCGGCGCCCATCTGCTGGCCGATCTGGTTGCCCGCCACCGCACCGCCGAGCGCGCCGATCACGGTCGCCGCATCGCGGCCGTGGCCGCGGCCGAACTGGTTGCCCACGAGGCCGCCGACCAGCGCCCCGACAACGGTGCCGGCCACGCCCGACGGGCCGACCGAGCCGTTGACCGGCTGGATGTTCGACACGGTGCCGTACTGCGTGCCGTACGGGTTCGCGTATTGCTGTTGCTGATTGCCGTATTGGTCGTACGGTTGCGGCGCCTGGTTCGGATACGCCGGTTGCTGCTGCACGTAGCCCGGTTGCGAATACGCGGGCTGCGCATAGCCGGGCGTCGCGTATTGCTGCTGCTGCGGATAGCCCGGCTGCGCGCCGTAGTAGCCCGGCGCGACGCAGGCGGTGAGCGGAAGCGCCGCCACGGCGACGAGCGAGGCGAACAGAACGGTCTTCGTGGAAGGCATGCGCATCATGATGTTTCCTGCATCGGCAACGTGTCCGCCGATGGATTCCCGTCACGGGTGGCGAACTCGGCGTGAGTATAAGGAATGGCCGGATGCGCGTCCGGTGCGGCCGGGTAACAACGTGTAAAGTCTGTTGCCGCGTAAATCGCCGCTGGGGCGGGCGTCGAAGCCCGCTGGTGGGCGATGGCGCGACGCGGTTTCCGGGCGCCGTGTGCCGACGATGCGCGATCGCCGACAGGCTGTTGTTTCCACGGTGATCGCACCTGCCGTCGCGGCCGGCCCGGCGGACCTCCGCGCCGCACATCGCGAAATCGAATGCGCGGCATCGCGACATTTAATTGGCCTCGCGCAGCGTCGTCCGATATCGTGGCCGGATTCCCTGCCAACGGTCGCGCCGCGCCGGTCGCGGTTCCCTCCCCTGTCCGCGCCGGGCCGCGTCGCGACCGCCCCACATTCCAGGCCATGACCGAACGATTCTTCATCAACGCCGTCGACGCCGGCGGCCAGCCCGTCAATCTCGTCGTCCGTGACGGCCGCTTCGCCGCGATCGGCGCCGATTGCGCGGCCGCGCCGGGCGCGCAGACGATCGACCTCGACGGTCGCGTCGTGCTGCCCGGTTTCGTCGACGGCCATATTCATCTCGACAAGAGCTTCGTCGGCGATCGCTGGGTGCCGCATGAACCGGCCGGCTCGCTGCGCGAGCGGCTCGCGGTCGAGAAGCGCCAGCTCGCGGCGGCGCCGCCGATCGTCGAGCGTGCGAACGCGCTGATCGCGCAGGCCGCCGCGTTCGGCACGATCGCGATGCGCAGCCACGTCGACGTCGATGCGACGACGGGCCTGTCGAACCTGCAGGCCGTGATGGCCGCGCGCGAACAATGGCGTGGCATCGTCGACATCGAACTGGTCGCGTTTCCGCAGGCCGGCGTGATCACGTGCCCGGGCACGGCCGAGATCCTCGATGCAGCCGTGCGCGAAGGCGCGGACGTGGTCGGCGGGATCGACCCGACGACGCTCGACGGCGACGCGGACGGCCAGCTCGACATCGTGTTCGGCATCGCCGAGAAGCGCGGCGCGAAAATCGACATCCACCTGCACGAGCCGGGCGAGACAGGCATCGCGCAACTGCTGCGGATCGCGGCGCGCACGCGCGCGGCCGGGCTCGGCGGGCGCGTGAACGTGAGCCACGCGTACGCGCTGGGCCAGGTGAGCGACGACGACGTGCAGCGCACCGCGGCGGCCTTGGCCGACGCCGGGGTATCGATCCTGACGAATGCGCCGGGCGACTGCGCGTTTCCGCCGGTGCAACGGCTGCGCGACGCGGGCGTGCACGTGTTCGCGGGCAACGACAACATTCGCGACGCATGGTGGCCGTACGGCAACGGCGACATGCTGCAGCGCGCGATGATGGTCGGCTACCGGTCGGGCTTCTACACCGACGAAGCGCTCGGCATCGCACTCGACATGGCGACGCACGCCGGCGCGCGCGCGATCGGTAAGGAAAACTATGGAATCGCGGTCGGCTGCGACGCGAGCTTCGTCGCGGTGCGCGCGCCGAATGCGGCGGCGGCCGTCGCGGGCGTGCCGGCCGAACGCTGGGTATTCCGCCGCGGCGAAAGCGATACGGGCGCGCCGTTCGCCCCGTCGCTGCGCTTCACGCGCTGATCCACCCGACCGACGGCACGGCGCGCGCCGCGCGCGCCTTGCACTGACCGACCGCACCGGAACCAACATGACGACCCTGCTGATTCGCAATGTCCGCACGAGCGCCGACGCCGCGCTCGATATCCTGATCGAAGACGATCGCATCGCGCGCGTCGGCCCGTCGCTCGATGCGCCGGCCGGCTGCGCGATCGAGGATGGCGGGCTCGCGTTGGCGCTGCCTGGCCTCGTCGAAGGCCACACGCACCTCGACAAGACTCACTGGGGGATGCCGTGGTATCGCAACCAGGTCGGGCCGCGCCTCGTCGATCGCATCGAGAACGAACGCCACTATCGCGCGACGAGCGGCCATGACGCGGGCACCGCGTCGCTCGCGCTGGCGCGTGCGTTCCTCGCGGCCGGCACGACGCGCATCCGCACGCACGTCGACGTCGATACCGAAGCCGGGCTGCGTCATCTGCACGGCGTGCTCGCGACGCGCGAGACGCTGCGCGGGCAGGTCGAGATCCAGATCGTTGCGTTTCCGCAATCGGGCGTGCTCAAGCGGCCGGGCACCGATGCGCTGCTGTCCGACGCGCTCGGCGCCGGCGCCGACCTGCTCGGCGGGCTCGACCCGTGTGCGATCGAAGGCGATCCGGTCGAGGCGGTGGACGTGCTGTTCGCGATCGCCGATCGCCACGGGTGCGGGCTCGATATCCATCTGCACGAGCGCGGGTCGATGGGCGCGTATTCGCTCGACCTGATCCTGCAGCGCACGGCCGCGCACGGCATGCAGGGGAAGGTCACGATCAGCCATGGTTTCTGTCTCGGCGACATCGCCGAACGCGAGCGCGATGCGCTGCTCGCGCGGATGGCCGGGCTCGGCGTCGCGATCGTCACGACCGCGCCGGCGGCGGTGCCGGTGCCGCCGGTGGCCGCGTGCCGCGCGGCGGGCGTGATCGTGATCGGCGGCAACGACGGCGTGCGCGACACGTGGACGCCGTACGGTTCGCCCGACATGCTCGAACGCGCGATGCTGATCGGCATGCGCAACGATTTCCGCCGCGACGATGCGCTCGAAGTCGCGCTCGACTGCGTGACGCACGGCGCGGCGCGCGGCTGCGGTTTCGCGGATTACGGGTTGCAGCCGGGCAGCCGCGCGGACGTCGTGCTCGTCGATGCGCTGACGTTCGCCGAGGCCGTCGTCGCGCGGCCGGTGCGGCGCCTCGTCGTATCGTCCGGGAAGATCGTCGCGCGCGACGGCGCGCTGGTCTGAGTGCCACGTCGCCCCGGTATGATCCGGTTTTCAGCCGGATTTCCGGGGAGACGACGATGCGACGCATGACCGCGGCACGGGCCGCACGAGGGATGGCGGCAGCCCTGTTCGCCGTGACGGCCGCGCAGGCGGTGGCGGCCGGTCCGGCCGACGCGCAACAGGAAGCCAACCGGCGCACGGTGCTGGCGTTCTACGAGAAAGGGCTGAACGAGAAGGATGCGGACGCCGCGCTCGCATATGTCGGCGATCGCTACGTGCAGCACAACCCGAACGCGGCCGACGGGCGCGACGGCTTCCGGAAGTTCGTCGCGTTCCTGCGCGACAAATATCCGCAGTCGCACAGCGAGATCAAGCGCTCGTTCGTCGACGGCGACTACGTGATCCTGCACGTGCACGCGGTGCGCGAACCGGGCACGCGCGGCAGCGCGATCATGGACGTCTTCCGGCTCGAACACGGCAAGATCGTCGAGCACTGGGACGTCAACCAGCCGGTGCCCGAGCAGGCCGCGAACGGCAACACGATGTTCTGATTGTTCTGACGCGTGTGGTGCGCGGCGCCCTTGTGCGCCGCTGCCGTTGGCATTCCGCTGCGCTTACCGCCCTTCGAGTTCCAGCATCGCCGCGAGCGCTTTCGTCAGCTCGCTGACCATCGGGTCGGCCGTCGGCCGGTGCAGGATCGCGATGTCCATGTGCTCGATCGGTGCGAAGCCCTGCTTCGCGGTCAGCACCACATGCTCGTCCGTCACCACGCGCGCGGGCAGCACGCTGATGCCGAGCCCGTCCGCGACGGCCGCCTGGATGCCGCTCAGGCTCGACGTCGTGAAGCTGATCCGCCAGCGGCGGCCGCGCTCCTCGATCGCCTTGATCATGTCGTCGCGATAGAGCCCGCGCGGCGGGAACACGACGATCGGCACCGGATCGAGATCGATCGACGGATGCTTCGCGCTGTCGATCCAGCGCAGCTTCTCCGGCCAGCGCACGACGGCCTCGCGACTGTCGCGCCGCTGCTTGATCAGCACGAGGTCGAGTTCGCCGCGATCGTACGCGGCGCTGATGTCGCGGCTCAACCCGCACGTCACTTCGAGCTTGACCTGCGGGTGCTCGCGCTTGAATGCCGCGAGCGCGTGCGTCGTGCGGCCCGCCGCGAAATCGTCGGGCACGCCGAGCCGGATCGTCAGCGCGACCGTCGCGCCCGACAGCGCCTCCAGCATCTCGTCGTTCAGCGCGAGCATGCGCCGCGCATAGCTGAGCACCGTCACGCCCGCGTCGGTCGGCCGCACGTCGCGCGTGCCGCGGTCGAGCAGCCGGTGACCGGCGATTTCCTCGAGCCGGCGCACCTTCTGGCTGACCGTCGACTGCGTCGAATGCAGGCGCGCGGATGCCGTCGTGAAGCTGCCGCAGTCGGCGACCATCACGAGCGCGCGCAGCAGGTCGATGTCGAACAGGGGTCTATTCATTTCTGCACTTCTGTGGAATCGCGCATTTCATTTTCAAATGCGTGCGATGACTTTTAACATGGCCGGACGCCATGGGCAATCGCGGTTTCGCCGGACTTGGGGGCGGTGTTTTGCGGGGTTTGAAGGCACCTGGCGCATATTCAACGAGCGGTATAGGGTGCGTTGCGGGAACGGCGGGAACCGCATTCGGAAAGCGCTACGCTGATTGCCTGCATAGACATCGCCGTTCGGCGAATATCCGAGGAAATACGCTCCGTGGCGAATGCGCGTCACGTAGGGTAAACGCTCGAAATTCCCGGCTGGATGGCGGTAAATCAAGCGCTGTGCCGGCCTTCGGGTTCGCGGCCGCCTCTGCCCCTTTCTATTCTTGATTCCCCCGCTTGCGCTCAAAAATCAAGCAGTCTAGACTGCATCGCAATTTCACCGAAGTCCCTCGTCTTTCGCACCCCGCGCCGGCCTCCCGTCGCGACGCTTCCACCGTACGCCGGCATCCCCCGCCGCGTCGAGACTCACAAGGACCCGCCATGAACCGCACCGCAAAACTCCTCGTTACCGCGCTGGCGTTCGCGCCGCTCGCGTCGTTCGCGCAGGACACGTCGACGATCCGCTGGGGTATCGACCCCACGTATCCGCCGTTCGAGGCGAAGCAGCCCGACGGCTCGCTCGCCGGCTTCGACATCGACCTGCGCAATGCGATCTGCGAGCAACTGCATGCGAAGTGCGTGTGGGTCGAGCAGGGCTTCGACGGGATGATCCCGGCGCTGCGCGCACGCAAGTTCGACGTCATCATGTCCGCGATGACGGCCACCGACGAGCGGCTCAAGCAGATCGACTTCTCGAACAAGCTGTATGCGTCGCCGGGCGCGCTCGTCGCGCCGGTCGGCTCGAAGCTGCTGCCGACCGCCGCGTCGCTCGCCGGCAAGCGCATCGGGATCGACCAGGGCACGACGCAGGAGGCGTACGCGAAGGCCGAATGGGCGACCAGGGGTGTGACGATCGTTTCGTACCAGAACCAGGACCAGGTGTATCAGGATCTCGTCAACGGCCGCCTCGACGCGACCTTCCAGGACAAGACGCAGGCCGGCTACTCGTTCCTGAAGACGCCGCGCGGCAAGGGCTACGCGTTCGCGGGGCCGGACGTGACCGACGCGCGGATCACCGGCTACGGCGTCGCGATGGGCATCCGCAAGGGCGACGCCGACATGAAGAAGCGGCTGAACGACGCGATCGTCGCGATTCGCGCGAACGGCACCTATCAGAAGATCGCCGCGAAATACTTCGACTTCGACATCTACGGCGCGAAGCAGCAACTGACTTCGGCACCGTGACCCCGTGACTCATTCGATCGACAGGCACACCATGACGAGTATCCAGGAGCGCGTCGCGCAAGCCGTGACGCCCGAACTGATCGCCGCGTTCCGAGAGGAAGGCGCGGTCTGCATCAAGGGCATTTTTTCGCCTGACGAAGTGGCCGCGCTGCGGGCCGGCATCGACGCGAACCTCGCGCAGCCGAGCGAACGCGCGAAAGTCGCGAGCCGGCCCGACGATCCCGGCTGGTTCTTCGAGGATTTCTGCAACTGGCAGCACAACGACGCGTATCGTGATTTCATCGTGCGCTCGCCGGCGCCGTCGGTCGCCGCCGCGCTGATGGGCACCGACCACGTGCGGCTGCATCACGACCACCTGCTCGTGAAGGAGCCCGGCACGCGGCAGCGCGCGCCGTGGCATCAGGACCAGCCGTACTACAACATCGAAGGCGACGACAACGTCAGCATGTGGATTCCGGTCGATCCGGTGCCGCTCGAATCGACGCTGGAATTCGTCGCGGGCTCGCATCGCGGGCCATGGCTGATGCCGCGCACGTTCATGGACAAGGAGGCGAAGTGGTTTCCGGAAGGCAGCCTCGCCGACCTGCCCGACATCGAAGCCGACCGCGCGGCGTTCCCGATTCGCCACTGGGCGCTCGAACCCGGCGACATGGTGTGCTTCCGGATGCTGACGCTGCATGCGTCGGGCGGCACGCAGAACCGCCGGCGCGCGTTCTCGATCCGCTTCGTCGGCGACGATGTCCGTCACGCGCCGCGCCGCTGGAAAACCTCGCCCGATTTCCCCGGGCTCGCGGCGCAACTGGCCGACGGCGCGCCGCTCGACCACCCGCTGTTCCCGGTCGTGTGGTCGCGCGACGCAGGGCAGGTCGGCGCGATCTGACCTGCTGTCACCCACACGGCGGCCGTTTCATGACGAAACGGCCGCCGTGCGTTCGGGGGCGTGCGTGCGCCGAAGGATCAGGTCGGGTGGCGCCCCGCGCCCGGCTTGAAGCGCGAGCCGAGCCGGTAGCGGTTGCCCGGATGCAGGAAGTGCACGAACGTGACGGGCAGCCCGTCCGTCCACGTGCGCCGCGTGAGCGTGAGGCACGGCTCGTCGGCGCGCATGTCGAGCAGCCGCGCCTGCTCGCCGGTGGGCAGCGACGCGTCGACGACGTGCTCGATTTCCAGTTCGTAGTGCGACACGTTGTTGTACAGGTACTCGGACGGCGGCTCGGCCTCGAAATCCTGGTCGATGAAGCCGGGCGCGGCGGCCGGGTTCACGTAGCGGTCCTCGAGCTGGATCGGGCGGCCGTTTTCCTCGTGCACGCACACCACGTGAAAGACCGGCGTGTTGACCGGCAGGCCGAACGCGGCGGCGACGTCGAACGACGCGGGTTCGCTCGACCGGCTCAGCACGCGGCAGCGATATTCGTGCCCGCGTGCGCGGATTTCGTCGCGGATGTGCGCGATCATCAGCAGGTTCGACTGCGGCTTCACCTCGGCGACGAAGGTGCCGACGCCCGCGATGCGCTTCAGCACGCCTTCCTCGGTCAGCTCGCGCAGCGCGCGGTTGACCGTCATGCGCGCGACGCCGAACTGCGCGGCGAGGTCGAGCTCGGACGGGATGCGGTCGCCGGGGCGCCAGTCGCCCGACTCGACGTTCTGGCGAACGAGCGTCTTGATCTGCTGGAACGGTGCGGTGGCCTTGGTGACCATCGAAAGATCCTTGCGCGAAGAAGTGACGAGGCTAGTCGTCGTGGCTGACGATGACCAGAATCTCCGCCTGCGCGGTGCCGAGGCTGCGCGTGCGGTGCGGGATGAGTGCGTTGAAATAGACTGAATCGCCAGCCCTGAGTTGCACCGTCTCGTTCGGAAATTCGATTTCGACGCGCCCCTTGTGCACGAACAGGAATTCCTCGCCTTCGTGCTCGCGGAACGTCGACGCGACGAATTCGTGCGGCGGATGCACGACGAACGGCAGCATCTTCTTCGGCGCGACGCCGGCCGCGATGCTCTCGAAGCGGTGCGCGTGGCGGTCGGCCGCCGCGCCCATCGCGGTGCGCTCGCCGGCGCGCGTGACCGTGATCAGCTCGCGGTTGCGGCTTTCCGAGAACAGTTGCTCGACGTCGACGTTCAGCGCCTTCGACAGCTTCAGCGCGACCGCGATCGACGGCACGCTCAGGCCGCGTTCGACCTTCGACAGGTAGCTCTTGGTGAGGCCCGTCTCGTCGGCCAGCACGTCGAGCGTCCAGCCCTTCTGTTTTCTGAGCAGCTTCAGGCGAATCGTCATGGGGCGCCAGGTGTCCTTCGAAAAACCGATTGTAACGCATGACACAAAGTGTCATTCGGTGTATCGTGTGTCACGTGTGACCGGGGAAACGGCCGCGGACGGCGTGGCAGGCCCGGTCCATTCAGGAGGCGAACATGGCGGAAACGCTGAATTTGACGAAGGAAGCGCTGGTCGCGCTGGCGGAACGGCGTCTGGACAACGCGGTGGGCGACAGCGGCTGGTCCGCGCGGCAAAAGCTCGCGCTGACGTGCCGGATCTTGTTCGACGCCGGCCACGACTCGGGCCTGGCCGGGCAGATCACCTGCCGCGCGGATGCGGCCGGCACGTACTACACGCAGCGGCTCGGGCTCGGCTTCGACGAGATCTCGGCCGCGAACCTGCTGCGCGTCAACGAGGATCTCGACGTCGTCGATGGCGAAGGCATTCCGAACCCGGCCAACCGGTTCCATACGTGGATCTATCGCGAGCGCCCGGACGTGAACTGCATCATCCATACGCACCCGGCGCATGTCGCGGCGCTGTCGATGCTCGAGCAGCCGCTCGTCGTGTCGCACATGGACGCCTGCCCGCTGTACGACGACTGCGCGTTCCTGAAGGACTGGCCGGGCGTGCCGGTCGGCAACGAGGAGGGCGAGATCATCTCGAAGGCGCTCGGCGACAAGCGCGCGATCCTGCTGTCGCATCACGGGCAGCTCGTGGTCGGCAAGACGATCGAGGAGGCATGCATCCTCGCGCTGCTGATCGAACGCGCGGCAAAACTGCAACTGCTCGCGATGTCGGCCGGCGAGATCAAGCCGGTGCCGCCGGCCCTGGCGCGTGAAGCGCACGACTGGATCTCGAAGCCGAAGCGCGATGCGGTGACGTTCGACTACTACGCGCGCCGCGCATTGCGTACGCATCAGGATTGCGTCGCGTGAATCGGCGCATCGTTACCACTTCGCCAGACAATCATTGAGGAATGCATATCGTGTCCATCCTGCTGAAAGGCATCATTGCCTACCCGGTCACGCCATTCTCCGCCGACGGCGGCGTCGACCTGACCGCGCTCGATGCGTTGATCGAACGCCTGGTCGCCGACGGCGTTCATGCGATCGCGCCGTTGGGCAGCACCGGCGAAAGCGCCTACCTGTCCGATGCCGAATGGGAGGCCGTCGCCATCGCGTCGATTCGCGCGGTGCGCCGGCGCGTGCCGACCGTCGTCGGAATCTCGGATCTCACCACGGCGGGCGCGGTGCGCCGCGCCCGCTTCGCCGAGCAGGCCGGCGCCGATGCGGTGATGGTGCTGCCGGTGTCGTACTGGAAGCTCGGCAACGACGAGATCGTCGCGCACTATCGTGCGATCGGCGACGCGATCGGCATCCCGATCATGCTGTACAACAACCCGGCGACGAGCGGCGTCGACATGTCGCCCGAGCTGATCGCGACGATCTGCCGGACCGTCGACAACGTGACGATGGTCAAGGAGAGCACCGGCGACATCGGCCGGATGCACCGGCTCGCGCAATTGAGCGACGGGACGATCCCGTTCTACAACGGCAGCAATCCGATGGCGCTCGCCGCGCTGGCCGCGGGCGCGGCAGGATGGTGCACGGCCGCGCCGAATCTCAACGCCGCGTTGCCGCTCGCGTTGTTCGACGCGATGCGCACGGGCGACCTCGTGCGCGCCCGATCGGTTTTTCACGCGCAGTTGCCGTTGCTGCAGTTCATCGTCAACGGCGGGTTGCCGGTGACCGTGAAAGCCGGGCTGAGGCTGCGCGGCTTCGACGCCGGCGAACCGAGGCGGCCGCTGCTGCCGCTCGGCGAGGCACGCACGCGCGAACTCGAGCGCCTGCTCGCGGCGCTGCCGGACGGTGTGGCGGCATGAGCGGCGACGCGCGGCCGGCGATCGCGGCGGCCATCGGCGCGGTGCGGATCGGCGCGAGCCGGCCGCTCGCCGGTACGCCGCACGCGAGCGCGATCGACAAGCAGCCGGTGGATGCGCGCCTGTGGCTGGGCGCACTCGGGTTTGCCGGCGACGAGCAGGCCGATGCGCGGCATCACGGCGGCCCCGACAAGGCCGTTCACCACTACGCGCACGATCACTATGCGTGGTGGGCCGACCAGATCGGCGCGCGCGACGTGCTCGCCCGGCCGGGCGCGTTCGGCGAGAACCTGTCGACGCGCGGCATCACCGAGCACGACGTGTGTCTCGGCGACGTGTTCACGCTGGGCGGCGCGGTGCTCCAGGTCTCGCAGTCGCGGCAGCCGTGCTGGAAGCTCAACGCACGCTTCGACCATCCGCGGATGGCGGCGCTCGTGCAGCACAGCGGCCGGACCGGCTGGTACTACCGCGTGCTGCAGGAAGGGTGGGTGGCGGCGGGCGATGTGCTGGCGCTGCACGAGCGCCGCTACCCGCAGTGGCCGCTGTCGACGGTGCTCGACGTGCTGTATCGCCGCATGCTCGACATGGCCGCGCTCGATGCGCTGTGCGACGTGCCGCTGCTGCCGCCCGGCTGGCGCGCGATGCTGGAAAAACGCCGGACGGCGCGGCAGGTCGAGGACTGGACGAAGCGGCTCGAAGGATGACGGGCCGCGTCCGACGCTTACTGCGTCGGCAGGTTGCGCACGTCGGCCGTCGGCTCGGTACCGAATGCGTCGCTCAGCGCATAGCCGATCAGTTGCCGGGCGGTCGCCTCGGGCGTCGCGAGCGCGCCGCTCGATTTCAACTGGTCGAATTTCTCGCGCATCGGGAAATTGTCTTCGTCGGTCGCGCGGATCGTGGCCTGCATGCCCGTATCGACGACGCCCGGCGCCACGCTGCAGATGCGCACCCCGCCGTTCGCGTCGAGCGCGACCGCGCGCGCATGGTGATCGAGCGCGGCCTTGGTCGCGCAGTAGATGCTCCAGCCCGCATACGCGTTGCGAGCCGCGCCGCTCGACAGGTGCACGATCCGGCATTCGGTCGCGGCCGATACGGCCTGCGCGAGCGCCGCCGACAGCATCAGCGGCGCGGCGACGTTCAGGCCGACCGCGCGGGCGACGATCGCCGGGTCCTGCGTGGCGAGCGGGCCGATCGGATCGACGATGCCCGCGTTGTTGAACAGCAGCACGAGCGACGCGCCGTCGACGAAGCGGCGCAGCGTGTCGCCGGCCAGCCAGCTCGCGATCGTCTTCGAGTCGGACAGATCGAGTTCGACCTCGGTCAAGCGCTCGCCGGCCCGTGACGCGAGCGACGGATGACGGCTGCGCGACACGCCGAGCACGGCGACGCCTTCCTGCAGCAGTTGTTCGGCGAGCGCCGCGCCGACGCCGCGGGTGTGTCCGGTGACGATGGCGCGCACGGGTGCGGAAGAAGATGCAGTCATGGTGGTGAACCGGTGAGGGGGTGAACGGGTTTGACGAGCGGCGCGCAGGCACGGCGGCAGCGCATTCAACGCGGGTGCTGCGTGGTGTCGACGTGTGAAGGCGGTCGTGTGCGGCGCCGCTGATATCGGGATGAACGTCTATCGTAGCGCCGGCATGCGCATCGCGCAAACGCCCGGCGCGCGCGAAGGATGACGCTGCGGTGCCGCGCACGCGCATCGCCGCGATGCGCCGCCCGCTATCGCGGGCGCCGCTACGTCCGACGAAAGCCCGCTGCGGCAAGTCCGCACGCTGCTGCGCCAAGGGCGCCGGGCCGAGCGTCGCGAGCTATCATATGGCTCGCCCGTGCGCGATGCCGGACGGGCCGCGACCGTTTCCCTTCACCTGCTGCACGCTGCGATGTCACTCATGAACACCGCGCCGGATACGCCCACGCCCCGCGCCCTTCGCGAACTCACACCCCTCGAGGCCCGCATTCTCGGCGTGCTCGTCGAGAAACAGCACACGGTGCCGGATACCTACCCGCTGTCGCTGAACGCGCTGACCGCGGGCTGCAACCAGAAAACCGCGCGCGCGCCGGTGATGAACGTGAGCGAGGACGAAGTGACGACCGCGCTCGACGGGCTGAAGCACCTGAGCCTCGTGATGGAGGGCAGCAGCAGCCGTGTGCCGCGTTTCGAGCACAACATGAACCGCGTGCTCGGCATCCCGAGCCAGGCGATCGCGCTGCTGACGATCCTGCTGCTGCGCGGCCCGCAGACGGCCGCCGAGCTGCGCCTGAACAGCGCGCGCCTGCACGGCTTCGCGGATATCTCGTCGGTCGAGGCGTTCCTCGACGAACTCGCGGCGCGTGCGCAACCGCTCGTCGTCCGGCTGCCGCGTGCACCGGGCGCGCGCGAGAACCGCTGGATGCACCTGATGTGCGGCGAGGTGAACATGGCCGACTTCGCGAGCGCGGACGCGGGCGGCGGCGCGGATTCGGTGCCGCCTTCCGAATTCGAGGCGCTGAAGGCCGAACAGAAGCGCCTTGCGGACGAAGTGACGCGCCTGAATGCGCTGGTTCAACGGATGGCGAGCGAACTCGGCATCGACGTCGACACGCCGGGCAACGCGTCCTGATCGCTTCCTGATGCAGTGCCGGCGGTGCGCGCGCACCGCCGCGTCACTTCAGCTTGACGCCCGGGACGAGGTAGCGCGCGCCGCCCGGTCTCAGGATCGGCTTGAGCGCGGCAAACGGCGCGTCGAGCTGCGGGCCGAGACAGGCACCCATTGCGTGACCGATGCCGGATACGACGAACGACAGCTTGCCCGGTGCATCGAGTTCGAACGCCAGATACTGCGGGAACACGTCGGCGCACGACAGCGAATCGCCGTCGCCGTCCGTCGGCTGGTTGCCCGGTGCGGCTTCGTCGCGCAGCCGCGCAATGAACTTCACCATCGCGGCGCTCGTTGCCGATTCACGGTCGTCGGCCGGCGCGGCCGCATCGATCACGCGATTCCAGTCGAGATACGCACCGCGCAGCAGGTCGAACGTGACCGGATCGTAGTGATTGGCCGGGTGCGCGCCGCCGCAGTACGTGCTGCCGGCTTCCACGATGCCCAGTGCCGCACGCGACAGCCACGTGACCGTCACGCGCTCGTCGTCGTAGCTGCCGAGCGTGCCGGCGGCCGGGCCGTCGTCGGTATAGCGGGTCGACGCGCATTCGAGCGCCGCGAGACTCATTTGCCAGTGCCGCTGTTCGAGCAGATGGTTGACGCGCGCCATCACGGCCGGGTCGGGATGGCGGCTCAGGCGCGGATACGCGAGCACCGTGCGCGGGTCACGCCACATCCGGTACGCAACCGTGCCGTCGCCAACCTCGGGGCCGACCGGCTGCGCATGCCCGGCGAGCTTCAACGTGGCATAAGGCGCGTGCTGCATGTCGATGTCCGCGCCGCGAGCGATGCCGCTGCCGACACCGCCCGCCACGAGCGCGGTGACGGCTTCGACCGAGCCGGGCGCAACCGCGTCGGGATCGTATGCCGCCACGCGGCGCAACGCGAAGGTACGTGTCTTGCCTGAACGCGCATCGGTCCATCGGCCGCGATAGCCGTCCTTGTCCCGCGTGCCCTGCCAGGTGGCCGCCCCATGATCGAAATCGGGCTTGTCGCTGTATTCCGGCGCGGAGCGCGCATCGTCCGGCAATTGCGTGCGCACGAGCGGCTCGACCAGTCGCGCGGGCTTGCCGCGCAGCGGAATATCGACGCCGAACTGCGCGTAGAAATAGCGGCCCGAGATCGTGCCGTCCGCGGCCGGGCGATCGTCGAGTTCCATCACGACGGTGCCGGCGCCTTGCAGCGTTCCTTCATAGACGGTGCGCGGCGCGGCATTCGCAAAGCCCGCGTGCAGTGCGATCAAGATGCACGCGCTTCGGAAGAACGGGCGCATTAACGGCGATAACCGGGTGGTTTTCATGAGGATGGGGGAACGATGAAGGTGCATATCAACCAACACTGATCCGCGTCGCGCCCGCGTCGACGAGCCGAAACAGCAGATCCTCGACGGCCGTCTCCGGCGCGGAACCGAGATCCGCATGGATGCGCCAGCCCTGTTCCGTGCGAACCGGTTCCGACAGGTAGTGAACGATGCCGTGCAGCCCGTCCTCGGCCGGCGTGTTCTCGTCGTCCACGTCGAACCACGCGAGGAACCACGTCTTGAACGCATCGTTCGCGGTGCTTTCGTCGAGACCGTCGGCTTCGACCGCGGCCCAGTCCCACACGAACGGCTGGATCGACACGGCCGCCGTTTCCAGTTCGAAGGCGAACGGCTCGAAATCCAGCTGCGTGGCCGAATCGACCATCGCGGGCTGGCCGGCCACCTCGCCCTCGGTCGCGATGGTGTCGGCGCGGCACGGCAGCGCGAGCGGGCCTTCGGTGGCCAGCGTGCCGTCGGCGCGCCGGTAGGCCGGTTCGACGACGATCGCCGGTTGCGTGGCCGCTCTCGCGAGCAGGTCGGCATAGGGTTGGCGGATGGCGCGGAGCAGTTCGGAGACGGTCATCGTGGCGTGTCGGTTGAGCGGGAAGCGATCGGTCACAGGCAAGCGGTGCACGGGGTGGCCGACGTGGCACGACGGGCCGCTTCGCTATCGGACAGCCATGATCGTACGGTACTTCGCTCGAACGCGAACATTCGGCCGAACGGCCGGGGCGCTCGCCTCGCGTGGCAAGCCGGTTTAGACGTTTACCTTCAAACAGTCGAAAACGCATCTCGAACGCATTCGCGTTGTGCTTCAATGAATCAGCTTTGCAGTCCTACCAAACTACAGAATCGGAACAAACCGGATCATTCACTTACAGGAGACAGTCGATGGCACGGAAACGCCGTTGAAGCGGCAATCGAGATGGTCTGCAACACCGCCGAATTTCCTTCGATGCAGCAGGTTATCCCAGGGGCCTCCACCCATGTCCTCCAGACGTTTCATGATGGCCGCGGCCACGGTGTCGGCCGCACTGGCCGTCGCCGCACCGCCGGCCGGCGCCGCCGCACCGGCCGTTTCCGATCCGTTCTACACATACACCGGCACCACGCCGCTGGCATCGGTTCCACCGGGCACCGTGGTCAAGACGCGCAACGTCACCTATCACGTGGCCGGCATGCCGACCGCGGTGACCGCGCAGCAGCTGCTGTATCGCACCCACAACGCGCTGAACCAGCCGGTCGTCAACGTGACGTCGGTGATCCGCAGCCCGGTCAGCAACGGCCGGGCGATCTCGTACCAGTCGGCCTACGATTCGCTGAACCCGTACGACGAACCGTCGCAGGTGATCGCCGGCGACCGCGACGTGACCAAGGTGATCAACGTCGGCACGTTGCTGTACAGCGCGGAATCGATTCCGCTGGCGACGCTGCTGCTGCTCGGCTACAACGTCATCGTGCCCGATACCGAGGGCCAGACGGCCGACTTCGCGGCCGGCCCCGAATACGGGATGACGACGCTCGATTCGATCCGCGCGGCGCTCAATACGCCGTCGACCGGGCTGAATCCGTCGAGCAAGGTTGCGATGATCGGCTATTCCGGCGGCGCGATCGCGACCAACTGGGCCGCGCAACTCGCGCCGAGCTATGCGCCCGACGTCAACCGGCAACTCGTCGGCGCGGCGGTAGGCGGCGTGCTGGTCGATCCGGCGCACAACCTGCGTTACGTCGACGGCAGCATCGTGTGGGGTGGCGTCGCCGCGGCCGCGCTGTCCGGGCTGTCGCGTGGCTACGGTTTCGACCTGACGCCGTACCTCAGCGAGACGGGCGTCGCCGTGTTCAAGGATATCCAGAGCCAGTCGCTCGCGTACATCCTGCCGAAGTACACGGGCCTGCGCTGGGGCACGCTGTTCAAGCCGCAATACGCGAACGACATCAACAGCATTCCGGTGTACGTCACCTATGCGAACAAGGTGAATGCGGGGCTGGCCGCGTCGCCGACGATCCCGATGTTCATCGGCCAGGGCACCGCGGGCGCGCTGGACGGCACGTTCGGCAGCCAGGTGGGCGACGGCGTGATGCTCGCGTACGACGTGCGCGCGCTGGCGCAGAAATTCTGCGCCAGCGGCACGGCGGTCACGTACACCGAGTATCCGCTCGAACACGTGGGCGCGATCGTGCCGTGGGTGGCGGGCATGCTGCCGTGGCTCTACGACCGCTTCAACGGCAAAGCCGCGCCGAACAATTGCTGGCTGACGTCGCTGCTGCCGAGCAATTCGCTCGCGCCCGAGACGCTGCACTAGTCGCTGCCGCGCAACGCGGCGAACGGCGGGCGACCCTTTTACGGATCGCCTTTTTTTGTCTCGTTTGACGTCGGTCGCGTGACTGCGGCGGCCGCCGCCCGCACTGCGTCGCCGTACCCCGCTGCCACCTCGTCCGGGTGCCATAATCGAGCCTGCCCATCATTCCAGACAGACGTCCCCCGGAGAATCACCATGCAGAACCTCGACAATCCTTCCCACGATCGCGAGGTAGGCAGCGCCGACGCGACGCAGGACACCACCCGCATCGACGACGTCCGCATCGGCGCCGTGCGTCCGCTGATTTCGCCCGCGCTGCTGCTCGACGAGCTGCCGGTGCCGGCCGCCACGCAGACGCTCGTCGAGGATACGCGCCGCGCGATCGGCGACATCCTGCACGGCCGCGACGACCGGCTGCTGCTCGTCGTCGGCCCGTGCTCGATCCACGATCACGACCAGGCGCTCGATTACGCGCGCCGGCTGAAGGTCGCCGCCGACGCGCTCAAGGACGACCTGCTGATCACGATGCGCGTGTACTTCGAGAAGCCGCGTACGACGGTCGGCTGGAAGGGGTACATCAACGATCCGCGCCTGGATGGCAGCTTCCGCATCAACGAAGGGCTGCGCGCCGCGCGGCAACTGCTGCTCGACATCAACGCGCTCGGCCTGCCCGCATCGACCGAATTCCTCGACCTGCTGAGCCCGCAGTACATCGCCGACCTGATCGCGTGGGGCGCGATCGGCGCGCGCACCACCGAGAGCCAGAGCCATCGCCAGCTCGCGTCGGGGCTGAGCTGCCCGATCGGCTTCAAGAACGGCACCGACGGCGGCGTGCAGGTCGCGGCGGACGCGATCGTTGCTGCGGCGGCGAGCCATGCGTTCATGGGGATGACGAAGATGGGGATGGCCGCGATCTTCGAGACGCGCGGCAACGACGACGCGCACGTGATCCTGCGCGGCGGCAAGACCGGCCCGAACTACGACGCGGAGCATGTCGAGGCGACCTGCGCGGTGCTGCGCAAGAGCGGATTGCGCGAGCAGGTGATGGTCGACTGCTCGCATGCGAATTCCAACAAGTCGCACGACCGGCAGGTCGACGTCGCGCAGGATCTCGCACGGCAACTGTCGCAGGGCGAGCACCGGATCGTCGGCGTCATGGTCGAGAGCCACCTCGAGGCCGGGCGGCAGGATCTGAAGCCGGGCGTGCCGCTGCAGTACGGCGTGTCGATCACCGATGCATGCCTGAGCTGGACGCAGACGGAGCCGGTGCTCGACGTGCTGGCGGAGGCGGTGCGGCATCGGCGGGTGTATTCGCGGAATGCGTGAGGTAACGGCGGCGGGTTAGCGCCCGCCGTCGTCATGTGCGGCACGCCAACGACGATGGGTGCCGAACAGGTCGTTTCATTACGTCGGATGCGCGCTCGCTCGCGCTTCCGACACCACATCGCGCGCCGGCATCCTGCCCGCGCATCATCCCGCCTCGATTACCCGGTGGCCACAGCCGGAGTCTCGTGCGCCGCTCCATGCGGAAACTTCTCGTGAGCGAGTTTTGGCTGCAGTCCGTCGTGTTTCTTCTCAATATGCGGATCGCGGGTGTTTAGGCCTTTATCGGCGAACTAGTCCTGGTAATTGGCGCAGAAGCGTCAAATTTAGGACGAATCCTATATTCCTAACCCCATCGATTAGTCAAAATCCTAATCAAGCAATGCGTTGCGATAGCCGGGGTGCTTGGCAGTGCACCGGATAGGCAAAACGCTGGAGATTCCGCAGGCGCTTGAGTGATTGGCTGCAGCGTGCAGCCCGCATCGACGAAGGGCGTCGTGACTCGCGCCGTAACCGCGGTGGAAGTGGCTGGCTAAGCCATTTCAGGCATGTCGCCAGCCATTGGGAAGTCGCCCGGAATGTGACCCGAGCGACGTGCGACTGCCCGCGAACACGTGAAATGGATTCCATATCGATAAGTTATGCAAATTATTTTTAACAGAAAGCACCGTACTCACCGGATGTCGCTTGCCGCAATCGCGATGTCGCTTGCCTCGTCCATCGCCAGCGCGAACATGCTGGTCTATCCGATGGCGGCGTCGATCGGGGCCGGCAAGGAGTCTGCCGCGGAGTTGCGCATCTATTCGAAATCCGATGCGACGCAATACGTGAAGGCAATCGCGAAGCGCGTGATCGATCCGGCAACGGATCACGAGCGCGAGCAGGCCAGCATGAATTCCGGCGATGACGCGATCGTGATCTCGCCGGCGAAATTCGCGCTGCCGGCCGGCGGCACGCGGCTCGTGCGGGTGATTCCGCTCGGCGTGCCGCAGAAGGAGGTGCTGTATCGCGTCTACCTGCAGCCGGTGGCGGCGCCGTCCGACGACGAATCCGCGGCGACGGACGACGTGTCTGGCAGGGTCAACTTCAGCCTCGTCTGGGCCCCGCTTGTCCGTGTGCTGCCGAAGACGCCCGTGCCCGATTTCGACGTGTCGAACGGCACGCTGACCAATACCGGCAACGTGCGGATCGGCTTGCTCGAAGCGGGCACCTGCCAGTCCGCGCAGGACGATTCGTCATGCCAGTGGACGAAATTCGACCGCAGTGTCTACCCGGACCAGCACTTCGGGCTGGAGGGGCTGCATTCCGCACCTTATGTGCGAATTCGATATCGAGTGGGGGGAATGGCAGATGTGCAGCAGAAGGTTGTGCGCACGCATTCCGTCGACGCGATGAACGCGCCGAGCGCGAATAACGAGACCCGGACGGGCCATACCATTGTTTCAACCAACCAGAAGGACTAACCCATGCTGAAATACGTTCCGATCGCTGCTGCTGCTCTGATGTCGATGTCGGCTTACGCCGTCCAGAAGGACATTACCGTCACCGCCAACGTCGACACGACGCTCGAAATGCTGTCGGCGGACGGCTCGGCACTGCCGACGACCATGCAGATGCAATATCTGCCGGGTACGGGTCTTCAGGCAGCTGTAGTGAACACGAAGATCTTCACGAACGACAAGGCAAAGGATCTGCAGATCCGCCTCGCGACTGCCCCGGCTTTGAAGAACCAGACGAGCCCGGGCGCGGCGGAAATTCCGCTGTCGGTCAAGCTTGGCGAAACCGAGCTGACCACCACGGCCGCGACGCTGAAGACCGCAGAGCTCTTCCCCGGCGAACTGGCACAAGGTTCGAACGTGCTGGCGCTGTCGATCGGTCAGAAGAAGGTCGAAGCCGTCACGGCGTCCGGCAGCTACCAGGGCCTCGTCAGCGTGATCGTCACGCAGAGCGCGGCTTCGGGTAGCTAAGCCCCTCCGCAGTATCGACGGGGCGCGCCTGAATGGCGCGCCCTGTTTTTTGTAGCACTCCTGAAAAACCATTCCCTATTCCTGCATGATTCCATTCGACCTCAAGAAGACCGTTGTCGCATGCCTGAGCGCTCTGTATGTGATGGACATCGCGTCCGTCGCTCAGGCCGCTTCGGCCGTGCCGCCGGGCTTCGAGGACATCATGACGGGGCATGACGAACGCATCAACGTCAATTTTCTCGGCAAGCCGCTCGGCTTGTTTCGCGTATTCGTGACGCCTGACGCGGTGCGTTTCGAGGATCCCGCGCGGCTGTTGCAGGCGCTCGGCTCTCAGGTGAAACCGACGACGGACGCGTCTACGATCGGCGACGCGCTGTCGAAGTCGATGGCGCGCAACGGCAACCTGGCTTGCGTGGGGCAGGCGGGCGTGAACGGTTGCGGGTATGTCGATACCGACAGCGCGGCCGTGATCTACGACGAAGGCGAAGGGAACATCGAGTTGTTCCTGTCGCGCGATTGGGTGAGCACCGAAGAACGCGACCAGCGGTTTCGCGAGCCGTCGCCGCTGACGGAAAACGCCCTCATCCATCAGCAGACGATCAACCTGTCGGGCGGGCGCGGCTACGAAAGCGTGTCCGTGTCCGGCACGGGGGCGCTCGGCATCACGCCGAAGAGCTTTATCGGCGGGAACTGGAATTTTTCCCATACGGGCTATTCGAGGGGATCGGATAGCCATGTCCAGCTTCAGGATCTCTATTACCGCCACGATCTCGGCACCGAGCACTACGCGCAGGCCGGCCGGATGGACAACCGCAACCTCGCGAGCGCGCTCGGCGGCAACTTCGGATTCACGATGCTGCCGGTCGGCACGCTCGACGGTGTGCGCGTGGGTACGACGCTGGCTTATGTGAATCCGGAAGTCGCGCAGCAAGGCACGCCCGTCACGCTGCTGTTGCCGCGCGATTCGCGCATCGATGCGTATCGCGGGCAGGAGCTGCTGGGCACGATCTACATGAAGGCCGGCGTCAATGCGCTCGATACGTCGCGCTTTCCGGAAGGCACCTATCCGCTGACGCTGCGCGTGTTCGAGAACGGCGTGCAGGTGCGCACGCAGACGACGCCGTTCACGAAGACCGGCGGCGGCATCAATTCGCGCACCGCGCAATGGTTCGCGCAGGCAGGCCGACCGTCCGACCGAGATGCACCCGACGGCATGGCCGCGGCAGCCGGTGTGCGGATTCCGCTGTTGCGGGAAATGGCACTGACGAGCGGCATCGCGAGTGTCGGCCAGCACGTGTACAACGAAACGGCGCTGGAGTGGCGCCATGCGTTTCCGCTGGGTGTGCTGTCCGCCGGCGGTTCGTTCTTCGTCGGGAACGACGGGTCGCGCGGCAACACGCAGCAGATTTCGATCGCCGACGGCGTGTCGTGGAGCGTGTACCGCTACCAGATGCGCGGCGCGGCGTGCAATGGCCCGGCCGTGTCGTATCGCGACATTGGCTGTTATGACATGCTGAACGCGACCGTGTCGTTTCCGCTCGGCAGCTGGTCGGCAATGCTCGGCTACACGTACAACAAGAGCGTCGGGCGCGCGCAGGACTGGCAGCCCGACACACCGGACCGTCCATGGGCAACGCCCGTGTTCCGTCACGGAGACCAGGTGTCGCGCGCGCTGCAGGCGTCGCTGTCGCGATCCGTCACGTTGCGCAAGATCAGCGCGAACCTGCGCATCGGCGCGTATGCGAACCGCAACACCGGCGCCCGCAGCGAGTACGGCGGCTATGTCGGCGTGACGCTGTCGATGGCCGAGCCCGCGATGCGGCCCGGAAGCGCGTCCGCGTATACGTCGGCGGGCGTCGACGTGCGCACGGACCGCAACAGCACGACGACGAACTACACGCTCGACCGCAACTGGAACTGGCAGGGCGACACTTACCGCGAAGTCGCGCTCGGCCTGTCGGGATATGGAACCGACAGCCTGACGGGAACCGTGCAGGGCCGCTGGAAGGGTCGCTACGGCGACGTCACTGGGTCGGTCGCGAACAGCTACAGCCGCGACAGCGGAGGCAACAATCCGTCGGTGACGGCGAGCTATTCGTCGTCGTTCGCGGTGGCGCGACAGGGCGTGTTCCTCGGCGCGTCCGCGTCGCAGTCGGATCCGCTCGCGGGCTTCGCCGTCAGGGTGGGCAAGCGCGACGATGCGAAGGGCATGGCGGCCGAGGTGCGCAGCGATTCGAGCGCGCGTATCAAGGTCGGGTTCGGGCAGCGCGCACTGCTGCCGGTGTCGGCCTTCACGCCGGTGACGACCGAAGTGAGCGACGCGGGCGCGCATGCTTCAGCAGGTGCAACGAGCGTGACCGAGGGGCTCGGCAAGCGCACGCTGTTCATGGTGCCGGGGCAACTCGCGCTGCGCGACGTCGACGCCAAGGTGACGTACACCTATGTCGGCCAGGCATTCTCGAAAGGCGGCATGCCGCTCTCGGACAGCGTGATTCTCAACGGCGCGATGCCGTTGATCGACAGTCAGGGCGGCTTTATTGCTGAACTTGACCATAAGGAAAACGAATTGTTCGTCGTGGATGGTCCGACGCTGATGCGTTGCCCGCTGCACGTGAAGCGCCAGCAGGACGTGCTGATGATGGTCGGCAAGGTGCGCTGCGAAGTGGCCGGGCCGGATGCGTTGCCGGAGTCGCTGCGAAAGCAGGCCCGCGTGCGCAAGCTGCTGGAGCATCGCTACGTGATGTCGATGCGGGGGCCGACCGCGGGCGTGACCGACTCGTCGCAGTGACGCACACGACGTGTGCCGGCAGGCACCGCGCGTTGCCGCTTGCGATGCCGAAAACACAAGGAAACAACCATTCATATGCTTCAGATCAATCGAATCCGCTGCCGGGAAATCGTCTTGGCGGCCATGCTGGGCGTACTCTCGCTCGATGCATCGGCGGTCATGGAAGAGCCGGCGGGGCGCGACGATACGGCGCAAGCCATTCGTGATCGTGGTACGCCAGTGGGCGATGTCTTGATCTTCGACAAGGCATCGGGCGGCTACGATACGAGCGACTACCTCAAATGGGGGCGAAATTCGTGGACTTGCCAATCGTCCACCGACACGGCGACCGGTGCATGTCCGACCGTTCCGGTATGGGAGAAGGCGGGGACGTCGACCAACATCAAGCTTTCGTTCAAGGAAGAGAATACCGGGGCGACGGCCGTGCTGACTCTCGAAGGCGCAAACGGATATCAACGTCACCGGGATTGCACCGGCAGTGTAATTTCCGGGGTCGTGTCGATTGCCCGAAGACCGATGGAAATGGCGCAGAGCGCTACCATCGCCGGTTGCGACACCGTCGGCTGGGACGGGCGTGTACTCTTCGTCAAGATCCCCGCCGCGGAGTTGAAGAAACTCCCGTCCGGTGGAACCTGGAAGGCGAACCTGCGGCTGAACCTGAAACTGTGGTCCTCAAGCACGGCTACGACGCTCGCCATCTTCAAGGCGGCGATTACGCTGGACACCACCGACAAGAACAACATCCAGGTCTATCTGCCGGAGTTCACGAGTGCGACGCCCACCGTCGACCTCAAGCTGCGCAAGCTGCCGAACGGCAGCCGGATGTCGGGCACGTCGAACGTCGACATGTGCCTGTACGACGGCTACAACTCGCAGAGTACGTGGTTCGACGTGTCGGCGAGCGATGGTCTTACGATCGACCGCCGCGATAAAGGTCAGTATTCCACGTTGCTCGACAAGGACAAGAGCGGCGCCTACGAATCGCGTATCGACTACGCCGCGAGCCTGACCTACGCAGGCAAGAAGATCGCGCTGCCGAACAACGAGACGGTGCGGCTTCAGGGCGTGAACAACAGCGCCGGTCGCTCGGTCACGCTGCCGGGCATTTCGGCGCCGGTCATCTGCACGCCGACACCATTGACACTCGAGACGCCGGAATTCCAGTCGGTCTGGAAGCGTCCGGGCAAGTACAGCCACAAGCTGACGATCACGTTTACGCCGTCGTCCACCAGTCTCTAGCGCGTTCGGCACCCGTGAAGCGGGTGCCGGTCGCTTCTATCCCAAGCGAATCGATCATGGAAGCAAGGTTCTCCGCGCATCGCCCCGTGTGGCGCATGCTTCGCCACGTGTTGGCGACGATGCTGCTGACCGGTTCGGTTGGCACGGGCGCCGCCACCGCCTGCTGGAAGCCGATCTTCACCGACGAGGAGCGCCGCTGGATCGGCGACCACCCGGTCGTCCATATCGCGGTCGAGGCGAACTGGCACCCAATCGAATACATGCGCAACGGCAGGCACGCGGGACTCGTCGCGGGTTATCTGAGTGCGATATCCAGGATGACCGGACTCTCGTTCCAGACGGTGCCCGGCACCGAACGGGGGCACGCGTACGATGCGCTCGCGGCCGGCAAGGTCGACTTGCTGCCGGGGGTATGGCGCGAGCTGGTTCCGGACCGCATCGGCGCCGGTGCGTTGGTCAGTGCGCCATATCTGGTCGGGCGGCTGACCGTCGTGACGCGCAACAATTCCGCGATGATTTTCGGCCTGCAACGGCTGAAGGGCCGGCGCATCGCGATCAAGGGGCGCGGTGCGGTCGAATACTTCGTTCGCCACAGCGGCGTGCCGCTCCATGTGCTGACGTTCGACAGCGAAGAGCTCGCGCTCGCCGCGGTCGCGAACGGCGAAGCCGACGCCGCGCTCGGCGTCGACGTCACGATCCTGCCGATCATGCGCCGGCAGTTCACCGGCCAGCTTTACATGTCCGGCATGCTGGCCGACCGCCCGGTGTCGCTCGCGATGCTCACGCGCGCCGACCTGCCGATCCTCGCATCGATCATCGACAAGTCGCTCGCGGCCATTCCGGTGAGCGAGACGGCCGAGATCACGCGCGACTCGATCGAGCTGGGCGACTACGGCAAGCCGACGATCCGCTCGATCGTGCACTATCGGGCGCCGGTCGTGCTCGGGGTCGCGTTGGCATTGCTGACGTTCGCGGCGCTCGCGTACCTGATGTGGAAATCCCGCGCGGCGGCTATCCGCAGCAAGCGCGACAAGGCGATGTTCCTCGCTTTTGTCAGTCACGAGATCCGCACGCCGATGCAGACGGTGCTGTCGTCGCTCGAATTCCTGCAGCGTTCGCGGCTTTCCGTGCAGCAGGGCGGCCGGGTGGATGCGGCCGCATCGGCTGCCGAAACGCTGCTGACGCTGCTCGACGATATCCTCGACTACTCGCGTCTCGAGTCGCGCAAGGTCACGCTGTCGCCGCAAACGGTCGAGCTCGACGTGTGGGCCCGTCAAACCGTTGACTTGGTGCGCTGGCGTGCGGATCGAAAGACGCTGGCGTTGACGCTCGATGTTGCGGGGCCCCCATCGGTGCACGTGTCGATCGATCCGGTGCGTGTTCGCCAGATCGTGCTGAATCTGCTCGTCAACGCGATCAATTTCACGGCGGCCGGGGCGGTTACGCTGCGCGTCCGTTACGTGGCGGCCCGCCACGGCCGTAACGGCACGCTGTGCCTCGAAGTGCGCGACACCGGCATTGGTATCGCTCCGGATCGTCTCGGGCACGTCTTCGAAACGTACTGGCAGGCCGATCGTGCGCCGCAACCAGGCAGCGGCGGCAGCGGGCTCGGGCTCGCGATCTGCCGGGAACTGGTCGAGCTGATGCACGGCTCGATCACGGTCGACAGCACGCCGTACGTCGAGACGGTGTTCACGGTGCAATTGCCCGTCCCGGCAGCGGACGGCGCGCCCTTGGCAAAGTCGGCCGCCGCGGCGCAGGCTCTGGCGGATGCCACCGCCGCGCCGGTGTATCGCGGCGCACCGCGCGTCCTGATCGTCGACGATCACGAGACGGTGCGCGCCGCGCTGCAGGATCAATGCGATGCGCTCGGCTGCGTCGGCATCGTCGCCGGTTCGGGAGAAGACGCGCTGCGGCACCTCGCGCAGGGCAGGATCGACATGGTGCTGCTCGATTGCAATCTGCCCGACATCGACGGTTATGCACTCGCGCGGATGATCCGTCAGGAAGAAGCCGCGCGAAAGGCCCGGCGCGTGTCGATCATCGCGATTTCGGCGGAGTCCGGCGATATGCACAGGATGCTTTGTCTGGAAAGCGGCATGGACGGCGTGCTGGGCAAGCCGTTGCGACTCGACACGCTCCGCCAGGCGATCGCGCGGTGGTATCCGACCGATGCGGATAACACACTGGAGGTGTCCACCGTGCCCTAGGCGCGCGCCCGCTGTCGGGTTTCCGGCAACGTGGGCCGTCTATGCGCCGGGGCCGCCCGATTCGCGCTCGCGTGTGTTCGGCCCGGCCATGTCGGCGCGATGCCGGCGCAACAGTTCGTCACCGAGCGCACGGATGCTTGGCGGCATGCCGCCGGATGCCAACTGCAGCCGGCGCTCGAGTTCGGCTGCCAGCTCGCTCGTCGCGGCATGGCCGGCAATGGCTGCGGCGCCCTTGATCCGGTGCGACGCATGACGCGCGCGCTCGGCATCGTCATTCGACAACGCATCGCCGAGCACCGCGAGATCGGCTTCGACGCTCTGCCGATAGATCGCCCGGAAATCGGCTTTCGCCGATTGCGTGTCCCCCGCCGGTGGCGCGATCTCGTCCGCGACGCCGGCCGCACACCACAGGTCGATCATCTGGCGCAGCGCATCGAGCCGCAGCGGCTTGCCCAGCACGCCGTCCATGCCGCTGTCGAAGCATCGTTCGCGATGCGCGTCGCCGGTCGACGCCGAGATCGCGATGATGGGCGTGCGCGCCTGCTTTCGCTGGCGTTCGCTGTCGCGCATGCGTCGCACGACCGTATAGCCGTCGATGTCGGGCAGATTGCAATCGAGCAGCACCATGTCGAACGTCGCACGCTCGAACTGCGCGAGTGCTTGCTCGCCGGTGTCGGCAACGGTCGAGCGGCACGCGAGCGCGTCGAGCTGGTGCTGGATCGCGTGTTGAACCGCTTCGTGGTCGTCGACGACCAGGATCATCCGACCGTTGCCGGCCGGCGGCGGCGTGTCGGCGTCCGCCGGCGCCTGCGCGCGCACTGCCGACGACGATTCGGGCGTCGCCTCGCGCGCGTCGGCCGTGCTGGCTGCCGGCGCGTGTGCGATGCGCCGCGCCGGCAGGATCACGGTGAAGACGGTGCCCTTGTCGGCGCTGCTGCTGACGGTAATCACGCCTTTCATCAGGTCGACCAGTTCGCGGCAGATCGACAATCCCAGCCCGCTACCGGCGACGCGGCGGTTCCCGGCCTGCTCGACCCGCTGATAAGGCTCGAAGATGCGGCGCTGGCGTTCGGGCGGAATGCCAATGCCGGTATCGCGGACTTCGAGCACGAGCGAGCCGGCACGGTCCGGCTTGCCGTCGAGATACTCAACACGCAGCGCAATCGAGCCGGCCGACGTGAACTTGATCGCGTTGACGAGCAGATTCAGCACGATCTGCCGCGTGCGCACCGGGTCGATCAGCACGCACAGCGCGGGCGGACACGCGAGTTCGAGCGCGAAGCCCAACTGCTTCTCGTCGACTCGCCAGCGCACCATGTCGGCGCTGCGTTGCACCCAGGGTTCGACGTGAGTGGGTTCGGGCGCGAGCGTCACGTTGCGCGATTCGAGGCGCGAGTAGTCGAGGATGTCGTCGAGCAGCGTCAGCAGCGATTCCGAAGCGGCTACCGCCGCGTCCGCGCGACCGGCCTGCTTCGGCGGCAGCTTCGCGCGTTGCAGTAATTCCAGCGACGACAGGATCGTGTGCATCGGCGTGCGGATTTCGTGGCTGATGAACGCGAAGAACATCGCCTTGTCGCGCGCGCTGCGTAGCGTCACGGCGCGTGAGCGCCACGAAGCGAATGCGATCGCGGCCAACGCCAGCAGGCCGGCTGCGGCAGCCGCAACCTGCCAGCGCCGATAGTAGAGGATCGAATGCAGCGACGGCTTGCCGTAATCGGTCGATTCGATCCATTGGCGAGCAATGATTTCGGCGTCGCGCGCCGAAATTGCCGCGAGCGACTTGTCGAGAATGGACGCTAGCACGGGCATGTCGCGGCGCGTTGCGATCGCAAGCGCATACGGGTTGTCCGGCAGGCCGCCCGACACGAACAGCTTGTTGCGGTATTGCCGCTGCAGCAGCGGCAGGACCGACATGTCGGGGCCGATGGCGACGTCCGCGTCACCGTGGGAGACGGCCGCGAGCGCGTCGCGCTCGTCGTCGTAGGTGAGCAAGGTCACCGGAATGTCGCCGTTGCGGATCGCGGCTTCCAATGCGCCGCCGCCCTTGATCGCGACACGCCGGCCGGCCAGATTGCGGGAGTCGACGAACAGGTTCATATGCTCGGGCGCGACGACCAGAACCGTGCCGACGAAATAGGGGCGGCTCACGATGGTGTTGCTGAGCAGCGATGTGGCGTCATCGCTCGCCGTCACATCGGCTTTGGCACCTGGGGCGGGCTGTTTCGGTGCATCGTACGCGCTGCGCCACGTCACGTCGGGAACGATGTCGATTCTGCCGGCGCGCAATGCATCCACCGAATCGCGCCATGTGATGTCGTCGACATACTCAAAGCGCAACCCGCTGATTTGCGAGATCGCCGCAAGAAACGACGGCACCACCCCGACCACCTTGCCATTTTCGCGAAATTCGAACGGGCGCCATTTCGAATCGGCGCGGGTTCGCACGACGGGATGCGCAGCGATCCACGCCTTTTCCTCCGCCGTAAACTGCGGCGCGCCGATCGCCCGACCGGGCGCCGGCATCAACCCGATCATCATGCCGATCAGGACGGCGCGGCCTTTCCGACTCACCATGTTCACGTCCTACTCTCCCGTTATCGGCCGGGTGACAACCGGCCCGGCCCGTTACCCGAGCGGCGGCGGTGCCGACCCGCTCCTGTGCCGGAGTCCCCATCGCTCGTGGCGCGTGGCGGCCGGGCCGGCATCGATCGGCGCGACGAACGCTGGAGCCGCCGAAAAACGGGCTCGCCATCATAGGTCGCGCGCAACGGAAGCGCAACGCCGCGCCGGAGACCAGTCGAAAAGATCTGGCCCTTTTTAGCCGAAGGGGTTAAAAATTAGCCGTAAAATCGGTAAGCTAATCCCAATAAGCGATGGCATCGATGGCCGCGTGCGGCCGCAAGCAACGCGGCGCAGCCGGTCACGGCCGTCCTGAAATAAAGAAAGGGTTAGCAATGAGGCCAGAGCACCAACCGATCCGTGTCGTGATCCTGGACGATCACGCCGTCGTCCAGCACGGGATCGCCAGTTACCTGACGGAGAAGATCGGGATTGAAGTAGCCGCGAGCTTCGCGAAGTCGCGCGATCTGATCCGCTGGCTCGAGGCACATCACGCGGACGTCGTGCTGCTCGACTACACGCTCGGCCCCGGCGAGATCGACGGTCTCAATCTCGTCAAGCTCGTCAATACGCGCTTCCCGGATTGCCGGATCTTGATGATGTCGAGCAGCGATACACCGGCAACCGTCAGCATGACGATGCGCGCGGGGGCGCTCGGCTTCTTCGGCAAGAGCGAGGATCTCGGCGAACTCGCCCACGCGATCCGCGTCGTGGCGAACGGCCGTCCGTACATCAGCGCCGAACTGGCCGCGCGGATGGAATCGAGTGCGACGCCCGACCCGCGGATGGCCGACACGAAGGCGGCGGGCGGCGATGGCACGCTGACACCCGAATCGGGGCCGTCGGCCGACCTGCGCCTCAGTCCACGCGAGCACGAGGTGCTGCGCTGCTTTCTCGCCGGCATGTCCGTCTCCGACATCGCGTCGAAATTCTCCCGCAGCCCCAAGACGATCAGCGCGCAAAAGCAATCGGCATTTCGCAAGCTCGGCATTCGCAGCGATGCCGAACTATTCGCGTCGCGCAAGCTGATCGAGGAAGGTCGCACGGCCTGATCGACATACGGCGGCGGGTGTCTTTCTCCACCACGTTATCCGCACGGTCATTGATCTTCATCCGGCCCGACCCGCCTTCGGCATTGCGCCTTGAACGCAAGGTCCGGCGAATGCCGCTACCATGAACGCCGTGTTGCACGCTGCGGTTCGGCCACGCCGGCCCGTCATGCACACACGCAGCGGCGGCGCGGCCGGCCGCCACGCCATCGACGAAGCACGGGTGCTCACCGATCAGCCGTTGCGCCCGCGCCGCTTCGTTCCCGGAATCCACAACAACCGAACCGGAGTGCAACGCATATGAAGTTCTACAAGACCCTCATCGCAGCAACCGTCCTCGCGTCGAGCGTCAGCGCGCATGCGCAGATCGCGGGCGCGCAGCCCATCAGCGTGACCGTCGAGCAATCGCAGGCGCTGCTCGAAGGCTGGAGCGTGAAGAAGAGCGTGCTCGGCAAGACCGTCTACAACGACGAAAACCAGAAAGTCGGCAAGGTGCGCGACCTGATCGTCGCGCCGGACGGCTCGGTGTCGGCCGCGATCGTGTCGGCCGGCGGCTTCCTCGGCGTGGCCGCGCACGACGTCGCGGTGCCGATCGCGTCGCTCGACGTGCGCAACGGCAACATCTACCTGCCGGGCGCGACGAAGGAGGCGCTGAAGGCCACGCCGGCGTTCCAGTACGCGAAGGTGCCGTCGCCGCCGAAGCCGAAGAAGCTCGACGAAAAGCACTGATTTGCCCCTTCGCGCGGCACGCGTCGTACGTCGCGTGCCGCGCGTTCTCGCGACGGTCAGGTTGCGTCGAGCCCGCCGTCGACCGTGATCACCTGCCCCGTCATCCATGCCGCCAGCGGCGACGCGAGCGACACGATCCAGTTCGCGACGTCCGCGGGCTCGCCGCGCCGGCCAAGCGGAATGCGCGTGCGCTCCTGCGCCTTGATTGCTTCGATGTCGGGCGCCGACAGCTTCATCCGTTCCGACAGGAAGTCCGTTTCCGTCGGGCCCGCCGCGACGGCGTTCACGCGTACGCCCGCCGATGCGAGCTCGAGCGCCCAGCAGCGCGTCAGATGCTCGAGCGCGGCCTTGCTCGCTGCATAGTGCGACAGCAGCGCCGCAGCCTTGTGTCCGAACGTGCTCGACACGTTGACGATGCTGCCGCGGGCTGCTTTCAGATGCGGCAATGCGGCGGTCGCGAGCATCGACGGTCCGAGCGTATTGACTGAAAAGATCGCGCTGATCGCTTCGAAGGTCGCCGACCCGAGCGGCAGGATTGCACCTGCGCCCGCATTGTTGACCAGCACATCGAGCCGCCCCGCGAGTGCGACCGCTTCGTCGATCGTGCGCGCGGCATCGGCCGGATCGCCGGCGTCCGCGACCACGTAGTCGATACCGGGCGCGCTGCGCGCGGCGGCGGACAGCGCATCTTCGCGGCGGCCCGTGATGACGACGCGCGCACCTTCGCGTGCGAACGCGACGGCCGCTGCCAGCCCGATGCCGGCGCCGCCGCCGGTAATGAGGACCACCTTGTTGTCGAATGACTGCATGACTTTCTCGTGAAGATGATGGGTTGAACGTGCGTGCCGTTTAGCGTTCGTGCGCATCGTCCGTCGGCGCCAGCGCCACCACGTGGCTGATCCCTTCGTGCGCCATCTTCGTATACGGACTGAAACGCTCGGTGTTGCGGACGAGTTCTTCCGCCACCGCGCGTTCGACGCCCGGCAGCCGCACGCGAATGTTCGCGTTCAGCATGAACAGTCCGTCCATCGGATCGCGGCAGAAGTCGATCGATGCGGACACCGAGGCACCGGCGATCGACACCCCCGCCCGTGCGGCCAGCAGGCTCAGCGCGCCATGAAAGCACGCCGCATAGCTGGCGGCGAACAACTGCTCCGGATTGGGGCCGTCGCCGGGGCCGCCGAGCGCGGACGGCAGGCGCAGCTCGACATCGAGCCGCCCGTCGTCGGAACGCGCGACGCCCGATGCGCGGCCGTGCTCCGCCGCGCCGCCCGTGACGGTCACGGTCGTCGAGTACAGCGTCTGCGGTTCTCGTCCGCGATACCGGTCGAGCAGCGAGAGCGGCGGCGGGCGCAGCGGCGTCATGGCGTGCAGGATCCGGCGGTGGCGTTCAGCGCGCGAGCGCGTTCTGCCGGAACCACGCGTCGAAGGTCGTCGCGCCGAGGCGCGCACCGGCTGCCGGCACGAGCGTGTCGTCCTGCAGCACCGCGCCGAAGTAGTCGGCGCTGGCGTCGCGCGTCACCGTGCGCGCGTCGTGCGTCGCCGACAGGAAACGCTCGACCAGATCGGCGATCCGCACGCGCTCGGGGCCGCCGATTTCGGCGATGCCGTTGCGCGGCGCGTCGAGCGCGAAGTCGGTCACGGCGGCCGCGACGTCGTCCGATGCGATCGGCTGGAAGTGCGCGGTGGTCAACCGGACCGTATCGCCCTGCGCGCCGGCCTGCGCGATCGCGCCGACGAATTCGAAGAACTGCGTCGAGCGCACGATCGTGTACGGCACGCCTGCTTCGCGGATCAGGTTTTCCTGGATGATCTTGCCGCGGAAATATGCGCTCTGCTGCAGCCGGTCGGTGCCGACCACCGACAGCGCGACGTGATGGCGCACGCCGGCCGCGCGCTCCGCGGCGAACAGGTTGCGCCCCGACGCCTCGAAGAACGCCTTCACGGCCGCTTCCTCGAACGACGGCGAATTCGCGAGATCGACCACGACCTCCGCGCCGGCCAGCGCGTCGTCCAGTCCCGCCCCGGTGATCGTATCGACGCCGGTCGACGGCGCCGCCGCCACCGCGTCGTGGCCGCGTGCGATCAGGTTCCTGACGACCTTGCTGCCGATGAGGCCGGTACCACCAATCACGACGATTTTCACGATTGCTCTCCTTGAACGGGCGCGCGACATGCGCGCCGCTTGAATCTGCCGAAACCGGCGCTCATCGCGTTCGCGCGATCGGGCCCGGACCTCGCCGAACGGCGCCTTGCCGGATCCGGATGCGTGTCGAACAGCCCGCATCGTAGGCATGCGCCGCCCGATCCGGTAGGGTCCGGCAGGCCCTCACCGTGTTGTCGTGCATGCATCAATCGACGGTCTCCAGCGGCGCCATCGTCGTCATCGTCGTCAGGCACTGCAGGTCGCGCGCACGCGTCTGTTCGATCATGTAGTCGATGAACACGCGGATGCGCGTGGGCAGGTGCTTGCGGCTCAGGTAACAGAGATAGTGGCCGCCGTCGTCCGGCGCGTGCTGGCCGAGACAGCTCACCAGCCGGCCGTCGGCGAGCAGGTCGCACACCTGGTACGCGGGCAGTTGCGCGATGCCGAGGCCGTCGAGCGCCGCGCGCACGACGAGATCGATGTCGTTGAACGTGTGATGCGCGGCGAGCTGGCGCTGCTGCGTCAGCCCGTCGATCCTGAATTCCCATTCCGTCACGCGGCCCGATGCGGTGCACAGGTTGATGCAGCGATGTCGCGCGAGGTCGTCGACGTGGCGCGGCAGGCCGTGCCGGTGCGCGTACGACGGCGACGCGCAGACGATCATCTGCATCGGAATCAGCCGGCGCGCGACGATCGCGCTGTCCTCCATGCGGCCGTCGCGAAACGCGACGTCGATGCGGTCGGCGGAGAAATCGGCCGGCCGGTCGTTCAACAGCAGGTCGAGCGTGATGTCCGGATAGCGCGCATGGAAATCGCGCAACAGCGGCGCGACGACCTTGCGGCCGAAGCCGGGCGTCGAGCCGATGCGCAGGTGCCCGCTCGGCGGGCCGCTGCGCAGCTCGCGCATGTCCTCGAGCGCCTGCGCCAGGTGCTCGATGCCGGGCCGGCAGTTTTCGTAGAAGAGCTCGCCTTCACGCGTCAGCGACATGCTGCGGGTCGTGCGCTGGAACAGGCGGGCGTCGAGCCGGTCCTCGAGCCGTTGCACGTGGCGGCTGACCGACGAGCGGCCGACGCCGAGGCGATCGGCCGCGCGTGCGAAGCTGCCCTCGGTGACGACGGCGAGGAACGTGACCACGCCGGCATAGCAGGTCGAGAAGCTGCGCGCGAACGGATCGTCGGCATCGGGGCGGCGAATGGAGGTGTCGGGCATGGGGGCGCTGGAATCGTGGTGTCCGTATGCGACTAGACGGTTCAGCGCTGCCGCCTGTGACACCGCCCGCCGCATTTTTTCAAAAAAAGGGCGCGGCGGCGTGCGAGCCGGTTATTTTTCCGGCACGAGCACGGGCGCGCCCTTGTCCTTCAACAGCAGCACGATGAACTTCGCGGGCCGCGTCCGGCTCGCGTTGCGTCCGACCGTGTGCAGATCGTTCGGGCCCTCGTAGAAGGTCTGGCCCGGTTTCAGCGTGACGGGCTCGCCGCCCTTCACCTGCATCACGATCGAACCCTCGACGACATAGACGAACGCGTCGGCGTGGTGGCGATGGACCGGGTCGACCGCGCCGGGTGGATACTCGACCGAGATCATCAGGGCTTCCTTGCCCGGGTACGCGTCGAGCGGCTTCGTCATCAGCGGCGTGACGATGGCCGAGGGCGCCGCTCGGGCGACGCCGGTCGCGGCGCCCGCGACGACGAGCGCGGCCGCGAGCACGTGTTTCATGCGAATCATGGTGGTGGCTTCCGGTGGGCCGCCGGCCGACGGCCGGCAGCGAGGGAGGGGCGTGGCCTGCCGTCGGGCGCGGCCGTCAGGCGAGATTGGCCTTGTCGAGACCGAAGGCCTTGTCGGACGAGCCCGGCACGGTCCGGAACGCGACATTCGCGCGGTTCCAGCCGTTGATCGCCATCACTTCGAACGTCAGGTCCGACAATTCCTTTTCCGAGAGCTGGCCGCGCACGCGGTCGTAGAGGTCGTCCGGCACGCCGTGCGCGG
>FTHQ01000402.1_pt1 | contig 37906 bp, 34 predicted proteins | sample 1641001 | NCBI WGS metagenome assembly FTHQ01 (sample SAMEA3914872, study PRJEB12502) | metagenome | biome: forest; material: soil | place: Canada | collected 2011-07-03 | depth 0.3 m | reverse complement strand
CGCGCGGCGTCGACGTCGGTGAGGAACGGCGCGAACAGGTCGGGCTTCACCGCGATCGGCTGGTGCGCGACGGCATCGCGCATCCGCGCGGCAAGCGTGTTCGCATCCGGCAGGCTCGCCTGGCGGGCGCGCTGCGCGGCGTCGCTCGGCAGGTAGCGGGCCGGATTGTCGAAACCGCCGAGCGTGCCGCGCTCGACGAGCGGCTGCAATTGCGCGGCCACTTTTTCCGCGCCTTCGAGTGCGGCCTGTTCGGTCGGCGCGGTAATCACGACGAGGTAGCGCACGTCGGGCGCGCCGACGTCGGCGCGCAGCCGGGCGTCGAGCGCCTGCGCCGGTGCCGGTACGGGGCTGAGCGCGGCGAGCTCGCGGTGCTCATGGTCGCCGCCTGCGCGACGCTCGCGCTGCATCGCGACGGCCTGTGGAGCCGCGAGCTCGCCGCGCTCAGCCCCGTACCGGCACCGGCGCAGGCGCTCGACGCCCGGCTGCGCGCCGACGTCGGCGCGCCCGACGTGCGCTACCTCGTCGTGATTACCGCGCCGACCGAACAGGCCGCACTCGAAGGCGCGGAAAAAGTGGCCGCGCAATTGCAGCCGCTCGTCGAGCGCGGCACGCTCGGCGGTTTCGACAATCCGGCCCGCTACCTGCCGAGCGACGCCGCGCAGCGCGCCCGCCAGGCGAGCCTGCCGGATGCGAACACGCTTGCCGCGCGGATGCGCGATGCCGTCGCGCACCAGCCGATCGCGGTGAAGCCCGACCTGTTCGCGCCGTTCCTCACCGACGTCGACGCCGCGCGTCACGCGCCGCTGCTGACACGCGCGGACCTGCACGGCACGTCGATGGCGCTCGCCGTCGACGCGCTGCTGACCGAACGCGACGACCGCTGGAGCGCGATGCTGCCGCTGCGTGCGCCGGACGCCGCACGCACCGCGCAACCGGCGTCGAGCCTCGACGCGACACCGATTCGCGCCGCCGTCGCGCGCGCGGGCGTGCCCGATGCGCTGTTCGTCGACATGAAGGCCGAAGCCGATCGCCTGTACGTGAGCTACGTGCACGAGGACATCCGGCTGTCGCTCGCGGGGTTCGCCGCGATCGCCGTGCTGCTGCTGATCGCGCTGCGATCGCCGCGCCGCGCCGCGCGCGCCCTTGCGCCACTCGTCGCGGCCGTGCTGGTCGTGACGGCCGGCTTCGCGCTCGCCGGCGTGCAACTGACGATCCTGCACCTGGTCGGGATGCTGCTGATCGTCGCGGTCGGCTCGAACTACGCGCTGTTCTTCTGCCGGCGCGCGGATGCGCAGCCCGTCACGCCGTACACGCTGGTATCGCTGCTGATCGCGAACCTCGCGACGGTCGCCGGCTTCGGGCTGCTCGCGCTGTCGCGCGTGCCGCTGCTCGAAACCTTCGGGTTGACCGTCGGCCCCGGCGCGATGCTCGCGCTCGCGTTCGCGGCGATTCTCGCGCCGCGCGCCGCGGCGACGATCGGTCATGGTGAACGTGGAGGCCGCGCATGAACGCGTCGTCGTCCATGCCGCCGCGCCACGCCGGCGACGCACGCCGCTGGAAGCCGACGCCGCTGATCGCGGGCGCCGCCGCACTGCACGCGGGCGCGGCCGCCGCCGTGGTCGCGCAACCGGCCACGTGGCCGTGGGCCGTCGGTGGCGCGGTCGCATCGCATCTCGCGCTGACCGCGGCGGGCCTGTGGCCGCGCAGCACGCTGCTCGGCCCGAACTGGACGCGCCTGCCGGCCGGCGCGGGCCGCCGCATCGCGCTGACGATCGACGACGGCCCGGACCCGGACGTCACACCGCGCGTGCTCGACCTGCTCGACCGTTACGACGCGCGTGCGACGTTCTTCTGCATCGGCGATCTCGCGCGTCGCCATCCGCGGTGGATCGAGGCGATCGTCGCGCGTGGTCACGCGGTGGAGAACCACAGCCAGCGGCACCGCCATACGTTCTCGCTGTCGGGGCCGGCCGCGCTGCGGCGCGAGATCGCGGCCGCGCAGCAGACGCTGACCGACATCGCCGGCACGCGCCCGCTGTTCTTCCGCGCGCCGGCCGGCCTGCGCAATCCGTTTCTCGAACCGGTGCTGTGCGAATTCGGGCTGCAACTGGCGAGCTGGACGCGGCGCGGCTTCGACACGCGGGCGCGCGACGCCGCGACCGTCACGCGCCGCCTGCTGCACGGCCTCGAGGCGCGCGACATCCTGCTGGTCCACGACGGTCATGCCGCACGCGATGCGCGCGGCGAACCGGTCGTGCTCGACGTGCTGCACGCGGTGCTGCGCGCGGCCGCCGACGCGCAGTTGCACTGGACCACGTTGCGCGCGGCGCTCGCGCCTGAACCGCCCGAACCGCCCGGCCAGCCGCGCGTGCCGGCACCCCCGTTTGATAAAATCTGACCGCGAACGGCGCGCCTGCCAGCTCTGCTGCGGCGCCCGTTCCGGCCACCGGATGCGACCCTCGTGAACCCTCTCCTGCTCTCGCACTTCACCGCCACCAGCTGCATCGGCCGCGGCCTCGACGCGACCCTCGATGCGCTGCGCCGCGCCCGCGGCGGGCTCGTGCCGTGCAACTTCGAGCGCGCGGATCTCGACACGTGGATCGGCGCGGTGGACGGCGTCGATGCGCACCCCGTGCGCGCCGATCTCGCCGACTTCGAATGCCGCAACAACCGCCTCGCGCAACTCGGCCTGACGCAGGACGGCTTCGACGCCCGCGTCGCGGCGGCCGCCGCGCGCTACGGCGCCGCACGCATCGGCGTGTTCGTCGGCACGAGCACGGCCGGCATCCTCGAAACCGAACGCGCGTACCAGCGCCGCGATCCGTCGAGCGGCGCGCTGCCGGCCGATTTCCGCTATGCGCACACGCACAACCCGTATTCGCCGGCCGCGTTCGTGCGCGCGTATTTCGCGCTGCGCGGGCCGGCGATGGCGATCTCGTCCGCGTGTTCGTCCGGCGCGAAGGCGTTCGGCTCCGCGCGCCGCATGATCGAGGCCGGGCTGATCGACGCGGCCGTCGTCGGCGGCGTCGATTCGCTGTGCCTGACGACGCTGTACGGCTTCAATTCGCTCGAACTGCTGTCGCGCCGGCCATGCCGGCCGTTCGACACGGCACGCGACGGCATCTCGATCGGCGAGGCCGCCGCGTTCGCGCTCGTCGAACGTGTGCCCGACCCGCCCGCTGCGCTCGACGACGACGCGATCCTGCTGCTCGGCATCGGCGAATCGAGCGATGCGCATCACATGTCGTCGCCGCATCCGGAAGGGCTCGGCGCGCGCGCCGCGATCGAGCAGGCGCTCGCGTCCGCCGGCCTCGGCGCGCACGATATCGACTACGTGAACCTGCACGGCACCGCGACCCCGAGCAACGATGCAGCGGAAAGCCGCGCGCTCGGCGCGCTGTTCGCCCGCACGCCGTGCAGCTCGACGAAGGGCGCGACCGGCCACACGCTGGGCGCGGCCGGCGCGCTGGAGGCGATCGTCGCCGCGCTCGCGCTGCAGGAGCAGTTCGTGCCGGCCGGCGTCAACACGACGCAGCCCGACCCGGCGCTCGTCGCCGACTACGTGCTCGCGAGCCGCGACACGCGCGTGCGCGCCGTCCTCTCCAATTCGTTCGGCTTCGGCGGCACGAATTGCAGCCTGATCCTCGGCCGCGCCCGGCACGTGGCCGGTCGCGCCCGCCGTTGAGGCCCGCCATGACACTCACCGCGTTCATCGAAAGCGTCGGCCTCGTCGGGCCGGGACTGACCGACTGGCCGCACGCGGCCGACGTGCTCGCGGGCCGCGCACCCTACGCGGCCGTCCGCACCGAACTGCCGCCGCCCGCCGGGCTGCCGTCCGCCGAGCGGCGTCGCACGGGCCCCGTCGTGCGCGCCGCGCTCGCGGTCGGCCACGCGGCGGTGGCCGCGAGCGGCCGCGATGCCGCGACGCTCGCGACCGTGTTCAGCGCATCCGGCGGCGACGGCCAGAACTGCCACGCGATCTGCGAAACGCTCGCCGGCGACGATCGCCAGCTGTCGCCGACCCGCTTCCACAACTCGGTGCACAACGCCCCGGCCGGCTACTGGAGCATCGCGACCCGCGCGATGGCGACGTCGAACGTGCTGTGCGCGCACGACGGCAGCTTTGCCGCCGGCCTGCTCGAAAGCCTGTGCCAGGTCGTCGTCGATCGCGTGCCGAGCCTGCTGATCGCGTACGACACCGACTATCCGGAACCGCTGCGTGCGGTGCGGCCGATCGGCGACGCGTTCGGCGTCGCGCTCGTGTTCGCGCCGGAAGCGAGCGAACGCACGCTCGCCCGCATCGACGTGCAGCTCACCGATGCGCCCGCCACGACGCTCGCGCATGCCGAGCTCGACGCACTGCGCGCCGGCAATCCGGCCGCCCGCGTGCTGCCGCTGCTTGACGCGCTCGCCACGCGGCAATCGACGCGCGTCGTGCTCGACTACCTGGCCGATACGCGCGTGCAGGTCGACGTCGCGATGCCCGACTCTTTCGCGGAGCGCGCGCGATGACCACGACGGTCGTATTGACCGCGCCGCTCGACCACGCGTGGATTGCCGCGCACATTCCGCACGCCGGCACGATGTGCGTGCTCGATTCGGTCGATGCGTGGGATGCCGAACGAATTCGCTGCACCGCGACGAGCCACCGCGATCCGCACAACCCGCTGCGCGCGCACGGGCGGCTCGCGTCGGTCTGCGGCATCGAGTACGCGGCGCAGGCGATGGCCGTACACGGCGCGCTGCTCGGTGCGCATGAGGCGCGCCCGCGCGCCGGCTATCTCGCGAGCGTGCGCAACGTCGACGCGTTCGTCGACCGGCTCGACACCTTCGAGCAGCCGCTCACCGTCGACGCGGAACGCATGAGCGGCGACGGCCGCTCGGTGCTGTACGGCTTCGCGCTGCGCTGCGGCGAGCGCGTGCTGCTGTCCGGCCGCGCGGCGGTGATGCTCGACGCATCGGCCGCCGGCGCGTTTCAACCGGCGCCCGCCGGCAACACGAATCCTCGATGAAGAGGCTTACCTCAAGGAAACCGGTCGTGAAAGTTCGTCAGTTCATTGGCGCCGCGCTCGTTCTGGCGCTGCTCGGCCCGCTCGCCCACGCGGACATGTCGGAAGTGAAGCAGGACATCAAGCGCGATTCGAAGGAAGCCGCGCACAAGACCGGCGACGCGGCGCGCAGCTTCGGCCACGCGACCGCGAGCGCCGCGAAGGCGGTCGGGCACGGCGTCGCGCATGCGTCGCGCGAAGGCTGGGAAGCCACCAAGCGCACGACGAAGCGGATCTTCCACAAGAACGACTCGGGCGAGTCTGCCGGAAAGAGCGAAAGGAACGACTGATCGCGCATCCCGCGCGCGTGGCCGACGGCATGCGCGCGGGGCATGACAGCCCATCGATCGCCGATCGAGCGTTCACCGATCGCGACGCGTCGGCGCCGCGCTCAGCGTGCACCGCGCATGCGGCGCAACGACCGCGCCGGCCTGCGCGCGAAGCACTTGCCGTACGCGACGAGCCAGCAATCGCGATGATCGAAATTCCGCAGCAGCCGCGCGCGGCTGCTGCGGAATTTCGATCATCGCGATTGCTGGCTCGTCGCGTACGGCAAGTGCTTCGCGCGCAGGCCGGCGCGGTCGTTGCGCCGCATGCGCGGTGCACGCTGAGCGCGGCGCCGACGCGTCGCGATCGGTGAACGCTCGATCGGCGATCGATGGGCTGTCATGCCCCGCGCGCGTGGCCGACGGCATGCGCGCGGGGCATGACAGCCCATCGATCGCCGATCGAGCGTTCACCGATCGCGACGCGTCGGCGCCGCGCTCAGCGTGCACCGCGCATGCGGCGCAACGACCGCGCCGGCCTGCGCGCGAAGCACTTGCCGTACGCGACGAGCCAGCAATCGCGATGATCGAAATTCCGCAGCAGCCGCGCGCGGCGCCGCTCGAGCCAGTAGAGCGCGATCGCCATCGTCAGCGCGACGGCCAGTGCCGAGCCGCCGATCACGAGTCCCATCCAGGTGTCGCCCATGCGTTCTCCGGAATGCGAGGCCGAAGCGGCGCGCCTGCCGCTTCGGCACGGAATGGTGCGGAACGCGGCCCGCCCGGGCGCGAACGCCGTGCGGGCCGCCGCGCGTCAGTGCATGTGCTGACCGCCGTTGATCGCGATGTTGGAGCCCGTCACGAAGCCGGCCTCCTCCGAGCACAGATAGGCCACCAGCGCCGCGACTTCCTCGGGCTTGCCGAGCCGGCCCGCCGGAATCTGCGGGAGGATCTTCGTGTCGAGGATGTCCTGCGGGATCGCGGTGACCATCTTCGTCGCGAGATAGCCGGGCGACACCGTGTTCACCGTCACGCCCTTGCGCGCGATCTCCAGCGCGAGCGATTTCGTGAAGCCGTGCATGCCGGCCTTCGCGGCCGCATAGTTGGTCTGGCCGACCGACCCCTTCGAGCCGTTCACCGACGAGATGTTGACGATGCGGCCCCAGCCGCGCTCGACCATGCCGTCGCAGACAGGCTTCGTCATGTTGAACACGGAGTCGAGGTTGGTGCGGATCACGGCATCCCAGTTGACCTTGTCGAGCTTGCGCAGCGTCATGTCGCGCGTGATGCCCGCATTGTTCACGAGAATGTCGACCGGGCCGACGTCCCGCACGATCTTCTCGATGCATTGCTGGCATGAATCGTGATCGGCCACGTCCACCGGATACGCATGGAATTCGCGGCCGGCCGCATGCATCTCGGTCAGCCAGCGGTCCGCGCCGGTGTTGTTCGGCGAATACGTGACGACTACCCGATGACCCGCGTCGTTCAACCTGATGCTGACCGCTTCGCCGAGGCCGCCCATCCCACCCGTCACAACTGCAATTCGCTTAGTCATACTATGAATTACCGACAAAAAAGTAATCGATGAAAGGCGGGGCGACGGCATCGGACATGCCGCCGCCCCACCGCTTCGATGCGCAGCCCCCGCCCGCTTCGCGGACGCGTCGCGCATCGGCACCGCGCTTTGTTGTTGACTGCCTGTGTTGCGCGAAAACCGTCCGGCTCGCCCGCGGCACTGGCCCACGCCGCAAAGCGAACCGTGTCGTCAGGCCGCTGCTCCGACGCGCTCGACCGCGAGCGCGACGCCCATCCCGCCGCCGATGCACAGCGACGCCAGCCCGCGCTTCGCATCGCGCTTGACCATCTCGTGCAGCAGCGTCACCAGGATCCGGCAGCCCGACGCACCGATCGGGTGGCCGATCGCGATCGCCCCGCCGTTCACGTTCACCTTCGACGTGTCCCAGCCCATCTGCTTGTGCACCGCCAGCGCCTGCGCCGCGAACGCCTCGTTGATCTCCATCAGGTCCAGGTCGCCCGGCGTCCAGCCCGCGCGCTCCAGCGCACGGCGCGACGCCGGCACCGGGCCCATGCCCATCACGCTCGGGTCCACGCCCGCGTTCGCATACGCCTTGATCCGCGCCAGCGGCGTCAGGCCCAAGGCGGCTGCCTTCTGCGCCGACATCACCAGCACCGCCGCCGCTCCATCGTTCAGCCCCGACGCGTTCGCCGCCGTCACCGAGCCGTCCTTCGCGAACGCCGGCTTCAGCCCCGCCAGCGACTCCGCCGTCACGCCGTGACGCACGAACTCGTCCGTCGCGAACTGCAGCGGCTCGCCCTTGCGTTGCGGAATCGACACCGGCACGATCTCGTCGTCGAAGCGCCCGGCCTTCTGCGCGGCTTCCGCCTTGTTCTGCGACAGCGCCGCGAACGCGTCCTGCTCTTCGCGCGTGATCCCGTATTCCTTCGCGACGTTCTCCGCCGTGATCCCCATGTGGTACTGGTTGTACACGTCCCACAGCCCGTCGACGATCATCGTGTCGACCAGCTTCGCGTCGCCCATCCGGAACCCGTCGCGCGAGCCCGGCAGCACGTGCGGCGACGCGCTCATGTTCTCCTGGCCACCCGCGATCACGATCTCCGCGTCGCCCGCGACGATCGCGTTCGCCGCCAGCATCACGGCCTTCAGGCCCGAGCCGCACACCTTGTTGATCGTCATCCCCGGCACGGCGTTCGGCAGCCCCGCCTTGATCAGCGACTGCCGCGCCGGGTTCTGCCCGGAGCCGGCCGTCAGCACCTGGCCCATGATCACTTCGCTGACCTGCTCGGGCTTCACGCCCGCACGCTCCAGCACTGCGCGGATCACCGTCGCGCCCAGTTCGGGCGCCGCAACCTTCGCCAGCGAGCCGCCGAATTTGCCGACCGCGGTCCGCGCGGCCGATACGATCACTACATCCGTCATGTTCAATTCCTGCATCGAAATCAGTTCGTCGTTGTGACGCCGGCACGGGGCGACGGCGCGCGTCGGGCCAACCGGTGCGATCGCGGTCGCGGTCGCGCGCCGTGTTGGCGGGCGGCGCCTGTTCGCACCGGCGGCACGACACACCGCCGCACGGGCAACCGTGCACGGGCGTCTTGCGGCGCATCGGACGCTCGCCGGCCCCCGCGTGGCACACGCGGCGCCGGCGCCGTCCGGCGCCGATCAAGCGTGTCGCGCCTGCGCGCGACACGCGTTCAGCACGCGTTCAGATCACGCAGCCGATTCGCGCGCAGCCGCGGCGTCCTTGCGGGCGGCCGCAGCCGTCTGCTTGGCACCGCGCGTGGCCGTTTCGCTGACTGCATCGAAACCGCTCTGCGCCGCTTCGATCGCCTGCCCCGTCGCTGCACGCACGGAGTCGGCCGCGGCGGTCGCCGCGGACAACGCCGAATTCAGCGCGGCCACCACCGGCGCCGAGCCGGCCGGTGCGTGCTTCGACAGTTCGCCGAGCACGTCCTTCAGGCGCTTGTCGTTCTGTTCGTACTGGGCCTGCGCGACCTTCGCCCACTCGGATTGCGTCGACACCGCGATGTCGAACAGATGGCGGCCATACGACACGACCTTGCCGGCCGCTTCCTGCGGCGCGGCGACCTGCTGCGCGAAGCCCGCGGCCGGGTTGTTGCCGTTGAACGCGTTCTTCAGCTTGTCCTCGTATTCCTCGAGCGCCGTGCGGGCCGCTTGCAGGTTGAGTTCGACGACGGCCTCGAAACCGTGGATCGCCGGACGGGCGATCGCGAACCAGGCGGCGATACCGGATTGATAATCGGCGGCGAGTTTTTCGGGGGCAAATACGGACATCGGGCACGCTCCTGTTAGCAATGCGAGAGACGACGTAAAGAAAAATGGAAGCTTGATCGACAGCGCTTCCTTATTGACGACCCGTACCTGTTTGAGCACGAGCGGTTGAAGGAAGTCATTTTAGAGCGATTAATTGTCAATTAAATGGCATTAATGATAGGTATAAACCCTTATTACCCTTTAGAGCGGCCGCCGTAGCCCGGCGCGCCGACATCGCGGGCAGGATGCCCGCACGCTCCGCCCCGCAATGCCTTTTTACCTTTTTACAGCATAGCGCATCGTGACATCGCGCAATATTTACCAATCCATTATTCCGTTTATTAGAAAACCGGCCCTCATTAAAAATGGAGTGGCCGCCGATGTAATCGTTTTTTCGGGATTTATTATGAAATCGTTTTCTGGATTATTAATGACGAATTCAATGATCGGATGAATTACGGTCGCGATAAAAACGAGGCCGCTCGAAGCGGCCTTGGTCGATGCGGTGAAGCGGGGGGTCAGCCGGCCAGTTCGCGATGCAGCGCGCGGAATTCCTGCGCGAGCTTGTGGGTCGGCTCGAGATGGATCACCGGCGTCGACTGCTGATGCGATTCGCGGATCTTCACCGACGCGGACAACCGCGACGCGAGCACCGGCAGCCCTTCGTCGACGAGTTCGTTGACCAGCCGTTGCGGCAGGCTCGCGCGCGGCTGGAACTGGTTGATGACGATCCCTTCGACTTCGAGCGCCGCGTTGTGGTCCTGCTGGATTTCCTTCACGTTCTCGAGCAGCGTGTACAGCGCGCGGCGCGAGAAATCGTCGCAGTCGAACGGGATCAGGCAGCGCTCGACCGCGATCAGCGCCGAGCGCGTATAGAAGTTCAGCGCGGGCGGCGTGTCGATGTACACCGCATCGTAAGTGTCGAGCTCGTTGAGCGCGTCGCGCAGCTTGTAGATCTTGTAGCGCGATTCGAGCTTGCCGTGCAGCGTGTCGAGATCCGGATGCGCGGGCATCACGTCGAGTCCGTCGAACGGGGTCGCGTGGATGAACGACGCGATGTCGACCGGCCGGAAGTTGAAGGTCAGCGCGGTTTCGAAGAAACCGGCCACGCCCGGTTGCGCGTCGGCCGCCGCGTCGCCGAGCAGGTAGCGCGTCGAGTTCGCCTGCGCATCGAGATCGATGACGAGCGTGCGCAATCCTTCGCTCGCGCTGATCGCCGCCAGGTTGCAGACGATCGTCGACTTGCCCACGCCGCCCTTCTGGTTGAATACGACCCGCCGCATGGTGTCCCCTCGCTCGAAACGTCGAAACGGCCAGCTTAGCGGGTCAATCATGGCGACCGCGTGACGCAGGTCGAATTGGACGCGACAGTGCGCGCCACGCGTCACACGCGCGGCACCGCGCCCGATACGTAGCGGTTGCCGGGCACGCTCCACCGCCACGGGAGATCCTGGCCGACGCGAACGCCGATGCGCGGCCCGCCCGCCAGATCGGCGGGCGGCGCCAGCCCGTCGTCGTCGATCGCGAACCCTTGATGCGCGCCGGCCAGGTCGACGCCATCCTGCGCGCCGCCGATCCCCATCGCCTGCGTCAGCCGGGCCGGCCCGCGGCACAAGTCGCGATCGCGCGTGCGCGGCGGCCGCGCCGCACGCATCTGTTCGAGTCCGTGCAGCGGCTCCAGCGCCCGGATCAGCACGCCCGTTCCAGCGCCGTCCGGGCCGCACACGCAGTTGCAGCACCAGTGCATGCCGTACGTGAAATAGACGTAGAAGTGCCCGGGCGGCCCGAACATCGTCGCGTTGCGCGGGGTCTTGCCGCGATAGGTGTGCGCCGCCGGATCGAGTGCGCCCGCATACGCTTCCACTTCGACGATGCGGCCGGCCCGGCCGTCCGCGGCCGCGAGGATCTTGTTGAGCAGTTGCGGCGCGACCTCGGTGGCCATGCGGTCGAAGAATGCGCGCGGCACGATGGTGCCCGGCCACGGAGCCACCGTCTTACTGCGTCGCATCGTGTCCCTCCGTGATCGCCGCGAAATGAAGCTCGCGATACGCATCGATCAGATCGTCGAGCCCGAATGCGCGGCTTCTCCCGCTGGGATTCGGCAGCACCCACACCCGCGCATGCTCGATGCGGGCCGACTGCAATCCCCACGCGACTTCGCGCTGCCCCGACAGCGCCGAATAGGCCACCTTGCCGAGAAACGCGACGAAGCGCGGCGCATGCTGCGCGACTTTCTGCTGGAACGCGGCGCCGGCGGCCGCGAATTCCGCGCGCGAAAGCTGATCGGCACGCGCGGTCGGCCGCGGCACCACGGCCGTCAGCCCGCAGCCGTAACGGAGGATCTCGCGATCGTCCAGCGGCGAAATTTCCGTCGGCGTGAAGCCGGCGAGATGGAGCACGCGCCAGAAGCGGTTGTTTCTCCCCGCGAAGTGATGGCCGGTCGCGGCCGCGAGCAGGCCGGGATTGATCCCGCAGAACAGGACGTCGAGATCGGGCGCGATGAGGTCGGAGAGTGCGTCAGCCACGGTTCATCCGGCGTGCGACTGGCGGGAACGACGTAAACGAAACAAGGCCCGAAAACCCGGGCCAAGCGACTGGCTTGACTCGGATATTCGGGCCCATCGTGATGCGAGGGTGCGACTGGCGATCAGAACGGGATATCGTCGTCCATCTCGTCGAAGCCGCCGCCTGCCGGTGCGCTCGGACGGCTCTGGCCGCCACCACCCGCACCGCCACGCGCCGCGCCGCCGCCGCCGGCACGACCGCCGCCGCCACGCTCCGCCTGCTCGCCGCGACCGCCACCACCACCACCACCGTAGCCGCCGCCATAACCGCCTTCGTCACCGCCGCCACCGCCGCCGCCCGAACCGCCGCGGCCGCCGAGCATCTGCATCTGTTCGGCGACGATTTCGGTCGAGTAACGGTCCTGGCCGTCCTGGCCCTGCCACTTGCGCGTGCGGATGCGGCCTTCGATATAGACCGACGAACCCTTCTTCAGGTACTCGCTGACGATTTCCGCCAGACGGCCGAAGAACGCGACGCGATGCCACTCGGTCATTTCCTTGAAATCGCCGCTCGCCTTGTCCTTGTAGCGATCGGTCGTCGCGAGACGGATGTTCGCAACCGCGTCGCCGCTCGGCAGGTAACGGACTTCAGGATCGGCGCCGAGATTGCCGACGAGGATGACCTTGTTGACGGATGCCATGTGTTTCTCCAGTAAATTCGATGCCGGGCCGCCCCCGTGTGTCGCCGGAACGGCCCGCCGGGCACGCCGGCGCGCTGCCGATGCCTGCCCGAGTGAGGTTCAGGCCTTGCGCGGCGGCGCCTTCATATTGGCCGCGATTATAAGCCACGCGGCCACGAGCCCCGAACACGTGTAGAACACCGTGTTCGCGCCCCCATGCTTCAGCAGCCAGCCGCCCACGATGCCGCCGAGCGCGAGCCCGATCGACTGCGTGGTGTTGTAGACGCCCGTGGCCGCGCCCTTGCGCGAACCCGGCGCGAGCTTCGACACGAGCGACGGCTGCGACGCTTCCAGGATGTTGAACCCGAGGAAGTAGACGAAGAGAATCGCCGCCACAATCAGGATGGTATGCGGCGCGCTGCCCAGCAGCAATTGACCGATCAGGATAGCCAGAATGCCGCCGAGCAGCACCGGCTTCATCTTGCCCCGTTTTTCCGCGACGATGATCGCCGGCACCATCATCACGAACGCGAGCCCCATCACCGGCAGGTAGACCTTCCAGTGCGCGGCGACCGGCAGCCCGCCGTCGACCAAGAGGCGCGGCACGACGAGGAACAGCGCCGTCTGCGTCGCATGCAGCACCAGCACGCCGAAGTTCAGGCGCAGCAGCTCGACGTTGTGCAGCACCTCGGCGAACGGCGCGGGCACGTGCACGGGCTTCGCCGCATCGGGCACGATCCACAGCACGACGCCGATCGCGAGGATCGACAGCACGCCGACGATCGCGAACAGCCCGCTCATCCCGACCCAGTGGAACACGATCGGCGCGCCGACGATCGCGACCGCGAACGACACGCCGATCGACCCGCCGACCATCGCCATCGCCTTCGTGCGGTTCTGCTCGGAAGTCAGGTCGGCGATGAACGCGAGCACCGCCGACGACACGGCGCCCATCCCCTGGATCACGCGGCCGACGATGATCCACGTGATGTCGTGCGCGAACGCGGCGACGAAGCTGCCGAGCGCGAAGATCACGAGGCCGGTGGCGATCACCGGCTTGCGGCCGAACTTGTCGGACGCCCAGCCGTAGAAGATATAGAACAGCGACTGCGTGACGCCGTAGGCCCCGAGCGCGATCCCGACGAGCAGCACGTTGTCGCCGCCCGGGATGGTTTTCGCGTAGACCGAGAACACCGGCATGATCATGAACAGGCCGAGCATGCGCAACGCGAAGATCGCCGCGAGCGACGTGGTCGCGCGCAGTTCGGGCGCAGTCATGCGGGAAGACGTGGCAGACGGATTGGACATCGGGAATGAATTTCGAATGATCGGAATGTCCGCCCGGCGGCGGGCGGCGGAAGATCAGGACCGGCGGCCTGGCGGCCTTTCGGGCGACGCGTCGGGGCCGGATGCAGACGGCCTGCGGGCCGCCCGGAACCGTGCGGCGCGACCGCATTCCCCGGCGCAGGTGTCGCCTTGCTGCCACCTGCTGTAAAGGCTGGGGGCCGTAAACGACGGTCTCGAAAAGCCGTTATAGTAGCAGGTTTGGTTCCCTCCATTTTCGCCAGGTTCATGGAACAGATCCGTATCCGTGGGGCACGCACCCACAACCTGAAAAACGTCAATCTCGACCTGCCGCGCCACAAGCTGGTCGTGATTACCGGGTTGTCCGGGTCGGGCAAGTCGTCGCTCGCGTTCGACACCCTTTATGCCGAAGGCCAGCGCCGCTACGTGGAAAGCCTGTCCGCGTACGCCCGCCAGTTCCTGCAGTTGATGGAGAAGCCCGACGTCGACCTGATCGAGGGGCTGTCGCCGGCGATCTCGATCGAGCAGAAGGCCACGTCCCACAACCCGCGTTCGACCGTCGGCACGGTCACGGAAATCCACGACTACCTGCGACTTTTGTACGCACGTGTCGGCACGCCGTACTGCCCCGACCACGACATCCCGCTCGAGGCGCAGAGCGTGTCGCAGATGGTCGACGCGGCGCTCGCGCTGCCCGAGGAAACCAAGCTGATGATCCTCGCGCCCGTCGTCGCGAACCGCAAGGGCGAGCACGCCGAGCTGTTCGAGGACATGCAGGCGCAGGGCTTCGTGCGCTTTCGCGTGCGCTCGGGCGGCGGCGCCGCGAACGAAGGCGTCGCGAAGATCTACGAGGTCGAGTCGCTGCCGAAGCTGAAGAAGAACGACAAGCACACGATCGACGTCGTCGTCGATCGCCTGAAAGTGCGCCCGGACATGAAGCAGCGGCTCGCCGAATCGTTCGAAACCGCGCTGCGCCTGGCCGACGGCCGCGCGATCGCGCTCGAGATGGATACCGATCACGAGCACCTGTTCAGCTCGAAGTTCGCGTGCCCGATCTGCTCGTACTCGCTGCAGGAGCTCGAGCCGCGCCTGTTCTCGTTCAACAACCCGATGGGCGCGTGCCCGGAATGCGACGGCCTCGGCCAGATCACGTTCTTCGACCCGAAGCGGGTCGTCGCGCACCCGTCGCTGTCGCTGGCCGCGGGCGCGGTGAAGGGCTGGGACCGCCGCAACCAGTTCTACTTCCAGATGCTGCAGAGCCTCGCGGCGTTCTACGAGTTCGACATCGACGCCGCATTCGAGGATCTCCCCGAAAAGATCCGCAAGGTGCTGCTGTTCGGCTCGGGTAAGCAGACGATCCCGTTCTCGTACATCAACGAGCGCGGCCGCACGACGATCCGCGAGCACGTGTTCGAAGGGATCATCCCGAACCTCGAGCGCCGTTACCGCGAGACCGATTCGGTCGCGGTGCGCGAAGAGCTGTCGAAGTACCAGAACAACCAGCCGTGCCCGTCGTGCGACGGCACGCGCCTGCGCCGCGAGGCGCGCCACGTGCGGATCGGCACCGGCGACTACGCGCGCGGCATCTATGAAATCAGCGGCTGGCCGCTGCGCGACGCGCTCGGCTACTTCGACGGGCTGACGCTCGACGGCGCGAAGCGCGAGATCGCCGACAAGGTGATCAAGGAAATCGTCGCGCGCCTGACGTTCCTGAACAACGTCGGCCTCGACTACCTGTCGCTCGAGCGCAGCGCCGAGACCTTGTCGGGCGGCGAGGCGCAGCGCATCCGGCTCGCGTCGCAGATCGGCTCGGGGCTCACGGGCGTGATGTACGTGCTCGACGAGCCGTCGATCGGCCTGCACCAGCGCGACAACGACCGCCTGATCGCGACGCTCAAGCACCTGCGCGACCTCGGCAACTCGGTGATCGTCGTCGAGCACGACGAGGACATGATCCGCACGGCCGACTACGTGGTCGACATGGGCCCCGGCGCGGGCGAGCACGGCGGCGTCGTGGTCGCCGAAGGCACGCCGAAGCAGGTGCAGTCGAATCCGCAGTCGCTGACCGGCCAGTACCTGCTCGGCAAGCGCGTGATCGAGTATCCGGACGAGCGGCTCGCGCCCGATCCGGAGCGGATGCTGCGCATCGTCGACGCGCACGGCAACAACCTGAAGCACGTCGATCTGGAACTGCCGGTCGGCCTCCTGACCTGCATCACCGGCGTGTCGGGCTCCGGCAAGTCGACGCTGATCAACGACACGCTGTATCACGCGGTCGCGCGCCACCTGTACGGCTCGGCCGCCGAGCCGGCGCCGCACGAGGCGATCGAGGGCCTCGAGCACTTCGACAAGGTGATCAACGTCGACCAGTCGCCGATCGGCCGCACGCCGCGCTCGAACCCGGCCACGTACACGGGCCTGTTCACGCCGATCCGCGAGCTGTTCTCGGGCGTCCCGACGTCGAAGGAGCGCGGCTACGATCCGGGCCGCTTCTCGTTCAACGTGAAGGGCGGCCGCTGCGAATCGTGCCAGGGCGACGGCGTGCTGAAGGTCGAGATGCACTTTTTGCCGGACGTCTACGTGCCGTGCGACGTGTGCCACGGCAAGCGCTACAACCGCGAAACGCTCGAAGTGCAGTACAAGGGCAAGAACATCAGCGAAGTGCTCGACATGACGGTCGAGCACGCGTACGAGTTCTTCAGCGCGGTGCCGGTCATCGCACGCAAGCTGAAGACGCTGCTCGACGTCGGCCTCGGCTACATCCGCCTCGGCCAGTCGGCCACAACGCTGTCGGGCGGCGAGGCGCAGCGCGTGAAGCTGTCGCTGGAGCTGTCCAAGCGCGACACCGGCCGCACGCTGTACATCCTCGACGAGCCGACCACCGGCCTGCACTTCCACGACATCGCGCTGCTGCTGGAAGTGATCCACCGGCTGCGCGACCAGGGCAACACGGTCGTGATCATCGAGCACAACCTCGACGTGATCAAGACGGCCGACTGGGTGATCGACCTCGGCCCCGAGGGCGGCGCCGGCGGCGGCCAGATCATCGCGCAAGGCACGCCCGAGCAGGTCGCGAAGACGAAGGCGAGCTTCACCGGCAAGTACCTCGCGCCGCTGCTCAAGCGTCCGACCCGCAAAGTCGCGGCCGGCTGACGCCGCTCCACCCTGCCCGCGCGCGGCCGTCCGGCCGCGCGCCTCCTCGTTTTCCCTTCTGCGTTTACACCACGCGCCAAACGGCCCGTTTGCGGACCATAATGGCAGCTATACTTTACGGTCGTAAGGTTCGCCATCCGCACCAATCCGGTGCGGCGCCGGGCGGCCCGCACGCTGCCGCGCGCTGCGCGGCACGACACACGGACGACAGGAATCCACGATGGAGAAGCAACAAGAGTCGCGCGACACGCAGAACCGCGAGCCGCACCTGCGCAGCGTGCGGCTGACGAGCGACTTGAGCCTGCCGAAGCTGTCGGCACTCGAGATCGGCAGCTATCTCTTCGCGCTCGTCATGATGTGGCTCGTCCTCGAGCTCCGGCTGCTCGGCGGGATGCTCGCCGGCCTGCTCGTCTATCAGCTGATCCACACGATCGCACCCGTGATCGAACGTCACACCACCAGCATGCGCGCGCGCTGGGTCGCCGTCGTGCTGTTGTCGATCGCGATCGTCGGCGCGCTCACCGGCCTGACGATCGGCATCATCGAGCATTTCGAGCACACGGTGCCGAACCTGCAGAGCCTGCTCGACCAGCTGATGCAGATCGTCGAGCAGACCCGCGCACGCACGCCGGCGTGGATCGCCAATCTGCTGCCCGTCGACGTCGAACAGATGAAGACGAAGGCGGCCGTGCTGATGCACTCGCACATGGACCAGCTCCAGCAAAGCGGCAAGAGCGTCGCGCGCGGCTTCGGCCACGTGCTGTTCGGGATGATCATCGGCGCGATGATCGCGATCGGCGTCGAGCAGGGCAAGGTGCGCCGGCCGCTGTCGACCGCGCTCGTCATGCGCGTGTCGCGCTTCTCCGACGCGTTCCGCCGCATCGTGTTCGCGCAGATCAAGATCTCGGCGATCAACGCGGCATTCACCGGCATCTACCTGCTCGTCGCGCTGCCGATCTTCCACCAGCGGCTGCCGCTGTCGAAAACGCTCGTGCTCGTCACGTTCATCGTCGGCCTGCTGCCGGTGATCGGCAACCTGATCTCGAACACGCTGATCGTCGCGGTGTCGCTGTCGGTCAGCATGGGCACCGCGATCGCGTCGCTCGCGTTCCTCGTGGTCATCCACAAGCTCGAATACTTCCTGAACGCGAAGATCATCGGCGGCCAGATCGAGTCGCGCGCGTGGGAGCTGCTGCTCGCGATGCTGATCATGGAGGCCGCGTTCGGGCTGCCGGGCGTGATCGCCGCGCCGATCTTCTATGCGTACCTGAAACGCGAGCTGTACCTGCTGCGGCTGATCTGAAGCCGCCCGCCAGCCAGCGGAAAGCAAAAACGCCGCGCCCCGTGAAGGGCGCGGCGTTTTCGTTTGCGGCGCGGGCCTGCCGGGGCCGGCGAATCAGCGGAACACGACCGTCTTCGTCCCGTTCAGCACGATCCGGTGCTCGACGTGCCACTTCACCGCCCGCGCGAGCGTCACGCACTCGACGTCGCGGCCGATCGCGGTCAGCTGGTCGGGCGTCATGCTGTGATCGACACGTTCGACTTCCTGCTCGATGATCGGGCCTTCGTCGAGATCGGTCGTCACGTAGTGCGCGGTCGCGCCGATCAGCTTCACGCCGCGGTCGAATGCCTGGTAGTACGGCTTCGCGCCCTTGAAGCTCGGCAGAAACGAATGGTGGATGTTGATCGCCCGCCCGGCGAGCTGCTCGCACATATTCGGCGACAGGATCTGCATGTAGCGCGCGAGCACGACGAGATCGGCCTGGTGCTCGTCGATCACTTCCAGCACGCGCGCTTCCTGCGCGGCCTTCGCGGCATCGGACGAACCGCCGATCAGCGGGAAGTGATGGAACGGAATGTTGTAGCTCGCCGCGAGCTGGTAGAACTCCTTGTGGTTCGACACGATCGCCGGAATCTCGATCGGCAGCTGGCCCGTGCGATAGCGGAACAGCAGGTCGTTCAGGCAGTGGCCGATCTTCGACACCATGATCACGACGCGCGGCTTCACGGCCGCATCGTGCAGCTCCCAGCGCATCGAGAACTGTTCGGCGAGCGGCGCGAATTCCTTGCGAAGCGTGTCGAGCGCCGACGCGGCATCCACGCCGCCGCCGTCCTGCTCGAAGTGCACGCGCATGAAGAACTCGCTGGTGCGGCTGTCGCCGAACTGCGCGGAATCGAGGATGTTGTTGCTGCGCTCGAACAGGAAGCCCGAGACCGCATGGACGATGCCGTGCCGGTCGGGGCACGACAGTTTCAAGATAAAGCTGTGATCGGTCGGCATGACCGCTACTCCCATTGTTTCCGTATTCGTCAAATTGCCCGTTCGCGCCGCGCGGCTGCGCGCTCGGCGCGCGTCACGCCGCCGGTACGAACAGCGCGTCGATGCCGGCCGCGTCGGCCGCCGCAATCCAGCGGTGGCGCAGCAGCGTATCGAGCGTCGCGAGGCTCGCATCCATCGTCGCGCGGCCTTCGCGCAACCAGCCGATCACCTCGGGCACGCTGGCCAGCAGGTGCTCGGCCACTTCGCCGTCCTGGTTGCGTGGCGCGAAGTCGTGCGGCAGCGGCAGGTCGTACACGAAGATCAGTTCGGATTGCGTGCCTTCCGGCAGCGAATTCAGCACCTGCACCGTGCGGCCCGCGATCGCGCGCGCCGCCAGGTCGGCCGGAATGCCGGCTTCTTCCCAGCATTCCTTCGCGAGCGTCTCGTGAACGCCCAGCCCCCAGCCGATCCCGCCCGCGACGACGTTGTCGAGCATGCCGGGGTCGGTGGCCTTGGTCGCGCTGCGGCGGCCGAGCCACATCTTCGGCGCAGCCGCGGCGGGCGGCTCGCCCGGCGTAACCGCATATTCTACGATGCCGTTCACGTGCACCGCATAGGTCTGCGTGCCGAAGAAGCGCGACGCGGCGCGCTCGATGTACGCGAGCGGCGGATCGTCGAAGCGGTTGCGGATCGCGTAGATCTCGTCGCGCCAGCCGGGAATCGCGCCTTCGGCGGCGAGCGCGCCGATCGCGCTGGCCAGCGCCATGCTGCGCGCGTCGACCGAATCGTAGCGCGCCGACAGCACGACGCGCTCGCCGGTCAGCTCGAACACGTCGGGCCAGCGCGCGAGCTTCGCGACGTCCTGGCGGCGCACCCAGCCGACCGCCTGGCCGGCGATCTCGAAACGCAGGTGCGCGGCCGGATCGAAGCGGCGCGCGGCCGCGATGCACGGAAACGTCATCGTCATCAATCCTTCAGCGCGACGCGAATGCCGATCGCGATGAACGTCGCGCCGGCGATCCGGTCGAGCCACACGCCGGCCTTCGGGCGGCGCTTCAGCCACGTGCCGATCATGCCCGCGCCGACGCCGAACAGCGAGAAGACCGCGGCCGTCTGCAGCATGAACAGCGCGCCGAGTTCGAACATCTGCAGCGTCACGCTCTGCGCGCCGTGCGGATCGACGAACTGCGGCAGGAACACGACGAAGAACAGCGTGACCTTCGGGTTCATCAGGTTGCCGATCACGCTCTGCCGGAAGATCGTGCCGAGCGGCTGCGGCGGCCGCGCATGCGCGTTCGCGAGGCCCTGGCTGCGCAGCGCCTTGATGCCGATCCACACGAGGTACGCGGCGCCCGCGAGCTTCAGGATCTGGAACGCGACCGGCGACGAACGCAGCACGGCCGCGACGCCGAGCGCCGCGAGCGTCGTGTGGAACAGGATCCCCGCCGTGAAGCCGAGCGCGGCGACGAAGCCGGCCGCGCGACCCTGCGAGATGCCGCGGGCGAGCACCTGCAGGTTGTCGGGACCCGGCGCGAACGTGATCGCGATCGACGTGGCGAGAAACAGCATGAAGTTGGGCATCGTGACCTCGCTGCGGAATGTGAACCAGGCGTGAATCAGCGCAAGCCGGGGCGGCCCGCCCCGGGGGACCGGCGTTCAGTGGCCGGAGAATTCGGTAACGGTGTAGACCGGCAGTCCGGCGTTGCGCAGCAGCGCCGAGCCGCCGAGATCGGGCAGGTCGATGATCGCCGCACCCTCGACGACCACCGCGCCGAGCCGCTGCAGCAGGTTGCGCCCCGCCATCATCGTGCCGCCGGTCGCGATCAGGTCGTCCATGATGATCACGCGATCGCCGGGGCGGCACGCATCTTCGTGGATCTCGACCGTCGCGCTGCCGTATTCGAGGTCGTACGATTCCGAACGGGTCTTGTACGGCAGCTTGCCGACCTTGCGGATCGGCACGAAGCCGACGCTCAGCTCGTACGCGACGATCGGCGCGATGATGAAGCCGCGCGCGTCGAGGCCCGCGACGTAGTCGAGCTTCGCGTCGACATAGCGTTCGACGAACAGGTCGACGAGGATGCGCAGCGCCTTCGGGCTCTGCAGCAGCGTCGTGATGTCGCGGAACTGCACGCCCGGCTGCGGCCAGTCCGGCACCGTGCGGATCTGGCTATGGATGAAGGCGACCGGATCGAGCGGTGCGCCCGACGACGAATGCGGCATGAAACTCTCCGAAAAAAACGGTGCGCGAAGATCGGGCACCGTTTCTGATCAATACGGGTCAGGTTGTGAATCGCGGCTCACGCGGCCGCGGCCGGCGGGTCGCGCCGATGGCGCGACAACCGCTCCTCCGCGAGCGCGAGCGCCTCGGGCAGCCCGCGCAGCACCACGATGTCGCTCGCGCGCAGCTTGGTCTGCGGATCGGGTTCGACGCCGCGGATGCCGTGCCGGCGGATCGCCGTGACTTCCAGCCCGAGCGCGTACAGCCCGAGTTCTTCCAGCGAACGCCCGACCGCGTCCGCGCGCGCATCGACCGGCACCGATTGTAGCCGCACCTGCTCGTGATCGTCGTCGTCCGCGTCGTCGGCGCCGCGGAAATAGCCGCGCAGCAGGCTGTAACGCTCGTCGCGCATCTCCTCGACGCGCCGCACGACCTTGCGCATCGGCACGCCGACCAGCACCAGCGTATGCGACGCCAGCATCAGGCTGCCCTCGACGATCTCCGGAATCACCTCGGTCGCGCCGGCCGCGAGCAGTTTCTCCAGGTCGGCATCGTCCACGGTACGCACGATCGCGGGCAGCGTCGGTTCGAGCTCGTGCACGTGGTGCAGCACGCGCAGCGCGGACGGCGTGTTCGCGTAGGTGATCGCGACGGCCGCCGCCCGGTGGATACCGGCCGCGAGCAGCGACTCGCGGCGCGCCGCGTCGCCGAACACCACCGATTCGCCGGCGGTCGCCGCCGCGCTCACGCGATCGGGATCGAGGTCGAGCGCGACGTACGAAATGCCTTCCTGTTCGAGCATGCGCGCGAGGTTCTGGCCCGCGCGGCCGTAGCCGCAGATGATCACGTGGCCGCGCTGCTTCAGGCTTTGCGTCGCGATCCGCGTCATCTGTAGCGACTGCTGCATCCATTCGGTCGACGACAGCCGCATCACGATGCGGTCGGCGTTCTGGATCAGGAACGGCGCGGCGAGCATCGACAGCAGCATCGACGCGAGGATCGCCTGCAGCAGCGTCGAATCGACGAGATGCCGGTCGAGGATCAGGTTCAGCAGCACGAAGCCGAATTCGCCGGCCTGCGCGAGGCCGATGCCCGTGCGCATCGCGACGCCCGGCGTCGCGCCGAACAGCCGCGCGAGCCCGGCGATCATCGTCGCCTTGAACAGGATCTGCCCGACGAAGAAGCCGAGCACGATCAGCGGATGCTCCCAGATCACGCGCGGGTCGAGCAGCATCCCCGTCGTCACGAAGAACAGGCCGAGCAGCACGTCGCGGAACGGCTTGATGTCCTCCTCCACCTGATGGCGGAACGGCGTCTCGGAAATGAGCATCCCGGCGATGAACGCGCCGAGCGCGAGCGACAGCCCGAAGCGGTCGGTGATGAACGCGGCGCCGAGCGTGACGAGCAGCAGGTTCAGCACGAACAGCTCCTGCGAGCGGCGCCGCGCGACGACGTTGAGCCAGCGCGTCATGAAGCGCTGGCCGATGACGAGCAGCAGCGCGAGCGCGATCACGATCTTGACCGCCGCGAAGCCGAGCGTGAGCGCGAGATCCTTCGACGACTCGGCGCCGAACGCGGCGATCACGATCAAGAGCGGCACCACCGCGAGATCCTGGAACAGCAGCACGCCGAAGATGTTGCGGCCGTGCTCGGTCTCGATCTCGAGCCGCTCGGCGAGCATCTTCGACACGATCGCCGTCGACGACATCGCGAGCGCGCCGCCGAGCGCGATACTGCCCTGCCACGTGATGTGCACCCAGCGCTCGAACAGCGCGCCGAGCACGAGCGCGAGCACGAGGGTCGCGACGACCTGCAAGAGGCCGAGTCCGAACACGAGCCGCTGCATCGCCCTCAGCTTCGCAAGCGAGAATTCGAGGCCGATCGAAAACATCAGGAACACCACGCCGAATTCCGCGAGGTGCTCGGCCCGTTCGAGATCCGCCGCGACGCCGAAGGCGTGCGGGCCGACCAGGATGCCGACGGTCAGATAGCCGAGCATCGGCGGCAGGTTCAACGAGCGGAATACGACGACGCCCACCACCGAGGCCAGCAGCAGCAGGGTCATTTCGAGCGGGGAAATCACAGGCGAAGCGTCCTCGTTCGTCGGGGCCACGGCAATGCGGGCGCGGGTGGTGGCGGTGGACAGGCGACCTCGGACGAGTCCGAAGGCGCGGCGCGGCGAACAAACGCCTTTGCTATACTCCGCGCATGATAGCGAAAATCAATGATGATCGGGCGCTCGCGCTCGCCCGCGACGTGCTCGACATCGAGGCGGACGCCGTGCGCGCGCTGCGCGACCAGCTCGACGGCGGCTTCGTCCAGGCCGTGGCGCTGCTGCTCGGCTGCCGCGGCCGCGTCGTGGTCTCCGGGATCGGCAAATCGGGGCATATCGCCCGCAAGATCGCAGCCACGCTGGCCAGCACCGGTACGCCGGCCTTCTTCGTCCACCCCGCCGAGGCCAGCCACGGCGACCTCGGGATGGTCACCTCCGACGACGTCTTCATCGGCATCTCCTATTCCGGCGAGTCGGAAGAACTCGTCGCGATCCTGCCGCTCGTGAAGCGGATCGGCGCGAAGCTGATCGCGATCACGGGCCGCGCGGGGTCGAGCCTCGGCACGCTCGCCGACGTGAACCTGAACGCCGCGGTGTCGAAGGAAGCGTGCCCGCTGAACCTCGCGCCCACCGCGAGCACGACCGCGGCGCTCGCGCTCGGCGACGCGCTCGCCGTCGCCGTGCTCGACGCGCGCGGCTTCGGCTCGGAAGATTTCGCGCGCTCGCATCCGGGCGGCGCGCTCGGCCGGCGCCTGCTCACCTACGTGCGCGACGTGATGCGCTCGGGCGACGACGTCCCGTCCGTCGGGCTGAACGCGACGCTGTCGGACGCGCTGTTCCAGATCACCGCGAAGCGCCTCGGCATGACGGCCGTGGTCGACGCCGACGGCAAGGTCGCCGGCATCTTCACGGACGGCGACCTGCGCCGCGTGCTCGCCCGCGACGGCGATTTCCGCACGCTGCCGATCACCGAAGTCATGACGCGCGACCCGCGCACGATCGCGCCGGATCACCTGGCCGTCGAGGCCGTGGAACTGATGGAGCGCCACCGGATCAACCAGATGCTGGTCGTCGATGCCGACGGCGCGCTGATCGGCGCGCTGAACATGCACGACCTGTTTTCGAAGAAGGTGATCTGATGAGCGCAGCGCTGACTGCGGCCGAACGCGCGAGCCGCGTGAAGCTGATGATTTTCGACGTCGACGGCGTGCTGACCGACGGCGGCCTGCTGTTTACCGCGGCCGGCGACGCGATGAAGTCGTTCAATTCGCTCGACGGCCATGGCGTGAAGCTGCTCGGCGAAGCCGGCATCGCGACCGCGATCATCACGGGCCGCCGCTCGGACATCGTCGCGGCGCGCGCGAAGGAAATGAAGATCGCGCACCTGTTCCAGGGCGTCGAGAACAAGCTCACCGTGTTCGCCGACCTGATCGCGTCGCTCGGCCTGACGGCCGACGCCTGCGGCTACATGGGCGACGACTGGCCCGACCTGCCGGTGATGCTGCGCTGCGGCTTCGCGACGGCCCCCGCGAACGCGCACCCCGAGGTGATCGCCCGCGCGCACTGGGTCGCCGAGGCCCGCGGCGGCCACGGCGCCGTGCGCGAGGTCTGCGATGCGATCCTGCGCGCGCAGCGCCGCTACGACGCGCTGCTCGCTGCCGCCTGCGGAGCCTGACCGATGAGCACGCATTTCCGCTGGACCCAGATGCTGCCGCTCGTCGCGGTCGCCGCGCTCGCGGGCGTCACGTGGTGGCTGCTGCAGGCCACGCTGCCGCCGCCCGGCGAGGGCGCCGTGCAGCCGAAGCGCCATACGCCCGACTATTTCGCCGACAACTTCTCGGTCACCGAGCTCGACCAGACCGGCACGACCCAGTACCGGCTGACGGCCGCGAAGCTGGTCCATTACGAAGACACCGAAGGCAGCGACCTGACCGATCCGGCCATGCGCGCGTTCCAGCCCGGCAAGCCGGTCGTGACGACCACCGCGAAGCGCGGCACCGTCAACGGCGACGTGTCGATCGTCGATTTGTACGACGATGCGCGCATCCTGCGCGCGGCCGGCGGCGGCGATCCGCAGATGCAGGCCGATTCCCAGCATTTCCGGATCTTCGTCAATGACGATGTGATCCAGACCGAAAAGCCGGTTAAACTTCAGCGCGGCCTGTCGCTCGTCAACGCGACCGACGGCATGAAGTACAACAACGTCACCCGGGTCATCGAGCTTTACGGCAACGTGCGCGGCACGATCGCCGCGGCGGACACGTCCGGCGGCTCGAAAGGTCAACCCAGGTGACGCATCCCTCACGTGACTGCATGAACGAACCGTTCCCTCGACAGATTTCCGGCGGCGCTGCGCGCGCCGTCCGCGCCGCGCTCGCCGCGACGCTCGTGGCGCTCCCGCTCGTCGGGCTGGCGCCGCTCGCCCATGCCGAGAAGGCCGACCAGAACAAGCCGATCAACGTCGAGGCCGACAACCTGACCTATGACGATCTGAAGCAGGTCACGGTCGCGACCGGCAACGTCGTGATCACGAAGGGCACGATCATCATCAAGGGCGATCGCGTCGAAGTGCGCCAGGACCCGGAAGGCTATCAGTACGCGACGTCGTTCGGCAGCGGCAAGAAGCACGCGACGTTCCGCCAGAAGCGCGAAGGCCTCGACGAATACATCGACGGCGACGCCGAGCGCATCGACTACGACGGCAAGCAGGATCTCACCACGCTGACCACCGCCGCGACCGTGCGCCGCCTGCAGGGCACGTCGACGGTCGCCGATACCGTGCACGGCAGCGTGATCACGTACGACGGCCAGCGCGACTTCTACACCGCGAAGGGCGGCAAGGACGTCGCGGCGCCGGGTAACCCGAACGGCCGCGTGCGCGCGATGCTGTCGCCGAAGAACGGCGGCCCCGCGCCGCTGAACGGGGCGCCGGCCAAGCTGTCGCCGTCGACCACGATCCAGGGAGCGCCGGGCCAATGAACGCGCTTCCGAACCGCCAGCCGGCCGGCACGACGAGCTCGCTCGTCGTGCGCAACCTGAAGAAGCGCTACGGCTCACGCACGGTCGTCAAGGACGTGTCGCTCGACGTGAAGAGCGGCGAAGTCGTCGGCCTGCTCGGCCCGAACGGCGCCGGCAAGACCACGTCGTTCTACATGATCGTCGGCCTCGTGCCGACGGACGCGGGCGAAATCACGCTGAACGGCAGCTCGATCAGCCTGCTGCCGATCCACAAGCGCGCGTCGCTCGGCCTGTCGTACCTGCCGCAGGAAGCGTCGGTGTTCCGCAAGCTGACCGTCGAGGAAAACATCCGCGCGGTGCTCGAGCTGCAGCACGACGAGGACGGCAAGCGGCTGTCGAAGGACGCGATCTCGTCGCGTACCGAAGCGCTGCTCGACGAGCTGCAGATCGGCCACCTGCGCGAGAACCCCGCGCTGTCGCTGTCGGGCGGCGAACGGCGCCGCGTCGAGATCGCGCGCGCGCTCGCGACCAACCCGAGCTTCATCCTGCTCGACGAACCGTTCGCCGGCGTCGATCCGATCGCGGTGCTCGAGATCCAGAAGATCGTCAAGTTCCTGAAACAGCGCAACATCGGCGTGCTGATCACGGACCACAACGTCCGCGAAACGCTCGGCATCTGCGACCACGCGTACATCATCAGCGACGGTTCGGTGCTGGCCGCCGGCGCGCCGAGCGAAATCATCGAAAACGAAAGCGTGCGCCGCGTGTACCTCGGCGAACACTTCCGCATGTAACGTCCTCCTCGTGGCTGGCTGCACCCCGCCCGGCATCGCCGCGCGGGGCTGCGCCCCGCTTTGCATCCACGCCCGCGGGCATGCCCGCGGCCGGGCGGCGCGCCGCGCGTAATCGCGGATGGCTCAATGCGCCTGGGTCGTGGCAAACTGCCGGTATGACTCCCTCCTTGCCATGAAAGCCAGCCTTCAACTCCGCCTGTCGCAACATCTTGCGCTGACGCCTCAGCTGCAGCAGTCGATCCGGCTCCTGCAGTTGTCGACGCTCGAACTGCAGCAGGAAGTCGCGATGGCCGTCGCGCAGAACCCGCTGCTCGAGAACGACGACGAATGGATCGCGAGCCCGCTGCGCGTCGCGGCGGACGGATCGCTGATCGCGCAGACGCCGCCCGCACAGAACACCGAGCCCGCCGCGACCAACGGCAGCAGCCCGTCCAGCGATCGCGCGGAGCGCGACGAACCGGCCGGCGCCGACGAATACGACGGTTACGGGTCCGGCGACGGCAACGACGGCCCGCAGTGGAACCTCGACGAATACGGCCGCTCGAGCGGCGCGTCCGACGACGACGACCTGCCGCCGCTGCAGGTGCAGGAAGCCGCGACGTCGCTGCGCGACCACCTCGCCGCGCAGTTGCGCGTCACGCAGGCCGGCCCGCGCGATCGCGCGCTCGTGATGTTCCTGATCGAATCGCTCGACGACGACGGCTACCTGACCGCCACGCTCGACGAAGTGCTCGCCGACCTGCCGCCCGAACTGGAAATCGACTGCGACGAACTCAACGCGGCGCTCGCGCTGCTGCACAGCTTCGACCCGGCCGGTGTCGGCGCGCGCTCGGCGTCCGAATGCCTGAAGCTGCAGCTGCTGCGTCTCGATCCGTCCCCGACGCGCACGCTCGCGCTCGAGATCGTGTCGCAGCACCTTGAACTGCTCGCCGCACGCGACTTCACACGGTTGCGCAAGCACCTGAAGGCGAGCGACGACGCGCTGCGCGACGCGCACGCACTGATCCGCTCGCTGGAGCCGTTCCCCGGCGCCGCATACGGCAAGGCCGAGGCCGACTACGTCGTGCCCGACATCATCGTGAAGAAGGCCGGCCAGGGCTGGCTCGCGGAGCTCAATCCGGAAGTCGTGCCGCGCCTGCGGATCAACAACCTGTACGCGAACATCCTGCGCAACAGCCGCGGCGATCCGTCGGCCGGATCGCTGAAACAGCAGCTCCAGGAAGCGCGCTGGCTGATCAAGAATATCCAGCAGCGATTCGACACGATCCTGCGTGTCGCGCAGGCTATTGTCGAGCGTCAGAAGAATTTCTTTGCGCACGGTGAAATTGCCATGCGCCCCTTGGTTTTGCGGGAAATAGCTGATACGCTGGGCCTACACGAGTCGACTGTCAGCCGTGTGACAACCGGGAAGTACATGCTGACCCCGTTCGGGACGCTTGAATTTAAGTACTTCTTCGGATCTCACGTCTCGACCGACACCGGTGGCGCCGCCTCGTCGACCGCCATCCGAGCCCTCATCAAGCAACTGATAGGAGCTGAAGACCCAAAATCGCCACTTTCGGACAGCCGCATTGCCGAGCTGCTGGCAGAACAGGGTTTCGTGGTCGCGCGCCGCACGGTTGCGAAATATCGCGAAGCCCTCAAGATCCCGGCAGTGAATCTGCGCAAGTCTCTTTAAGCCTGCTGCCTGCCCGGCGGCAGGCGTGTCCCGGCCACCGCGCACACGGGGAACAGGCCGGACGATCTGTCCGCGATACGCCGCTTCGTGCGGCACGGGCAAGTCGACCGGAGCGCCGCCTCGATGCGGCCGGGTGGCCACTCGCTTGGAGAAGCACTATGAACCTGAAGATCAGTGGACATCATCTCGAAGTCACGCCTGCGATTCGCGAATACGTGATCACCAAGCTGGACCGGGTGCTACGGCATAGCGATCAGGTGATCGATGGCACTGTGATCCTCTCGGTCGACAACCACAAGGAAAAGGACAAGCAGCAGCGCGCGGAAATCAACCTGCACCTGAAGGGCAAGGACATCTTCGTCGAAAGCGCGAACGGCAACCTGTATGCCGCGATCGATCTGCTGATCGACAAGCTGGATCGCCAGGTCGTCAAGCACATGGAGCGCCTGCAAACGCACGCGCACGACCCGATCAAGCTTCAGCCGTCGATCGACCAGATCGAGCTGCCGCCGCAATAACCGTCACCGCAACACGCACGCCGCCCGGTTCGCCGGGCGTTTTTTTGTGACTCCGCGCGAAGGTGCAACCGGTCCGTCCGTGCTGCGCCACGCACGCGGCTGTGCTCTATAATGTTCCGGTTATCGCCGGGGGGCGTTGGATGCGGTAGCTGCGCTGCAGGTTGCCGATGCCACATGCCTTGATATCGCCGAACATGGAAAATCAGTCCGCCGCCGCAAGGAGACCCCAGGCCGCCCAATCGCCTGCCAACATGAATCGCCTAGCCAAAATCCTGCCCATAGAGAACGTCGTCATCGACCTCTCCGTCACCAGCAAGAAACGCGTCTTCGAACAAGCCGGGCTGATGTTCGAGAATCAGAACGGCATCGCCCGCAGCACCGTCACGGACAACCTGTTCGCGCGCTAGCGCCTCGGTTCGACCGGGCTCGGCGAAGGTGTCGCGATTCCGCACGGCCGCATCAAGGGCCTCAAGCACCCGCTCGCCGCGTTCGTCCGCCTCGCCGATGCGATCCCGTTCGAAGCGCCCGACGGCCAGCCGGTCGGCCTCCTGATCTTCCTGCTCGTTCCCGAGCAAGCCACCCAGCAGCACCTCGAGATCCTGTCGGAAATCGCGCAACTGCTGTCCGATCGCGACGCCCGCGAGCGTCTGCACAACGAAACGGATATCGCCGAGTTGCATCGCCTGCTCACTCAGTGGCAACCTTGAGTTGTTCCGGGCGGAATATTTCCCCGTACGAGGCGGCCCACGCCGCCGTCCAGGGCCGCCCGGCGCCGGCCCGGCATGGCGACGTCCGTCGCCGCGCGCCCGCACCGGCCCATTGGAGTGACGAGAGTCATGGATACGTCCAGCATCAACGCCCAGAGCATCTTCGACGACAACGCAGCCACGCTGAAACTGAGCTGGCTGACGGGGCATGAAGGCTGGGAACGCGGCTTTTCGGCCGACACGGTCGGCAACGCCACGTCGAGCGCCGACCTCGTCGGCCACCTGAACCTGATCCACCCGAACCGGATCCAGGTGCTCGGCGAAGCCGAAATCGACTACTACCAGCGCCAGACCGACGAAGACCGCTCGCGCCACATGGCCGAGCTGATCGCGCTCGAACCGCCGTTCCTCGTCGTCGCCGGCGGCGCCGCGGCGCCGCCCGAACTGGTGCTGCGCTGCACGCGCTCGTCCACTCCGTTGTTCACGACGCCGATGTCGGCCGCCGCGGTGATCGACAGCCTGCGGCTCTACATGTCGCGCATCCTCGCGCCGCGCGCGACGCTGCACGGCGTGTTCCTCGACATCCTCGGGATGGGCGTGCTGCTGACCGGCGATTCGGGCCTCGGCAAGAGCGAGCTCGGCCTCGAGCTGATCAGCCGCGGCCACGGCCTCGTCGCCGACGACGCGGTCGATTTCGTCCGTCTTGGCCCCGATTTCGTCGAAGGGCGCTGCCCGCCGTTGCTGCAGAACCTGCTCGAAGTGCGCGGCCTCGGCCTGCTCGACATCAAGACGATCTTCGGCGAAACCGCCGTGCGGCGGAAAATGAAGCTGAAGCTGATCGTTCAGCTCGTGCGGCGCCCCGACGGCGAATTCCAGCGCCTGCCGCTCGAAAGCCAGACCGTCGACGTGCTCGGCTTGCCGATCAGCAAGGTCACGATCCAGGTCGCGGCCGGCCGCAACCTCGCGGTGCTCGTCGAGGCGGCCGTCCGGAACACGATCCTGCAGTTGCGCGGAATCGACACGTTGCGCGATTTCATGGATCGGCAACGACTCGCGATGCAAGATCCCGACAGTCAGTTCCCCGGCAAACTCGTGTAACCCGCACGCGCCGGCCGCGCAACGCCGACGCGTCGAGCCGGTGCTATGATGAAATGTCAGGATTCTCCGTTCCCATGCGCATCGTCCTCATCACCGGCATCTCCGGCTCAGGCAAGTCCGTCGCGCTGAACGCGCTCGAAGACGCAGGCTATTACTGCGTCGACAACCTGCCGCCGCACGTGCTCCCCGAACTCGCCCGCTACCTTGCCCAGGACGGCCAGCGCCGGCTTGCGGTCGCGATCGACGCGCGCTCGAGCGCGTCGCTCGACGAGATGCCCGGCCTGATCCGCGAGCTGTCCCGCGAACACGACGTGCGCGTGCTGTTCCTCAACGCGAGCACCCAGGCGCTGATCCAGCGCTTCTCCGAAACGCGCCGCCGCCATCCGCTGTCCGGCTCGCTGTCGCACGATGCGGATGTCGGCCTGCTGTCGTCGCTCGAGGAAGCGATCGAGCGCGAGCGCGAACTCGTCGCGCCGCTCGCCGAATTCGGCCACCAGATCGATACCAGCACGCTGCGCGCGAACGCGCTGCGCACCTGGGTCAAGCGCTTCATCGAGCAGAAGAACAACGATCTGATGGTGATGTTCGAATCGTTCGGCTTCAAGCGCGGCGTGCCGCTCGACGCCGACCTGATGTTCGACGTGCGCGCGCTGCCGAATCCGTACTACGACCACCAGTTGCGCCCGCTCACCGGGCTCGACCAGCCGGTCATCGCCTTTCTCGACGCACTGCCGATCGTCCATCAGATGATCGACGACATCCATGCGTTCCTGATGAAATGGCTGCCGCACTTCCGCGATGACAACCGCAGCTACCTGACCGTCGCCATCGGCTGCACGGGCGGCCAGCATCGCTCGGTGTTCATCGCGGAAACGCTCGCCGCGCGCCTGGCGCGCGAGGCGAACGTGATCGTGCGGCATCGTGACGCGCCAGTGGATGTCGACGCGTCGTCGCGGCTCGTCTCCGAGGTCGACCGACCCTAGCGACACCCGCCCAACGCCCGCGCGCCATGTCCTCCCTATCGACCACCCTGATCGACCTGCCGTTGTTTCCGCTGCACACGGTGCTGTTTCCCGGAGGCCTGCTCCCGCTCAAGGTGTTCGAGGCGCGCTATCTCGACATGTCCCGCACGTGCCTGCGCGACGACGCCCCGTTCGGCGTGTGCCTGCTCAAGAGCGGACCCGAAGTCGCGCAGGACGGCGCGGTGTCGGTGCCCGAAACCATCGGCTGCATGGCGCGCATCACCGAGTGCGATACCGGCGAATTCGGGATGCTGTATCTGCAGGCGATCGGCACGCAGCGTTTCGAGCTGCTGTCGTATCGCGTCGAAGGCAACGGGCTGCTGGTCGGCATCGCGGAGCCGCTGCCCGACGACATCCCGCTCGAAGGCGAACAGGCGCTCGCGCAGTTCGGTTCGTGCGCCGAGGTGCTCGAGCGCATCATCGACGCGTTGAAGAAATCCGATCCGGAAAAAATGCCGTTCGGCGAACCGTTCCGCCTCGACGATCCGAGCTGGGTATCGAACCGCCTCGCGGAATTGCTGCCGCTCGACCTGCGCGCGCGACAGAAGCTGATGGAGTTTCCGGACGTCGGTGCGCGCATCGACGCCGTACACCACGTGCTCGACCGGCACGGCTGGCTATAAGGCCGGCTTGATTATCGCGGCTGATTCGTCGCGCATCGCACGTCCGAAAGCCTTTCCCACGCGCAGTGGGCCGCCGCCCTGTCGAACGCCGCCCGCGCCGCGCCTTTCCCCGGTTCGTTACAGCAGCGGCCCGCTCAGCGCATCGAGCAGCTTGCGCACGGGCGCCGGCACGCCGTACGCGTCGAGCCGGCTCAGCGGCACCCATGCGGTGTCCGCGTCCCGCGCCTGCGACGGCAGGCCGACGCCGTCCGCCAGATCGCTCAGCCGCGGCTCGATCTCGAGCCGGAAATGCGTGAACGTATGCGTGAGCGGCGCGAGCGGCACCGTGCGACCGCCACCGAAACCGCGCGCGAGATCCGCGAGCGCGGCATCGCCGTCCGCTTGCGGCAGGCTCCATAGTCCGCCCCAGATGCCGGTCGGCGGCCGGCGCTCGAGCAGCACGGCGTCGCCATCGCGCAGCACGAGCATCCAGGTCTTGCGCGTCGGCACGGCCTTCTTCGGCCGTGCGGCCGGCAGTTCGCGCTGGCGGCCGGTCGATTGCGCGACGCAGTCGCCCGCGAACGGACAGCGCGCGCAATCGGGCTTGCCGCGCACGCACAGCGTCGCGCCCAGATCCATCAGCCCCTGCGTATACGCGCTCACGTCGGCCGCGTTCGCGGCATCGGGCAGCAGCGATTCGGCGAGCGCCCACATGTCGTTCTCGACACGCTTCTCGCCCGGAAAGCCCTCGACGCCGAATACCCGCGCAAGCACGCGCTTCACGTTGCCGTCGAGGATCGTCGCGCGCGCACCGTACGCAAACGACGCGATCGCGGCGGCCGTCGAGCGGCCGATGCCCGGCAGTTCGGCCAGCGCGTCGGGCGTCGCCGGAAACGCGCCGCCGTGCTCGGCGACGACGACCTGCGCGCAGCGGTGCAGGTTGCGCGCGCGCGAGTAGTAGCCAAGGCCCGCCCACAGCGCCATCACGTCGTCGCTCGGCGCGGCCGCGAGCGCGGCGACGTCCGGGTAGCGATCGAGAAAGCGCGTGTAATACGGAATGACGGTCGATACCTGCGTCTGCTGCAGCATGATTTCCGACAGCCAGATCCGGTACGGATCGCGGGTGTTCTGCCACGGCAGGTCATGGCGGCCGTGCGCGCGCTGCCACGCGACGAGACGCGTGGCGAACGTGCGGTGCAGCGGCGTGGCGGGGAACGGAGCGGGGGCGATGCGGGGCGGCTTCAAGTTATCGAATTGTGGAAAAGGGTTTCAACGCTGGCACGTCGGGCAGTAATAGGTCGACCGCTGGCCCTGCACGATCTGGCGAATCGGCGTGCCACATACGCGGCACGGCTGGCCGGCGCGATCGTAGACGAAACAGTCGAGCTGGAAGTAGCCGCTTTCGCCGTTGCTGCCGACGAAATCGCGCAATGTACTGCCGCCGCGCTCGATCGCGTCCGCGAGCGTCGCGCGCACCGCGTCGGCCAGCCGCTCGTAGCGCGGCAGCGAAACCTTGCCGGCAGCCGTCGTCGGCCGGATGCCGGCGCGAAACAGGCTCTCCGACGCGTAGATGTTGCCGACGCCGACGACCATGTCGCCCGCGAGCAGCGCCTGCTTGACCGACACCGTGCGGCCCCGCGTGCGCGCATGCAGCAGCGCGCCGGTGAACGCCGGCGAAAACGGCTCGACGCCGAGGCTCGCGAGGAGCGGATGCGCATGCACGTCGCCGGCTTCGCGCGGGTGCCACAGCACGGCGCCGAAGCGGCGCGGATCGCGGAACCGCAGCACGAATTCGTCGAAGATCCAGTCGATGTGGTCGTGCTTCGCGGCGACCGGCACGCCGGCCGCGGGCAGCACGCGCAGCGTGCCCGTCATCCCGAGGTGGACGATGAACCAGCCCGCATCGACCTCGAACAGCAGATATTTGCCGCGGCGCTCGACGGCGAGCACCTCGCGCGCGCGCAACTGCTCGGCGAGCCCCGCCGGCACGGGCCAGCGCAGCATCGCGGTACGGACGTCGACACGCTCGACGCGGCGGCCCGCGACAAAGGGCTCGATGCCCCGGCGCGTGACTTCGACTTCTGGCAACTCTGGCATGTTTTGCGGGTCTGAGGCTACGGTCTGCTTACAGAAAGAATGCGCATGCGGCGCCACGAGAACGGCCGTTCTCGCGACGACCCCGAATTAAACACGGGAATGCCCGAAATCGCCCGGCCTGGCAGCACGCGAGGCGGGCGATTTCGGGCATTCGCATGTGGGTTCCACAGGTAAACGGACCCTATCACGATCGTGCGTGTATTGTAGCGAGCGCGTTACAATCGGTTGAAACATCGAACGGATTTCCATGACCCTGCCCTCGAAGCTGCTTCAGAAGCGCCCCGCCGCCGTGCGCGGCGCGCGCGCCTTCCCGGTCCGCCGTGCACTCGGTGCCGCGCTGTTTGCCGCCTGGACCCTCACCGCCTTTCCGGCCCACGCGCAGGATCCGGCCTCGGACGACGCGGAGCCGCAGGGTGCGTTCGAGCATGTGATGCCGGACGAGCAGAAAAATCTCCCCGCTGTGCCGCTGACGAGCCAGATCGTCTATCAGGTGCTCGCCGCCGAGGTCGCGCTTCAGCGCAACCAGCCGGCGCCGGCCTACCAGACCTACCTCGCGCTGGCCCGCGACACGCGCGACCCGCGCATGGCGCAGCGCGCGACCGAAATCGCGCTCGGCGCGCAGAGCCCGGCCGACGCGCTGTCCGCCGCGAATCTGTGGCGCCAGTACGCACCGGATTCGAACCGGGCATCGCAGGTCGACGCCGCGCTGCTGGTGCTCGCCGGCAAGCCGGCCGATGCGCAGCCGATGCTCGCGCGCGAGCTGGCCCGCGCGACCGGCGACACGCGCGGTCCGGCGATCCTCGCACTGCAGGCGCTGCTGGTACGCGGCCCCGACCGCGTCGGCGGCCTCGCGGTGCTGAAGGACATGCTGAAGAACGACATGAATCGCCCCGAGGCGCAGCTCGCGATCGCGCGGCAGCAGCTCGCGGTCGACGACAAGGACGGCGCCGCGCAATCGCTGAAGCAGGCGCTGCAGATCCGCCCCGACTACCTGCCGGCGGCGCTGATGCTGTCGCAGATGGGGCCGGCGGAACGCGCGGCGGGCATCGCGTCGTTCGAGAAATATGTTCAGCAGAATCCGAAGTCCCGCGACGCGCGGCTCGCACTGTCGCAGCTCTATCTCGCCGACGACCGCCTCGATGACGCGCAGAAGCAGTTCGAGACGATGCGCAAGCTCGACTCGAAGGATCCGACGCCGCTGATGGCGCTCGCGCTGATCAAGATCCAGCAGAAGAAACTCGACGAGGCGACCGGCTACCTGAAGCAGTACGTCCAGCTCGGCGACAAGCAGCCGAACCTCGACGTCGGCCAAGGCTACATCTACCTCGCGCAGATCGCGATCGACCAGAACAACGACGCGCAGGCGTCGCAATGGCTCGACAAGGTCGACCAGACGAGCCAGCACTACCTGCCCGCGCAGATCACGCGCGCACAGCTGCTGCAGAAACAGGGCAAGACCGACGAGGCGCGCAAGGTGCTCGACAACCTGCCGATCACGGATCCGCGCGACGCGGCCGTGGTGGCGCGCACCGATGCGTCGATCCTGTTCACCGCGAAGCGCTATCCGGAAGCGGAGGCGCGGCTCGGGCAGGCCGTCCAGGACTTCCCGGACGATCCCGACCTGCGCTACGACTACGCGATGGCCGCCGAAAAGACCGGCCACTACGCGACGATGGAAAAGCAGTTGCGCGAACTGATCCGCACGCAGCCCGACAACCCGCAGGCCTACAACGCGCTCGGCTATTCGCTCGCCGATCGCAACCAGCGCCTGCCCGAGGCCAGCAAGCTGATCGACAAGGCGATGGCGCTCGCGCCGAACGACGCGTACATCATGGACAGCCTCGGCTGGGTGAAGTACCGGATGGGCGACACGGCCGGCGCGACGAAAGTGCTGCAACGCGCGTACGAATTGCAGCCGAACGCCGAAATCGGCGCGCATCTCGGCGAAGTGCTGTGGAAGAGCGGCGCGCAGGACGACGCGCGCAACGCGTGGCGCGCCGCGCAGAAGCTCGAGCCCGACAATGAAACGCTCGTGCAGACGCTGAAACGCCTGCAGATCAACGGCCTCTGATGCGGATGTTCCCGATGTTTTCCCTGTCCTTCCGCACGCAGCGCACGCTGGCCGCGGCCGGCGTGCGCTGCGTGCGGAAGGACAGGGAAAACATCGGGAACATCCGCATCAGAGGCCGTTGATCTGCAGGCGTTTCAGCGTCTGCACGAGCGTTTCATTGTCGGGCTCGAGCTTCTGCGCGGCGCGCCACGCGTTGCGCGCGTCGTCCTGCGCGCCGCTCTTCCACAGCACTTCGCCGAGATGCGCGCCGATTTCGGCGTTCGGCTGCAATTCGTACGCGCGTTGCAGCACTTTCGTCGCGCCGGCCGTGTCGCCCATCCGGTACTTCACCCAGCCGAGGCTGTCCATGATGTACGCGTCGTTCGGCGCGAGCGCCATCGCCTTGTCGATCAGCTTGCTGGCCTCGGGCAGGCGCTGGTTGCGATCGGCGAGCGAATAGCCGAGCGCGTTGTAGGCCTGCGGGTTGTCGGGCTGCGTGCGGATCAGTTCGCGCAACTGCTTTTCCATCGTCGCGTAGTGGCCGGTCTTTTCGGCGGCCATCGCGTAGTCGTAGCGCAGGTCGGGATCGTCCGGGAAGTCCTGGACGGCCTGCCCGAGCCGCGCCTCCGCTTCCGGATAGCGCTTCGCGGTGAACAGGATCGACGCATCGGTGCGCGCCACCACGGCCGCGTCGCGCGGATCCGTGATCGGCAGGTTGTCGAGCACCTTGCGCGCCTCGTCGGTCTTGCCCTGTTTCTGCAGCAGCTGTGCGCGCGTGATCTGCGCGGGCAGGTAGTGCTGGCTCGTCTGGTCGACCTTGTCGAGCCATTGCGACGCCTGCGCGTCGTTGTTCTGGTCGATCGCGATCTGCGCGAGGTAGATGTAGCCTTGGCCGACGTCGAGGTTCGGCTGCTTGTCGCCGAGCTGGACGTACTGCTTCAGGTAGCCGGTCGCCTCGTCGAGTTTCTTCTGCTGGATCTTGATCAGCGCGAGCGCCATCAGCGGCGTCGGATCCTTCGAGTCGAGCTTGCGCATCGTCTCGAACTGCTTCTGCGCGTCATCGAGGCGGTCGTCGGCGAGA
>FTHQ01000191.1_pt1 | contig 38270 bp, 27 predicted proteins | sample 1641001 | NCBI WGS metagenome assembly FTHQ01 (sample SAMEA3914872, study PRJEB12502) | metagenome | biome: forest; material: soil | place: Canada | collected 2011-07-03 | depth 0.3 m | reverse complement strand
CGCGAAGCCGTGGTGGCCGCTCGCGCTCGCCGGCGTCGCCGCGATCGCGTCCGAAGGCGCGACCTGGGCCGGGCTGCCGGTGTGGCTGTCGGCGGCGCTCGCGCTCGCCGCGGTGCTCGCATGCGGGCTCACCACGTACAAGAAGGGCTGGATCGCGATCCGCAACGGCAACCTGAACATCAACGCGCTGATGAGCATCGCGGTGACGGGCGCGATGGCGATCGGCCAGTGGCCGGAAGCCGCGATGGTGATGGTGCTGTTCACGATCGCGGAACTGATCGAGGCGAAGTCGCTCGACCGCGCGCGCAACGCGATCCAGGGGCTGATGCAGCTCGCGCCGGACACCGCGACCGTGCAGCAGGCCGACGGCGCGTGGCGCACGATCGAGGCCGCGCAGGTCGCGCTCGGCGCGGTCGTGCGCGTGAAGCCGGGCGAACGGATCGGGCTGGACGGCGAAGTCGTCGCGGGCCGCTCGACGGTCAACCAGGCGCCGATCACCGGCGAGAGCCTGCCCGTCGAAAAGGCGAGCGGCGACGCCGTGTACGCGGGCACGATCAACGAATCGGGTTCGTTCGACTACCGCGTCACGGCCGTCGCGGCGAACTCGACGCTCGCGCGGATCATCCACGCGGTCGAGGAAGCGCAGGGCGCGAAGGCGCCGACGCAGCGCTTCGTCGACCAGTTTGCCCGCGTCTACACGCCGATCGTGTTCGCGGTCGCGCTGCTGGTCGCGGTGGTGCCGCCGCTCGTGATGGGCGGCGCGTGGCACGACTGGATCTACCGCGCGCTGGTGCTGCTCGTGATCGCGTGCCCGTGCGCGCTGGTGATCTCGACGCCGGTGACGATCGTGTCGGGGCTCGCGGCCGCCGCGCGGCGCGGGATTCTCGTGAAGGGCGGCGTCTATCTGGAAGAAGGGCGCAAGCTCGCGTGGCTCGCGCTCGACAAGACCGGCACGATCACGCACGGCAAGCCGGTGCAGACCGACTTCGACGTGCATGCGGACGACGCCGATGCGGCGCGCGTGCGGCACCTCGGCGCGAGCCTCGCGGCGCGCTCCGACCACCCGGTGTCGCAGGCGATCGCCGCCGCGGCGCGCGACGCCGGCACGACGGCATTCGCCGACGTGCAGGACTTCGAAGCGATCGTCGGGCGCGGCGTGCGCGGCACGATCGACGGCACGCGCTACTGGCTCGGCAACCATCGGCTCGTCGAGGAACTCGAACGCTGCTCGACGGCGCTCGAGGCGAAGCTCGACGCGCTGGAGCGGCAGGGCAAGAGCGTCGTCGTGCTGGTCGACGAAACGCGCGTGCTCGGCCTCTTCGCGGTGGCCGACACGATCAAGGACACGAGCCGCGACGCGATCGCCGATCTGCATGCGCTCGGCATCCGCACCGCGATGCTGACGGGCGACAACCCGCATACCGCGCAGGCGATCGCGCAGCAGGCCGGCATCGACGACGCGCGCGGCAACCAGTTGCCGGAAGACAAGCTCGCGGCGGTCGAGGAACTGTCGGCGGGCGGCGCGGGTGCGGTCGGGATGGTCGGCGACGGGATCAACGATGCGCCGGCGCTCGCGCGCGCCGACATCGGCTTCGCGATGGGCGCGATGGGCACCGACACGGCGATCGAGACGGCCGACGTCGCGCTGATGGACGACGACCTGCGCAAGATTCCCGCGTTCGTGCGGCTGTCGCGCGCGACGCACCGCGTGCTGGTGCAGAACATCGGCTTCGCGCTCGGCGTGAAGGTCGTGTTCCTCGGTCTCACGGTCGCGGGGCTCGGCACGATGTGGATGGCGGTCTTCGCCGATGCGGGCGCGAGCCTGATCGTCGTGGCCAACGGCTTGCGGCTGCTGTCGTCCTCCGGGGCGTTCGGCGGCGCCCGGGCCCAGCGTTGAGGAGCGGACGATGAGCTTTCTGAAACGGATTCTCGGCGGCCACGGCGGCGGTCATGGCAGCGGGCACGGCCACGGCGGTGACGGCGGTCACGGTGGCGGGCATCACGGCGGGTCGCGCCAGGGCGGCCATGGTGGCCACGATGCGCGCGGCCGCGATCGCCACGGCTGGGGCTGGCAGGCGCCGGCCGATGCGGCGAACGGTGGTCGGGGCGGGAATCTGGCGCTGAGCCAGCTCGCCTGCGCCGGTTGCGGCGCACTCAACGCAGCCGATGCACGCTTCTGCGCGCAATGCGGCACGGCGCAACGCGGCAAGGCTTGCAGCCGCTGCCATGCGGCGCTGGCGGCCGACGCGCGGTTCTGCCCCGGCTGCGGGACGCCGGCGGCTTAAGGATCTCCGCGAATTCGCGCCGGCTACGCATACGCACGGGCCGGCGCGCTTCGTTCAAGGCCGGCGCACCGGCATGCCCGGTGCCGTCCCGGGCATCGTCGCACCCGCAATATCGTCGCGGTTCGTCAAGATACACGGCTGCGCGGCACACCCGTCGCTCAGCGCAACGGCAGGTGAATTTCGGTGCGCAGATCGGCCGGCGCCGTGTCCATCGGCGTATTGAGGTACAGCTCGAACGGCGGCGCGTCGGCGGCTTCGCGGCCCGAATGACGCAGCCAGTCGCCGTAGAGCCACTGGTAGGCCGTCTTCAGGTCCGCATACGGCCCCGTATGCAGCAGCACCGCGTATTCGCCGCCCGCGATCGTCGCGCGCTCGACCGGCGGCACGGGCGCCACGTCCGGCGCGCCGTCGGCCGGCATCAGGCAGGCCTTCGCGCGCAACTGCGCTTCGGGCGTCGTGTCCGGATCGTCGTAGAAGATCCCGATCATCTTCGCGCCCGGGCCGATCAGCCCGTGCTGCCCGGCCCACGCGCCGATGCGCCCGAACGCGTCGCCCACCTTCATATACGCACCGGTGTGCGCCACCGCGTAGCCGCGCAGTGCCGGCAGACGCCGGATCTCGACCTCGTGCTTGAACATGTCTTCCTCTCCTCGCTGTAGTGGATAAATCGGCCGGTGGCTGCCGGTGCGCCGGTGCTGCGCGGGCAGCACGCCGTACGCGTCGCGAAACGCCCGCGCGAACGCGTGAGTCGACCCGTAGCCGGCCCGCCGCGCGATCTCGTCGAGCGGCCGCGTGGTGCAGACCAGATCCTCGGACGCCCGCACGATCCGCATCCGCCGCACCGTCAGCACGATCGACTCGCCGTACAGCGCGCGATAGACGCGCTGCCAGTGATACGGCGACAGGCACGCGACTTCGGCGAGCCGGTTCAGGTCGAGCGGGCCGTCGAGATGCGTGCTGATGTACGCGTGAACGCGCGCCACGCTCGCCGCGTAGCGGGCCCACGCGGGCGGCTCGGGGTTGGTTTCGGTGGGGGGCATCGACGTGTCCGGGGCAAGCACCGACGCCACGGTAGCACGGCCCGAATGGATAAATCTTGCGGAAATGCGGGACCCCGAATCATCGATCCCTTTTTAATTTCGACGAAATGGGGTCTTGCCCCTCCGGGATCTATGACTAAAGTTAAAGACGGTGAAATCGGGTGAACGCGTCATTTTTCTCAGGTAAGTTGCTCCGGCGGCAACGCACGTTTTCGAAGTACGCAGGTAGTTCGTCGATGTTCAATCGCAACGCCACGTTTTCGGGAGAAGAAGAAATGGATGCTTCCAGCTTCATCACGTCGCTGCAGACCACGCTAGGCGGATACCTGCCCAAGATCGCCGGCGCGATCGGCATCCTGGTGATCGGCTGGCTGATCGCCGTGGCGGTGCGGGCCGGCGCGTTGCGCCTGCTCAACGCGCTGAAGGTCGATCAGCGGATCACCGACAGCACCGGCCAGGGCGCGTGCGTCGAACGCATCATCGCCGGCGGCCTGTTCTGGCTCGTGCTGCTCGTCACCGCGGTGGGCATCTTCAACGTGCTCAACCTGTACGCGGTCTCCAATCCGTTCTCGCTGCTCGTCACGCACATCGTCACCTACCTGCCGAACCTGATCGGCGGCGCGGCGCTGACGCTGATCGCGTGGCTGATCGCATCGCTGCTGCGCAGCCTCGCGAACCGCGCGCTGAAGGCGAGCAAGGTCGACGCCACGCTGTCCGAAAGCGCCGGCATGCAGCCGATGAGCGGCTATCTCGGCGACGTGCTGTTCTGGCTCGTGATCCTGATGTTCCTGCCGGCGATCCTCGCGTCGTTCGCGCTGTCGGGGCTGCTGTCGCCGGTGCAGGGGATGGTCGACAAGCTGCTCGCGATCGTGCCGAACATTTTCGCGGCCGCGGTGATCGGCTTCGTCGGCTGGGTCGTCGCGCGCGTGCTGCGCGGCCTCGTGACCAATCTGCTGGTCGCGGCCGGCGCCGACCGCCTCACGCAGGGAATCGACAGCCCGACGCCGGTGCGCGTGTCGAGCCTGGTCGGCACGATCGTCTACGTGTTCGTGTTCGTGCCGACGCTGATCTCCGCGCTCGACGCGCTGAAGATCGACGCGATCTCGATCCCCGCGACCAACATGCTGAACCAGTTCCTCGGCGCGGTGCCGGACATCGTCGCGGCGATCGTGATCGTGCTGGTCACGTTCTACTTCGCCCGCTTCGTCGCGTCGCTCGCGCAGAAGCTGCTGGAAGCCGCCGGCGTCGACGGGCTGCCGGCCGTGCTCGGTGTCGAGCGCGTGTTCTCCGGGATCCTGCAGCCGTCAGTGCTGGTCGCGCGGCTGATCGTGTTTTTCGCGATGCTGTTCGCGTCGGTCGAGGCCGCGAACCGGCTCGGTTTCTCGCAGGTGCGCGACGTCGTCACGCTGTTCATCGAATTCGGCGGCCACGTGCTGATGGGCGGCGTGATCCTCGTGATCGGCGTGTGGCTCGCGGGCCTCGCCCGCCGCGTGATCGAGCAGGCCGACCGCGAGCACAGCGTGCTGTTCGCACGCATCGTGCAATTCGCGATCCTCGGCCTCGTGTTCGCGATGGGGCTGCGCGCGATGGGCATCGCCAACGAAATCGTCCAGCTCGCGTTCGGTCTCGTGCTCGGCGCGATCGCGGTGGCCGTTGCGCTGTCGTTCGGCCTCGGCGGTCGCGAGGCGGCCGGCAAGCTGCTCGACCGCTGGTTCAACCAGCGCGGCGGCGGCCAGTAAGCACGGACGATCGGGCCTGCGTCGCGCGGGCCCGGATCGACGTCGCAACGGACGCGGCCGGCGTTTCCGCAAGCGAAACGTCAGCCGCGATCTTTGCCGAATTTCGATAACACGTCGTTTAATGACTCTCTAGCATCGATTCTCAGTCGCGCTGGTCCGCAGGCCCGGCGCCTTTGAGGAGAGAGTCCGATGAAAGCAGAGTCGAATGGCCGGCCCGCCGCCGGCGCCAAGCTGTCCGGCCAGCCCGCGCTGCAGCAGACGCTCGGGACCTGTCAACTGTGGGGCATCGCGGTCGGCCTCGTGATTTCCGGCGAATACTTCGGCTGGAGCTACGGCTGGGCGAGCGCCGGCACGCTGGGTTTCGTAATCACCGCGCTGTTCGTCGCGGCGATGTACACCACCTTCATCTTCAGTTTCACCGAGCTGACGACGTCGATTCCGCATGCGGGCGGCCCGTTCGCGTATGCGCGCCGCGCGTTCGGCCCGACCGGCGGCTATCTGGCCGGCGCCGCGACGCTCGTCGAGTTCGTGTTCGCGCCGCCCGCGATCGCGCTCGCGATCGGCGCGTACCTGCACGTGCAGTTTCCGGGGCTCGAACCGAAACACGCGGCGATGGGCGCGTATCTCGTGTTCATGGCGCTGAACATCGTCGGCGTGCAGATCGCGGCGACCTTCGAGCTCGTCGTCACGCTGCTCGCGATCTTCGAGCTGCTGGTGTTCATGGGCGTCGTGTCGCCGGGTTTCGCGTGGAGCAATTTCACGAAGGGCGGCTGGTCGGGCGCCGATCACTTCAGCCTGGGCGCGTTCCACGGGATGTTCGCGGCGATTCCGTTCGCGATCTGGTTCTTTCTCGCGATCGAAGGCGTCGCGATGGCCGCCGAGGAAGCGAAGAACCCGAAGCGCTCGATTCCGATCGCGTACGTGGCCGGGATCCTGACCCTCGTGGCGCTCGCGATCGGCGTGATGGTGTTCGCCGGCGGCGCGGGCGACTGGACCAAGCTCGCGAACATCAACGATCCGCTGCCGCAGGCGATGAAGTACATCGTCGGCGCGAACAGCGGCTGGATGCACATGCTCGTGTGGCTCGGGCTGTTCGGGCTCGTCGCGTCGTTCCACGGGATCATCCTCGGCTATTCGCGCCAGATCTTCGCGCTGGCCCGCGAAGGCTACCTGCCCGAATGGCTCGCGAAGGTGCATCCGCGCTTCAAGACGCCGTACCGCGCGATCCTCGCGGGCGGCGTGGTCGGGATCGCCGCGATCTACAGCGACGAGCTGATCCAGTTCGGCGGGCAGACGCTCACCGCGAATATCGTGACGATGTCGGTGTTCGGCGCGATCGTGATGTATATCGTGAGCATGGCGGCGCTGTTCAAGCTGCGCCGCTCGCAGCCGAACCTGGAGCGACCGTTCCGCGCGCCGCTGTATCCGATCTTCCCGGCATTCGCGATCCTCGCGGCGCTGGTCTGCCTCGGTACGATGGTGTATTTCAACGGGCTGGTCGCGCTGGTGTTCGTCGGCTTCCTCGCGGTCGGTTACGCGTACTTCCTCGCGACCCGCGCGCAGCGCGCGAGCGCGCCCGGCGACGCGCTGCTCGAGGAGTGAGCGATGCCGACGGTGCAGGCGAAGGTGAAAGTGAAAGGCCGTTCCTGACGGCATCCGGCGCGCCCCGTCGAACGGGTGCGCCGTCGGCTTTTGATCGGGGGCGTGAACCGGCCCCGAGATGGACAAGGAGACTCGCACGATGTCCTATACGGAGACGATCGGTCCGCGCACGTACCGCTTCGCGGACCTGAAGACGCTGCTCGCGAAGGCGAGCCCGCTGCGTTCCGGCGACCAGCTCGCCGGCGTCGCGGCGGCGAGCGAGGAGGAGCGCGTCGCCGCGAAGATCGCGCTCGCGGGCGTGCCGCTGAAGGCGTTCCTGAACGAAGCGGTGATCCCGTATGAAGACGACGAGGTCACGCGCCTCATCATCGACGATCACGACGCGCAGGCGTTCGCCGACATCTCGCACCTCACCGTCGGCGATTTCCGCAACTGGTTGCTGTCGCCCGCGGCCGACGGCGCGGCGCTCGAGCGAATCGCGCCCGGCCTCACGCCCGAGATGGTCGCGGCCGTGTCGAAGCTGATGCGCAACCAGGACCTGATCGCGGCCGCGAGGAAGCGCCGCGTCGTCACGCGCTTTCGCAACACGGTCGGGCTGGCCGGCCGGATGTCGGTGCGGCTGCAGCCGAATCACCCGACCGATGACGTGAAGGGCATCGCCGCATCGATGCTCGACGGGCTGATGTACGGCTGCGGCGACGCGATGATCGGCATCAACCCGGCCACCGACAGCCTCGCGGCGATCGTGAAATTGCTCGCGATGATCGACGGCTTTCGCGAACGCTACGGCGTGCCGACCCAGTCGTGCGTGCTCACGCACGTGACCAACACGATCGCGGCGATCGAGAAGGGCGCGCCGGTCGATCTCGTGTTCCAGTCGATCGCGGGCACCGAGAAGGCCAATGCCAGCTTCGGGATCTCGCTCGCGCTGCTCGGCGAGGCGCGCGAGGCCGCACTGGCGCTGAAGCGCGGCACGGTCGGCAACAACCTGATGTACTTCGAGACGGGCCAGGGCAGCGCGCTGTCGGCGAACGCGCATTTCGGCGTCGACCAGCAGACCTGCGAAGTGCGCGCGTATGCGGTCGCGCGCAAGTTCGAGCCGTTCCTCGTGAACACCGTGGTCGGCTTCATCGGGCCCGAATACCTGTACGACGGCAAGCAGATCATCCGCGCGGGCCTCGAGGATCACTTCTGCGGCAAGCTGCTCGGCGTGCCGATGGGCTGCGACATCTGCTACACGAACCATGCGGAAGCCGACCAGGACGACATGGACACGCTGCTGACGCTGCTGGGGGGCGGCCGGCATCAACTTCATCATGGGAATTCCGGGCGCCGACGACGTGATGCTGAACTACCAGAGCACGTCGTTCCATGACCAGCTCTACGTGCGCGAGGTGCTCGGGCTGCGCCGCGCGCCCGAGTTCGAGGAATGGCTGGAGACGATGGAGATCGCCGACGCGCACGGCGCGCTGCGCGCCGCGACGGCGCGCGTGCCGCTGCTCGCGGGGGCGAACGACTGGATGGGGGTGTCCGCATGAGCGACGCCGTCGAAAAGAACCCCTGGGCGCAGCTGAAGTCGTTCACGAACGCGCGGATCGCGCTCGGCCGCGCGGGCAACAGCCTGCCGACCGCGCCGCTGCTGGCCTTCAACCTGTCGCATGCGCAGGCGCGCGACGCGGTGCACCAGCCGCTCGACGCGGATGCGCTGCGGCGCGAGATCGAGGCGGCCGGCATGCTGCCGACGCTGCGCGTGCAGAGCGCCGCGCCCGACCGCGACCATTACCTGCGCCGGCCCGATCTCGGCCGCAAGCTGTCGGACGACAGCCGCGGGCTGCTGGCGGGTTACGGGGCGGCGCTCGACGAGGCGCCCGACGTCGCGTTCGTGGTCGGCGACGGGCTGTCGGCGTTCGCGGCCGCGAAGCAGGCGCTGCCGCTGTTGCAGGCCGTGCGGCCGCGGCTCGATGCGGATGGCTGGCGGATCGGCCCGGTGGTGGTCGCGACGCAGGCGCGCGTCGCGCTCGGCGACGAGATCGGCGAGCTGTTGCGCGCGAAGGTCGTCGCGATGCTGATCGGCGAGCGGCCCGGGCTCAGTTCGCCGGACAGCCTCGGCGTGTATCTGACGTGGGCGCCGAAGGTCGGCTGTCACGACGCGCTGCGCAACTGCATCTCGAACGTGCGGCCCGAAGGACTGCCGCACGCGGCCGCCGCGCACAAGCTGCATTACCTGATGACGCATGCGCGCAGGCTCGGGCTGACGGGCGTCGGGCTGAAGGACGACAGCGACGCGCTGTTGCCGGCGGCGGAAGCGGAGCGGATCGGCGTGACTACCTGAACAGCCGCTCGCACAGGAAATCGACGAACACGCGCAGCTTCGGCGACAACTGCCGGCTCGACGGCCACACGATCGAGAACTGCCCCGGCGCGATCCGGTAGTCGTCGAGCACGGTGACGAGCGCACCGTGTTCGAGTGCGTCGCGCGCGAGGAAGTCGGGCATGTAGCCGATGCCGAGCCCCGCGAGTACGGCGCCACGCAGCGCCTCCATGTTGTTGCAGGTCATCGCGGTGCGCAGCTTCAGCGGTGTGCCGTCGTCGGCCGCGAGCGCCCAGTCCTGCAGCTTGCCGGTGGTCGGAAAGCAGTAGCGCACGCAGTCGTGCGCTTCGAGCTCGCGCGGCGTGCGCGGCGTGCCGGCTTGCGCGAGATACGCGGGCGTCGCGCACAGCACGAACGCGAACGGACCGAGCCGCCGCGACATCAGGCTCGAATCGGACAGCGGGCCGCTGCGGATCACCGCGTCGAAGCCGCCTTCGACCACGTCGACCATCCGGTCGTTGAAATCGAGATCGAGTTCGACGTCCGGGTAGCGCTGCCGGAATTCGGGCAGCACCGGCAGCAGGAAGCGGTAGCCGATCACCGGCAGGCTCACGCGCAGCTTGCCGCGCGGGCGCTGCGCGGACGCCGTCACGGTCGCCTCCGCGTCGCGAAAATCCTCGAGGATGCGCTGGCAACGCTCGTAGAAATGCCGCCCCTCTTCGGTGAGCGTCACGCGCCGCGTCGTGCGATTGAACAGCCGCACGCCGAGCGACTGCTCCAGTTTCGCGATCGTCTTGCCGACCGCCGACGCCGAGATGCCGAGCGCGCGGCCGGCCGCGACGAAGCTCAGCGCTTCGGCGGCGCGGACGAACGCGACGATGCCGGTGAGATTTTCCATCGAATCGAACGACGTGCAGCGACGCACGCTGTCAGGTGAATTACGGAATTTTAGTCCGTTATATGTGGAGCTTCGCGGGGTTTTTCGCGGATTGAATCGGATTTATCGTCTGTCGCTCTGATGGCGCATCCGCGCCGGCTTTTCGAGGAGCGATGATGGATCACCCTGTTTCAGCCGTTTCGGCCCTGGCGGCGCGTCGGCGCGCGTGGGTGCTGGCCGCCGTCTGCATGGCCGCCGTCGCGCTGCCGCTGTCGTTTTCGGGCGGCGCGGTCGCGACACCGGCGATCGGCCGCGACCTGCACGGCAGCCCGGTCGCGATGAACTGGATCACCAACGCGTTCATGCTCGCGTTCGGCAGCTTCCTGATGGCGTCGGGCGCGCTGGCTGACCAGTTCGGCCGCAAGCGCCTGTTCGCGATCGGCGTCGGCGGCTTCACGCTGATGTCGGTCGCGCTCGCGTTCGCGCCGTCGATGCTCGCGGTCGACTTGCTGCGCGCCGCGCAGGGGCTCGCCGCCGCCGCGGCGCTGGCCGGCGGCACGGCCGCGCTCGCGCAGGAATTCGACGGCGCGGCGCGCACGCGTGCGTTCAGCCTGCTCGGCACGACGTTCGGGATCGGACTCGCGTTCGGGCCGGTGCTCGCCGGCGGTTTGATCGGGCATTACGGCTGGCGCGCGATCTTCGTGACGAGCGCGGTGGCCGGCTTGCTGTCGCTCGCGTTCGGGCTGCCGCGCATGCACGAGTCGCGCGATCCGCACGCGACCGGGCTCGACTGGCCCGGCACGGCGGCGTTCACGACCGCGCTGACGCTGTTCACGTTCGGCGTGATCGAGGCGCCCGCGCGCGGCTGGTCGAGCCCGCTCGTGATCGCGCTGCTGGCCGGCGCGGCGCTCGGCGCGTGCACGTTCGTGACGATCGAGACGCGCGTCGCGCGGCCGATGCTCGACCTGTCGCTGTTTCGCATCGCGCGCTTCGTCGGCGTGCAGGTGCTGCCGGTGTCGACCTGCTGCTGCTACATCGTGCTGCTCGTCGTGCTGCCGCTGCGCTTCATCGGCATCGACGGTTTCAGCGAGATCGACGCCGGCTGGCTGATGCTCGCGATTTCCGCGCCGATGCTGGTCGTGCCGCTCGTCGCGGCGACGCTCACGCGCTGGCTGTCGGCCGGCGTGATTTCAGGGCTCGGGCTGCTGGTCGCGGCAGCCGGGCTCGTGTGGCTCGGAATCGCGTTGCGCGGCGGCGCGGGGCCGGCGGCGATCGCGCCGATGCTCGCGATCGGTGTCGGCGCCGGCATGCCGTGGGGGCTGATGGACGGGCTGTCGGTGAGCGTCGTGCCGAAGGAGCGCGCGGGGATGGCGACGGGCATTTTCAGCACGACGCGCGTGGCCGGCGAGGGGATCGCGCTGGCGATTGTCGGCGCGGTACTGGCCGCGCTCGCGCAAGCGGGGCTCGCGCACGCGGCAGGGGCGGCCGGTGCGGCCGATGCGCCGGATGCGACGCTGCGGGCCGCCGCGCGGCTCGCGACCGGCGATCTCGCGGGCGCGGCGGCCGCGTTGCCGGGCGTCGGTCGGGCGGCGTTGATCGCGAGCTACACGCACGCGTTCGACCGGCTGCTGATGGGGCTGGCCGTCGTCACCGTGCTGTGCGCGGTGGTGGTGTTCGGGTTTCTCGGCCGGCGGCCGGCCGCCGATGAAACGGGGGACGATGCGGACGGCCGCGCGCCCGCCGATGCGTCGGCGCGCAGCCGGATCGAGCCGGCCTGCGCGGAGACGCACGGGCGGTGAGTGTTGCATCGCGACGCGTCGACGCGTCGGTACATCGGCACATCGGCACATCGGCATTTCGGCATTTCGGCACATCGGCATTTCGGTTGATGCAGCCGCCGTGCCCGCATGGTCGGCTGGCCAGCGCGTCACCCGTCGCGCATCACGCCAGCACGAGCGGCGGCAGCGCCGCATCCGCGCGCGCCTGCGCACGTTCCACATCGATTACCAGATAGCGCAACGCGTCCGGCCACAGGTGCGCGCGCGCTTGCGCATCCTCGTCGAGCGTCGCGCGGCCCTGCACGAGCCAGGTCGTCTGGCGCACGAAATCGACGAACAGCAGCGCGATGGCCGGATTCACGAGCAGGTTGCCGATCGTGTTGAGCAGGTTGTTGCCCGCGAAATCGGGCAGCACCAGCGTGCGGCGATCCGGGATATCGACGAGCGGCGTGAACGAGCCGTCGGCGCGCGGCTGGCGGCCGCGGTACGAACAGTCGCCGTTACCGGCCGCGTCGGCGGTCGCGACGATCAAGAAAGCCTGCTCGCGGATGAATGCGATGGCGTCGTCGGTCAGGGGGCCGCGATCGTTCATGGTGTCGGTCGGCGCGTGCGCCGTGGCGTGGGGATCGGTGATCCGCACGCAAGCGACATGCCACACGCGGCGGCGCGCCTCCACGGGCAGCGCCCCTGCGCGCACTGTGGAAATTCCGAACAGCGATCCCGTCGCTGCGCAATCGCGGTGTTCAGAATCGGTACACCCGCCGTGTTGCGTGCGTGAACACTGCACGGTGCGAACACGGGCCGGCCGCGATCGACATGCCCCCGGTCCGTTTGGCACGCATGTTGCGTAAACGGGACCAGCGCATTCCAACCGGCGCTGTACTCACACAAGCACGATGAACAGGAGACATGTATGAACCCGTTTGACCTGAAGCAACTGGGCCTCGACGTCGAATACCCGTACCGTCAGCAATACGACAACTACATCGGCGGCAAGTGGGTGGCGCCCGTGAAGGGCGAGTATTTCGAGAACGTGTCGCCGATCAACGGCCAGCCGTTCTGCCGCATCCCGCGCTCCGGCGCCGACGACATCGAGCTGGCGCTCGACGCCGCGCATGCCGCGCGCCGCAAGTGGGGCAAGACGTCCGTCGCCGAGCGCGCGAACTTGCTGCTCGCCGCCGCCGACCGGATGGAAAAGAACCTGAAGCTGCTGGCCGTGGCCGAGACGATCGACAACGGCAAGCCGCTGCGCGAGACGATGGCGGCCGACCTGCCGCTCGCGATCGACCACTTCCGCTATTTCGCGGGCTGCATCCGCGCGCAGGAAGGCGGCATCTCCGAAATCGACGACAACACCGTCGCGTACCATTTCCACGAGCCGCTCGGCGTGGTCGGCCAGATCATCCCGTGGAACTTCCCGCTGCTGATGGCCGCGTGGAAGCTCGCGCCGGCGCTCGCGGCCGGCTGCTGCGTGGTGATGAAGCCGGCCGAGCAGACGCCCGCGTCGGTGCTCGTGCTGATGGAGCTGATCGGCGACCTGTTCCCGGCCGGCACGATCAACATCGTGAACGGCTTCGGCAAGGAAGCGGGCGAAGCGCTCGCGACCAGCAAGCGGATCGCGAAGATCGCGTTCACGGGCTCGACGCCGGTCGGCAAGCACATCCTGCGCGCGGCGGCCGACAGCCTGATCCCGTCGACGGTCGAGCTGGGCGGCAAGAGCCCGAACATCTTCTTCGCCGACGTGCTCGACCAGGACGACGCGTTCCTCGACAAGGCGCTCGAAGGGCTCGCGATGTTCGCGCTGAACCAGGGCGAGGTGTGCACGTGCCCGTCGCGGATCCTGATCCAGGAATCGATCTACGAACGCTTCATCGAGAAGGCCGTCGCGCGCGTCGAGCGCATCAAGTCCGGCCACCCGCTCGACCTGCAGACGATGATCGGCGCGCAGGCGTCGCAGCAGCAGCTCGACAAGATCCTGTCATACATCGACATCGGCCGCGGCGAAGGCGCGCAATGCCTGACGGGCGGCGAGCGCGCGGCGCCGGCCGCCGACCTCGGCACGGGCTACTACGTGAAGCCGACGATGCTGCTCGGCAACAACAAGATGCGCGTGTTCCAGGAGGAGATCTTCGGGCCGGTCGCGTCGGTGATGACGTTCAAGGACGAGCAGGAAGCGATCGAACTCGCGAACGACACGTTCTACGGGCTCGGCGCCGGCGTGTGGACGCGCAACGGCACGCGTGCGTACCGGATGGGCCGCGAGGTCGAGGCCGGCCGCGTGTGGACCAACTGCTACCACCTGTACCCCGCGCATGCGGCGTTCGGCGGCTACAAGCAGTCGGGGATCGGCCGCGAGACGCACAAGATGGCGCTGTCGAACTATCAGCAGACGAAGTGCCTGCTGGTCAGCTACCAGGCCGAGGCGCTCGGGTTCTTCTGATCGCCGAAGCCGGCGCGACGTGTCGGGGGCCGGTTGGGCCCCGTACGTCGCCCGGTTCGATTTCCCTGTTCGACAGTCGGCGCGGGCTGCGTTGTTGGCGGCCGGCGCCGGCCACGCTGCCGACCGCCGCGCATGCGCGGCGGTACGGCGCGCCGATGCATACGACGACCCCCAGCATGGCAGAACCGCCCCGATCCTTTCCCCGTCACCCGGTATTTCATCCGGGCGAACTCGACGCGCAACACCGCTTCGGCGTCGCCGACGAAGCCGAGCGGATGAGCGACGCCGTGACGACGCGGCTGAGCCTCGGCGTGCGGCAGTTCGTCGAATCGCAGCCGTTCATGTTCGTCGGCATGGCATCCGGCGCGGGTGCCTCGATGACCTGCGACATCGTGCAGAGCCGACGCGACGCGAACGGCGATCTGCTGCCGGTGGTACGCGTGATCGACACGAAGACGCTGCGGTTCGCGTTGCCCGCCGCGCATGGCGGCGACGGCGGCCGGATCGACGCGGCCGCCTGCGACGGCAGGGGCGTCGGATTGCTGTTCGTCGATTTCGTGCGCGGCCTGCGCTACCGGATCAACGGTCGCGCCACGCTGCGCGCCGATCTGCCGGAAGCGGACGCGGCGCCGTGGGCGGCGGGCAGCGCGATCGTCGAGCTGGCGATCGCGCACGCATACGGCAATTGCGGCACGCGGGTCGTGCGGCTGAAGCCGGCCCGGTAGCCGGCATCCGGGCGCGGGCGGCGGCGCGCATGCGCGCTCGCCGCGCGGATCGCACCGGCGGCGTGCGCGGCATGCCGCCTTCGGGTGCGCCCGCATGGCGCGCGGCGGCCGGACAGCGTGGAATGGCGGGTTGCTCGCCGGGCCGTGCGGTTCGGCACGGGACTTGCGTGGCACGCAGGGTTCCGCGCAGGTGAGGGAGAACACGATGGATCAACACGTGGTGAGTACGGAAGAACCGACCGCCGAAGACACGCGGCGCAGCGCGCAGGGCGACGATGCGTTCGCCGGGCAGGCCGTCGTCAGCGTCGCGCACGATGCGGACGAGCAGGCGCGCAACCTGATCGGCTGGCGGCAGACCTACGACCAGCTCGCGGCCGGCCGCTTCGTCGGCACGCTGACCGAGCTGCCGCTCGACACGATGAAGCTGTTTCGCGAATCGACCAGCCATCTGCTGCGCCAGGCGTGCGAAGTGCGCGGCGATGCGTACTGGTTCGGCATTCCGCTCGTGTGCGACGGCTCGGCGCGCGTCGATGCGTGCCGCATCGGCCCCGGCGCGCTCGCATTCCGGCCCGGCAACGTCGAATTCGAACTGGTGACGCCCGCGCAGTTCTCGATCTACGGCGTCGTCGTGCGCGGCGACGTGCTGCGCCGCTATGCCGAGGACGTCGAGCGCCGCGCGCTCGACGAGCGGCTGTTCACGCAGCGCGTGATGCAGGTCGGCGATGCGCGGCTCGCGCGGCTGTGCGCGCTGCTCGGCCGCCGGCTCGACGGGGCGGTGGCGATGGCCGGCCCGCTGCCCGATGCGCAGCGCGACGACCTGCAGGCCGAAGTGCTGGCCGCACTGTTCGATGCCTGCGCGCAGCCGGCCGACGACGGCAGCGGCGGCGCGCCGTCGACGCGCCGCTGGCTCGTCGACCAGGCGCGCGACTACGTGCTCGCGCACCGCACGCGCCCGGTCGGCGTGCCCGAGCTGTGCGAGCAGTTGCACGTGAGCCGGCGCACGCTGCAGTACTGTTTCCAGGACGTGCTCGGCATGGCGCCCGCGACCTACCTGCGCACGCTGCGGCTGAACGGCGCGCGGCGCGACCTGTGCGGGCGCGCGGCGGGGTCGGTGCAGGACGTCGCGGAGGCGTGGGGTTTCTGGCATCTCAGCCAGTTCGCGACCGATTACCGGCGCCTGTTCGGCAAGCGGCCGTCGGAGACGCTGCGCGATCGCGCGTGAGGGGCTTGGCGGGAAGGCGGGCTGCAGTGGTGCTGACGCGGTGGGCGTGCCGCTACTGGCTTGATCGTTCCGCCCGCCGCTGCGCAGGCTTCGCTCAGATGGCCTGTGCAGTCACGTCGCGCGGTGCGGGCCACGCGAGCGCGTCCCAGTCGATTGCGCGGTAAGCGGCTTCGACCGCCGCCAGATCGTCCGGCCGCTCGCTCCGATGCAGCCCGTGCAATGCGGCCGGCACGTCGAGCGTGACGGGCACGCAATGCGGATAGTCGCGCACGCGCAGCGCCGGGCCGATCGTCGTGAAGCATGCGAGCGTCGGCACGTCGAAACCGTCGGCGAGATGCAGGGCCGCCGTGTCCGGCGCGAACAGCAGGCTCGCTCCCTTGATCCAGGCGATGAAGCGCGCGGTGTCGGCCGCGTCGCTGCTCACATCCACGTAAGCCGGATGCGCGAGCGGACCGAAGCCGACTACCGGCAATCCGTAACGCTGCGCGAGCCGATCCACGAACGCGACGCGCAGCGCGGGCGGCACGCTGCGCACCGCGGTGCTCGCACTCGGGCAGAACAGCACGTACGGCCGCTGCCATTCGGCCGGCAGCGCGGGCAGCGGCAGCCGCGCGAGCCAGCGGTTGCGCTTCGCGGCGGCCGGCACGGCGGCCGGATCGACGCCGAGCGCGTCGAGGAAAAAGTCGATCATCGGCAGCCGCGCGAACGCGGGCCAGTACAGGTGATTGCCGACGTCGATGCAGTGCGTCTCCGTGGCCAGCGCTTCGGCGGGGTACGGCAGCGCGCGCGACGGCGCGACGACGTCGGCCGCGAGCGCGTACAGCGCATCGACATAGCGCGGCGCGCGCGCCGGCCGGTACAGCGTGAAGCGCAGGCCCGGATGGGCATCCCGCAACGCGGCGAGGGCCGTCATCCCGATCACCGAATCGCCGAGCGTGACGCCCATTCCGTTGATCACGTGCACGTGCCGCGCCGCGCCGTAGTCGAGCCGGAACGGTCGGGACGCGGCGTGCCGCAGGCCGAGCGCGGGCGCGGCCGCTACATGGCCTTCGGCGCGCGCGTCGCCCTGCTCGAGGTCGTACGGTGCGACGAGCGTGCCGTCGGGCGCGAGCAGCGTGCCGGGGCAGGTCAGCGCGTCGTCGTGCGACAGCGCGGCGACGGGCGGCGTGGCGTGCATGTCGCCCGACGTCATGCGCCGCGCGCGCGGCGGCCCTGCTCGCGGATCTGCTCGAGCGTCGCGGCGGGTGTGCTGGCGTCCTGCGGGATGCGGATCTCGATCACCGCGGGCAGCCCGCAGGTCAACGCGCGTTCGAGCGCGGGCGCGAAATCGGCGGTGCGCTCGACCGTCTCGCCATGCGCGCCGAACGCACGCGCATACGCGGCGAAATCCGGATTCGTGAGCCCCGTGCCGTGCACGCGGCCCGGGTAGTTACGCTCCTGATGCATGCGGATCGTGCCGAAATGACCGTTGTTGACGACGATCGCGACGATGTTCAGCCCGTATTGCATCGCGGTCGCGAGCTCGTTGCCGGCCATCATGAAGCAGCCGTCGCCCGCGAGCGCGACGACGGCGCGCTGCGGATACAGCGACTTCGCGGCGAGCGCGGCCGGCAGCCCGTAGCCCATCGCGCCGCTCGTCGGCGCGAGCTGCGAACGGTAGTGCCGGTACGCGAAGTGGCGATGCAGCCAGATCGCATAGTTGCCCGCGCCGTTGGTCAGGATCGCGTCGTGCGGCAGGCGCTCGCGCAACTGCACCATCACGTCGCCGAGCTGCACGTCGCCGGGCATCGGCAGCGGCGCATGCCATTCGCGGTATGCGCGGTGCGCGTCGGCGGCCGCGCCGGCCCACGCGGGCCGCTCCGGCGGTTCGAGCGCGGCCAGCGGCGCGGCGATCTCGGGCATGCCCGACACGATCGGCAGGTCGGCGGCGTACACGCGGCCGAGTTCGTCCGCGCCCTGATGCACGTGGATCAGCGTCTGGCGCGTTTTCGGGATGTCGAGCAGCGTGTAGCCGCCGGTCGTCGCTTCGCCGAGGCGCGGCCCGATCACGAGCAGCAGGTCGGCGTCGCGGATGCGTTTCGCGAGCGCGGGGTTGATGCCGAGCCCGACGTCGCCCGCGTAGTTCGGGTGCGCGTTGTCGATCGTGTCCTGGAAGCGGAACGCGCACGCGACCGGCAATTGCCAGCGTTCGACGAAGGTGCGCAGGTTCGCGCAGGCGTCGGGCGTCCAGCCGCTGCCGCCGACGATCGCGAACGGTCGTTCCGCGCGCGCGAGCCGCTCGCGCAGCTCGTCGAGCTGCGCGGCCGACGGCGCCGCCGCGATGCGTTTCGCGGCCGGTGCGACGGGCTGCGGCGCGCACGCGTCGGACAGCACGTCCTCCGGCAGCGCGAGCACGACCGGGCCGGGCCGGCCGGACGTCGCGACGTGGAACGCATGGCTCAGGTATTCGGGGATGCGGCGCGGGTCGTCGATCTGCGCGACCCATTTCGCCATCTGGCCGAACATCCGGCGGTAGTCGATTTCCTGGAAGGCTTCGCGGTCGAGGTGTTCGCGTGCGCACTGGCCGACGAACAGGATCATCGGCGTCGAATCCTGGAACGCGGTATGCACGCCGATCGACGCATGGGTCGCGCCGGGCCCGCGCGTGACGAACGCGATGCCCGGGCGGCCGGTCAGCTTGCCGACCGCTTCGGCCATGTTCGCGGCGGCCGCCTCGTGGCGACAGACGACCGTCTGGATGCGGGCGGTGTCGTCCGCGAGCGCATCGAGCACGGCGAGGAAACTTTCGCCCGGCACGCAGAACACGCGTTCGACGTGATTGGCGAGCAACGCATCGACGAGCAGTCGCGCACCGGTGGTGGTGCGCGGCTCGAGATCCTTGGAATGCGACATGGGCTGCCGTCTCCCTGGGTAGCGGGACGTACGGCTTACGCCGGATGGCCGGGCGCTGAAAAGTGTCGGAACGTCGGGTGGTTCGGTGCGGGTCCCGGCTTCGGCTGGCTGATCGGCCAGCTTGTGCGCGTGGGCGCGACGGCGGAAAGTCAGGGCTACGGACACTGAGCCGGACGCTGCTTCCAGCGTGAAAGCGGGTCGACCAAATAACAATAAATCGGGAGGCCATTCAATAGTAAAATTTCAACGGGTGAGTAAAAAATGGGGCAAGAATCGCCATGACGACCGAAACGATCGATCAAAAGACGCTGACGGAGCTGGTCGAAGCCGGCGCGGTGCGTGCGGCCCGCGTGGTCGGTTGCGGCAACGGCTGGGCGCTCTCGGCCCGCTGCGGCGCGCACGAGCGTTTCCTGTCGGCCAAGCGCGGCGACGTGCGGGTGTTTCGCCGATTTGAAACGCTGGTCGGCTTTCTGCGTGACATCGGTATCAGCCGGTTCGATGTGGATGCGTCGGCCTTCGATCCGGATGCGGCCGGCCGGGCGACGCGGCCCGATCGGGCGGTGGCGTTGAAGGCGGCACACGAGGCGGCGGCCCACGATCGCTGGTTTCGGGAGCAGGTGCAGCAGGCGCTGGACGACCCGCGTGCGTCGATTCCGGACGCCGAAGTCAGCGCCGACTTCGCGTCGCGCCGTGCGGCACTGCGTGATCGGCTCGCGGGCAGGCGTGGGGATGTTTCTTGACCCTGGCGCTGCACTGGAACCCGAAGGCGCTGGAGGATCGCGCCGCGATCATGGACTACATCGCCGAGGACGACCCGCTGGCTGCGGTCGAACTCGACGAACGGCTGGAAGAAAGGGCGGTGGCGCTACCGGCCCACGCCGAGTTGTATCGGCAAGGGCGGGTGGCCGGCACACGCGAGCTGGTGATCGCGCCGAACTATGTGCTCGTGTACCGAATCCGGCCGGCCGATGGCATCGTGGAGATTCTCCGCGTACTGCATGCGCGACGGCAATGGCCGTAATGCGCGATATTCGCCGTTCTGGTGACCAACAACGAGCGGGATTTCGCGAGTACCCGGGATTGCGGCTCGAGAACTGGTTGAACGATTGATGTGTGCACGCCGGGACCCGGCGGTCATGCAAGCGTTCATTCGTCCCGCATGACCGCCTGATCCAGCATCAGCACTCGACGATATTCACCGCCAGCCCGCCGCGCGACGTTTCCTTGTACTTGGTCTTCATGTCGGCGCCCGTCTCGCGCATCGTCTTGATCACGGAGTCGAGCGACACGTAGTGCGAGCCGTCACCGCGCAGCGCCATGCGCGCCGCGTTGACGGCTTTCACCGACGCCATCGCGTTGCGTTCGATGCACGGGATCTGCACCATCCCGCCCACCGGGTCGCAGGTCAGGCCGAGGTTGTGCTCCATCCCGATCTCGGCCGCGTTCTCGACCTGCTGCGGCGTGCCGCCGAGCACGGCCGCGAGTGCGCCGGCGGCCATCGAGCACGCGACGCCCACTTCGCCCTGGCAACCGACTTCCGCGCCGGAGATCGACGCGTTGAGCTTGTACAGGATGCCGATCGCGGCGGCCGTCAGCAGGAAATCGATCACGCCCTGTTCGTTCGCGCCGGGCGTGAAGCGCGTGTAGTAGTGCAGCACCGCCGGGATGATGCCGGCCGCGCCGTTGGTCGGCGCGGTGACGACGCGGCCGCCGGCCGCGTTTTCCTCGTTGACCGCGATCGCGTACAGGTTGATCCAGTCGATCATCGACAGCGGGTCCTGCAGCGCGCGCTCAGGGCTGCCCGTCAGCGTGCGGTACAGCTGCGGCGCGCGGCGCTTGACCTGGAACGGGCCGGGCAGGTTGCCGTCGGCGTCCGGGTTGCCGATCCCGCAGCCGCGCGACACGCACGACTGCATCACGGCCCAGATCTTCAGCAGCCCGTCGCGCGTTTCTTCCTCGGTGTGCCACGCGCGCTCGTTTTCCCACATCAGTTGCGCGATCGACTTGCCGGTCGACGCGGTCAGCGCGAGCAGCTCCGCGCCGGTGCGGAACGGGTGCGTCATCTGCTCGGCCGCGCTCAGCACCTTGGTGTTCGGTGCGCCGGCCGTCACGACGAAGCCGCCGCCGACCGACAGATAAGTGCGCTCGACCAGCACCGCGCCGTTCGCGTCGCTCGCGCGCAGCTTCATCCCGTTCGGATGTTCGGGCAGCGCCTGGCGGTAGAACGCGATGTTGTCCTTCAGCACGAACGGCACCGGATGCGTGCCGAGCAGCGCGAGTTGCTTCGTCTTGCGGACGTCTTCGAGTCGCGCGTCGATCGTGTCGGGATCGACGGTGTCGGGCGCGTCGCCGAGCAGGCCGAGCATCACGCCGCGGTCGGTGCCGTGGCCCTTGCCGGTGGCGCCGAGCGAGCCGTACAGCTCGACCTTCACGTGGGCCGTCGCGTCGAGCAGCCCGTCGCGCTCGAGGCCCTGGACGAACATCAGCGCCGCGCGCATCGGTCCGACCGTGTGCGAACTGGACGGACCGATGCCGATCTTGAAGAGGTCAAACACGCTGACTGCCATTTCGATACCTGCCTTGCGATAAGAATGATGCTAGCGCGCCTGCAATGGCAGGCACGCGGCGAGCCATGCGGGCGGCGTTGGGGAAAGCTGCTGCGCGACGCGGGCATAGCGCCCGTCGAGCCGCGCGGCCAGATGAAAGAGTTCGGTGGCGTTTTTCGGGTCCCACTGCCCCGTGTAACCCGGCAAGCCGGCCTCGCGGCGCTTCGCGTCGAACGGCACCGGTGAATTCACGAATTCCTCGTGCGTCTTCTCGCCGAGCGCATACGGCACGAGCCAGTCGAGCGCGGCCGCGAGCGTCGCGCCATTCGCGCCGCGCTCGCGCAGCCAGTTGCGGTTGAAGCGGCGCGCGGCGAGCGCGGCCGTTACCAGCGGCTGCAGATCGTAGACCGCGTAATGCAGCGCATCGCGTTCCTCGAAATCCCACGTCTTGCCGTCCGGGCCGATGTTGTCGGCGAGATGCTCGACGAACAGCCGCTGCGCGGCGTTCATCATCTTGCGGTCGCCGAGCGTGAACGCGGACAGCGCGATCAGCTTGATCCGGTGGCTCTGCCAGTTGTTGCGCCAGGTGCCGGTGAGTGGGCGCTTCTGCGCGTCGACCTGCGCGACATAGCCGGCGCCGAGCTTCGCGATGAACGCGGCCGTCGCGTTGCGCGTTTTCACCGGCAACGCGCTCGCGGTCATGTCGTACGCGACGATCAGGCTCTCGAAGCGCGTCTCGTCGATCGGGTTGAAGCTCGGCTGGTAGGTCGAGACCCACGCGGACAGGAAGCGGTCGACGAGTTGCAGGTAGCGCGGCGCGTTCGTCACGCGCCACGCGAGCGCCGCGTCGCGCATCAGATCCATGTCCCGCAGCGCGGCCGCGCTCTGGTCGTAGATGCCTTCGTGCGGCAGCGTGCCCTCGGTGTGCACGCGCGCCATCGCTTTCGGCTGCTCGCCGATGCGCGCGTCGACGCTGCGGATCAGCGCCTGCACGCCCGGCTCGGCCTGCGTCGTCTCGCTCGTCTGCAGCGCCGGCGCCGCGCAGAAATTCATCGCCGCGCGCGCACTGCCGGCGACGCCGAGGCCGGCGGCGGCCAACGACAGCGACGCGACGAGCATCGGCACGTAGCGGCCTGCGCGGATGCGCGGCCGCCGCTCGGTTGCACCATGGCCCGGAAACATCGGACGCACCATGCGGAACTCCTTCATTGGCTGGATCGCGTGTGATGTTAGCCGGATTGGCGGATGAACGTGAACCGGTCGGCCCGGCGAACGCAAAAACCGCACGCAACCCCGGGTTGCGTGCGGTGCGGTCACCATTGGTCGGCTCCGGGCCTGGCGCGCGTTATGCGTAGTCCGACATCGGCACGCACGAGCAGAACAGATTGCGGTCGCCGTACGCGTTGTCCGCACGGCCGACCGGCGGCCAGTACTTGTTCGTGCCGAGCGATGCGACCGGGTACGCGGCCTGCTCGCGCGAGTACGCGTGCGGCCATTCGTTCGCGGTGACGACGGCCGCCGTGTGCGGTGCGTGACGCAGCGGGTTGTCCTCGCGATCGGCGCGGCCTTCCTCGACCGCGCGGATTTCCTCGCGGATCGCGATCATCGCGGCGATGAAGCGGTCGAGCTCTTCCTGCGATTCCGATTCGGTCGGCTCGACCATCAGCGTGCCCGGCACCGGGAAGCTCATCGTCGGCGCGTGGAAGCCATAGTCCATCAGGCGCTTCGCGACGTCGTCGACGCTGATGCCGCTCGTTTCCTTGATCGGACGCAGGTCGAGAATGCACTCGTGCGCGACGAGCCCGCCCGGGCCCGAATACAGCACCGGGTAATGCGGCGCGAGGCGCTTCGCGATGTAGTTCGCGTTGAGGATCGCGGTTTCCGTCGCGGCGGTCAGGTTCTTCGCGCCCATCATCGCGATGTACATCCACGAGATCGGCAGGATCGACGCCGAGCCGTACGGCGCGGCCGACACCGCGCCGATGCCGTCTTCCGTGCGTGCGTAGCCGGTCGAGCGCTGGTTCGGCAGGAACTTCGCAAGGTGCGCGCCGACCGCGACCGGGCCGACGCCCGGGCCGCCGCCGCCGTGCGGGATGCAGAAGGTCTTGTGCAGGTTCAGGTGCGACACGTCGCCGCCGAACTGGCCCGGCGCGGTCAGGCCGACCATCGCGTTCATGTTCGCGCCGTCGACGTACACCTGGCCGCCGTGCGCATGGACGATCTCGCAGATCTCGCGGACGTTCTGCTCGAACACGCCGTGCGTCGACGGGTACGTGATCATGATCGCCGCGAGGTCCTTCGAGTGCTGCTCGGCCTTCGCCTTCAGGTCGGCGATGTCGACGTTGCCCTGCGCGTCGCAGGCGACGACCACGACCTTCATGCCGGCCATGTGCGCGGACGCCGGGTTCGTGCCGTGCGCGGACGCCGGGATCAGGCACACGTCGCGATGGCCTTCGCCGCGCGATGCGTGGTACGCGTGGATGATCAAGAGACCCGCGTACTCGCCCTGCGAGCCCGCGTTCGGCTGCAGCGACACGGCCGCGTAGCCGGTGGCCGCGACGAGCATCTGCTCGAGCTGGTCGATCATTTCGCGGTAGCCGACGGTCTGCTCGGCCGGGGCGAACGGGTGGATCCGGCCGAACTCGGGCCACGTGACGGGCAGCATTTCCGACGTCGCGTTCAGCTTCATCGTGCACGAGCCGAGCGGGATCATCGAGCGGTCGAGCGCGAGATCCTTGTCCGACAGGCTGCGCAGGTAGCGCAGCATTTCGGTTTCGGAATGGTGGCGGTTGAACACGTGGTGCGTCAGGTACGCGCTCGTGCGCTCGAGGCCGGCCGGCAGCGCGGCGACGCCGGCGAGGCCCGCGTCCAGCGCATCGACGGCCGGCGCGGTGCCGCCCGCGGCCTGCGCGAACACGTCGAGCAGGTCGGCGAGATCGTCGCGCGTCGTCGTTTCGTCGACCGATACGCCGACTTGCGTGGCGCTCACGCGGCGCAGGTTGATGCGCTTCGCCTTCGCGAATTCGTGGACCTGCGCGGTGCGCGCGCCGGTGTCGATCGTCAGCGTGTCGAAGAACGTGTCGTTGACGGTCGCGAAGCCGAGCTGTTTCACGCCGGCGGCGAACAGCGCCGCGATGCGGTTCACGCGCAGCGCGATCGTCTTCAGGCCGTGCGGGCCGTGGTAGACCGCGTACATGCTGGCCATGATCGCGAGCAGCGCCTGTGCGGTACACACGTTCGACGTCGCCTTTTCGCGGCGGATGTGCTGTTCGCGCGTCTGCAGCGCGAGGCGCAGCGCGGGCTTGCCCTGCGCGTCGACCGTCACGCCGACGAGGCGGCCCGGCATCTGGCGCTTGAATTCGTCGCGCACGGCCATGTAAGCGGCGTGCGGGCCGCCGAAGCCCATCGGCACGCCGAAGCGCTGCGTGTTGCCGACCGCGACGTCCGCGCCCCATTCGCCGGGCGGCGTCAGCACGGTGAGCGCGAGCAGGTCGGCCGCGACGACCACGTGGCCGCCGGCCGCGTGGATCGCCTCGGTGAGCGCGCGGTAGTCGCGCACGTCGCCGTTCACGCCCGGGTATTGCAGCAGCACGCCGAACGCGTTCGCCTGCGCGGCGTCGGCCGCCGGGCCCGTCTTGACTTCGATGCCGATCGGCAGCGCGCGCGTGCGGATCACTTCGAGCGTTTGCGGCAGCACGTCGTCGGCCACGTAGAACACGTTCGACTTCGGCTTGCCGGTACGCTGCAGCAGCGTCATCGCTTCGGCCGCGGCCGTCGCTTCATCCAGCAGCGACGCGTTCGAGATCGCGAGGCCGGTGAGGTCGGCCACCATCTGCTGGAAGTTCAGGAGCGCCTCGAGGCGACCCTGGGAAATTTCGGGCTGGTACGGCGTGTAGGCCGTGTACCACGCCGGGTTTTCGAGCACGTTGCGCAGGATCACGGCCGGCGTGTGCGTGTCGTGATAACCCTGGCCGATATAGGAGCGGAACACCTGGTTCTTGTCCGCGAGCGCACGCAGCGCGGCGAGGGCTTCGGCCTCGCTCTTCGGCTGTGCGAACGGGCCGAGCGGCAGCGTTTCGGCGCGGCGGATCGAGGCCGGGATCACGGCGTCGATCAGGGCGGCGCGCGACGCGAAGCCGAGCGTGTCGAGCATGGCCTGCTGGCTGGCGGCGTCGGGGCCGATGTGGCGTTCGGCGAACGCGTCGTGCGTTTCGAGCGCGGCGAGCGAGAGGGGCGTGCGGTTCATCAGGCGGTCCGGGTGTTCGAGCTTCATGGCGTGACTCTGGTCCCGCGCGCGCCGAGGCCGGCGCCGCGCGGTTCGGGTAGGGAAATTAGTCGATCAGCTTGCTGTAGGCGTCGGCGTCGATCAGCTTGTCGGTCGACGCGCCGGCCGCGAGCTTGATCTTGAAGAGCCACACGCCGTACGCATCGCCGTTCACTTCTTCCGGCGCATCGGTGGCTGCTTCGTTGATGGCGACGATCTCGCCGGACACCGGCGAGTAGATGTCGGAGGCCGCCTTCACCGATTCGACGACGCCGACGGCGTCGCCCGCGTTCACCGACTTGCCGACTTCGGGCAGCTCGAGGAAGACGATGTCGCCGAGCGTGCTCTGCGCGTGATCGGTGATGCCGACCGTCAGCGTGCCGTCCGCCTCGGTGCGGATCCACTCGTGTTCGTCGGTGTATTTCAGCTCGGCCGGGACGTTGCTCATCGGATGCTCCTGGATAAAAGGGTGTGTTCGTTCTGCTGGCGCGCCGCCATGGCACGCCGGATAGGGTTGCGCCGGGCGCCATCTCCCGGCTTGCCGGGAGGCGGCCCCGCGGCCGCTTCTCGGTCGTTACGCAGCGAGGACCTTGCCGTTGCGCACGAACGGCAGTTTTACCACGCGCGCGGGAAGATTCTTGTCTCGAATTTGCACCTGGACGGTGTCGCCGATCTGGACGGCCGCCGGCACCCGCGCGAACGCGATCGATTCCTGCATCGACGGCGAGAACGTGCCGCTCGTGATCTCGCCTTCGCCGTGCGGCGTGACGACCTTCTGGTGCGCGCGCAGCACGCCGCCCGCCTTGCCGTTTTCCTTCTGCAGGATCAGGCCGACGAACGCGGCGCGCGTGCCGTTGGCTTCGAGTGCGGCGCGGCCGACGAAGTCGCGCGGCGCGGCGAGGTCGACGGTCCATGCGAGGCCCGCGTCGAGCGGGGAGACGGTGTCGTCCATGTCCTGGCCGTACAGGTTCATGCCGGCCTCGAGGCGCAGCGTGTCGCGCGCGCCGAGTCCGCACGGACGCACGCCGTGTTGCTGCAGCGCATTCCACAGCACTTCGACGTGCACGGCCGGGACGATCACTTCGAAGCCGTCTTCGCCGGTATAGCCGGTGCGGGCGATAGTGAGATCGCCGAACGGCGTGCCGGCGACCTGCGCGGCGTTGAACGGCTTGAGTTCGCTGGTGGCGGCGCGGGCGGAAGGCACCGTCGCCCAGACCTTTTCGCGGGCGTTCGGACCCTGGACGGCGACGATCGCGAAATCGCGGCGCGGCGCGATCGTCAGGCCGTAGCCGCCTTGCTCGTTCAGCTGGTTGAACCACGCGATGTCTTTGTCGGCGGTGCCGGCGTTGACGACCACGCGGAAGAATTCTTCGGTGAAGTAGTAGACGATCAGATCGTCGATGACGCCGCCTTGCGGGTTGAGCAGGCACGAGTAGAGTGCCTTGCCGGGCGTCTTGAGCTTGCCGACGTTGTTCGCGATCGCATGCTCGAAGAACGCGCGCACGCGGCTGCCGGTGAAATCGACGACGCACATGTGCGACACGTCGAACATGCCGGCGTCGGTGCGCACGGCAGCGTGTTCTTCGATCTGCGAGCCGTAGTTGACGGGCATGTCCCAGCCGCCGAAGTCGACCATGCGGGCATTGAGCGCGCGGTGCGCGGCGTTGAGCGGAGTGTGATTCAGTGCAGTCATCGAGGCCTCAGGCAAGGCGCTTGCGCGCGGATCAGAACGGCCATGTGCCGACCGCCGCGGCCGATGGCCTCACGCGATCCGGTACATGCCCCTCTGTCCTCGATACCTGAGAGATTGCGCTGCGGGCCAAGCCCGGCGAACGCGCGCCCCTTCGGTGGGCAGCCTGCCCGCGCAGCCAATGCGCTGCGGGCTACTGCCGCTCTCCAGAGTGCGGGAAACGTATTGCTCGCGCGGTGCGCGGATGCGGTTTCCCGACGCGGTCGGTCCTTTTGCCTGAGAGTTTGCGGGTGTGCCCCTTCGGCGGCGCAACCGGTGTCGGAACAACCCGGTCACACGCTCTCCCGATGCGTGCGGGCGACTGTACGCGAGCAGGTGGGCATTGTCAATTTGAGCAAAAGAATGTCGCTTCGCGACAAGCGGCGGCGGCCGGCGCCGCCGCTTCATCCGCGCCGGCAGGTGCCGGCGCGTTACTCGCCGATCGCGCGCGCGGCCGTGTCGAGTTCCTGGTTCAGCACGCGCTGCTCGTCGCCGGACAGGCCGCCGTTGTGCTGGGCCGACATGTCGTTCGCTTCCTGGCGGATCACGTCGAGGCGATGGTGCAGCTGCGCGCCGTAGGGCGGCGGGTAGTAGCCGCCGTTCACGCGCGCGTCGATCCGGCGATGCAGGTTGTCGATCCGTCCCTGGACCTCCTGCATGCGGTCGTTCGCGACGACCTGCGGATTCGGTCGCGGCGGGGGCGCCTGCCGGGCCGGCCGCTGCGGCTGCACGATACACGCCGCGAGCGAGGAAACCAGGACGCAGCATGCCGCTGCGCGAATCAACCGTTGCATCACATTCTCCTGACGGATGGGTGTCGGATCGACTTTTTGAGAAACGCGTCAGACCGAACGACCGCTGACTTTCGTTCCCGCACCATTTGTAACGGAATGTTCGGCGCCGAGCGGGCGGGGCGGCGCAGGGAGGAAGAGGCAGCGCTGCCGCGGGCGTGTGGCGCGGGAGGGCGGCCGGGTCGGCACCGACCCGGCCCGCGGCGTCAGACCGGGCGGCGCACGAACGGCACCCGGCGGCCGTCGTGTTCGCTCTGCGCGGCGAGCTCGATGATCGTCATCACGTCGACCGCGTCCTGCGCGGTGACGGGGAACGGCGCGCCGTCGCGGATCGACGCGGCGAGCGCGCGGTAGAACTCCGCGTACTGGCCGTCGAGCGTCGGCACCGGCCGCTCGACCTCGACGTCGCCGTCGAGCACGCGCAACAGGCCGGGCGGGTTGCCGCCGCCGAATTCGACGTCGTCCGCGGTGAGGCCGGCCTTGAGCTGGTCTTCCTGCGTGTCGAGCCCGAACTTCTGGTAGCTGCCGCGCGTGCCGTGCAGCGTGAAGCGCGCGGGTTCGATCGCCGACAGCGCGCTCGCATGCAGCGCGACGTCCTTGTCCGGATAGCCGAGCAGCAGGTGCACGAAATCGGGCGCCGTACCGTGGTCGCGGCGCGTCTTGACGGTGGCGCTCACCGTTTCCGGCGTGCCGAACAGCGCGAGGGCCTGGTCGATCAGGTGCGGGCCGAGGTCGAGCAGCAGGCCGCCGCCGCGGGCCGGCTCCTCGCGCCAGCGCGTGCGCGGCGTCGGCCGGAAGCGGTCGAAGTGCGACGCGAAGTACGTGAGGCGGCCGAGCTCGCCCGATTCGACGATGCGGCGCACGGTGAGGAAATCGCCGTCCCAGCGGCGGTTGTGGAACGGCGCGAACAGCCGGCTGCGCGCGTTCGCGAGCCGCGCGAGCGCGAGCGCCTCGTCGGCGGTGAGCGTGACGGGCTTGTCGACCACTACGTGGCGGCCGGCTTCGAGCACCTGGCGCGCGAGCGCGAAATGGGTGTCGTTCGGCGTGGCGATCACCACACATTCGATATCGTCGAGGCCGAGCAGCGTGTCGAGGTCGGGAACGATGCGCGCGCCCGGATACGCGGCCTGCGCGCGCTCCCCCTGGCCCGTCGCGATCGCGGCGACTTCAGTGCGGCCGCTCGTGGCGATCACGGGCGCATGGAACGTCGCGCCGGCGAAACCGAAACCCATCAAACCAATCCTGAGCAATGACGACATGGCAATTCCTGGCTGCGAAGGAAACTAAAGGATGGCGCGCCGGAGCGGCGCGAAGACGACCGGCTATTTTGGCATGGCGCTGCCGCTTGCACAGACGCGTCGGGCGAAATGCACGGAGCGATGCGACGCTTGCGCAAGGAATACCGGCGTTTTGCGCAGGAGCGGGGGCGCGCGGTGCGACTGTCGAACTCGCGGCACCCGGCTCTTGGCTCTTGGCACCCGGCACCCGGCACCCGGCACCCGGCACCCGGCGCACCGCCCGGTGAGCCGGGGCGGCCAGCCGGCCTCGGCATGTGCCGCATCATCCGTCCATCCGCTGCCGCACCGCAGCCGCAACCTGCGCGGCCCACACCGCGCAGGCGGCTGCGCCGGGGTGGAAGCCGTCGGCGGCCATCAGGTGCCGTTCGAGCGGCAGGTCGACCCGCAGGAACGTGCAGTGCGGCTGCGCGCCCGCCCAGCCGGCGAGCGCCGTGTTGAGCCGTTTCGCGCGCCGCCCCAGATACCACGCGAGCGGCTGCGGCAGCGCCGGGAAGCGCTCCATCGGCGGCACCGCCGACAGGATCGCGTGCCCGACCTGGAAACGCGCGGCGAGCAGCCGCACCAGCTCGGTCTGCTGCGCGAGCCAGCGTGCGGGCGGCACGCCGCCCGTCACGTCGTTGACGCCGAGCGACGTCACGGCCACGTCGAACGGCTCGGCCGGCTCGGCGGCGAGCCAGTCGACGAGCTCGCGCGTGGTCAGGCCGGTGCGCGCGAGCAGTTTCCAGCGCACTCGGTGCGTGGCCGCCAGCGCGCTCGCCAGTTGCCCGGCGAGCGCGTCGTGCTGCGTCGCGACGCCGACCCCCGCGGCGGCCGAATCGCCGACCACCAGCACGCGCAGCGGCGGGCCGTCGCCAACTGAGCCGTCGCGCGGCCCGGCCGCTTCGGGCAGCCGCGGCGTGACGCGGCGCACGTAGCGCCCTTGCGCGAACAGCAGCGGGCCGAGGGCGGCGGTGGCGAACGGGTATCCCATGAGGTCGATCCGGCGGTGGTTGAAACGCATTGAAGCGGGCCGGCGCGGGTGGCGCCAGCGGAGTGCGTATTGTGTCCGATCACGGCGCGGACCGGGCCCGATTGGCCGAACGGACGGCCACGACAACGCCGAACGGACGGGGGGCGCCCGCCCGGCAAGCCTGCGCGCCCCGTCCGGCGGCGCGCCCGAAATACCCGCCGCCGACGTGTTAACATGCGCGTCCTGCCTGCGTGTCCGCCTGCTTCGCCAGCCTGCCGCGCACGGCATCCTCCCGGCGTTCCGCCGTCAACCCGCAACACCATCCGCCATCATGTCAGCAGGCCTCAATCCCGCTCAGAACGAAGCGGTGCGCTACCTCGACGGTCCCTGTCTCGTGCTCGCCGGCGCGGGCAGCGGCAAGACCCGCGTGATCACGCAGAAGATCGCGCACCTGATCGAAGCGAAAGGTTTCGAGCCGCGCCACATCGCCGCCGTCACGTTCACGAACAAGGCGGCGGCCGAAATGCGCGAGCGTGTGTCGAAGCTGCTGGAAGGCAAGACGCTGACCACGCCGGGCAAGGAAGGCCGCAAGGTGCCCGTCAACCAGCTCACCGTCTGCACGTTCCATTCGCTGGGTGTGCAGATCCTGCGCCAGGAGGCCGAGCACGTCGGCCTGAAGCCGCAGTTCTCGATCATGGATTCGGACGACTGCTTCGGGATGATCCAGGAGCAGCTCGGCACGACCGACAAAGGGCTGATCCGCAAGATCCAGAGCATCATCTCGCTGTGGAAGAACGGCCTGATCATGCCTGACGAGGCGATGGCGATCGCGGCGAACGAGGACGAACACCAGGCCGCGCTGGTCTACCGCAACTACGTGGCGACGCTGCACGCGTACCAGGCGGTCGACTTCGACGACCTGATCCGCCTGCCGGCCGAGCTGTTCGCGAAGAACGAGCAGGTGCGCGACCGCTGGCAGAACAAGCTGCGCTACCTGCTGATCGACGAATACCAGGACACCAACGCGTGCCAGTACGAGCTGCTGAAGCAGCTCGCGGGCCCGCGAGCCGCATTCACGGCGGTCGGCGACGACGACCAGGCGATCTACGGCTGGCGCGGCGCGACGCTCGAGAACCTCGCGCAGCTCGGCAAGGATTTCCCGAAGCTGCACGTGATCAAGCTCGAGCAGAACTACCGGTCGACGGTGCGGATCCTGACCGCCGCGAACAACGTGATCGCGAACAACCCGAAGCTGTTCGAGAAGAAGCTGTGGTCCGAGCACGGGATGGGCGATTCGATCACCGTCACGGCGTGCAACGACGAGGAACACGAGGCCGAGTCGGTCGTGTTCCGGCTGTCCGCGCACAAGTTCGAGCGGCGCGCGCAGTTCCGCGACTACGCGATCCTGTACCGCGGCAACTTCCAGGCCCGCATCTTCGAGCAGGTGCTGCGGCGCGAGCGGATTCCGTACGTGCTGTCGGGCGGCCAGTCGTTCTTCGACAAGGCCGAGATCAAGGATCTGTGCGCGTACCTGCGGCTGATCGCGAACGCCGACGACGATCCCGCGTTCATCCGCGCGGTCACCACGCCGCGCCGCGGCATCGGCAACACGACGCTGGAAGCGCTCGGCTCGTTCGCGGGGCAGGCGAAGGTGTCGCTGTTCGAGGCCGTGTACATGGGCGGGATCGAGGCGCGGCTGTCGGCGCGCCAGGTCGAACCGCTGCGGATGTTCTGCGACTTCATCCAGCGCCTGACCGAGCGCGCGGACAAGGAGCCCGCGACCGTCGTGCTCGACGACATGATGGAGGCGATCCACTACGAGGCGTACCTGTACGACGCGTTCGACGAGCGGCAGGCGCAGTCGAAGTGGCAGAACGTGCTCGAATTCCTCGAATGGCTGAAGCGCAAGGGCACGAAGCCCGAGACGGAGGCCGTCGACGGCGAGGCCGACGGTTTCCACAACGCGGACGGGCTCGCCGACACGGGCAAGAACCTGCTCGGCCTGATCCAGACCGTCGCGCTGATGTCGATGCTCGAGGGCAAGGACGAGGACCCGGACGCCGTGCGGCTGTCGACCGTCCATGCGTCGAAGGGGCTCGAGTATCCGCACGTGTTCCTGGTCGGCGTCGAGGAAGGCATCATGCCGCACCGCGGCGGCAGCGAGGACGACGGCCCGATCGACAACGAGCGGATCGAGGAGGAGCGTCGGCTGATGTACGTCGCGATCACCCGTGCGCAGCGCAGCCTGCACCTGAACTGGTGCAAGAAGCGCAAGCGGGCGCGCGAGACGGTCGTGTGCGAACCGTCGCGCTTCATCCCGGAGATGGGGCTCGACGAAGCGCCGCCGCCGACGCCGGAAGAGGCGCCGATGTCGCCGAAGGACCGGCTCGCGAGCCTGAAGGCATTGCTGCAGAAGTGACGCGGCGCCGCGCGCACGATGGCGCGGCGAACCGGCAACCCAAAAAAGAAACCCCCGCGATGCGCGTGCGTCGCGGGGGTTTTTGACGGATGGCCGGGCGACGTCGTTACTTCGCCGCGTTGACCATGTAGTCGACGGCCGCCTTCACGTCGGCATCCGACGCGTTCGACCCGCCCTTCGGCGGCATCGCGCCCTTGCCGTGCAGCGCGTAGTTGTAGACCGTATCCATCGAGTCCTTCAGGCGCGGCGCCCAGTCTTCCTTGCTGCCGAACTTCGGCGCGCCGAGCACGCCGGCCGCGTGGCAGGCCTGGCAGGTCGACGCGTACAGCGCCTTGCCGGCCGTTGCCGCATCGGCGCCGGCCGGGGCGGCCGCGGGCTTTTCGCCGGCCTTCGGGATCGCGGCGATCGCGGCCATGGCGGCCGCGGCCTGCGCGTTCGACGCATCGGCGCCCGACGCGGGCGCGCCGCTCGCGGGCTGCGCCGCGTTGGCGGCCGGCGCCGCCGGTTCGGGGAAGTTCGCGCCGTCGTTGTTCGCCATGTAGACGATCGCGCGGGCGATTTCATAGTCGCTGACGTCGTCGGGGCTCGTGCCGCCGCGCGCCGGCATCGCGCCCTTGCCCGCGAGGGCCGTCTTCAGCAGCGTGTCGAAGCCTTGCGAGATGCGCGGCGCCCAGTCGTCCTTGTTGCCGAACTTCGGCGCGCCGGCGGCGCCGGTGCCGTGGCAGGTCACGCAGACGGCCTTGTAGACTTCCTCGCCGGTCTTGTACGTGCGGGGCGCGTTGGCGTCCTTCACGTCGACCTTCGCGATCGGGGCGATCCGTGCGGCGACCTGCTCGTCGGATAGCGCGTCCGTGCCGGCGCCGGAACGGAACGCATGGTTCGCATAATTGGCGAACAGGACGATCAGGATGATCGGAATCGCGAACGACGCGATGATGACGGCAATCAACTGCCCGGGGGTTTTGACGGGAGATTCGTGGGGTGCTTCGCTCATGCTTGCCTCGTCTCCATGAATAGGAATTGTGAGCGCGGTGCAACGGCAAAATGGCAGTCCAATGAAGCACGGACGATTATAGACGGAACGTTTACATCACGGCGAGCGGCGCGATGGCGCGTGTTTACCCGCACGCAGCACGGCCCGGCGGCGATTCGGCAGGCAAGGTGGACGCGTCATGGGAAACCGGGTATCCTTGCCGTCTTGCCAATCGTGGGCGGCCTGTATATGGGGTCGCTTCACTGTCACACGCGCCCGTAGCTCAATGGATAGAGTACTGCCCTCCGAAGGCAGGGGTTGCTGGTTCGATCCCAGCCGGGCGCGCCAAGCCTGATCAGGCTCTCAGCGGTTTCCTCCCATCGTCGTGCAGTACCGTTGCAGCTAAATTGCAGCCGGAATCGGCGCGGGCTCGGCCGTCAGCGGCGCGACCCATTGCGCCAGATGCGCGGCCGACAGATGCGCGTACCGCTGCACCATTTCCATCGTCTCCCAGCCGCCCAGCTCCTTCAGCACCTGCAGCGGCGTGCCGCGTTGCACGTGCCAGCTCGCCCAGGTGTGGCGCAGGTCGTGCCAGCGGAAATCGTGCAGGCCGGCGCGCCGCAGCGCCTTGGCCCAGGCGGCCGTGGCCGTCTGGTAGACCGGCTTGCCGCGATAGACGAACACGCTGTCCGCGCATGCCGGCGCCCGCGGGTTCGCGCGCTGGCGCTGCAGCACGGCGATCGCGGTATCCGACAGCGGCACCGTGATCGCCTTCCTGGCCTTGGCCTGGTCGGGGTGAATCCACGCGACGCGCCGCGCGAGGTCGACCTGCGACCACTGCAGCCCGGTTACGTTGGCGCGCCGCAAGCCGGTTTCGAGACTGAAGCGCGCCATGTCCGCGAGGTGCGCGGGCAGCTCGGCGAGCAGCCGCTCCGCCTCGGCCGGCGTCAGCCAGCGGATGCGTTTCGAGACGACCTTCGCGCGCTTCGTGACCGGCGCGCGCGCCAGCCATTCCCATTCGACGGCCGCGTTCAACACGGCCTTCAGCACGCCGATCACGCGGCGCACCGTGGCGTCGCTGACGGGCCGGTCGGTCGCGACGACGCCGTGCCGCGTGCGCACCGTGCGCGGTTCCCGACGCTTGGCGAGCGCGATCGCATCGATGCGGCTCCGGTCGATGTCGGCGAGCGCGACGCCGGACAGGTGCCGGTCGAGCCAGCGCAGATGGATCTTCGAAGTCTCCAGGCTCGCGAGACCCGCTCGTTCGCCGACATAGCGGACGACCGCGTCGTTCCACGAATGGCGCGGTTGGGTGCCGAGCCGCGCCTGGTTCCACAGGTCGACCTTCAGCCGGTCGTGGAATTCCTGGGCCTGCGCTTTGTCGCGGGTGCCAGTGCTTCCCTGTACCGGCGTTCCGCCGCCAGGGGGGTACAGCTTGTATTGCCAGTTCGGGCTGGTTTTTCGTTTGTAGAGCGACATGGGTGGGTTTCCTCGTGCTGATCGGCCTGCGCGGCTCGCGGGAGCCAGTCCCCGGCGAGGTAGCGCTGCAGGGCCATGATGGAAAAGATCCAGCGCTTGCCGACCTTGCGGCCGGGCAGCATGCCGGCGCGGGCCTTCAGGCGCACCGTTTCGGGGTGCGCGCCGAGCAGGGCCGCTGCGCCGGACAAGTCGACGGTCGCGGGGGGGCGCGTCGTCGGCAGGCCGCGCGCCGGGCGGGCACGCAGCGCAACTGATGGCATGGTGGATCGCGTGTGAAGGGCGCATAACACATTGATATTCAAGAGTTTTGTTTGCCATGGGTTGCCATCATTCAGACGTGGCGGCCGCGTGGAACCCATGGCGTGAAGTCGCGCTACCGCGCGCGACCGATGGCGGCGCGCGCCTGACTCGTGGTGCGCGACGGCGGCCGGCTGCTGCGGCTTCCCGGTACGCTTTCTTCTTTTCTTTCAATGCTTTGAAGAGAGAAGAAGAGAGGCGCATGGCGGCCTGCGGGCAAGCCGGACCCGTGGCAAAAGCGGCCCGACTCGTGGCGATCCTCGTGCAACGCGCGGCGGCACTTTCCTCAACAATCAAGGACTTGCGCATCTCGACTGGCGAAATCCACGACTCCCGCGTGTCGCCCGCCCGCTCCCCGCAACGTCCGGAACGCTCCAGCCGGTTGGCCCGATCGCGGCTCATGCGCGGCCTCCGTGCAGCGCGTCGGTCGCCAGGTCCTCGCGCACCGATACGTGCAGGCCGAAGGTGGCCAGGCGCTCGAGCGACACCGGCGTCAGGTACGGCACGCGGCGCATGTAGATGCGGCGCTCGACCTCCTTCTCGCCGACCACGACGCCGGCATGCTTCAACTGGGCCTTGAACACGCGGTCGGACTTCACGGGCAGGCCGTTCCACTTGTCGCGCAGCGCGCTCGTGTGGGCGAGGTGATCCATCACGTGCCCGGTGCGCAGCAGCAGGCAGAACTCGCCGTCGACGGTGTCGAACGTGTACGGATGCTTGTAGTTGCCGCCGTCGATTTCCGACAGCACCGTTTCCATGATCCAGACCCACGGTTCGCGATCGGCGCTCGTTTCGGCGACGTGGCCGTTCATCTCGGCGAGCAGATCGCGCGGGAACTCGCCTTCGCCCGGATCCATTCCGGCGAATTCGCACAGGTAGCGCCACGCCAGCCCGAGCGCCGCGTAATTGGCGGCCATGCGCCGCGCGCCGTCGTCCTCGCCGCTTGCGCGGCAGCCGGCGAGCGCCTGGTCGCGCAGCGTCGCGTACTGATCCAGCGCCGTGCGCCGGTCGAGCCCGGTCAGGAATTCGAGCCATTGCCGGACCGGGAAGCGCGGCAGGTCGTCGGGCAGCAGCGGCCCGCGCTTGCCGGTCAGCGTCGTGCGCACCACCTTGCCGAGCAGGCTGCGCACCGGCACGTCCTCGCCGGCGAGCATCACGGGCGCGCACAGCAGGTATTCGGTCATGTCGGTGCCGCGCCGCGTCACCGTGTATTGATAGTTCTCCTGCAGCAGCCCGACCGCCTTGTCGATCACGTCCTGCCGGCGTGCCGACAGTTCTTCCCAGCCGACCGGATGGCTCGTGTGACTGATGCTGGTCAGCAGCCGGAATTCGGTCTGCAGCGACTGCCCGGAGAACATCGTGAACGCGAGCGAGCGCTCGAGCCGCTTGATCAGCGTCGACTTGCCCGCGCCCTTGTTCGCCTGGATCGTCAGGTGCGGCCAGAAGCCGAGCAGCGCCTTCAGGTGGCCGCCGAGCGCCCAGACGAGCGGGATCGTCGCGGCGTTCTGCCGGAACGTCGTCTGGTAGGCCGCGATCACGCGGCGCGCGTCGCTCACCGGGCCGCCCGGGAACGTCAGGTTGTGATACGGACACTGCTTGTCCGCTTCGGTGAAATAGCAGTCGGGGCCTTCGTTGACGATCAGCCGGCCGTCGCGCCAGGCGAGCCCGACGAAGTTCGCCGCGCGGCGCGCGCCCAGGTCGGCGCCGCGCTCGAGGATGTTGACCATCCGCTTGAACGGCGCGGGCGCCCAGATCGGACCGAACTTGCCCCACTGATCGACGTTGTGCAGCTGATCGTCGAGCATCACGCGGCGGATCAGTTGTGCGCCGTGCCGCGGCGCCTGCACCGATACCGCGAAGTAGACGGTGGGCGCCTGGTCGGCGTCGCCCGTCATCGTCGAGGTCGCGCTCGCGACGGCCACGCGGCTGATGCCGGCGATGCGAAAGCCGCACAGGTCGGTCATCACCGGCGTGTCGACGCCCGATTCCTCGTTGCGGTCCATCCGGGTGATGTAGCTGGTGAAATCCGGCCGCACGACTTCGCGCAGTACTGGCGGTTTCGCGTGCGGCCGGATTTCACCAGCTACATCACCCGGATGGACCGCAACGAGGAATCGGGCGTCGACACGCCGGTGATGACCGACCTGTGCGGCTTTCGCATCGCCGGCATCAGCCGCGTGGCCGTCGCGAGCGCGACCTCGACGATGACGGGCGACGCCGACCAGGCGCCCACCGTCTACTTCGCGGTATCGGTGCAGGCGCCGCGGCACGGCGCACAACTGATCCGCCGCGTGATGCTCGACGATCAGCTGCACAACGTCGATCAGTGGGGCAAGTTCGGTCCGATCTGGGCGCCCGCGCCGTTCAAGCGGATGGTCAACATCCTCGAGCGCGGCGCCGACCTGGGCGCGCGCCGCGCGGCGAACTTCGTCGGGCTCGCCTGGCGCGACGGCCGGCTGATCGTCAACGAAGGCCCCGACTGCTATTTCACCGAAGCGGACAAGCAGTGTCCGTATCACAACCTGACGTTCCCGGGCGGCCCGGTGAGCGACGCGCGCCGCGTGATCGCGGCCTACCAGACGACGTTCCGGCAGAACGCCGCGACGATCCCGCT
>FTHQ01000453.1_pt1 | contig 38505 bp, 29 predicted proteins | sample 1641001 | NCBI WGS metagenome assembly FTHQ01 (sample SAMEA3914872, study PRJEB12502) | metagenome | biome: forest; material: soil | place: Canada | collected 2011-07-03 | depth 0.3 m | reverse complement strand
CGGCGGCACGCCGAGCGCTTGGCAGAAATCCTCTTGCGGCAAGCGCAACAGCCAGCCGCCGTCACGATGCAGCGCGCGATCGAAGCGCGCGACCGACAGCACCTTGTGTTCGCCGAAACGCACGATGTCGGCATCCGCCGTCGGCAGGCCGAACGCGCGCAGGATCGCGAGGCACAGCCACTCGTTTTCGACGGAAGTCGTCAGATCCGCACGCTTGTTGCCGACCAGCCCGAGCGGCAACTTGAGGATATGCGTGGTCGGCGTCGCGCCATGCGGACGCATCCATCGCCCGTCGTGAAACAGCAGCGCGGTCTTTTCCTGCGCGCCGGCCAGCGACAGGCGGAAGTCGTCGTCGTCCTGCGCACCGCCCGCCGCCCCGCTCGCCTGATCGAGCACACGCGCCACGTCGTCGTCGGACAACGGCATACCGTCGATCCGGTCATGGCCGGCCGGGACTGCGTCGGCGCGGTGCAGTTGCTCGGCGAGGATGAAACCCCGGCCGGCCATGACCGGATCGACGGTATGCCGTTGTCCGACGACGACGTGGCGCGTGTGCTCGATCAGGCGAGCGGGGCGGCGGGCGGTGCGCAGGACGACGACGACTTCCGCCTGTCGCTGGCCGGCGCGCAGGAAAAGACCGCGCTGCTGTTTCACGACGGGCGATGGATGCGTCCGCATGGCGCGACGCCGACCACGCATATCCTCAAGTTGCCGCTCGGGCTGGTCGGCAACAAGCGTGCGGATCTGACGACTTCCGTCGAAAACGAGTGGCTGTGCCTCGCGATCCTGCGCGCGTTCGGCCTGCCGACGGCGGATGCCGACATCGTGCGTTTCGGCGAACACAAGGTGCTGTCGGTCGCGCGCTTCGATCGCGCGCTGCATCGTGACGGCGGCTGGCTGTTGCGCTTGCCGCAAGAGGATTTCTGCCAAGCGCTCGGCGTGCCGCCGCATCTGAAATACGAATCGCAGGGCGGCCCCGGCGTGCCCGATCTGGCCGGCATCCTGCGCCGGTCGGAAACGGCGCAGGCCGACCTCGACACGCTGTTCACCGCATTGGTGGTGTTCTGGATGCTTGCCGCACCGGACGGGCATGCGAAGAACTTCAGCCTGCGCCTGCTGCCGGGCGGCCGCTTCCGTCTGACGCCGCTCTACGACGTGATGTCGATCTGGCCGGTCGAAGGGGATGGCGCGAACCAGTGGTCGTGGCACAAGGCGAAGCTCGCGATGGCCGTGCACGGCAAGCGCAAGCACTATGCGATGCGCGACATCACGCGCCGGCACTTCACTGCGATGGCGGAGCATTGCCTGCTTGGCGATATCGCGACACCGATCGTCGAACGACTCATTGCAATGACGCCACATGTGATCGAATCGGTCGGCACGGCGCTGCCGGCCGGGTTTCCGGCAAGGATCGCCGAACGCATTCTCGGCGGATTGCGCTTCGCCGCGCAGCGACTCGCCGACATGCCGCGGGAGTGACGCGGGCCCGGTCCCGGCCGGGCAGGTGAAAGCCGGCGCATCCGTATTTTTCCGTTCCGGGTGGCGCGCCAGGCCACCTGAATCGATGGCAGTGGGCCGCCATCGCGCGGTGCGCATGTCGATTTCTTTTCCTCGCCATTCATCCCCTGCTGCATCGCAATAATTACAAAATTAAAGCCGATCAGATTAAGTCATTAATTCAGGTTAATAATTCATTTAATTTTCAGGTGGCTTTGTATTTAACTTGCGTCACGGGATGTTTGATTTTCGGTAATTCGAAGAAACAGCAAGTGTTCCGTAATGGAAATTCTCTCGATTGCAGGGATGAAGAGGAAATCATGACGAATCTTTCTCGACGCAAGATGCTGGCCGGTACGGCCGGCGCCATCGCCGCCGCGAGCATCGCGGTATCGGCCAAGGCCGCCTCGTTCGGTAATCCGGACAGTCCGCCGGAAGGCGCGGTAAATGCCCGCAACCGCCAGAGCCTGACCGACCCGGGGCCAAAAAATCCGGCCATTGCCAATCAATTCCCGTCTTTTCAGGATCCGCCGGCCACTGATATCAACGGGATGCCGTTATTCTGGGCGTCTTTCAATAATGCTCATAAACGCATTCAAAATGGCGGATGGGCGCGCGAAGTGACGCAGGACGATTTTGCGATTTCCGAAACCATTTCCGGCGTCAACATGCGGCTGACGCGCGGCGGCATTCGCGAGATGCACTGGCACCAGCAGGCCGAGTGGGCCATCATGCTCGACGGCCGTTGCCGGATCACGGTGCTCGACGAACTCGGGCGGCCGTCGGTGCAGGACGTCAAGACCGGCGATCTCTGGTATTTCCCGCCCGGCCTGCCGCATTCGCTGCAGGGCCTCGGCAGCGACGGCGCTGAATTCCTGCTCGCGTTCGATAACGGCCGCGCCTCGGAATTCAACACGCTGTTGCTGACCGACTGGATCGCGCATACGCCGCCCGACGTGCTCGCGCTCAACTTCGGCGTGCCGGCCGACGCGTTCAGGAACGTGCCGCTCGACAACCTGTGGATCTTCCAGGGCGACGAACCGGGTCCGCTCGCGGACGCGCAGCGCGCATCCGCCGCATCGGCCGGTGCACCGCCGCATCCGTTCATCTTTTCGCTCGGCGACATGAAGCCGGTCAAAAAGACGCGCGGCGGCGAGGTGCGGATCGCGGACAGCACCAACTTCAACGTGTCGACGACCGTCGCGGCGGCACTCGTCACCGTGCATCCGGGCGGCATGCGCGAACTGCACTGGCACCCGAACGCCGACGAATGGCAGTACTACCTGCAGGGCGAGGCGCGGATGACGGTGTTCGACACGGGGCCGAAGGCGCAGACGGCCGATTTCCGCGCGGGCGACGTCGGCTATGTGAAGAAGAGCCTCGGGCACTACGTGCAGAACACCGGCCAGACCGACCTCGTGTTCCTCGAGATCTTCAAGACCGACCGCTATGCGGAGGTGTCGTTGTCCGACTGGCTCGCGCATACGCCGCCGAAGCTCGTCGAAGCGCACCTGAACGTCGCGCCGGACGTGATCGCGCAGTTTCCGCGCAATCGTCCCGACGTCGTGCCGCTGTAACGCGGTCTTCGCACAGCGCCGTGGCCGGCAGGCGGCATGCCGGCCACGGTGCCCGCTCCCGAATCAGTCTGCGTCATTCGAACGGAAACTCCACCATGCTTCCCGTCCCGAGCAAACCTGCCGGCGGCCTTGCGCTGCCGGGCCTGTCCACCGAGCACACCGACGGCGCGGCGCGCGCCGCGCTGGAAGGGCGCCGCACCGGCGTCGCCGCGCTGCTGCCGTTCGTCGGCCCGGCCGTGATCGCGTCGATCGGCTACATGGACCCCGGCAACTTCGCGACCAACATCCAGGCCGGCGCCGCGTACGGTTACCGGCTGCTGTGGGTCGTGCTGGCCGCGAACTCGATCGCGATGCTGTTCCAGGCGATGTCGGCGAAGCTCGGCATCGTGACCGGGCGCAATCTCGCCGAACTGTGCCGCGACCGTTTCCCCGTGCCGGTCGTGTGGGGCATGTGGATGGCTTCCGAGATCGCCGCGATGGCGACCGATCTCGCCGAATTTCTCGGCGGCGCGCTCGCGTTCGGGTTGTTGTGCCATTCGTCGCTGTTCGCGGGGATGATCGCGACCGCGTGCGCGACCTGCGCGATCCTCGCGCTCGAAAAGCGAGGCTTCCGGCCGCTGGAAGCGGCGATCGCGGCGCTGGTCGGCGTGATCGGTGCGTGCTATCTCGGCGAACTGCTGATCGCGCCGCAGGACTGGCACGCGGCCGCGTTCCATCTGGTGGTCCCGCAGATTCCGGATCACGCGGCGCTGACGATCGCGGTCGGGATCATCGGCGCGACGATCATGCCGCACACGCTGTATCTGCATTCGGGTCTCACGCAGGATCGCACCGCCCCGCGCGACGACGGAGAGCGGCGGCGGCTCGTGCGGTTCTCGAATCGCGAAGTGGTGGTCGCGCTGGGGCTCGCCGGGTTCGTGAATCTCGCGATGGTGATGATGGCATCGTCGGCGTTTCACGCGACTGCGCCGGGCATGACCGACATCGGCGACGCCTATCACACGCTGATCCCGGTGCTCGGGCCGGCGGCCGGCGCGCTGTTTCTCGTCGCGCTGCTGACGTCGGGCGTGTCGAGCTCGGTGGTCGGCACGATGGCCGGGCAGGTCGTGATGCAGGGCTTCATCCACCGCCGCATGTCGCTCTGGGTGCGGCGCGCGGTGACGATCGCGCCCGCGTTCGTGGTGGTCGCGCTGGGCTGCGACGTCACGCGGGCGATGGTGGCGAGCCAGGTCGTGCTGAGTTTCGTGCTGCCGATGCCGATGATCGCGCTGCTGATACTGTCGGCGCGCGAAGACGTGATGGGCGCTTACGCGCTGCGGATGCCGCTGCGGATCGTCGCCGGCGCGGCGACGGTCGTGATCGTCGGGCTGAATGCGTACCTGGTATGGGCGGCCTTCAATTGAGCCGGTGCGGGCCGGCGCTTACTGCCGCATGTCCGGCGCTTCACGCAGCCGCCAGATCGCGTTGCACTGCTGGCCGCCGAGGCTCGTCGCACGCAGCGTGATGACGGCGCCGGCCGCCACCTGGTACCAGAAATGCGCCATCAGTTCGGTGCCCTTGCGCTGCGCGTGGCCGTCGACCCGCACCTCGCACAGCAGCGGCGACGGCGAACCGGACGGATGCGTGACGTAGACGTTCAGCCGTGCGATGTCGCGGGTCGCGGTGAACACGACTTCGTGGTTGCCGCTGCCGACGAGCATCGTGCCGCCCGGTTCGTCGATTGCCTGCAGGTACGCGCCCGCGCTTGTCTCGATCGCGGCGGACGCAACGGTCAGCCCGGCCGAACGCACGTAATCCGCCGCCGCGATGCGGGCGGCGACCGCATCGGACGGCGCCGGCGTGCCGTCCGACAGCGCGAACGGCTGGCCGTCGCGCAGCGAGGCGTCGGTGTGGTTCGCGTAGTAGCGCCACCGGTCGAGGAAGCGGATGTCGCCGGTCATGTGCAACGCACGGATCGGCTCGCCGTGGTACCTGAGCGTCGTCGTGCCGGTGCCCGCGTCGAACGATTCGTGAATGCCGTACTTGCTGACGAAGTTCTGGACCGGGTCGAGCAGCGCCGTTTCGCCTTGCGCGCTCCACAGGTGCAGGAACGTCGTGTCGATGCCGAAGCATTCCTGGAAATCGGTGCCGATGCGGGCGATGCAGTCGCGCAGGTGGTCGGCATAACGCGCCCATGCGTCGGCGGTTCCGGCGACGAGCCCGGCTTGCAGCGCACCGCCGTGGCGCGCGTTGACTTCGTCGACGACGAGGCGCCAGTGATGGTCGCGCCGCTCGCCGATCAGCGGCGTGACGACGAACGTGCAGAACAGCGGGTCGGGGCACACGTGGAGCCGGTCGTCGTCGATCTGCGAGAACAGGTCGAACTGCGGCGCGCAGAACCAGATGTCCGCGTCGTACAGCGCGAGCTTGCGGATCTGCGGATGGCGCGCGCAATACCCGGCGGCCTCGATGAAGCGGCCGACCGGCAGCGCATAGGCGCTCGATGCGTCGATCACGTCGACCGACTGGCTCGCGAGAATCTGCCGTTTGCGTTCGGACAGCCCGTAGCCGATCACCGCGATCCGCCCGTCGTAGCCGGCGTGCCGCAGCGACAGCAGGAACGGCACGAGCATTTCGTACCACGCGCGGTTGTTGTCGTTGATCGCCACGCAGACTGCGTGCTCGCTCGAATGCATGTTGGTGTCCCGTTACGTGTGCCCGGCGCGGTGTCCGCGCGATGCCGGTCATTGTAGATCGCCGCCGCACGGGCCGGCGCAGGCCCCGCGCCGGCTCGGCGGCCCGCGGCGCTGGCCCGCGCGGCGGCGATTACTTCGCGAGCGTCCGGTACGACACGAGGTCGTTGATCGGCCCGATTTCCGGTCCGGTCGCGCCGGGGCGCGTGGCGACCTGCACGACCTTCTCGAACATGATGATGAACGGCGAGTTCGCGAGCACGGCCTTCTGCAGCGTTTCGTAACGCTGCGCGCGTTTCGCGGGCGACGGCTCGACGAGCGCGGCTTCGGTGTCCTTCGTCAGTTGCGGAATGTTCCAGCTGTTGCGCCACGCGAGCATCTTGGTCGGCGACTGGTCCGAGTTGTCCGGATTCCACGCGAAACCGCGCGCGTTGCTGTTCGGGTCCATGTAGTCGGGCGACCATTCGCCGATGAAGATGTCGTGCTGGCGGGCGCGGTACTTGCCGATCGCCTGCTTCGCGTCGCCCGGGATCAGCTTCACGCGGATGCCGCCCTGCGCGAAGTTCGCCTGCAGCGCCTGCGCGATCTCGAGGTACGGATAGTCGTTCGGCATGTCCATCGTCACGTCGAAACCGTTCGGCAGGCCGGCCTTCGCGAGCAGCGCCTTCGCCTTCGCGACGTCCTGCTTGTACGGCCGCGCGTTCGACGCGCCGAGGAAACCTTCGGGCAGGAAGGTCTGATGCACCTTGTAGGTCGTACTGACGACGTTGCGCTGGATGCCGTCGTAATCGACGAGCCACTTCATCGCCTGCTGCACCTCGGGCTTCGCGAGATTCGGGTTCTTCGTGTTCAGGCTCAGGTACAGCAGGGCCGACACCGGCCACGACGCGACCTTGATCTTGCCGGCCTTCGACAGCGCGGCGAGGCTGTCGGGGCTCAGGTTGCGCGCGGCGTCGGCGTCGCCGTTCTCCAGCAACAGCCGTTGCGCGGACGCTTCGGGCACGTGGCGCAGCACCACGCGCTTCATCGGGTATGGCGTGCGGTATTTGTCGAAGCGCTGCAGCACGATGGTTTCGTTCGGCGTCCACTTGACGAGCTGGTACGGGCCCGAGCCCGCGTCGTTGGTGCGCAGCCAGCCGCTGCCGAAATCGCTGCCTTGCTGGTGCGACAGCAGCAGCTTTTTATCGAAGACCGAGGCCGGGCATGCGCTCAGCACGTTGAGCACGAAGCTCGGCGCGTATTTGCGGTCGGTTTCGAGCACGACGGTTTGCGGATCGACCACGCGCACCTTTTGCGTCACGTTCGCCTTCGTGAGGCCGAGATCGGCGAGCACGCCGGCCGGCCCCTTGTCGAGCAGGATGGTGCGCTGCAGCGACCACGCGACGTCGTCGGCGGTCACCGGGTTGCCGGAATGGAACGTGAGGCCCGGGCGCAGCTTGAACGTGTAGGTCACGCCGTCGGCGCCGACCGTCCACGATTGCGCGATCTGTCCGTCGAAGCGCGTCGGGTCCTTCAGGTCGACGCGCACCAGCCGCTCGTAGGTGTTCGCGACGTATTCGGACGGCACCAGCTCGTAGATCCCGCTCGGGTCGAGGGTCGTGAATTCGCCGAGCTGCGTGGCGACGACGAAGATGCCGGGCGGCGTGGCAGCCTGCGCCGGCAGCGCCGGAACAAGCGCGACGAGCGCGGCGCTGACGAACAGCCGGGACAGCAGGTGCTTCATGCGGGCTCCATCGAAAGGGAATCGTGGTGCGATTCTCTCATCGACGGGCACCCGGATGAAAATATTCGGCGGGCGCGCCGGTTGGCGCGTGGCGACGGGCCGGGCGGGCGCCACGCGCGGGAGGTGGTCAGATCGCGCAGCGTGCGATCGCGAAGCGCATCGCTTCCTCGGCCGGCTCGCTGCCGGAGCCCCGCACGACCTTGATCACCGAGCCGTTGCCCGACGGCGTCAGCGTGACGAAGTACGAATTCGAACCGACGGCGATGTCGGTCACGCCGTTGTGCTGCGATTGTTCGGTGCCCGACAGGCGGCTGTCGAGGCAGTTCGCGACCGCGTAGGCCGGGCGTTGCGACGACACGTAGATCATCGGCGCGGCACCCGAGCCGGCCGAGTCGGACGAGGGCGCGGAACCGCAGGCGGCGAGCAGGGCGGCGGGAAGGAGCAGCAGGAATCGTTTCATGGTCGGTCGTCGGGTGTCTCGTATCGAGGCTGGGGCGCGGGGTAGCGAAACGCGAAGCTTCGCGACGAAACCGCCCGGAATCGGGCCGCTTTTGGCGGACGACGAGACGGCGGGCGGCTGACGACGGAGTATACCCGCAGCATTTGACGCCGTTGGCGCGTTGAAACGATTCGATACACAACGAGCGCCCGCTGCCGGACGGGCGCTTGCTCAGTGCTCGCCGTTACCGGCGGATCCCGCGGTCGTCGCGATGCCGGCGCACGGAGCGGCGCCGCAACGCATGCGGGTCAATGCGCGCCGGCCGCCGCCGCATCGGCATCGCCGCCGCCCGAGCGCGACGGCTTCGTGATCCAGATGAGCGGGATGATCGCGATGAAGATGATCGCCGACACATAGAAGATGTCGTTCAGGCCCATCACGGCCGCCTGCGAATCGACCGATGCATTGAAGAACGCGAGCGCCGAATCGGGGCTCAGGTGCAGCAGCGAACGGGTCGTGTCGAGTTGCTGCGTGAAAACCGGATTGGTGACGCTCGCCTGTTCGGTGAGCCGCACGTGGTGCAGGATCGTGCGGTCGTTCCACGCGTTGCTGATCAGCGACGTCCCGACCGCGCCGCAGAACGTGCGGCCGAAATTCGACAGGCCGGCCGCGGCCGGAATCTTCTCCGGCGGGAGCCCGGACAGGATGATCGACGTCAGCGGCACGAAGAACATCGCCATCGGAATGCCTTGCAGCAGCGTCGGCAGCACGAGATCCCAGTGCGACACGTCGGTGTAGAACGTGGTGCGCATCATGAACACGACCGCGAAGCCGACGAATGCGAGCGTCGCGATATAGCGCGGATCGGTGCGCGGCAGCAGGCGCCCCATGACCGGCGTGAGCAGGATCGCGAACACTCCGAGCGGCGCGGTGGCGAGCCCCGAATCGACCGCGCGGTAGCCGAGATAGCCCTGCATCCATTGCGGCAGCAGCACGAGCGTGCCGAAGAACATCCCGTACGCGACGGAGATCGCGATCGTGCCGCCCGCGAAATTGCGCTGCGTGAAGAGGCGCAGGTCGACGATCGGATTGGCTTCGTTCAGCTCCCACACGAGGAAGAACGCGAAGCCGATCAGCGCGACGATGCCCAGCGCGACGACGACGGGCGAATTGAACCAGTCGAGATCCTTGCCCTTGTCGAGCATGATCTGCAGCGATGCGACCCACAGTACGAGCAGCAGCAGGCCGACCGTATCGATCGGCAGGCGGCGCGTGGCCGATTCGCGATCGCGGAACACGAACCACGTGACGGCCGCCGCGAAGAAGCCGACCGGAATGTTGATGTAGAAGATCCACGACCAGTTGTAGTCGTACGTGATCCAGCCGCCGAGCGACGGCCCCGCGATCGGCCCGACGAGCGCCGTCATCGACCACAGCGCGAGCGCCGTCGACGACTTCTGCCGCGGCCACGCGCCGAGCAGCAGCGCCTGCGACAGCGGCGCGAGCGGCCCCGCCACCGCGCCTTGCAGGATCCGCGCGGCGAGCAGCGTCGGCAGGTTCGGCGCGATCCCGCACAGCCACGACGCGAACACGAACAGCAGGATCGACGTGACGAACAGGCGTACCTGGCCGAAGCGCTGCGTGAGCCAGCCGGTGAGCGGAATCGACACCGCGTTCGCCGCCGCGAAGATCGTGATCACCCATGTGCCTTCGTCGACCGACACGCCGAGGTCGCCCGAGATCGTCGGGATCGCGACGTTCGCGATCGACGAATCGAGCACGTTCATGAACATCGCCAGCGATACCGCGATCGTGCCGATGACGAGCCGGCCGCCCGACAGCGGGCCTGAAGACGAGGGAGAGGACATGGCGTTCCTGCGTGATGGACGAAGGCCGTACGGCGCACGTCGTTCGCCGCACATGCATGTGACGTGCAATGCGGGGACGAAGCGCGAAACGAACGGGCGCACGCACGCCGCACGGCGGCCCGACAAGCGGCGCGGTCGCGTGCGGTGTGCGGTTCGATCGGTGAATCGGAATGGCGAAGCCGGGGCGGGCTTCGCGGGGCGGCTATCGCCGCTCAGGAGGGCGCGACGCGCGTGACGCGTCGGCGGGCAGCACTCACATGGCTGCCGTGGCGTGTGTGGTCGTTTTTCATCGCCACAGGCTAACCATGCGGCGAACGACGATCAACGCTTGCGCGCTCATTAATTCCTTTCCTGCGCTGCAATAATGTAGTCGACGTGCATCGATTGCCGGCCGTGCGAGGCGGTTACGGCGCGGTTCGCCAGGTGGCGAACAGTTCGGTGAGGAACTCGACGAACGCCCGCACCTTGCTGTCGAGCGTCGCGCGGCGCGGATAGAGCGCGTGAAGCTCGACGTCGTTCGTACGGTGCCAGTCGGGCAGCACGATCTCGAGCTCGTTCCTCGCGAGCCGTCGCGCGGTGAAATGCGTGGAGATCAGCGCAATGCCGCCGCCGCTCGTGGCCTGGCGCAATACCGTGACCGATTCGTTCGAGATCAGCACGGGCTGCACCGGGACGTCGGCCCGCTCGCCGTCGGTGTTGCTGAGCCGCAGCGTCAGGCCCGGCGCATCGCGGCCGACGAACAGGATGTCGTGTTGCGCGAGATCGTCCGGCGTGCGCGGCCGGCCGGTGCGATCCAGGTAGGCCGGGCTCGCGGCGAGCTTCGCATGCGACCAGCCGAGCGAGCGCGCGACGTAGCCCGAATCGTTCAGCAGACCCGCGCGCAGCGCGACGTCGAAGCCATGCTCGACGAGGTCGAGCGGACTGTTGTCGTAGATCAGCACCAGCTGCACCAGCGGGTAGCGCCGGCGGAATTCGGCGAGCGCCGGTTCGAGCTGGAACAGGCCGATCGCATAGGGCACCAGCACGCGCAGCGTGCCTTCGGGGTCGGTGCGAAGCGTGCGGACCTGGCGGTCCGCGTCGAGCAGGATGTCCTCGGCGCGCAGGCAGCGATCGTAGTAATCGCGCCCGGCTTCGGTGACCGACACGCGGCGTGTGGTCCGGTACAGCAGTTGCACGCCGAGATCGTCCTCGAGGTGCTTGACCTTGCGGCTCACGCGACTGAGCGGCATGTCGAGTTCCACGGACGCGGCGGTGAAGCTGCCGCGTTCCACTACGCGCAAGAAGATTCGGATGCTATCGAGGTCCATACAAATTGGTTACGTGTTCAACCTGCGCGCATCTTACCGTTGTCGGTCCTGCCACTGCATTTTCATGTCAGTTGTCCAGATTATTCCGTGCGCTGCAATACCGCATTCCGTTTCGGCCGGTAGTGGCGCGCGTCGCACGCTCGTATGCTCGACGCATGAAATTTTCCGTCCCCGGCCTGCCGCCGATCGCGGCCGTGCGCGCCGCGCTGCGCGATGCGTGGCCCACCTTGCCGCCGGGCGCGCTCGGCTTCGCATTACGCAATACCGCCGCGTCGTTGCTCGCGCTCTATATCGCGTTCCGCATGAATCTCGACGATCCGATCTGGGCCGCCTCGACCGTGTGGATCGTCGCGCAGGGCAGCCGCGGGATGGGGCTGTCGAAGAGTCAGTACCGGATTCTCGGCACCGCGATCGGGGCGACCGTGGCGCTCGCGCTGACCAGCGCATTCGAGCAGACGCCGCAATTGTTCCTGCCCGCGCTCGCCGCGTGGATCGGCCTGTGCGCGGGCATCGCGACGTTCCAGCGGAATTTTCGTGCGTATGCGGCGGTGCTCGCGGGCTATACGGCCGCGATCGTCGCGATGGACGCGGTATCGGCGCCGCTGCATGCGTTCGATATCGCGGTCGCGCGGTTTCTGTACGTGGTGGTCGGCATCCTGTGCGGTGCGCTGTTTGAAACGGTCTTCGCACCGGGCGCGCCGCTGAAGGACGTCCGCACGCGGCTCGCGCGCTATCTCGACCGCGCGGTGGCGGTCGGCGCGGGCGCGCTGCGCCGCGAGCCGAACGACGCGGCCGTGCACCGGCTGTTCGCGGACGCGCTCGAACTCGACACGGCGGCCGAATACGCGGCGGCCGGCGCGCCGCCGGTGCGCAACATGATCGGCCATCTGCGCGTGGCGGCGCTCGGTGTGCTCGCCGCGCAGGCTGCCGGGCAGGCGATCCGCGAGCATGCGGCGCGCGCCGGCGGTGCGCCGGAGCCGCTCGTCGACGAGGCGGCAGGCGTGCTCGACCGGGTCGCCGTGTCGGGCGACGCGGGGCACGAGATGGCGGCGCTGCGCGTACGGGTGGACGCCGCCCTGCGGGTCGAAGCGGCCGTGCCGGCCGGCACCGACACGTCGCGCCTGCTCACGCTCGACCGGCTGTCGGCGCTGCTCGGCGGCTTCGACCGCGCATTCGCGAGCCAGGCATTGCTCGAGCGGCCGGTGCCGCCGCCTGCACGCGTGCGCTATGCGTTCCACCGCGATCCGGTGCTCGCGTGTCACAACGGCGTCCGCGCGTTCATCGCGGTGCTGGCCGCCTCGGCGATCTGGATCTTCACCGCGTGGCCGGCGGGCGGCGGGTTCGTCGCGATCACGGCGGTGGTGAGCGCACTGTTCTCGACACGCCCCAATTCGGTGCGCGCGATCGTCGGTTTCATGAAAGGCACGGCATGCGCGGCGGTCGCGGGCGTCGTCTGCAACTTCGCGCTGCTGCCCGCGGTGTCGGGCTTCGAGATGCTGGCCTACATCCTCGGCGTGTTCCTGATCGGCACCGGCCTGGCGATACGCCATCCGCGCACGGCCGCGATGGGCAGCGCGTTCTCGATCTTCTTCTGGAATTTCACGTCGCCGAACAACACGGCGCGCATCGGCGACGCCGCGTTCCTGAACAGCGCGCTCGCGACGCTGCTCGGCATCGCGTTCGGTGCGCTGGTGTTCGCGCTGGTGTTTCCCGGCGATCCCGGCACGAGCCGGCGACGCCTGCATCGCGCGGTGCGCCGCGATCTGGTGCGGATCGCGCGCGATCCGCGGGCGTGGTCGGCGAGCGCGTGGCTGAGCCGCACGGCCGACCGGCTCGCGCGCGAGCTCGGGTTCGCGGGCAGCGTGCCGCAGACGCAGATCGAGCACGACATGCGCGATCTGCTCGCGATCTGGGGAATCGGCGACAGCCTGCTGGCGCTCGCTGAACTGGCCACGCGGGAACCGGCCGCGCGCCGCGCGGCGGCGGCGGTGCGCGGGCGCGTTGCGCGGGCGGATTTCGCGCGGCTCGAACGGAGCTGCGACGCGGCGGCCCGCCTGTTGCGCCGTCGCGTGGCCGCGCGCGACGGCGACGCCGCGCATGCGTTGCTGAATGGCGTGGTCCTGCTGCGGCGGATCGCGGATGCGGCCGCCGAGCATGGCGACTTCCTGGCCGGCCGCGATCGGGCGGGGCGGCCGGTCAGGTGAGGCGGTACGACGGGCCGGGCGTCACCTCGGCCGGCAGCGGCTCGCGGTTCAGTTCGAGCAGCGTGCGCTCGATCTGCCGCGTCATCGCATCGAGCGCGAGATGGTTCGGCCCGTCGCCGAACGGTTCGGCGATCGCATGCGCGATCGCGTCGAGCGCGATCAGCGTATAGGCGACGAAAACTGTTACAAAAGGTGTCGCCGCGCCGATCGAATCGACGAGGCCGAACGGCAACAACACGCAATATGCGTAGATGGTCCGGTGCAGCAGCACGTCGTATGAAAACGGAATCGGCGTCGATGCGATGCGCTCGCAGCCGCTCACCATCGCGACGAGATCGTCGAGGCGCGCATCGAGCATCCACAGCCGCGTGTCGGCGAGCTGGCCCGCATCGGCGCGCGCGGCGAACGCTTCGCGCAGCGCGTGCACGACGACGACCGGACGAAACCGGGCAGCGGCGACGCGCGTATAGGTCGCGCCGTCGAGCAGCCCGCGCAGGTCCGCGGCCGGATCGGTGCCGCGCAGCTGATGCTTGAGCGTGTAGACGAATGCGACGACCGTGCGCACGAACGCGCGGCGCGATGCGTCGTCATGGTCGACCGCGCCGTAGCAGAGCGCCTGCGACACCAGCGTGCGCGTGGCGGTCAGCACGCCGCCCCACAGCTGCCGGCCCTCGCGATAGCGTTCGTAGCTGGCGTTGTTGCGAAACCCGGCGAAGATCGCGAGCGTCAGGCCGATCAGCGTGAACGGCGTCGGATTCAGCGGCACCTTCTCGCCGAGCACGCGGCCGCCGCCCCAGACCGCGACGAGGCTGATCGCGAGCGTCAGCACGAGTTGCGGCAGGATGGTCGGCAGCACCGAGCCGTTCCAGACGAGCAGCATCCGCAGCCAGTGCTCGCGCGGACGAACGATCATCGTCGTGCTCCGTCAGGCGGCGATCGACGCCGGCGCGGCCGCGCGATGCAGCAACACGGGCACCGACTTCGACGTCGGCGTGTTGCACACGTCGCCGACGCTGTCGAGCGGCACGAGCGGGTTGGTTTCCGGGTAGTACGCGCCGATGCAGCCGCGCGGGATGTCGTACTCGACGAGCAGGAAGCCGTTCGCGCGCCGCTCGATGCCGTCGTGCCACACGGTTTCCATGTCGACCCATTCGCCGGCCTTCAGGCCGAGCATCGCGAGATCGTCGCGGTTGACGAACACCACGCGGCGCTGGCCGAACACGCCGCGATAGCGGTCGTCGAGTCCGTAGACGGTCGTGTTGTACTGGTCGTGCGAGCGCGTCGTCATCAGCGTCATCAGCCGGTCGCCGTGCAGCGCGCGGGCACGCTGGATCGGCGTGTCGGTCGGCAGCGCGTGCGCGATGAAATTCGCCTTGCCCGTCGGCGTGAGCCATTCGCGGTCGCGCGACGCCACGCGCAGGTGAAAGCCGCCCGGCCGCGCGATGCGCGTGTTGTAGTCGTAGAAGCCGTCGAGCGTCGCCTCGATCGCATCGCGGATCTTCGCGTAGTCGTCCTTGTACGCGAGCCAGTCGATCGTGTCGCTGCCGAACAGCGCGTGCGCCATGTGCGCGACGATCGCGGGCTCCGACATCAGGTTCGGCGAAGCCGGCTTGTTCATCCCGTACGACACGTGGACCATGCTCATCGAGTCCTCGACCGTCACGCCTTGCGCGACGTCGTCCTGCAGGTCGATCTCGGTGCGGCCGAGCGTCGGCAGGATCAGCGCGTCGCGGCCGTGGATCAGGTGACTGCGGTTCAGCTTCGTCGTGATGTGCACCGACAGTTCGCAGCGGCGCATGCCTTCCCACGTGCGCGGCGTGTCGGGCGTCGCCATCGCGAAGTTGCCGCCGAGGCCGATCAGCACCTTCACGCGGCCGTCGAGCATCGCTTCGATCGTCTCGACGACGTCGTAGCCGTGATGGCGCGGCGGTTCGAAGTCGAACACGTGGCCGAGCCGGTCGAGGAACGCCTGCGACGGCTTTTCCTCGATGCCGACCGTGCGGTTGCCCTGCACGTTCGAATGGCCGCGCACCGGGCACAGGCCGGCGCCGGGGCGGCCGATGTTGCCGCGCATCAGCATCAGGTTGGTCAGCATCTGCACCGTCGCGACCGAATGCTTGTGCTGCGTGATGCCCATCCCCCACGTCGCGATCACGCGTTCGCTGCGCGCATAGAGCCGCGCGAGCGCGTCGATCTGCTCGTACGGCACGCCGCTTTCGGCCGTCAGCGCGGACCAGCTTTCGGCGCGCAGGTCGTCGGCGAACGCGTCGAAGCCGGCCGTGTGCTCGCCGATGAACGCGGTGTCGATGACGCGCGGCGCACCGGCGGCGCGCGCGGCGTCGTCGAGTTCGAGCACGCGCTTGGCCATCCCCTTGATCAGCGCGAAATCGCCGCCGAGCGTCGGCTGGATGAACGTCGATGCGATCCTGGTGCCCGACATCGTCAGCATCTCCAGCGGGCTTTGCGGATCGGCGAAGCGTTCGAGGCCGCGCTCCTTCAGCGGGTTGATCGACACGATCGTCGCGCCGCGCTTCGCGCATTCGCGCAGCTCGCCCATCATCCGCGGGTGGTTGGTCGCGGGGTTCTGGCCGAAGATCAGCAGCGTGTCCGCATGCTCGAAATCGTCGAGCGTGACGGTGCCCTTGCCGACCCCGACCGACGCCGGCAGCCCGCGGCTCGTCGCCTCGTGGCACATGTTCGAGCAGTCGGGGAAGTTGTTGGTGCCGTACCGCCGCACGAACAATTGATACAGGAACGCGGCCTCGTTGCTGGCGCGGCCGGACGTGTAGAACGCGGCCTGGTTCGGGTCGGGCAGCGCGCGCAGGTGGCGGGCGATCAGTTCGAACGCGTCGTCCCACGCGATCGGCACGTAGCGGTCGGTCCGCGCGTCGTACACCATCGGATCGGTGAGCCGGCCGTGCTGTTCGAGCTCGAAATCCGACTGTTCGAGCAGTTCGGTCACCGTGTGCGCGGCGAAGAAGTCGGGCGTCACGCGCTTGCTCGTCGCTTCCGCGGCCACGGCCTTCACGCCGTTCTCGCAGAATTCGAACGTCGACGCGTGCTGGCGGTCGGGCCACGCGCAGCCCGGGCAGTCGAAGCCGTCCGGCTGGTTCTGGCGCAGCAGCGTGCGGTAGTTGCCGCCGGCGACCTTTTCCTTGATCAGGTTGATCGTGACGGCTTTCAGCGCGCCCCAGCCGGCGGCCGGGTGGGTGTACGGTTCGATGCGCGCGGTGGCGGATTTCTTTTTCATGATGCGGGTGTCGGGGTCGATGCGTGCAGAGTACGCGCGGCACCCGTCCCGCTGTGTGTACACCTGTTCACTTCAAAAAAGAGTACAGTTTCGGTCATTCATACAGTGCGGATCGCAACTGTGTTGCTGAAGGGAAGCTGAAAGGGAGGCGCGTGAAGCGTTACGAACAACTGGCCGACGATCTCCAGGCGCAGATCGAGCGGGGCGTATACCGGCCCGGCGAGCGGATTCCGTCGGTGCGTCAGGCGAGCCGGCAGCAGCAGCTCAGCGTCACGACCGTGCTGCGCGCGTACCTCGTGCTCGAAAGCCGCGGCCTGATCGAAAGCCGGCCGCAGTCGGGCTACTTCGTGCGGGCGCGCGCCGTGGCGCCGGCCGAGGCGGAATTGCATGTCTCCGCGCCGGCCGCCGAGCCGTCGGCCGTGGACGTGAGCCGGCTCGTGCTGTCGACGCTGCGCTCGATCGCGCGCGACGACGCGGTGCCGCTCGGCTCGCCGTATCCCGACGCGTCGCAGTTTCCGGTGCAGCGCCTCGCGCGCTATGCGCAGGCGATCGGGCGCCGCCGCACGCGCTGGGGCGTGATCGACGACCTGCCGCCCGGCAACCAGGAGCTGATCCGCCAGATCGCGCGGCGCTATGCGGAGCGCGGAGTCGCGGTCGAGCCCGGCGAGATCGTGATGACGATCGGCGCGACCGAGGCGATCAACCTGTGCCTGCAGGCGGTCGCGAAACCGGGCGACACGATCGCGGTGGAGTCGCCGACCTTCTACGCGATGCTGCACGCGATCGAGCGGATGGGCATGCGTGCGCTGGAAGTCGCGACGCATCCGGGCGACGGCATCGATCTCGACGCGCTCGGGCGAATTCTCGCGAGCGAGCGCATCGCGGCGTGCATGGTGATGCCGAACTTCCAGAATCCACTCGGCTTCCAGATGCCCGATGCGCGCAAGCGCGCGCTGGTCGAACTGCTCGCGAAGCACGGCGTGCCGGCGATCGAGAGCGACGTCTATCACGAGCTGCACTTCGGCGACACGGCGCCGAGCGCGCTGAAGTCGTTCGATCGCGACGGGCTGGTGCTGCATTGCGCGTCGTTCACGAAGAGCCTGTCGCCGCGCTACCGGATCGGCTGGGCGATGCCGGGCCGCTACCGCGACCAGGTCGAGAAGCTGAAATTCCTGAATACGCTCGCGACGCCCGCGATCGAGCAACTCGCGATCGCCGAGTACCTGAAATACGACGGCTACGACTTTCACCTGCGGCGCATGCGCAAGCAGTATGCGCAGCAGGCGAGCCTGATGAGCGCGATGGTGCGGCGTTTCTTCCCGGAAGGCACGCGGCTGTCGCAGCCGCAGGGCGGGTACGTGCTGTGGGTCGAGCTGCCGCCGCAGGTCGACGCGATGAAGCTGTATTCGCTGGCGCTCGCGCAGCGGATCACGGTCGGGCCCGGACACATGTTCTCGGCCGGCGCCGATTACCGGCATTTCATCCGGCTCAATTACAGCTACCCGTGGTCGCGGCAGATCGAGGACGCGCTGAAGGTGCTGGGGCGGCTCGCGTCGGAGTGCGCGGCGCGGTGAGCGCGGCCGCCCGGCGGCCGGCCGCCGGGCGCCGGTATCAGGCCGCGCGTGGCTCCTGTAGCCCGGCTTGCGCGGTGTCGACCATCTGCCGCATGTCGAAGCCCGACGGATGCTGGTAGACGCGCAGCCCGAACTCCGGCAGCACCGCGATCAGGTGGTCGAACAGGTCGGCCTGGATGGTCTCGTAGTCGACCCACGTCGTCGTATCGGTGAAGCAGTACAGTTCGAGCGGAATGCCTTCGGCCGTGAGCGGCAGTTGCCGCGCCATGTTCGTCATGTCGCGGCGGATGCGCGGATGGCCCTTCAGGTAGTTCGCGACGTATGCGCGGAACGTGCCGAGATTGGTCAGCTGGCGGCGGTTCGCCGGGCAGTCGCCGGCCGCACCCAGCGTGCCGTTCCATTGCGCGATCGCATCGACCTTGTCTTCGAGGTAATCCTTCAGCAGCGTCAGGCGTTCGAGACGTTCGATCTCGTCGTTCGACAGAAAGCGCACGCTCGTCGCATCGATGAACAGCGCGCGCTTGATGCGGCGGCCGCCCGCCTCGGTCATCCCGCGCCAGTTCTGGTAGCTCTCGGTGATCAGCTTCCACGTCGGCACCGTGATGATCGTGTGATCGAAGTTCGCGACCTTGACGGTGTTCAGCGTGATGTCGATCACCGTGCCGTCCGCGCCGGCCGACGGCATCGTGATCCAGTCGCCGATCCGCAGCATGTCGTTCGACGACAGCTGCACGCCGGCGACGAGGCCGAGCAGCGTGTCCTTGAAGATCAGCATCAGCACCGCCGACATCGCGCCGATGCCGGACAGCAGCAGGCCGATCTGCTTGCCGGTCGCATCACCGATCACGACGAGCGCGGCCGTGATGAACATCACGAGCTTGACGAGCTGCATCGCGCCTTTCAGCGACAGGCGCGGCTGGTCGCGCCGGGACGTGCGGTGCGTGTGTTCGAGCGCGGACAGCGTCGCGCTGATGGTCATCGTCACGAGGAACACGATCAGCGCGAACAGCACCTTGTCGACGACCTGCGCGGCCAGGCCCGGAATGCCGGGCACCGCGCCGAGCCCGAGCTTGATCACGACGAACGGCACGATGCGGTTCAGCCATTTGAAGGCGCCGAATTCGAACAGCGCGTCGTCGACGCGCGTGGCGGACAGCCGCGCGAGTCGCGCGACCACGCGAAACAGCAGGAAATGCACGACGGCGGTGATCGCGCCGGCGGCGGCGAGCAGGACGAGGATGCCGACGAGCGGCGTCAACCAGGATTCGTTCAGGGTCATAGGAGCAGACTGGGGCCTTCTTGTGCGTTGAATCGGCGCCGCGACGCGGCGCGCGCCCGGTGAAGGGCACATGAAAGGGACCGTGATTGTGCCATCGGGTTCCGGAGGCGTGCCGCGAAGGCGGGCGATCGGCTCCCGAATCGGCTCACCTTTGTGCAGGTATCCTCTCTATCAAGGTGAAGACGAGCGGCGAATCGACGTCACCGCAAGCCGGTGTGCGAGCAGGGCGCCGGACGTGTCGTTCACGGGGCGCGATCGTCCGGAAGCCGCGACGGCCGGCTGTTGCGCTTCGATGCGCGCGATAGCCGATCCATGCAATCATGCGGACGTCACACGCGTCGTCGGTGCGTCGTTCGCGTTGGTGCGCGGCCGGTCCGGCGACGGTGAGCGACACGCGACACCGTCGCGCACCCGTTCGCGGCCTCGTCATTTCGACCTCACGCATTTCACGCATGCCAGATTCCAACGAAAGCCGTCCGTCACGCGTGCGGCTGCTGAAAGGCCTCCTTCCGATCCGCCGCGCGGCGGCGATACGCGACATCGTCGCGGGCATTTCGCTCGCGTCGATGGATATCCCGCAGGTGCTCGGCTACGCGCGCATCGCCGGCATGCCGGCCGTCACCGGGCTCTACACGGTGTTCCTGCCGCTCGTTGCATTCGCGTGCTTCGGCGCGTCGCGCCATCTCGTGGTCGCCGCCGACTCCGCGACCGCGACGATTTTCGCGAGCCGGCTGTCGTCGATGGCGCCGGCCGGCAGCGCCGACTATGCGGCGCTGGCCGGCATGGTCGCGTTGCTGACCGCCGCGATGCTGCTGCTCGCGCGGATCTTCAAGCTCGGCTTTCTCGCCGATTTCCTGTCGCGCACGGTGCTGGTCGGTTTTCTCGCCGGCGTCGGCGTGCAGGTGTCGATCGCGATGCTCGGCGACATGTTCGGCCTCGCCGTGCCGTACCCGGCGTCGCGCAGCCTCGCGCAACTCGACTACGTCGTCACGCACCTGGCTCACACGCACCGGCCGACGCTCGCGCTCGCGGCGCTCGTCGTCGTCGCGATTCTCGCGTGCAAGCGGTTCTTGCCGCGCGTGCCGATGCCGATGATCGCGGTCGTGGGCAGCATCGCCGCGAGCGCTGCGTTCGGCTTCGCCGCGCACGGCATCGCGGTGCTGGGGCCCGTGGCGGGCGGGCTGCCGCCGCTGCGCTGGCCGTCCGTCACGTGGCAGCAGTTTCTCGATCTCGTGCCGGTTGCCGCTTCGTGCTTCGTGATGATCATCGCGCAGAGCGCGGCCGCCGCGCGCGTATTCGCGCAGCAGTACGGCGAGGACGTCGACACCAACGCCGACATCCTCGGGCTCGCGGCCGCGAACGCGGCGGCGGCGCTCGGCGGTGCGTTCGTCGTCAACGGCAGCCCGACGCAAACGGCGATGGCCGACGGCGCGGGCGTGCGCAGCCAGATCGGGCATCTCGCGTTCGCCGTCGTCGTCGCCGTCGTGCTGCTGTTCTTCAGTCCGTATTTGCAGTATCTGCCGCATGCGGTGCTGGCCGGCATCGTGTTCACGATCGCGCTCGGGCTGATCAACGTGCGCAGTCTCGCGGCGATTCGCGAGGAAAGCCCCGGCGAATTCACGCTCGCGCTGATCACGGCCGCGGCCGTCGTGACGGTCGGCGTCGAGCAGGGCATCCTGCTGGCCGTCGCGCTGTCGCTGATGCGGCATGTGCGCCACAGCTACCAGCCTCACACGATGGTGCTCGAACCCGTCGCCGGCAACGGCCGGTGGCAGCCGGTGCCTACCCGGCGCGGTGCGATGACGGCGCCGGGGCTGATCGTCTACCGGTTCGGCGCCGACCTGTTCTTCGCGAACGATCACCGGTTCGCTGCCGAAGTGACCGAACTCGTCGAGGCGGCGCCGGTGCCGCCGCGCTGGTTCGTCGTCGATGCGGGCGCGATCACCGACGTCGACTATTCGGCCGCGCGGACCTTGACCGATCTCGTCAGGTCGCTGCATGCGCGCGGGATCGGCGTGCTGTTCGGGCGCGTGAACCGTTATCTGCGCGCGGACATGGATCGTCACGGGATCACCGAGGTGGTCGGCGCGGCGTGCATCTTTGCCACGCTGCATCAGGCGCTGGAGGCGGCCGGTACGACACCCGCGCCGCAGGAGCCGGGCACGGTGTAGCGCGATGCGGCGCTACGCGAGCGCGCGCAGGCGCGCGAAACCGTTGCGCAGGTAGCGGGCCAGTTCCGTCACGGCCGGCGTGTGCTGGCCGCGCGGCACATGCAGGTTGATCGAGAAATTCGGCAGGACGGGCAGGCCGCCGCCGGCCGGCAGGATACCGAGGTCAGTCGCCTGCGCCTGCACCGGCCGATCGCAACGGCAGCCGCAGCGTCGTCACGAAACTCGCCGCATGCAGCGCGCACAGCAGGCCGAACGCCCACGCATAGGCGACGGCCTGCGTGCCGCCGGCCGTCGCCGATTCGGCCTGCAGCCGCCATGCGAGGAACAGCGTGCACAGCGTCGTGAACGTCGGGCCGCCGAGCCGCTGCACGATATTGAGCGACGTGGTCGCCATCGGCAGGTTGCGGCGCTCGACCGACGCATACGCGGCGGCGATCGACGGCGCGCCGATCGCGCTCTGGCCCATGCCGCGCAGAAACAGCGCGGGGACGAGCACGAGCGGATCGTAACCGGTCAGCGCGAGGAACACGAACGGCAGCGTGGCGACGAGCGCCAGCAATGCACCGGCGGCGGCCAGCCGGCGCACGCCGAACCGGTTCGTCAGCGCGCCCATCGACGGATAGGTGACGAGCATGCCGAGCCCGAGCGGCGCGAGCAGCCAGCCCATCTCTCCCGGCGAGCGCCCGCACGCCTGGATCAGGAACACGGGAATCAGCATCTGGCCTGCATACATCGCGCCGTTCGACAGGAACTGCGTGCTCGCTGCCGCGCCGAATACGCGCGAACGAAACAGCGCGAGGTCGATCAGCGCACGTTCGCGCTGGCGGCGCTCGAAGCGCAGGAACGCGATGAGCAGCAGCGCCGAGCTTGCGACCGCCGCGATGCCGAGCGTCGAGCCGATCCGCTCGACGCCGTACAGGAACAGCACGAGCGCCGGCGACAGCAACGCGAGGCCGAGCCAGTCGAGTTCGCGCCGCGGCGCATCGTCTTGGTCGCCGGGCAGGAACCGCGCGGCCAGTGCGAGCGCGAGCGCGCCGACGGGCAGGTTCACCAGAAACAGCCAGCGCCACGACGTGTGCTGCAGGATCGCGCCGGCCACGACCGGGCCGAGGATCGGCGCGAGCAGTACCGGCACCGCCGCGTAGCCGATCGCGCGCGCCATCTGCTGGCCGGCGACGCGCGCGATCATCATCTGCGCCATCGGCGCGAGCAGGCCGCCGCTGACGCCTTGCAACACGCGAAACGCGATCAGCGACGGCGCGGACCACGCGAGCCCGCACAGCGCCGACGTGAGCGTGAACGCCGAGAAGCACCACAGATACAGCGCCTTCGTACCGATGCGGTCGACGAGCCAGCCGTTCAGCGGCAGCACCAGCGTCAGCGCGAGCAGGTAGCCGCTCGTCACCCACTGGATCGTCGACAGGCTGGCATGCAGGTCGGTCGCGAGGCTCGACAGCGACACGTTGACGATCGTCGCATCGAGTTGCGACAGCAGCGAGCCGAGTGTCGCGACTGCGCCGACTTTCCAGATCGACGGATCGAGCCGGCCGGCCGCGTGGCCCGGCGCCGGCCGGATGCGCTTGTCGCTCACGCGCCGCGCCGGTCGAGCAGCGCGACGATGTCCTGAGTCGTGCCCGTTTCGCCGAGACGCGGGAACAGCCGCTCGACGCTGTTGACGTGCGCGTCCGCGTTGAGGTCGGTCATCGCGTCGACGGCGAGCGTCACGTTGTAGCCGAGTTCGTGCGCCTGCCGCGCGGTGGATTCGACGCCGATGCTGGTCGCGACGCCGGTCAGCACGATCTGCGTGACGCCGGCTGCCTTCAGGTGCGCGTCGAGACCGGTGCCGGTGAAGGCGCCCCAGGTCTGCTTCGTCACGACGTGGTCGGTCGGCTGGCGGTTCAGCTCGGGCACGAGTTCGGTCCAGTCGGCCGGAAGCTGCGCCGTGCGTGGCGCTTGCTCGGTGCGGCCCGGTGCGCCGCCCGCGACGTTGACCAGCACGACCGGCAGGCCGCGGCTGCGGAACGCGTCGAGCAGTTCGCGGGTGCGGGCGATCACCGGTGCGACCGGGTGCGCGGTGGGGAGGGCGACGATGCCTTTCTGCAGGTCGATGACGACCAGCGCCGTGTTCGTGTCGAGACGGGTTGCGCTCATGATGGGGCTCCGGGGAAAGGGCGGGGAAAGCCGTGCGCGCGCATGCCGCGTCGCGCGCCGGCCGGCTTCATTGCTCGCCGATGCGGCGGATCAGCGGGATGGCGGCGGCGAGCGTGTCGATGTCGTGCGGATCGAGCTTCTCGATCGCGGCGCCGAGCCACTTGTTTTTCGCGGCGTTGCGCTTGTGTCGTGCGTCGAGGCCGGCGGCGGTGAGTTTGAACAGGATCTGGCGGCCGTCGGTCGGATGCGGTTCGCGCTCGACGAGCGCGTCTTCCTCGAGGCTCGCGAGGATCGCCTTCATCGACTGCGGCTTCATCGCTTCGGCGCGCGCGAGATCGGCAGTCGTCATCGGCCCGTGCCGGTGAAGCCGTGCGAGTGCGCTCGTCTGGGACATGCCGAGCCCTTCGGAATCGATCTCGGAGCGCAGCCGGCGGATGAGCTGGCCGACCGCGAGGGTCAGGTCGGCGGCGACGGCGTCGGCGGAAACGCCGGGTTTGCGTGGCGGGTTCATGCGGCGAATCATAGAATAAGACAGTTAAACTTGCAAGTTTAACTGTCGAATTGATCGCCGCTTGGCGACGCCGTCCGGCGCGCGATTACGTACGCCGATGTGCGACCGGTACGACTTCGCTGTAGCGCGGGGTCGCGTTTTCGTGCAGCAGATCGCCGAGATACTGGCCGAGTTCGTCCGCGGCGAGCGCGGACGGAATCTGCAGATTGGCCGGGCGTCGCTTGCCTTCGGCGCCGAGATCGAACACGGCCCAGCGGCCGTCCATGCGCACGACGGCGAGCAGCCGACCGAATGCGTTGAAGCGGTATTCGTCCTGCATGGCGTCGCTCCCCTGGCGTGAATGTGCGGGCTGCCTGCGTGTGTTTACCGGATCGAACAGGACAGCCAGCGATGGATCCGGATGGCGTCGCTCGATACGCCGGCGCGCGTCGGCGCACCGAGCAGCACGACCGTTTCGCGGCGGCCTTTCACGCGCATGCGCATCACGACGCCGTGCCCCGATTCGTTGATGAAGCCGGTTTTCTGCAGCCGGATCGGCAGGCGGCGGTAGCGCACGAGCGGGTCGGAATTCACGTACACGAGTTCGCCGTCGCCGGGGCGCACGGTGGTTGACAGATCGGTCGAGAAATAGCGGATCAACGGATCCTGCGCGGCCGCGCCGACGAGCCGCGCGAGATCTTCCGCGGTCGATACGTTGTGCGGCGACAGGCCGGTGGGCTCGCGGAAGTGCGTATGCCGCATGCCGAGCCGACGTGCTTCGCGGTTCATCGCCTTGACGAACGCGACGCGCCCGCCCGGATAGTCGCGGCTCAGCGCGGCGGCCGCGCGGTTCTCCGACGACATCAGCGCGATATGGAACATCTCGCGGCGCGACAGTTCCGAGCCGACCTGCAGCCGCGAACCGGTGAACTTGATCGTGTCGCGATCGCGCGCGGTCACGCGCAGCACGCCGTTCAGCGGACGATCGGCGTCGCGCGCGACGACGGCCGTCATCAGTTTGGAGATCGATGCGATCGGCCGGACGGTACGCGCGTTGCGGGCCAGCAGCGGGGTGCCGGAATCGACGTCGAGCACGTAGGCCGCGCGCGAATGCAGCGAACCGACCGCGCGTGGCGTATAGCCGCAACTGGCGAGCAGCTTCGGCTTCGCGGGCGGGCGCGGCCGCACGGCGGCCGTGCGTTTCGCGCGCCGCTGCTGCGGCGCGGGCGCCGCGTGGCGTTTGGCCGCCTGATGCGTCACGCGCGAGCGACGATGCTTGACGGCCTTTTTCTTGCGATGGGGTTTCTTCTTGACGGCCTTCGTATGGGCATGCGGTTGCACATGGGCGGCGCGATGCGGTTGTACGCGTTGCGCAGACGCATTCGCGGCGAATGCGAGCAGCAGGAACGACAGGGCGAGGATCAGGGTGGTCCGGGCGCGAGGCAGGCGCGCGATGAGGCCGGTCAAGCGAAAGTCTCCTTTTCACGCGCGATGCGGCTGCGCGGAATGCGTGGGCGGTCAGCGGGTGCGGGAAATTATACGGTCGATCGCGGGGCGATGACGATGGGATGCCGCGCATTGACGCGTGATGCGGGAGGATTTCGGTCGTTTTCGCGCTGTCGGGCCGCGGTGGGTGTGGGGTGAAAGGCGCGCAGCCATGCGGTTCAGCGCGGCCAGTTCCGCCGCGACACGACCGCAAAACTGATCGCGATCGAACCGGTCACCGCGCGTGGCGGCGCGTCTTCCAGGGCATCGCCGAAGCGAAAGCGGCGGCTGCGCCCGTCCGTGCGCTCGGCACGACGCTTCGGTGCGCGGGTCTCGGCGGCCACTGCGCGAGCGTTTGCACCCGCGACATCGCATGATGGCTCGGCCACGCAGTCGGCCGCTGGATCGAGGGACATGAACGTGAATTCGGGAAAGGGCATGTCCGTATTGAACGCCATTGCATTCGATCGGTAAAATGAATATTTCGATCGTTACGATTCCGTTAAAGAATGGAACTGAAACTGCTGCGCACATTCCTGACGGTCACCGAGCTGTGCCATTTCAGCCGTGCGGCCGATGCGCTGCACATGAGTCAACCTGCGCTCAGCAAGCAGATCGGCGCGCTCGAGGCGAGCCTCGGCGGCAAGCTGTTCGAGCGCGGTCGGCATGGCGCGGAGCTGACGCCGTTCGGCGAACGCTTTCTGCCCGACGCGCAGGCGCTCGTGCGCGATGCCGACGAAATCCTGGCGCGTGCGCGGGAAGCGACCAGCGGGCAGCGCGGGCATTTGCGGCTCGGCATCTGCCTGTCCGTGCTGACGCTCGTGCCGAAACTGATCGCCGAATTCCGCCGTTGCAATCCGGGTATCGCGGTGACGCTGAGCGACCTGTCGTCGTCCGAACAGACGCGCCGGCTGCGCACCGGCAAGCTCGACGCCGGTTTCCTGCGCCTGCCTTCCGACGAAGGCTTGTCGTCGTTCAAGGTGATCGACGAAGCGCTCGCGCTCGCGGTACCGCCGCATCTCGGCTTCAAGCGCGTGCCGGCCGACCTCGACGTGCTCAACGAGATCGGCTTCATCGCGCTGCAGCGTGCGCGTGGTCCCGGGCTGGCCGCGCAGATCGACCGATGGTGCGTCGCGCGGCGCTTCGTGCCGCACGTGATGCAGCAGGCGGAGGACGTGCAATCGGTGCTGACGTCGGTCGCGGCCGGCGGTGGTGTCGCGTTCATCCCGTCGAGCGCGCAGTACCTGTTGCGCGACGCGACGGTGCTGCCGCTCGACGGCCGGGACGCGAAGTGGCGCGTGGGGCTCGCGTGGCGCTCTGATCGCGACGATCCCGTCACCACGCGTTTCGTGTCGTTCATGCGCGCGGCGCTCAAGGGGGCGTGACGCGGCGTATAGTGTCCGCGATCGCTTTCTTCCTGCATGCCGGCGCGACGCCGGCCGACGAACCCGAACCGATGACTTCAGAATCCGACGAATCCCCGCTCGATCCCGCGCTCGTCGCCACGCTCGCGACGCTGAACGAAGCCGCCAGCGATCCGGCCGGCAAGCCATGGTCGCTGCCGAAGATCGCGAAGCGCGCGCAATTGCCGATGAGCACGCTGCGCCGCGTGTTGACGCAACTCGACGCCGCCGGCCTGAGCGCGACGACGCTGAACGAGGACGGGACCGGCAGTGCTGCGCTGACCGGCGAGGGGCGCGCGGTGTGCGCGCAGCTGTTCGGCGCGAACGATGCCCGCTGAATGAAAAAACGGGCCGCCGAGGCGGCCCGTTCATCGCCGAACGACGGCAGATCGGGGGGCGACCCGTGCAGGTGGCGCACGGGCCGGCGCATCGTCATCCGAGCGCGATCAGAACCACTGCTTGTAGCGGCGCACGTAGATCGTCTTGACGATCTGCGCGAGCACGATGTAGCCGACCATCGTCGCGGCGAGCCACAGCCAGTAGGTGCCCGGCAGGTGCATGAAGCCGATCGCCTCCGCGAACGGCGAGAACGGCAGCCAGCAGCCGATCGCGATCGCGGTGAAGGTCGACAGCAGCACCGGCAGCGACGCCGTGCTCTGCAGGAACGGGATCTTCTGCGTGCGCAGCAGGTGCACGACGAGCGTCTGCGACACGAGGCTCTCGATGAACCAGCCCGAGTTCATCACGATCTGGCCGCTCGCGCCGCCGTTCAGGTGATACAGCGCGCCCGCACCGAACACCGTCCACATCAGGATGTACGTCGTGATGTCGAATACCGACGACGTGGGCCCGACCCACAGCATGAAGCGGCTGATGTTGCCGGCTTCCCACTTGCGCGGCTTCTTCAGGAACTCGGGGTCCATCTTGTCCCACGGCAGCAGCATCTGCGACGTGTCGTAGATCAGGTTCAGCACGAGCAGTTGCGTCGCGAGCATCGGCTCCCACGGCAGGAACGCGCTGGCGACCAGCACCGAGAACACGTTGCCGAAGTTGGAGCTGGCCGTCATGTTCAGGTACTTCAGGATGTTGCCGAACGTCTCGCGGCCCTTGATCACGCCTTCCTCCAGCACCATCAGGCTCTTTTCGAGCAGGATGATGTCGGCGGTTTCCTTCGCGATGTCGGCGCCGCTGTCGACCGAGATGCCGACGTCGGCGTCGCGCAGCGCGGGCGCATCGTTGATGCCGTCGCCGAGGAAGCCGACGGTGTGACCGTTCGCCTGCAGCGCCTTGACGATGCGCGCCTTCTGCAGCGGCGTGAGCTTCGCGAACACGGTCGTGCGTTCGACGACCTTGGCGAGCGTGTCGTCGTCGAGCGCTTCGATTTCCGTGCCGAGCATCGGTTTGCCGGGTTCGAGGCCGACCTGGCGGCACACCTTCATCGTGACGGTCGGGTTGTCGCCCGTCAGCACCTTCACCGCGACACCGTTCTCGCGCAGCGCGGCGAGCGCCGGCGCGGCCGACTCCTTCGGCGGATCGAGGAAGGTCAGGAAGCCGCGCACGACGAGATCGTGTTCGTCGGCGGTGCGGTATTGCGCACGCTCGTCGCCGCGCGGGATCGTGCGCGTGGCGAGCACGAGCACGCGAAAGCCGTCCTCGTTGTACGCGGTGGCCTGTTCGAGCAGCCGCTTGCGGGCCACGTAGTCGAGCGGGCGTACGCCGTCTTCATCCTGCACGTGCGTCGACACCGCCAGCATTTCCTCGACCGCGCCCTTGCAGATCAGCAGATGCGTGCCGCGCGTATCCTCGACGACGACCGACAGGCGGCGCCGCACGAAGTCGAACGGCAGTTCGTCGATCTTCTTGTAACCCTGCGGCTTCACGCGTTCGCCGATCTCGTCGGCGCGCGCGACGACCGCGATGTCGATCAGGTTCTTCTGGCCGCTCTGGTGGAAGCTGTTCAGCCAGCCGAGCCGCAGGATGTCCTCGTTCTTGTGGCCGGACAGGTCGAGGTGATGTTCGAGGATGATCTTGTCCTGCGTGAGCGTGCCGGTCTTGTCGGTGCACAGCACGTCCATCGCGCCGAAGTTCTGCACCGAGTTCAGCCGCTTGACGACGACCTTGCGGCGCGCCATCGCGACCGCGCCGCGCGCGAGGTTCGCGCTGACGATCATCGGCAGCATCTCGGGCGTGAGGCCCACGGCCACCGCGAGCGCGAACGTGAGGGCGCTCAGCCAGTCGCCCTTGGTCAGGCCGTTGATCATGAACACGATCGGCACCATCACGAACATGAACTTGATCAGCAGCCAGCTGACGCTCGCGACGCCGCGGTCGAAGCTCGTCTCGATGCGCTTGTGGCTCACGACGTTGCGCGCGAGCGAGCCGAAGTAGGTCTCTTCGCCGGTCGCGACGACGACGGCCGTCGCCGTGCCGCTGACGACGTTGGTGCCCATGAAGCAGATGTTCTCGAGATCGAGCAGCGACGCCGGTGCGTCGTTCGCCGCGGTCGCCGCGTGCGTGCCCGCGGATTTGCCGGCCACCGCGCCGAGCGTGTCGTACTTCTCGACGGGCAGCGCCTCGCCGGTCAGCACCGCCTGGCTGATGAACAGGTCGCGCGACGCGAGCAGCCGCACGTCGGCGGGGATCATGTCGCCGGCGGAAAGATGCACGATGTCGCCGACGACGACGTCGCGCATCGGCACTTCGCGGCGCGACGGCTCGGCCGTGTCGGTCACCGCGCGCTGCACGGTCGCGGTCGTGCGGACCATCGCCTTGAGCTTCTCGGCCGCGCGCAGCGAACGGAATTCCTGCACGAAGCGCAGCAGCGCGCTGATCGTGACCATCGTCAGCAGGATCGTCATGCCGACGTAGTCGCGCTCGTCGGGCGCCGCGAAGTAGACGTCGGTGAAGAAGCTGATGGCGGCCAGCACCAGCAGCACGTAGACGAACGGGTTGTGGAACGAGAGCAGCAACTGCCGGGTCCAGTGCGGCGGCTTGTCGTGCGCGATTTCGTTCGGGCCATGCTGCTGCAGGCGGTCGGCGGCCTGGTCGTAGGTGAGGCCGCGCGTGCTGGTGTGCAGCGACTTCAGCGTGTCTTCGAGCGGGCGGGCCGCTTCCTGCGCGGCGCGCATGGTGCGCGGTTCATTCTGCTGGCCGGCGCCGGCCTTGATGAAGCCGCGCTGTTTCTTGTGCGAGGTGTTGTGTCGTGTCGTCATGAGTCGCTCCTTGCGCACGAGGCGGCGGGCGGGGAGCGACCGTGACGTTATCGACGCACGAGCGCTCCCCGCCGCGTCGCGTCAGGCGCGATCGGCTGTGGGTCGGTAAAGGCGGGAACGCTCGCCGGCGCGCATGATGCGGACGGCGTGTCGATGCGCAGCGTCGCACCGGCGAGCGGTAATCGACTACTGTCGTCTGAGTTCATCTGCACTCCTGTCGGTTGCGGATAGTCGGCACGGGCGATCGGCGGCGCGCGCAACGAGGCGCGCGGCCGGACGGCACGCGAACGGAGAGCGCACGCGGCTGGCGCCGCGCGCAACACGAACGCACGCGCGCGACGGCGCGCCGCGTGCATTCGACAACATCGAAAAATTCGGCGGGAGATCTGGCCCGTGGTCAGGCCGGAAGGGCGCCGCATCCTGCTTCCCGGGATGCGGCAGAAGACGAGGCTCTGCGCGTTTTCCTCAGGCAGCAGTCAAGTTGGCCAGGGACCAACTACAACTCGCATCGGTGTTCACAGAACACTCCATGTAACTAGACGGGGGCGATGGTAATGGCTCGCTGTGCGAAGCGTCAACCCTTTTGTCAGGCGTTATTTCGAGATGCTCGATCGCGCCGGTGTGCGTTCGCGGGCGCGCCGGACAGCCTGCAACGAAACAGCCGCGCGCACACCTTGTCGGCATGCGCGCGGCTGCGTCGAACGCGGTGCCGGTTACTGGTTCGCGGTCGCGACGGCGGCGCCCGCATCGAGGATGCCCGAGCCGGCCGGCAGCGCGGTGCACGACGTGCCGGCCGCGAGCTTCGCCGCGCGCGTGCCGCCTTGCAGCTTCTGCAGGATCTGCGCGGGCGTGAGGTTGCCGTTCACCGACAGCATCAGCGCGGCGACCCCCGTCACCTGCGGCGTCGCGAGACTGGTGCCGTTCGCGAGGCCGTAGGTGTCCGAGCCCGGCGTCGTCGTGCCGGTGTTCGACGTCGACAGGATGTTGACGCCCGGTGCGCTCAGCGCGACGTCGGCGCCGAAGTTGCTGAACGATGCGCGGCGGCCCGTCGCATCGGTCGCGCCGACGGTGATCACGCCGCGGCAGTTGGCGGGCTGGTCGAGCCCGGTCGACAGGCCGTCGTTGCCGGCCGCGACGACCACGGTCACGCCTTTCGCGGTCACGTCGTCGATCGCCTGCTGGAACGTCGTGCTGCACGCGCCGACTCCACCGAGGCTCAGGTTGATGATCTTCGCCGGCCGCGGGTTCGTCGGTACACCGGCCACCGGCATGCCGGCTGCCCAACGCATGCCGTCGGCGATGTCGCTCGTCACGCCGCCGCACTTGCCGAGTACGCGCACCGGCAGGATCTGGCCGAGCCACGATACGCCGGCGATACCGGTGCCGTTGTTGGCGGTCGCGCCGATCACGCCCATCACGCGCGTGCCGTGCCAGCTGCTGTCGCTCGGCTGGCTCGCGCAGTGATAGAACGGGCCGTTGGCGTTGTCGAGTTCCTGCTGCGTGACCCAGTCGCCCGGATCGGTCGCGTCCGGGCCGCGCGTCAAGCCGTTGTTGCTGGTGTTGACGTTGCTGATGAAGCTGTAGCCGGACAGCAGGTTGCCGACGAGGTCGCCGTGCGGCCGATAGCCGGTGTCGAGCACGGCCGTGACGACGGTCGGCGAACCCTTGGTCACGTTCCACGCGGGCGGCAGGTCGATGCCGGCGGTCGGGTCGGACAGATACCACTGCTGGTTGTAGAGCGGGTCGCTCGGCGTGTCGCGGATCTGCATCGGGTGATCGGGTTCCGCGTAGTCGACATCGCTGTCGGCCGCGAACGCCTGCGCGAGCGCGGTGGCATCGGTGGCGGCCATGCGCTGGCCGAGCGACAGCACGGCCGCGCCGTTCGAGATGGTGCGTTCGACCTGCACGTTCACCGGCGTTTGCGCGACCGTGCTCGCGTACGCGCGGGCGCTGCCGGTCACCGGCGCCGTCCAGCGCGTCATCGCGCGCTGGATCACCGCGTCGAGTCGCGCACCGTTGTCGACGGCCGCCATCGCTCGGGGGGCCGTCAGCGTCTTCAGCTTGACGATGAGGTGATCGACCGGCGGCTCGACCGGTGCGGTCTGCGCGGCCATCTGCACGGCGGCCTGCTGCGACGTGCACGCATTGGTGCCGGACGACGCGGGCGGGGTGGTCGGCGCGGGCGTGGGCGCCGGCGCGGGCGCGGGCGCCGGTGCGGGTGACGCGTTGGACGAAGACGGGTTGCTGCCGTCGCCGCCGCCTCCGCCGCAACCGGCGAGGGGCAGCAGGGCGGCGGCGGACAGCATGCCGGCGAGCATGCGCGCATGTGCGAGGCGCGCCAGCGCGAAATTGAAACGTTTGGCTCTCATGTTGAAAGTCGATCCTCGTAGATAACCGTCGTGCCGGCGGTGGCGCTGGTCCGGGCGAGCCGGACCTTGTCGTTTTTGTCTGACGGTTGCAGCAGGTTGCTGCGACGCGCCATGCACTGGGTAACGGCGTGCGCGGCGGCTTCTTGAGTGCGTTTCGCGAGAAAAACAGGCGGTGCCGCAAACGATTACGTTGGTGCGTCGCAGCATGAACGCGCGTTTGGAACGACCGGCACAGAGCCGGTGCGCGGACCGGTCGGGCAGGAGGCGCGGGCGAGCGGGTTTGCGCGGCACGGAAAACGTCTTTCAGGATCCGGCCGTGGCGGAAGGTGGTTTACGCTTCCCCTGATATGACGCGAATATTGTCGGGCGTACGATCGCGACTCGATCAACGTTTCGTCAGGAGACAAGCATGGATCGTCGTTTCCGTTGGCTTGCCGTCGCGCTGGCTTGTGCGCTGGCCGGCACCGCGCACGCGCAGGCTCTTACCGGTACGCTGAAGAAGATCAAGGACACGGGCGTCGTGTCGCTGGGCATTCGCGAGTCGTCGGTGCCGTTTTCGTATTCGGACAACCAGCAGAAGAACATCGGCTATTCGCGGGACATCGCGTCGCGCATCATCGACCAGTTGAAGACGGAGTTGAACCTGCCGAACCTCGCGGTGAAGGAAATCCCGATTACGTCGCAGAACCGGATTCCGCTGCTGCAGAACGGGACGATCGACTTCGAATGCGGTTCGACGACGAATACGCTCGAACGGCAAAAGCAGGCCGCGTTCTCGAACAGCATCTTTTTGTACGGCATCCGCTTCAGCACGCGCAAGGATTCGGGCGTGAAGGACTTCGCGGACCTGGCCGGCAAGACGGTCGCGACGACGGCCGGTACGTCGGACGAGCGCCTGCTGCGCAAGCTCAACGAAGAGAAGGCGATGAACATGACGATCATCAGCGCGAAGGATCATGCCGAAGCGTTCATGAACGTCACGACCGGGCGCGCGGTGGCGTTCGTGATGGACGAGCCGCTGCTGTACGGCGAGATCGCGAAGGATCGCAACCCGGGCGCGTACACGGTCACCGGTACGCCGCTCGTTCATGAAAACTACGCGTGCATGATGCGCAGGGACGATCCGCCGTTCAAGCGCGTCGTCGACGGCGTGATCGCGAAGATGCAGACCTCGGGCGCGGCCGAGAAGCTGTACGACCAGTGGTTCACGCAGCCGATTCCGCCGAAGGGCGTGAGCCTGAACTATCCGCTGTCGGCGGAGATGAAGCAGCTGTTCAAGAATCCGACGGATCAGGCGCAGTACTGAGCACCGCGTCGTGGCGATGTCGCGCCACCCATGAAAAACCGCCGGCACGTGCCGGCGGTTTCGCTTTGCGGCCCGGTCGCTCGTGCGCCGGACGCGCGCGTCAGGCCTTGATTTCAGGCCCGCGTGCGGCCGGCCGTGCCGGCGCCGCCGGGGCGGGAGCGGGCGCCATCGAACGCGCCGAAGGTTGCACCGGCACGATCACGACGACCGGTTCCGGCATGGCCCACGGCGCCATCGCGAACCCGACGGGCTGCGGCATCGGCATCGCGAACGCGTTGGCGAGCGCGATGTGCTGGAGCGCCATCATCTGCTGCTGCATCGCGACCATCTGCGCCTGCGCCGCCTGCATCCGGTACTGCACGGCCTGCATTTGCCGCAACGCTGCCGCGGGCGGCATGCCGCCCGACGACGACGTCTGCATCTCGAAGCTCGCACCGCCTTGCGGGCTGTGCCAGCTCCACGTGCTGACCTTCATCGGGCCGACGGCCGTCTGGACGACACGCGTCTCGGCTTTCACGGGCACGGCCTGCCCGTTGACATTGACGAACATCGGTTGGGCGGCGGCCGCCGCGCCGGGCTGCCCGGCCAGCGCGAACACGGGCACCAGCGCCAGCGCGCCCGCCGCCATATACGAACGGAATCGCATCTTCGTATCTCCATCAAACGAGACTGATCGAATCAACAATGACGTGCGGCTCACGGAGTGAGCCACCCGAGACAATGCCGCCGCCGGCTTAAATCAACATTAAAACCGCCGCCGGCGGCCCGATCGGCGCATGTCGGGACCGGCCATTCAACCTCGCCCGCGCCAGGGAAATCCTGTCGCCGGATGCAACAACAGGCACAATACGGAATTCGCCACGACCGCACGCATGTTCGAGATTCGAACATTGACGGTGCGGCACTGCTGTCCGACCTCCTTCCCAGTCGTCATGAACGCCACGCTCACTCCCGCGCGCGAGTCGAATTCGCCGCGCTTCCTGCTGTTCCTGATCTGCCTGTTCGCGTCCGCCGGCCAACTCGCGATCGACATCTACGTGCCCGCGCTGCCCGACATGGCACGTTCGTTCGCGACCACGCCGCAGGCGATCCAGTCGAGCGTGTCCGGTTACATGGCGGCCTACGCGCTCGGCCAGCTGATCTTCGGGCCGATCGCCGACGCCTACGGCCGCAAGCGCGTGCTCGCGTTCGGGCTCGTGATCTACACGATCGGCTGCCTGCTGTCCCTCGGCGCGCCGAACCTGGAGACGTTCGTGCTCGCACGCTGCCTGCAGGGCTTCGGGATCGCGACGACCAACCTGCTGGCGAAGGCGATCATCACCGATTCGTTTTCCGGCCAGGCGCTGATGCACGCGTTCACGTACATGTCGATCGCATGGGGGCTGGCGCCGATCATCGCGCCGGTGATCGGCGCGCACCTGCAGGAATGGTTCGGCTGGCGTGCGTGCCTCGTGTTCCTGCTGGTCTACTCGCTGGCGATGTGGGCGCTGCTGTGGCGCTACCGCGAGACCTTGCCGAAGCCGGTGCATCTCGAGCCGCGCACGCTGATGGCGAACGCGGGCAAGGTGCTGGCCAGCCCGGTGTTCCAGAGCTGCTTCCTCGCCCAGGGGCTGTGCTACAGCATCCTGCTGGTGTTCAACATCGTCGGGCCGTTCATGGTCCAGACCACGCTGCACAAGCCGCCGACCTTCTTCGGTTATCTCGCGCTCGGCATCGGCCTCATGTATTTCCTCGGCGGTTTGTCGAACCGGATTCACGGGCGCGGGCTGCCGAGCGCCGAGCAACGGCTGCGGATCGGCGCGCGCGTGATGGCGGGCGCGTCGGTCGCGATGCTGGTGCTGGCGCTGACCGTCGGCCTGCGCGTGTGGACGCTCGCGACGCCGGTGCTCGTGATGGGTTTCTGCGCCGGTGCGATGTATCCGACGCTGATGGCCAAGGGCAATTCGCTGTTTCCGCATATCGCCGGCCTGACGAGCGCGATTCTCGGCTGTGCGCTGCTGCTCGTGTCGTCCGCGATGATGGGGCTGGCCGGTTTCGTGTCGATTCACGTGCTGACGCCGCTGGCGGTGTTTTTCGTCGCGTTGTCGTTCATCGTCGTGTGGATGGTGACGAAGCTGCTGCGGTATCTGTCGCAGCAGCAGGCGGCGCCGGTGGTGTGCGGGAGCGGGGAGGCGGCGTAAGCGCCGGGTGGTGACCGCGGCCCACGAGCCGGATCCTGCTGAATCGCGTCGCCCGGTCCGACGCCGCTGACGTGATCGCCGCGAACCATCCGGCAAGCGTGCGTCGATCGCGCTGGTTCGACGGCTCGGGTTCAGGCAAGCGGGATGTTCGCCGCGCTGTCTGCGCATCGGCGGCGAATGGCGCGACCACGAGCGTTTGGGCATTGCTGGCCGACGACGCGCGCGAAGCCGGCACCTGACGGTCGATTCCCGTCCCGGTCACATTCCTTGCAGCGGATGCGCGGCCCCGGCCTGCTGCAACAGCGACACGGCAACCGGATCCGGCAGTCCGTTCGGATCGATCGCGCCAGCCTTCGCCAGCGCAACGAGATCGCCGTCGACGCCCGGTTGCCCGACCACGAACGAGGTGGTCAGGAACGCCGGCGCGGCGAGCGAGACCGCATAGCGCTGCTGCAGGTTCGTCACGACGGCCGATTGCGCGGCCTGCACGGTGTCCGGGCTGTTCATGGCCCGCTGGTAGCGCAGGCTGCCCTGGAAATTGCCGATCAGCCCGGCCGTGTTCGTCCCGAGTTGCGCCGCGAGATAGACCAGCATCAGCTCGGTCTCGGGCGTCGTGTTGAAGGTGCCGCCCGCATAGGCGAGCGAATGCAGGCTCGCGCCGCCCGACGCCACGGTGATGACGCATGGCAGCGCGGCGTCGAGCGTCACACGGTAGTTGCCGCCGCCGTCCGTCAGCGTCGTTGCCGAGCCGACCGCGCAATTGACCGTGACCTGCGCGCTCGCGAGCGCGTCGCCCGTCGCGGCCGTGCCTGATAGCGCGACGGTCTGCGTGTTGTCGTTGAAGCATACGTCGACACCGAAGCAGGCATCGCCGTTGCAGGCCTGGAGGGCGGCGAGCGCTGCAACGCACAAGACGCCCAGCGCGGGGCGGGTGAAGCGTTCGTGGCGGATGTTCATGGTCGCAGGCCATCGAGAGAATGAGGCAACCGGTGCGCGTCGGGAATGCGGCGCTGCTGTCATTCTAGGTGCTGAACCGCGGTGCTGCTGGCCCGTTCGGTCTGCCGCTGGCGGCTTGCGCGCGGTATGGCCGGGCCGGGGCGTCATTGGCGCGGGTGGCGGGCCGGCGCCAAGACGTAAGCGAGCAACAGGCTCAGCAGAACGCTGAGCCCGAGCACGTGCCAGTGGCTGGCGAGCAATCGCTGGAAGTGTTCGCCCATGTCCGGCGTGATCCACCAGCAGCTTATCGGATGCATGCGAGCCTGGTGGCATTCCAGGATGCCGCCGTTGCGATACGCGTCCCACAGGCTGTCGGCGGCATACAGGCCCAAGCAGAGCGGGATGATCTGTACGCCATGCCGGAGCAGTTTGCCCTCGGTTTCGGGTGTCATCGTTGTCGGTCCGGGATCGGCCTGCGTCGGTTCGTCGTCGGTGCCCGAATGCACCGCATGCGCGATATTGTCGAACTAATTCATCCCGTCCACAATGATTTGCGGCTTGGCCGGTCCGGTCGAATAATCGGGCGACTGCACTCGACTTCTCCGGCCGGCCGCCGAAGGCGAATACGGCCGGCCAGTACGGCCGGCTCGCCGCCTCAGGGCTTGCGCGCGGCCGGCTTCGCGAACGCGCCGCGCACCTCGAAGCCGATCGCATCGGCGACGTTGCCGCGCGCATCGACGAGTTCGAGCCGGTGCCGGCCCGGCCATGGCAGCCACGCGACGCGATCGGCATGCCCGATCACCTTGTCGTCGAGCCGCCACGCGAACTTCGCCGCGCGCCCGGACGAGCGCTCGAACCAGATCCGCTGGTTCTTCGGCGGAATGTCCGGGTCGATCGCGAAGATCGTGCCGTCGGTCGGCGCGCCGATCGTCAACGGCGCGCGCGCGCCGTCCTTGCCCGGCGTGACGGGCGCCGCGAGCCGGATCGTGTCGACCGCCGTGCCCGCGATGAACCACTCGTTGCGGGCCGGCTCGATGTCGCGCTCGAACGCGATGCGGCGCGTCTCGACGCCGGCCGGCGCACGCGGCGCACGGCTCGGCAGGTCGCGGTGCAGATAGCCGACGACGGCCGACCACACGGGCGACGCGCCCGTGACGCCCGACACGTCCCACATCGGCGAGCCGTCCGCATTGCCGACCCATACGCCGACCGTATAGCGCGACGTGAAACCGACGGTCCAGTTGTCGCGCATGTCCTTGCTCGTGCCGGTCTTGACCGCGGAAAAGAAGCGCGTCGCGAGCGGGTTGTCGAAGCCGAACGTGCGCACGCGCGCATTGTTGTCGGACAGGATGTCGGTGACGACGAAACTGGCCGCCTCGCTGAACACGCGCGTGCCGGCGTCCGGCCGCGCG
>FTHQ01000266.1_pt1 | contig 39191 bp, 33 predicted proteins | sample 1641001 | NCBI WGS metagenome assembly FTHQ01 (sample SAMEA3914872, study PRJEB12502) | metagenome | biome: forest; material: soil | place: Canada | collected 2011-07-03 | depth 0.3 m | reverse complement strand
CCCGCCGGCTCGCGGCCGCGAGCCATTACAATCGCGGCCATGAATACACCGAACACCGCATCCCCTTCGTCCGCGCCGGCGATCGTGCCGCCGGTGGCGAGGACGGCGATGCGCGGCAGCGCCGGCGCGGACGAAGGGGATGCGGTGTTCGGTGTATTCATGGCCGCGATTGTAATGGCTCGCGGCCGCGAGCCGGCGGGTTCCGGCGCGGCAGCCGGCCGTTGCCGGCGCGCGTCATGGTTTGTCCCGATCCCCGCGCCGCACGCGCCGTCAACGGCCGTGGCGTCCGCAACGTTATAGGAAGTGCCGTTTTGGTGTTTTCACATTGATTTGCCATAATCGGAACGCGTGGTGCGATGTGGCCCTGTCCTCATCGCGTCGTGCGTCGTGACGGCGTCGATCACGCGCAATTCACCCCATGGGAGTGTCGAAATGAAAATCCAATCGCTCGTAGCCGCAGTGCTTCTCGGCGGCATGCTGGCTTCCCCCGCATTCGCGGCGAACAGCCAGCAGGACAAGATGAAGGCCTGTAACACGCAGGCAGCCGGCAAGACGGGCGACGAACGCAAGGCGTTCATGAAGGACTGCCTGTCGGCAAAGCCCGCAAAGGCAATGACGCAGCAGGAGAAGATGAAGGCATGCAACACGCAGGCCACCGGCAAGAAGGGTGACGATCGCAAGGCGTTCATGAAGAGCTGCCTGAGCAACCAGCCGGCCGCCTGAGTCCCGGCGCTCCCGTCCCGAATGCCGCGCCCCGCTTCGGCGGGCGCGGCATTTTCGTTTTCGTTGCACGCGCATCGACGTGCGCCATTCGGCCTTTCCCGCCCCGTTTTTCCGGCCCGCCGTCACGACGCCGCCACATGGTGCGGCAATTCGCCGCGTTTTCTTCTATGATGGCTGCAACGCGGCCCACCCAAGACCAAGAAGCGCCATCGGGCCGCCCTCGAGACGGACGCGCACGCGCGTCAAACGGAGGCTTTGGATGGCATGGAGACAACACCGCTGGTTCCGCCGCTGGCTGATCGTGATCGTGTTCTGGGCGGTGCCCGTCGCGATCATCGCCGTGCGCGAGATCCGCGAGGAAATGGCCTACAACAAGGCGGACCTGCAGCTCGCGCTGACCACCTGGCAGCTCACCGATGCGCAGCAGGCCGCCGGCGCCGCCGCGAAGTGCCACGGGGATCCTGACGACGCGCGCGCGGCCGGCTGCCCGGCCGACGTGCTCGCCGCCAACGCACCGCGCCAGCAGGCGGCCCGCGACGAATACGTGGTGCGCCGCAATACGCTCGCCGGCTACCTGTGGCATGCGTTCGTCGGCTACTGGGTCGTCCCGGCCGCGTTCCTGTTCGCCTGCGGCGTCGTGATCGCGCTGATCCGCCGCGCGCTGCGCCGCCCGCCGATCAAGCCGCCCGTTCCGCCTGTCACGCACTGACACCGACACGCGCCGCGGGCGCCGCCGCCCCCCCCGCTCGACCACTGCGTTCCCCGCATGCCGCCCCCGCGCGAAGCGCGCCTGGCGCTCGGGCGCCGCTCCGTCCGTTGGCGCGCCGCGACACCCTCGCGCGATTTGACGCTTTTTCACGTGGCAACGAAAAGAGGCCGTAATCCGCTGTGATATAACTGCCGACGTGATCCGCTCCTTGAGCGAGACTCACTCCGAACATCATCCGATGGAGAACAACGATGCAAAAACGGAATCTTGTGCTGAAAGCCGCCGCTGCGCTCATCGTCGGTAGCCTCGCGCTCACCGGTTGCACCACCACCCCGGACAAGCCGGACAACGCCGCGACCAACGCGTCGAAGCGTCAGTCGATCGACGCGAGCGTCGACGCGACGCTGTCGCGCATGTACTCCACGGTCAAGGGCTCGCGCGAGCTCGTCGCGAAATCGCGCGGCGTGCTGGTATTCCCCGAGGTGATCCAGGCCGGCTTCATCGTCGGCGGCCAGTCCGGCAATGGCGCGCTGCGCGTCGGCGGCAGCACGGTCGGCTACTACAACACGTCGTCGCTGTCGGTCGGCCTGCAGGCCGGCGCGCAGTCGAAGGCGATCGTGTTCCTGTTCATGACGCAGCAGGCGCTCGACGAATTCCGCGGCTCGGACGGCTGGGCAGCCGGCGCCGGCGCATCGGTCGCGCTCGTGAAGATGGGCGCGAACGGCGCGGTCGACTCCAACACGGCTACCGCGCCGATCCAGGTCGTCGTGCTGACCAACGCCGGCCTGATGGGCGACGTGTCGATCAACGGCACCAAGGTCACCAAGCTCAAGATCTGACGTTGACGCACTGCCCGCGCGTGCCGCGCGCGGGTCATGCGCAAACGGCGATGTCCTTGCGGGCATCGCCGTTTTTTTATCCGCCGGCGCGGCGCCGGGTCGGTCGGACTGCTCGGGCCGTTCAGGCCGCTCAGGTCGTCGAATCGATCACCTTGAAGCGCGAGCGCTTCTGCGCGCGGATCACCGACTGGTACACGTCGACGTACTGCTGCGCCATCCGGCGCGACGTGAAGCGCTCCTCGAAACGCTGCCGCACGCGCGCACGCGGCAGCAGGTGCAGCCGGTTCACGGCGGCCACCGCGCTGATTTCGTCCTCGACGATGAAACCGGACACGCCCTCGTCCACCACTTCGGGCACCGCGCCGCGGTTGAACGCGATCACCGGCGTGCCGCACGACATCGCCTCGATCATCACCAGGCCGAACGGCTCCGGCCAGTCGATCGGAAACAGCAGCGCATGCGCACCCGACAGGAATTCGGCCTTCTCGTGATCGGCGATCTCGCCGATGTATTCGACGTGCGGCAACGCGAAAAGCGGCTTGATCTCGCGGTCGAAGTATTCCTGGTCAGCCGCGTCGATCTTCGCGGCGATCCGGATCGGCAACCCGCACTGGCGGGCGATGCGGATCGCGGTATCGACGCGTTTTTCCGGCGAGATGCGGCCGAGGAACGCGAGATAGCGCGGCTCGACGGGCTGCGGCATGTACAGCGTATCGGGCAGCCCGTGATAGACGGTCGTCAGCCATTTCGCCTGCGGCAACGGCTGGCGCTGCGAATTGGAAATCGAGATCACCGGCGCCGTGTTGAACGTGTCGAACACCGGTTGCTGCTCGGGCAGGTCGAGCCGGCCGTGCAGCGTCGTCACGTAAGGCGTTTCCTGCCGGTTGAAGACCGAGAACGAGTAGTAGTCCATGTGGAAATGGAGCACGTCGAAATCCTTCGCGCGGCGCGCGACCGTCTCCATCAGCAGCATGTGCGGCGCGACCCGGTCGCGGATCGACGAATCGAGCCGCAGCGCGCGCGGCCACACGGGCTCGAGCTTCGCCCGCGTCGTCGAATCGCCGCTCGCGAACAGCGTCACGTCGTGGCCGAGGTCGACGAGCGCCTCGGTGATGTAGGACACGACGCGCTCCGTGCCGCCGTACAGCTTCGGCGGCACGGATTCGGTCAGCGGGGCGATCTGGGCAATTCTCATGGTCCACGTCTCCTGTGTCCTGTCCGTTGCGGTACGGCCGGCGGAGTCCGCGCTTGCGCGCGCCCCGCCCTGCGTCCATGCCGCGCCGGCCGGCATGGCGCCAGCCGGATATCTCATTATTATTCGCGATCCCGATGAGCGGAACCGCAGGTCTTGCATTTTTTGGGCGTTGTTACAGACCGGATACATTCGACCGATCGGGCTCGCCGCGTCGCTCGGGGCCGGCTGGCGCGGATTCGGCGCGGCCGGGCGTCGAACACATGCCAACGATCGCGATCAGGCCGTCAACGCGACGGCCACTTCCATGCCGGCAGGTGGCGCGAGTCGGCATCGACGAGCGCGGTCGCGCCGAGCTGCTTGTCGAGCACCAGCGATTCGCAGCCCGCCTCGCGCTCGAGCGTCGCGATGAGCCGCGCCGCGTGCGACACGACCAGCACCTGCGAGCGCCGGGCGGCCTGCGCGATCAGGCGGCCGAGCGCCGGCAGCAGATCGGGATGCAGGCTCGTCTCCGGTTCGTTCAGCACCATCAGCGCCGGCGGCCGAGGCGTCAGCAGCGCGGCCGCGAGCAGCAGGTAGCGCAGCGTGCCGTCGGACAGCTCGGCCGCCGCCAGCGGCCGCAGCAGCCCCGGCTGGCGCATCAGCACGTCGAAGCGGCCACGGCCGCCCGGGTTGTCGATCTCCACCGACGCGCCGGGAAACGCGTCGTCGATCGCCGCGTCGAGCGCCGCCGCGTCGCCGATTTCGCGGATCGTCTGCAGCGCGGCGGCGAGGTCGGCCCCGTCGTCCGCGAGCACCGGCGTATGGGTGCCGATGTGCGACTGGCGCGCCGGCGCCTGCGCATCGGTCCGGAAATGGTCGTAAAAGCGCCACGAGCGGATCCGTTCGCGTACCGCGATCATCTCGGGCGCGCCGGTCGGATCGGCGAACTCGGTCATCATGCTGTCGAAGCTCGCGACCGGCTGCGGAATCGTCTGCCAGTCGCCCGATGCGGTACGCACGCGGATCTGCGCGCCCTGCCGGTCGACCAGCAGCGTGGACGGGCGCAGCAACGCGCCGCCCCAGACGCATTCGCGCTTGACCACCGGATCGAGCGCAAACTGCGAACTGCTCGGCAGCGGCAGGCCCAGATCGATCGAGTAGCCGAAATCGTCGCACGCAAAGCCGAGCTTCAGGCTCACCGGGCCCTTGCGCACCGTGCCCGTCACCGGCACGTCGCCGGCCAGCATCGCGCGCGAGAAACGCTCGGGGCCGGCCCACAACGTCGACGGCAAGCCACCCTCGCGGGCGAGCGACGGGATCACGCGGCCCTGCGCGGTGTCGGCGAGCAGCCGCAGCGCGCGGTACACGCTCGACTTGCCGCTGCCGTTCGGCCCCGTGACGACGTTGAGCGCCGCGAGCGGCACGATCAGCTCGCGCAGCGAGCGGTAATTGGCGATGGCGAGCGTCTTCAGCGCGGTCATGGAATTGGGCGACGGGGAATGGCAGGCAGGCGCCGGGCCGCGTTCAGCGGCCGTCGACGGCCTGCGGATCGGCCGCGGTGTTGGCCGCCGTGCTGGCCGCAGGCGACCGCGCGTGCGGCCGCTCGGGATTCGGCGCATCGGGCGCGGATTCGTGCGGATACAGCTCCATCCGGCTGCGCGGCAGGCATTGCGGATAACGGTCCTGCAGATAGGCGATCAATCCTTCGCGCACGCGGCAGCGCAGGTCCCAGCACGACGACGAATCGGCCGCGCTGACGAGCGCGCGCAACTGCATCGTGCGCTCCGTCGCGTCGGTCACCTGCAGCACCTGCACGCGGCCGTCCCATTCCGGCGCCGCGTGGACGAGCCGCGCGAGCTCCTCGCGCAGCGGCGCGAGCGGCGTACGGTAATCGACCGACAGGTAGACCGTGCCGATGATCTCCGCGCTGCTGCGCGTCCAGTTCGTGAACGGGTTCTCGATGATCCACTGCAGCGGCACGACGAGGCGCCGCTGGTCCCACAGCCGCACCGACACGAACGAACCGGTGATTTCCTCGATGCGCCCCCACTCGCCCTGGATCACGACCACGTCGTCGAGCCGGATCGGCTGCGTGAGCGCGATCTGCAACCCGGCAATCAGGTTGCCCAGCACCGGCCGCGCGGCGATACCGGCGACCAGCCCCGCGACACCGGCCGATGCCAGCAGGCTCGCGCCGATCTGGCGCACGTTCGGAAACGTCATCAGCGCGGCGCCGGTACCGATGATCACGATCAGCACCATCACGGTCCGTACGAGCACCTTGGCCTGCGTATGGACGCGTCGCGCGTGGAGGTTGTCGGCCGTATCGATCGGATGGGCCTGGATGATCGCGTCGCCGACGCCGGCCGCGAGCCGCACCAGCAGCCACGTGAGCGACACGATCGAGCCGACCGCCGCCGCGGTGCGCATGCCGCGCACGAACGACATGCCGTCGTCGGCCTGGACCCACACGAATTCGAGCGCCAGCAACGCCAGCACGACGAGCGACGGCTTGTCGATGTAGCGCAGGATCGCGCTCATCAGCGGATACGGCTGCGCGATGCGCTTGACGATGCGTGCGCCGAGGCGGTGCACGACCGTGACGACCAGTATCACGATGACCGACACGACCAGCGTGCCGAGCCACGAATGCAACGGCGCATCGGCGATGCGCTGCAGTTCCTCGATTGAAATCATCGGCGCCCTCGAGTGATGAAGCGCGCAGGCTTCGTCCTGGATGCGTCGGCGACGTCCGGGCCACGCACGCGCCCGGACACGGCGTCAGATCAGTTGCCGCTCCTGCAGGGAAACGCCTTGCCGAGACCGAGCGACACCGCGGTGCTCGCGTTGTAGTCGGCCAGCTTCGGATTTTCGGCGATGTACTTGCGCACCGCGTCCGTCATCTGTTGCGCCCGGATGTCGGGCGGCAGGCAGAAGTACTGGCCGACGCGCGGCCCCGTGGTGCCGCCGATCGCATCGATCGTGTTGTAGACGCCGTCGGCGGCGCCTTCGATATAGGCCGCGCACGACGCCCGCGACTTGACGTCCGTCTTCGCGCACAGCCGGTCGAGATCCGCGCCCGTGAAAGCCGCCGCCGACAACGGCACGGCAAACGCCGCGGCACAAAACATTGCGCGCAACATGGTGTTCCTTATGTCAATGCGGCCGGTGACCGCCTGCTGCGTTGGCCGGTGCGGCGCCGGCTGCCCTGCCGCGGCCGGAAGCCGGCCGGGCGGACAGGCGGCGCCGCACCAAAAACCGTTATTTTGCACTCTTTTGTGCATCTGCCGGCGTCGACGCACCGATACGCGTCGTCCGCTTGCTCAGGATCTCGATCGCGTCCGGCGCGTTGTAGTGCTTCGCGAACTCGAGCGCGGTGATGCCGAGCTGGTTCTTCACCTGCGGATCGGCGCCCTGGTCGAGCAGCAGCGTGACCGTCGACGCATGGTTGCCGCGCGCGGCCATCATCAGCGGCGTCGTGCCGTTCGGCGATGCGGTATCGATGTACGCGTCGTGGTCGAGCAGTACCTTGACGACCGCGTCCTGGCCGTTGGTCGCCGCGTAGTGCAGCGGCGCCCAGCCCTTCTTGCTGACTTCCGCGCCCTTGTCGATCAGCAGCTTGACGAGGCCGAGGTCGCCGTTCAGCGACGCGAGCATCAGCGCGTTTTCGCCGGCCTTGTCTTCCTTTTCGAGATCGACGTTCGGCGTCGTCGCGATCGCGGCCGCGACCTTGTCGGACTTCTCGCGCGCGGCGATCACGAGGATCGGGTCGCCGTTCGGCGCGAGCGTGTTCGGATCGAGCTTGCCGCTCTTGAGCTGCTTGCCGATATCGGCGATGTCGTCGAACTTGACGGCCTTGACGATCGCGTCGAGCGACTCGGCATGCGCGCCGGCGGCGGCGAACAGCCCGCTCGCGACGAATGCGGCCGCAACGAGTGCGCGTTTGGGCAGATGGTTGGTCGGCTTCGTCATTGTTGTGGGCTCCTTCCCTGGGTTGTCGGCTGCGCGCCCGTCGTTAGCGGGCGATCTTGAACAGCCGGAAAAAGTTCTGCGTCGTCGCATCCGCGAGCGCCTCGACGGCGATCCCGCGCTCGGATGCGATAAAGCGTCCGACATGGCTGACGTACGCAGGTTCATTCGGCTTGCCGCGATACGGCACCGGCGCGAGGTACGGCGAGTCGGTCTCGATCAGCAGCCGGTCGAGCGGCACGCGCCGCGCGACGTCCTGCACGTCGGTCGCGTTCTTGAACGTGACAATGCCCGACAGCGAGATATGGAAGTTCTGCGCGAGCGCCTGCTCGGCGACCGGCCACGGCTCGGTGAAGCAGTGCATCACGCCGCCCGGCACGTCCGCGCGCTCCTCGGCCATGATCCGCAGCGTGTCTTCCGACGACGAACGCGTATGGATGATCAGCGGCTTCATCGTCGCGGTCGCCGCGCGGATGTGCGTGCGAAAGCGGTCGCGCTGCCATTCCATGTCGGCGATCGAGCGGCCTTCGAGACGGTAATAGTCGAGGCCGGTTTCGCCGATCGCGACGACCTTCGGGTGCGCGGCCAGCTCGACGAGCTCCGCGAGCGTCGGCTCGCGCATGTCCTCGTGATCGGGATGCACGCCGACCGACGCGTACACGTTGTCGTGCGCTTCGGCGATCGCGAGCACGTCGGGCAGCGTCTCCAAATCGACCGACACGCACAGCGCGTGGGTGACGTCGTGCTCGCGCATGTTCTCGAGAACGGCCGGCAGGCGGTCGGCCAGGCCCTTGAAATTGATGTGGCAGTGAGAGTCGACGAACATCGTGTTTCCTGAATACGTGAGACGGACGCTCATGCGCCCGCCGGCATGCCGCAGCGGGCGACGTGGGCGGGCCGGCCGGCCACGGTCGCGCCGTCGCGTGATCCGTTCATCGTTTCGCAACCCATCGGAAACAATGCCGGATCAAGCAAACATTTCCCGATAGTCGAGAAACAATTCCTCGAATACGAGCCGCGCGTTGAGCGGATGGTTCTCGACGGTCCGCTGCCGCGTCACGGCTTTCATGAAGCGGGCGAATGCGTTCGCGTCGACCGCTTCCGCGCAGCGCGCCAGGGCCGCCGCGTGCATCGGGAAGTAGCGCGGCGCGCCCGCCATCCGCTGCGCGAGCACATCGTACAGCCAGCGTTGCAGCCAGCCGAGCACCAGCGGCACCGGCAGCTTCTGCAGCGTCTCGCCGCACGCGAACGGGTCGCAGGCCGCCCCGGCGGCCAGTTGCCCCAACGTGTAGTCGCGCAGCGGACGATTCTCGTCGCTCGCGAGCGCCAGCGCGGCGAGCGGCGCGCCGCCGGCTTCCGCGAGCAGCGCGCTGGCCTGGTCGACGCCCTGCGCCGCCAGCCACGCGGCGGCGGCCTCCGGTGCCGGCACGGTCACCGGCCACTGGCGGCAGCGGCTGATGATGGTCGGCAACAGGCGGTCGATACGCGCCGACACGAGCAGGAACACGACGCCGGGCGGCGGCTCCTCCAGCGTTTTCAGCAGCGCGTTCGACGCGGCGACGTTGAGCGCTTCCGCCGGATACAGCACGACGACGCGCGCGCCGCCGCGGTGCGAGCCGACCCCGCAGAAGTCGAGCAGCGCGCGCACCTGCTCGATCTTGATTTCCTTGCTCGGCGCCCGGGTCTTCTTGCCGCCTTCGTCCGCGTCGGCCGGCTTCGCGTCGTCCGCGGCGCCCGGCGCCTCGCCCGCCAGCGCCTCGGGCAGCACGATCCGGTAGTCCGGGTGGTTGCCCTGCGAGAACCAGTTGCAGGCCGCGCAGGCGCCGCACGGCTCGCCGTTCGGCTGCGGCGATTCGCACAGGAAACCCTGCGCGAGATGCTGCGCGAACTGCAGCTTGCCGATCCCGGCCTGACCGTGCAGCAGCAGCGCATGCGGCCATTGCGCGCGCAGTTGCTGCAGGCGGTTCCAGTCGTCGGTTTGCCACGGATAGATCATGGGGTGCGTCCTTGCGGGTTACAGCGCGGCGAGCACGCGTTCGAGCTGCTGGCGAATCTCGGGAATCGATCGCGTCGCATCGACGATCGCGAAGCGGTGCGGCGCCTCTTCCGCGCGCCGCAGGTATTCGGCACGCGTACGCGAGAAGAACGCGTCGGACTCGCTTTCGAACTTGTCCGGCATGCGCGCGGCCCCGCGACGCTCGCTCGCGACCTGCGGCGCGACGTCGAACAGCACCGTGAGGTCGGGCTGGAAACCGCCCTGCACCCAGCGCTCGAGCGTCTCGAGCTTGTCGCGCGGCAGCCCGCGGCCGCCGCCCTGGTACGCGAAGGTCGCGTCGGTGAAGCGGTCGGACACGACCCAGTCGCCGCGCGCGAGCGCCGGCTCGATCACGAGCGCGAGGTGCTCGCGCCGCGCGGCGAACATCAGCAGCGCTTCCGTCTCGAGATCCATCGGCTGGTTCAGCAGGATCTCGCGCAGTTTCTCGCCGAGCTGCGTGCCGCCCGGCTCGCGGGTCACGACGACCTGCCGGCCGGCCGCAGCCAGCCGGCCCTGAAGGCGTTCGCAGAACCATGCCAGGTGGGTGGTCTTGCCCGCCCCGTCGATGCCCTCGAACGTGATGAATTTACCGCTCGCCATTATTGACCTCGTATGTATTTGTCCACGGCCTTGTTGTGGTCGCCGAGCGTGTCCGAGAACACGCTCGTGCTGTCGCCCTTCGCGACGAAATAGAGCGCGCTCGTCGGGGCCGGATTGATCGCCGCCTGCAGTGCGGCGACGCCCGGCAACGCGATCGGCGTGGGCGGCAGCCCGCGTCGGGTGTAGGTATTGTAAGGAGTGTCGGCCTGCAGGTCGCGCTTGCGCAGCCGGCCGTCGTACGCGTCGCCGAGCCCGTAGATCACGGACGGATCGGTCTGCAGCGGCATGCCGATGCGCAGCCGGTTCGCGAACACGGCCGCGACGAACGCGCGGTCGGCCGCGTGGCCGGTTTCTTTCTCGACGATCGACGCGATCGTCAGCATCTCGTAAGGCGTCTTGTACGGCAGCCCCGGCGTGCGCGCGGCCCATGCCTCGTCGATGCGCGTCTGCATCAGGCGATAGGCGCGCCGGTAGATGTTCAGGTCGCTCGTGCCCTTGTCGAACAGGTAGGTATCGGGGAAGAACAGCCCCTCGCCGCTGCCGCGCTGCACCACGCCGTCCGGCGCGCCGATCGCGCGCAGCAGCTCGGCGTCGCTCATGCCGGCCGTCGCGTGCGCCAGATCGGGGTTCGCGTCGAGCTCCGCGCGCATCCGCTTGAAGGTCCAGCCCTCGATGACCGTCGCGACGTATTCGTTCACGTCGCCGCGCGCGATCTTCTGCAGCACGTCGTACGGCGTGATGCCGGTCTTGAATTCGTAATTGCCCGATTTGAGCCGGCCCGACAGCCCGAGCACGCGCGTCATCGCGACGAACGCGAACGGCTCGACCGGCACGCCGCCGCGCTTGAGCTGCAGCGCGACGCTCTTCACGCTGCTGCGCGGCTTGATCGTGACGTCGAGCGATGCCGAGCCCAGCAACAGCGGCCGGGTCGCCCAGTAATACCCGCCGCCCGCGCCGGCAGCGGCCACAACGACGGCCAGCGCCACGATCGTCGCGGCGCATTTCTTCAGTAGGGACATGGAAACGTGACTCAGGTAAGACCCATATAATACTTGCTCGCCTTCGTCAAAGTCAGGGTTGACTGTTCCCTCATTCCATGAGCACACCGTTCGCTTCACCGGCTACCCAGGCCGCATCTGCCTCGCTCCCCGTTTTCCCCCGCCCGTCCGCCGCCGATTTCGATGCGCCGGGCGCCTGCATGCCGCTGCCGCAGTTCGGCGTGATCGACGTGGCCGGCGACGACGCCGCGACGTTCCTGCACAGCCAGCTCACCAACGACATCGAGCATCTCGATGCCGGCAGCGCGCGGCTGTCCGGGTACTGCTCGCCGAAGGGCCGCCTGCTCGCGTCGTTCCTCACGTGGCGCGCCGGCCACGGTGTGCGCCTGCTCGTGTCGAAGGACGTGCAGCCTGCCGTGCAGAAGCGGCTGTCGATGTTCGTGCTGCGCGCGAAGGCGAAGCTGACGGATGCGAACGACACGCTCGCGGTGGCCGGTTTCGCTGGCGACGTGCGCGACGCGCTGTCGGGCATCTTCGATGCGCTGCCCGATGGCGTACACGTGAAGGTCGACGGCCCGGCCGGCACGCTGATCCGCGTGCCGGATGCGGCCGGCCGCAAGCGCTATCTGTGGATCGGCCCGCGCGCCGAGGTCGACGCGCGCCTTGCCGCGCTCGCCGGCACGCTGCCGGTCGTGTCGCCTGCCGTGTGGGACTGGCTCGACGTGCGCGCGGGCGAGCCGCGCATCACGCAGCCGGCCGTCGAACAGTTCGTACCGCAAATGGTCAACTTCGACGTGATCGGCGCCGTTAACTTCAGGAAAGGGTGCTACCCGGGCCAGGAAGTGGTGGCGCGCAGCCAGTACCGCGGCACGATCAAGCGCCGCACCGCGCTCGCGCACGTCGCCGGCGAGACCGATACCGTGCATGCCGGCGTCGAGCTGTTCCACAGCGACGACCCGGGCCAGCCGTGCGGGATGATCGTCAACGCGGCGGCCGCGCCGGCGGGCGGCGTCGACGCACTGGTCGAGATCAAGCTCGCCGCGCTCGACAGCGGCACGGTGCACCTCGGTTCGGCCGACGGCCCGGCGCTCGCGTTCGACGCGCTGCCGTACGCGTGGCCGACCGAAGCGTGATGCACTGACAACCCGTTCGCGCGCCGGCTCGCGAGTCGCAGCCGGCGCCCGATGTTTCCTGCGAGAGATTCGCCCGATGTGTCTGATTGCCTTCGACTGGCAGCCTGATGCCGCCGCCGGTCCCGTCTTTACCCTCGCCGCCAATCGCGACGAGTTCTTCCGCCGGACCAGCGCGCCGCTCTCGTGGTGGGAGGACGTGCCGGGCGTACTGGCCGGCCGCGATCTCGAAGCCGGCGGCACGTGGCTCGGCGTATCGCGCGACGGCCGCTTCGCCGCGCTGACCAACTACCGCGCGCCGTTCGACATCCGCGCGGGCGCGCCGACCCGCGGCAAGCTGGTATCCGACTTTCTCGGCGGACCATCGGTCGCACCGCTCGACTATCTCGCGCAGCTGGCCGAGCATGCAGCCGTGTACAACGGCTTCAACCTGCTCGTCGGCGACTGGCGCCGGCGCGAACTCGCGTGGTTCTGCAACCGCGCGCCCGAGGGCGAAAGCCGTGTCGCCGCACCCGTCGCGATCGCGCCGGGCGTGCATGCGCTGTCGAATGCGCGGCTCGACACGCCCTGGCCCAAAGTGGTGCGCAAGCGCGCGGAGCTCGGCACGCTGCTCACCGACAATCCGGCCCCGTCGCTCGACGAACTGATCGCGCTGATGCGCGACCCGCACGTCGCGGACGACGACGCGCTGCCGCACACGGGCATTCCGATCGAGCGCGAGCGCGCGCTGTCGGCCGCCTTCATCGAGACGCCCGAATACGGCACACGCGGCACCACCGCGCTGCGCGTGACGATGAAGGAAGGCGTGCGGCTGACGGTGGAGGTCAAGGAGCGCAGCGACGACGACGGCTCGCACCGCACCGTCCGGCCGGGCGCGTTCGAGCGCGCGTTCACATTCGATATCGACGCGACGCGGCCGCGCTGAACGCACGCGTTGCGCGCTACGGCGCGCGCGCCATCTCGACGTGCGGCACGCCGGCTTCGACGAACGGTTCGCCGACCGCCGCGAAGCCGTGCCGCAGATAGAACGACACCGCCGAATCCTGCGCGTACAGCCGCACGACGGCTTGGCCGCGGCGCCGCGCGGCATCCAGCAGCGCATTCAGCACGGCGGACCCGACGCCCTGCCCGCGCATGTCGGCCAGTACCGCGACGCGGCCGATCGTGCCGGACGGCAGCAACCGCCCCGTCGCGACCGCGCGGCGCAACCCGGTCGCCGCGTCGGTCCGGTACGCGACCGCATGCAGCGACAGCGGATCGTCGTCGTCGAGCGCCCATTCCGGCGGAATCTGCTGCTCGCGCACGAATACCGCGTCGCGGATCCTGGCTGCGTCGCCGCCCAGTACCGTCCAGTCGCCCGTTTCCACTCCGCCCACGCCGTTCGTCATCGCAGTCCTCCCACGGCATGCGGCCTTCGGCCGCCCGCCGTCAAACCTCGTCGAATGCAGCCTTCAGCGCCGCGACCGCATCGGCATGCGCGGCCCGCACCTCCGGCACGTAGCCGCCCATCTTGAAGAATTCGTGGATCATCCCCGGATAGCGGACCAGCGTGACCGCGTTGCCGGCCGCACGCAACTTGTCCGCGTACGCGGCGCCCTCGTCGCTCAGCGGATCGTATTCGGCCGTCGCGATCCACGCCGGCGCAACGCCCGCGAACGACGGTGCATCGCGCGTGCCGTCGAGCGGCGCGAACCGCCAGTCGTCGCGATCCGCCCGATCGCGCACGTATTGCGCGAAGAACCACTGGATCGTGCCCTGCGTCAGCAGGTAGCCGTTGGCGAGCCGCGCGTGCGATTCGGTGTCCTGGTAGCCCGTCACGCCCGGATAGATCAGCATCTGCAGCGCAAGGCGAATGCCCGCGTCGCGCGCGAGCACCGCGCAGACCGTCGCGAGCGTCCCGCCCGCACTGTCGCCGCCGACCGCCAGCCGCGCGGCGTCGATGCCGAATGCGGCGGCCTCGCGATGCAGCCATTGCAACGCGTCGTCCGCATCGTTCACCGCGGTCGGAAATTGGTGTTCGGGCGCGAGCCGGTAGTCGACCGACAGCACCGCGCATTGCGCATCGTGCGCGAACATCCGGCACAGCGCATCGTGCGTGTCGACGCTGCCGACCGTGAAGCCGCCGCCGTGGTAGTACACGAGCGCGGGCAGCGGTTCCGCCAGGCTCGGCGCGACCGGTAAATACAGCCGCGCACCGATCGTGCGGCCGTCGCGCGTCGGCACGACGCACGCCTCCACCGAATGCATCGGCGCCGGCGCGACGTCGAGGATCGGCGCGCTCTTCTCGTACGCGGCGCGCGCCTGCTGCGGCGTCTGATGGTGATACGACGGACGTTTCGCGCGCTCGATCATGTCGAGCACCTGGGCGATCTTCGGATTCAGCGGCATCGGTATGGACGGCGCCGGCGTGGCGCCGTGAACGGACAAAGCGGACAAGCGTGACATGATGCCACGCGGCGGCCGGACCGGCGTACGCGCCGCGCCGTGTGCCGCCATCCCGTGCTGCCAAACAAAACGGCCCTGCCTCATCGAAGAGACAGGGCCGTGCATGGCCGGTGCGTTTACGCGTCGCTCGGGCCCGGCTGGGCGTCCGGCGCGGTGCGCGAACGTTGCCGCTTGATGTCGCGGCCGACCGCGAGCCGCCGCATGTACTTGAACGTACCGAGCGCCTTCGCGACGAAATTGCCGTCGCTGTCGCGCACTTCGCCTTCGCAGTAGGCCATCGTCGTCGAGCGGTGCATCACGCGCCCGTAGGCGCGCAGTTCGCCGCGCCCCGGCTGCATGAAGTTCACCTTCATTTCGACCGTGACGACGCCGACGCCGTCGTCGGTCAGGCTGCGCGCCGCCATCGCGAGCGCGATATCGGCGAGCGTCATCGTCACGCCGCCGTGCGCGATGCTCCACGTGTTCATGTGGCGCTCCTCGAGCGGCAGCACGATCTCGCTCGCGCCATCCTTCGCGGACACCAGTTGCACGCCGAGCAGATCGACGAACGGGCTTTCGATCGACGGGCCTTCCGTCGGGGTTGCCGCGTCGCTCATCGTGCGTTGTCGACGATGTAGTCGACACATTCGCGCGATTCGGCCACCGCGACGACGAATTTCTTCACTTCCTGGTGAACCGGATGCACCTGGTACGCGTCGAGCGCGGCCTTGTCGGCGAAATCGGAGACGAGCACGATGTCGGCGGTCGCATCGAGGCCGGGCGTCGCCACGCCGACGTCGATCTGCAGGGTGCCCGGCACGAGGTCGCGGCAGCCTTCGAGCTTTTCCTTCAGCTTCAGCGCGTTCTGCGCACGCGTCGCGCCTTCGGCCGATTCCTTCAACTTCCACATGACGATATGTCTGATCACTTCGGTTGCTCCTGTTCGTGTTGATTCGGCGATTGGCCTGTCATCCTTGGCAGTCGGGCACTTTACACCTTTCCACCGTTCGCCCACGGTTACCCTGTCCGGCCTCGAGCGCCGACAAGCTCGCGCAGGCGAGAAGCCTATCAAACTTGCCGACGTCAATGGACTGTATCTCGAAGTCGGCGTGTCCGCTGCCAGGCTCTGGCGCCAAACGTGTGCACCGTTCCCGCCCCGGTCCACAGCAGCATTGACGTTGCAACAAGGCCGAATAGAAGTACGCGATCCGCCGTCACGTTTCTTTTCCGAAACACATCTCGACAGAAATCGCCTCGCAGTTCAAAACGGGTTTCGATTGCCTGCTCGAGCGCCAAGCGGCGGATGGGAATTTGCCCCTGAAACCGGCGTCCTTGGTACAACGACGGGGAGAGTCTGGACCGTGCCCCGCCGACCCCGAGTACGCTCCCGCGCTGGTCGACCCGGTTCACGTTTCGGCGCCCCAATGCAACAGCCCCGAGCGCTCTCGCACCCAGGGCTTTGACAGCGTCACATCCGATCACGCCGGACTAGTCCCAAAACAGGTTCTCGAATGGCGTGAACCACCCGTACGTATCTGCGCCGACCACGACTTTCCCGCCGTACACACCGTAGCAGACGTCCTTGCCACCCACTTTCCCCACCACGGGCGCGCCACTGTCACCTGGTTGGGTCCGAGCCTCTCCGTCCAGGTTGAGCAGGACGACATTCTTGACTTGATCGTTGGTGTCCGGCACCGTGATATCGACATCTGTCCCGGCAACCGAGCAATTCACGAGGCCAGAGAACGCACCCTGCAACCACAAACGCTGGTCCTTCGTGGGACGCACGTCTGAACCGAACGCCACCTGTTTTATACCGCTGTCCGTCCATATCTCGTTGGGTGTTGCGTCGACTCCCGACGATACCTTCACGATGGCGATATCCTGGTTGTCCTCCAGGAAGTTTTCAAGCAGGTCACCCACCGGGTTTGCGTCATCGGGCTGCCCCACCCTCGCATCTCCCTTTCCGAACACATGGCCCGCCGTCACAAAGCACATGTTGCCGTTGTATTTCACGACCAAACCTAAAGTGCCAATCTTGCTGCGGGTCACAATTTTGATCCCGCCGACCAAAGGACGAACTTTGAGATTGTTTGCAGGCATCACGGGCTCCACCAACGAGTGAAAAAAGCGATCGATAATTGCCGGATGACTATCAAGAACGTTGAAACGCGACGCTCGTGAACCCTGAAACAGGAGCCTGGGGCGCCAAAGGCGGATCATGGGCAACAACCGCAGGTGTCTCGCTCGAGACCAGGCTGATGCAACCTGGTTTCACAACGCAACTGGTGGCCGATAAAGAAAAAGGCACGTAGCGAGCGTGCCGGCGATGCAATGGCTGCGACTGCCGAACGATCAATCGACGACCGCGATCGCATCCACTTCGATCAGATAACCGGGCGACAGCGCGGCCACGCCGAGCACCACGTCCGCGGGCTTGTGATCGCCGAACAGCGCCACCCTGGCGCTTTCGATGATCGGCAAGCATGCATCGCGCTCGTAGTTCACGACGTAGATGGTGATCCTCGCGACCTGCTCGGGCCGCGCACCGGCAGCGGCAAGGGCGCGACCGAGATTGCCGAATACCTGACGCGCCTGGGCCGCGAGATCACCGTGGCCCACCAGCTTGCCGTCGATGTCCTCGGGCTCCTGGCCCGAGATGAATACCATCCTGCTTCCCGTCGCAACGACGACCTGCGTGTACGTTTGCGGTGTGGGCAGATCCTTGGGATTGATGCATTCGAGCGTCATTGACGAGTCTCCTGCGATGATCAGATGCCAGCATCCCGACAGGCTTGTCGGAACCATCCGATGCTAGCAGACGTCGCAGTTCTTTCCGCTTTCGTCAGCGATCCGTCGTCGTGGAAAGCATGCGCAGGAACGCGGCTTGCTCGGCTTCGTGCGCGCCGTTTCAGCATGTCGGCATGTCACGGCATTGACCGACACCACGCGGCGATTCGTTCGCTGTCCGGCAACAATCGCCGGCGTGGCACGCCATTGCCGATTGTTTCGCCCTCGAATAGCTGCAGCACATTAATCGGCATCCGTTAAATCGCACATTTTACCGGGGCGGCGGGTAATAATTGCGACCACTTTTCAATTCAATATTCAAAAACCAAAACATTATTGACTTCGGCTTTCCCGCAAATTTAGAATCGCCTACGACGGCTTACGCATCATTTTCTGCGCCGCCCCGGATTCGCCACCACCCGCGCGAAGGCCCGTCGCATAGCCTTTCCCGCGGGACATCGACGCGCACCCCTGTGGTTTTCAGCTTTCGGCATTATCGGCCACTCGGTTATTTGCCAACCCATTTTCCTTTCGACGAATCGCAACGCCTCGATTAATTCCCGCCATTCGCCAGAATGAATACAAGACGGGATCAAACGGACCCAAGATCCGCCGATTAGAACATCCGGATAAAAAATCGCCAGTCATCAGGAGGGACATCAACATGCATCGCCTTGCGAAGTCGCTGTGTCTCGGGCTCGTCTGTGCCGGCCTGCTGTCGGCCTGCAACGACGACGACGTCCAGTCGAACACCCCGCCATCGAACACCGCCGCGTTGTCGTTCCGCATGGATACCGGCGGCCAGATCAACGCGTTCTACCGGCAGGACAAGGTCGCCGCGCACCTGCTGGTGCGCTCGTCGACGAAGCCGCGCCTGCTGGTGGTCTTCCCCGCCGGCAACAGCGGCACCGGACTATGGTTCGACGACACCGCGCAGCCGGTGAACTGGAGCCTCGACACGCCGCCGTCCGCGCTGTCGGCCCCTGATGCGCATGGCCGCCCGCTGTACGGCATCGGCGCCGACGTGTCGGTCGACACCACGTCGCTGACGATCCGCCAGGGCGTGCTCAGCAACGTGCGCTTCCTGCGCGACTTCAACGGCGGCGCCACGATTCCGCCGCAGATCCTCACCGCGCCGACGGTCCAGGGCAGCACCGCGCAATGGCAACGTGACCGCATCGACGGCGCACCGGGCTATGCGCTGCGCATCACGCTGCGCGACGGCGGCAGCATCGCGCCGGCTGCGGGCGGCAAGCTGGTGCTGAACGCGCCGGCGGGCGCACGCACGCTGAAGCTGCACATCGATGCGCTGTCCGGCGAGACGCCGCTGTCGCCGATCACGCACGCCGACCTGTTCGCGCCGTCCGTGAATCCCGACCCGGTCAGCCAGAACGTGCTCGAATTCCTGAGCTTCAACGACAAGCTGCTGGCCGGTTCGTGGCAATACGACACATACTTCGGCCGCGACACGCTGATTTCGGTCCGCATGCTGATGCCCGTGCTCGAACCCGCGGCGATCGAGGCCGGCCTGTCGTCGGTGCTCAGCCGGCTGTCGGCGGACGGCAAGGTCGCGCACGAGGAAGGCATCGGCGAATTCGCGCTGATCGACAACCAGAAGAACGGGCGGCCGAACGATGCGACGCCGACCTACGACTACAAGATGATCGACAGCGACTACCTGCTCGCGCCGATCGCGGCCGCTTGGCTGATCGACGATACGCGCGGCCAGGCCCGCGCGGCCGCGTATCTGGCGCAGCGCGGCAGCGACGGGCAGACCAACGGCAGCCGCCTCGTCGTCAATCTGCTGCACGTCGCGACGACCGCGCAGCCGTTCGCGCAGCAGCCGTCGGTCGCGAACCTGATCCACCTGCGGCCCGGTGAAATCGTCGGCAACTGGCGCGACAGCACCGATGGCCTCGGCGGCGGCGTCTACCCGTACGACGTGAACGCGGTGCTCGTGCCGGCCGCGCTGCGCGCGGCGAACGCGTTCCTCGCCCGCGGCCTGCTCGATCCGTACCTCGATGCCGGGCAGCGTGCGACGCTCGCCAACACGGCGAATCAGGCGGCCACCTGGGAAACGCAGGCGCCGCCGCTGTTCCAGGTCAGTGTGCCGGCCGCACTGGCGGCCACCGACGTGTCGGCCTATGCACCGTCTGCCGGCGTGCCGGCCGGCGCCGCGCCCAACGCCCCGCTGGCCTTCTACGCGCTGTCGCTCGATCAGCAGGGCAACCCGATTCCGGTGATGAATTCGGACGGCGGCTTCGCGCTGCTGTTCGGCACGCCGCCGGACGATCAGCTCCAGCGGATCGTCAGCGACGTCACGCGGCCGCTCCCGACCGGGCTCGTGACCGATGCCGGGATGCTGATCGCGAACCCCGCGTATGCAAGCCAGACGCTGTGGCCGAAGTTCACGAGCTCCGCGTATCACGGCACGGTGATCTGGTCGTGGCAGCAGGCGATGTGGGTGGCCGGGCTCGATCGCCAGCTCGCGCGTCAGGACCTGTCGGCCACGACCCGCACGCTGCTCACGCAAGCGCGGCAGACGATCTGGCAGGTGATCTCGAACGGGCGCGACATGCGCACGTCGGAAATGTGGACGTGGTCGTACGTGAACGGCAAGTACCAGACCGACGCATTCGGCACGCGCAGCGCCGATGCGACCGAAGCCAACGCGGCGCAGCTCTGGAGTACGACGTATCTCGCGATCCGTGATCCGCAGCAGCGCGCGGGCAAGTACTGGTGGCAAGCGTCGCAGCCGACGCAGGACGCACAGCCGAAACAGGCGACGGCGGTGGCGGCGCGCTAGCGCGTCGCCGCACGCATACCGACGGGCAACGGCATCGGCATGCAAAAAACCCGGCGGCACGCCCGCCGCCGGGACGTCGAAGGAATCCGGATCACCGCGACACCACGCGATTCCGCCCTTCCCGCTTCGCCTGATACAGCCGCTCGTCGACCACCCGCAGCAGCGTATCGACCGTGCTGCCGTCGACCCCGTACTGCGCGACGCCGACGCTGACCGTCACCTGCACGCGCTTGAAGTCGAGCCCGAACGGCGAACTCGAGATCGACGAACGCACGCGCTCGGCCGTCATCCGCGCACCTTCGAGCGGCATCTCGGGCAACAGCGCCATGAACTCCTCGCCGCCGACCCGCGCGAGCGCGCCCGCCGGCCGAATTGCCTCGAGGCACTGGCGCACGACGCCGCGCAGCACCTCGTCGCCGATCTGGTGCCCGTACGCATCGTTGATGTTCTTGAAATTGTCGAGATCGAGCGCGAGCAGGCAGAACGGCGTGCCGTCGCGCTCGGCCCGCACGATCTCGCGCTCGACTTGCGCGATGAACTGCCGGCGGTTCGACGCGCCCGTCATCGGATCGGTCGCGGCCATGTATTCGAGCTTCTGGTTCGTGCGCCGCAGCTCCTGCAGCGCGCTTTCGGTGCGCGCCATCGATTCCGACAGCCGGCTCATCAGGTCTTCCTGGCTGTAGATCGCCGAGAACGAGCGCGTCGTCTGCAGCGCCTGCACGACGCCGTAACTGAGCAGGAAGAATCCGCCCGCGAAGATCGCATGCGCGAGCCACCACATGTGATTCCACGGCTTGCCGAGGATGAACGCGAGCGACGACAGCGCGAACGCCATGATCGACACGCCGTAGATCACCATCAGCGGCGAGCGGATCCGCCGCGCGAGCAGCAGGCACACGTTCAGCAGCGAAAACACCAGCGCGCCGCCTTCCATCGACAGCCGCGTGCCCGGCGCGCCGGCGACCGGCGAATAGGCGATGTACGCGACCGCCACGTTGACGATCAGGAAGAACACGATCCACGGCAGCCAGGTGCGCACGCTCGTGCGCTTGTCGAGCCGGTCGGGCGGCCGCGAATACGACAGCAGGCCCGTGAGCAGCAGCGCCGACATCACGAACCGCGACGCGGGCCCGTACAGCAGGAACAGCCAGATATTGTGGTGCGCCATCCCGGTGAACGCCCCGTGCAGCGCATAGATCATCGCGAAGCCGAGGAAGCCGAGCGTGAGCCAGCGCAACAGCGGCTCGCCGGACGACCGGTAGCACACCCACGTCACGTAGGTGACGAACGCGCCTTCGACCGTCGCCGCCGCGATCGCGATTTCATGGAAAGCGTGGCTCTCGAACACGACGCCCGGGTCGCTGAAGAACCACAGATAGGCAATCAGATAGGCGGGCAGCAACGCGAATCCGACCAGCAGGCATTTCGCGTAGAGCCTCGCGGCCGCGCTGACGACGCGCGGCGGTTCCCCGGCTGCATAGGTCGTACTCATTCGGTCCCCGGTCGGTCTGCTGCGTTGGTTCGATTCTTCGCGGCACGGATCGCACGACGCACGATCTGGCCCATCGTGCCGAAAGGCAAATGTCAGAGCAAGTATAGGTGGGGCAATTCGTTTGACAAGTCAGGGGAAACGGCATTGCCGGGTGCATGCCTTTTACTTCCCGATCGTTGCGAATGGCGCGTGCGCCGCGCCTATTCACCACGGCGGCGGGCGGTGACGCGAAAGCGCAACCACGGCCGCCGCCGGTCAAAGATCAGAGGATTTCGAACAGGCCGGCCGCGCCCTGCCCGCCGCCGATGCACATCGTGACGACCACGTACTTGACGCCGCGCCGCTTGCCTTCGATCAGCGCATGGCCCGTCAGGCGTGCGCCCGACACGCCGTACGGGTGGCCGACCGCGATCGCGCCGCCGTTCACGTTCAGGCGATCCTCAGGGATCCCGAGCGTGTCGCGGCAATACAGCACCTGCACCGCGAACGCCTCGTTCAGCTCCCACAGGCCGATGTCGTCGACCTTCAGCCCCGCCTGCTTCAGGAGCTTGGGCACCGCGAACACCGGGCCGATGCCCATTTCGTCCGGTTCGCAGCCGGCCACCGCGAAGCCGCGGAACGCACCCAGCGGCTGCAGCCCTTCGCGCTGCGCGGCCTCGGCGCTCATCACGACGCACGCCGACGCGCCGTCCGAGAACTGGCTCGCGTTGCCCGCGGTGATCACGCCGCCCGGCACCGCCGAACGGATCTTCGACACGCCTTCGAGCGTCGTGTCGGGCCGGATGCCTTCGTCGGCCGACACCGTCACTTCCTGCGTGAACAGGCGGCCCGTCGCCTTGTCGGCGATGCCCGCGAGCACGGTGATCGGTACGATCTCGTCGAGGAACAGCCCGGCTTCCTGCGCGGCCGCCGCGCGCAGTTGCGACTGCACGCCGTACGCGTCCTGCCGCTCCTTCGAGATGCCGTAGCGCTTCGCGACGTTCTCGGCGGTCTGCAGCATGTTCCAGTAGATCTCGGGCTTGTGCTGGACGAGCCAGCCTTCCTGGATCATGTGCCGGTTCATCTCGTTCTGCACGCACGAGATCGACTCGACGCCGCCGGCCACATAGATCTCGCCTTCGCCCGCGATGATCCGCTGCGCGGCCAGCGCGATGGTCTGCAGCCCTGACGAACAGAAGCGGTTCACCGTCATCCCCGGCACGCTCACCGGCAAGCCGGCGCGCAACGCGATCTGCCGCGCGATGTTCGCGCCCGTCGCGCCTTCGGGGTTCGCGCAGCCCATGATCACGTCCTCGACGCGGGCGGGGTCGAGCTTCGCGCGCTCGAGCGCGGCCGCGACCACGTGGCCGCCGAGCGTCGCGCCGTGCGTCATGTTGAATGCACCGCGCCAGGATTTCGCCAGCGGCGTGCGTGCGGTCGATACGATTACGGCTTCGGTCATGCGAGTCTCCTTCGGTCCTGCTTCATGTCCTGAATCGGATGGGAAATGCGCTACGCCGCCGGGCGCGCGCCCGCGGACGTCGCATGCGCGACACCCGCTGCCTGCATCTGCTGCCATGCGTGCGCGAGCGACCCGTTCAGGTCGATCGCACGGCATGCATCGTTGATCACCGCGGCTTCGAAGCCTGCCGCGCGCGCATCGAGCGCCGACCACGCGACGCAATAGTCGGTCGCGAGCCCGCAGCACCACACGCGCTTCGCGCCGAGTTCGCGCAGATAGCCCGCGAGCCCGGTACGCGTCGTGCGGTCGGCTTCGACGAACGCGGAATAGCTGTCGACCTGCGCGTCGCCGCCCTTGCGGATCACGAGCCGCGCGTGCGGAATGTCGAGGTCGCGATGCAGCGCCGCGCCGTCGGTGTCCTGCACGCAGTGCACGGGCCACAGCACCTGCTCGCCGTACGGCAGCGCGAGCGTCGAGAACGGCTCGCGGCCCGGATGGTTCGCCGCGAACGACACGTGTTCGCGCGGATGCCAGTCCTGCGTGAGCACGACCTGGTCGAAGCGTTGCGGCAGTGCGTTGATCACCGGCACGACCGCATCGCCGTCGGGCACCGCGAGCGCGCCGCCCGGCATGAAGTCGTATTGCACGTCGATCACGAGCAGGACGTCGTCGGTGCGTTTCATTGCGTGTCTCCAGACAGGATCGGTCGCGCCGCGATACGGCGGCGTCAGCCGTTGAACCCGCGGCCGGCCTTCGCCAGTTCCGCGATCGACGGCGCGAGTTGCCATGCGTCGCCGTTCGGCGCGGCCGCATAACGGCGAATCGCGCGCTCGACGTTGTAGAGACCGACCGTATCCGCGTACAGCATCGGGCCGCCGCGCCACAGCGGGAAGCCATACCCGGTCAGGTAGACCATGTCGATGTCGGACGCCTTCGACGCGATCTTCTCTTCGAGGATCTTCGCGCCTTCGTTGACGAGCGCGAACACGAGCCGCTCGACGATCTCGTCGTCGCCGATCTTGCGCCGCTCGACGCCGCGCTCCTTCGAGTACGCGACGACCATCTCGTCGACGAGCGACGACGGCTTCGCCTTGCGGTCGCCCGGCACGTAGTCGTACCAGCCGGCGCCCGTCTTCTGGCCGAAACGGCCCTGTTCGCACAGACGGTCGGCGATCTTCGAATACTGCAGGCCGGGCTGCTCGACGTAGCGCCGCTTGCGGATCGCCCAGCCGATGTCGTTGCCGGCGAGGTCGCTCATCCGGAACGGCCCCATCGCGAAGCCGAATTTCTCGATCGCGCGATCGACCTGCGCGGGCAGCGCGCCTTCCTCGAGCATGAACAGTGCCTGGCGGATGTACTGCTCGATCATCCGGTTGCCGATGAAGCCGTCGCACACGCCCGACACGACCGCCGTCTTGCGGATCTTCTTCGCCACCGCCATCACGGTCGCGAGCACGTCCTTCGCGGTTTGCGCGCCGCGCACGACCTCGAGCAGCTTCATCACGTTCGCCGGGCTGAAGAAGTGCATGCCGACGACGTCCTGCGGACGCTTCGTAAACGCGGCGATCTTGTCGACGTCGAGCGTCGACGTGTTCGACGCGAGGATCGCGCCGGGCTTCGCGACTTCGTCGAGCTTCTTGAACACCTGCTCCTTCACGCCGAGTTCCTCGAACACGGCTTCGACGATCAGGTCGGCGTCCTTCAGGTCGTCGTAGGACAGCGTCGGCGTGATCAGCGCCATGCGCGCATCGAGCTTCTCCTGCGTGAGCTTGCCCTTCTTCACCCGTGCGTCGTAGTTCTTGCGGATCGTCGCGAGGCCGCGCTCCAGCGCGTCCTGCTTCGTCTCGAGCAGCGTGACGGGCAGCCCGGCGTTGATGAAGTTCATCGCGATCCCGCCGCCCATCGTGCCCGCGCCGATCACGCCGACCCGGCGGATCTCGCGCAGCGGCGTGTCGGCCGGCACGTCGGGAATCTTGCTCGCCGCCCGCTCGCCGAAGAATGCGTGGCGCAGCGCGCGGCTTTCCGGCGTCATCATCAGCGCGACGAAACCCTCGCGCTCGGCGACGCTGCCCTTGTCGAAACCGTTCAGCACGCCGGCCTCGATCGCGTCGATGCACTTGTGCGGCGCGGGGTAGTTCGGCGCGGCGGCTCGCGCGGAATTGCGCGCGAACTGGATGAAGCCGGCCGCGTTGTCGTGGACGATCTTGCGATCGCGCACGCGCGGATGCGGCCCCTTCTGCGCGCCGACCTTGCGGGCGAACGCCACGGCCGCGTCGAGCAGGTCGCCGTCGGCCATTTCGTCGAACAGCCCGCTCTTCGCGAGCTGCTCCGACGGCACCGGCGCACCCGACACGATCATGTTCAGCGCGGTTTCGAGCCCGACCGCGCGCGGCAGGCGTTGCGTGCCGCCCGCGCCCGGCAGCAGCCCGAGCTTCACCTCGGGCAGCGCGACCTGCGCGCCCGGCGCCGCGACGCGGTAATGCGCGCCGAGCGCGAGCTCGAGGCCGCCGCCCATCACGACGCTGTGCAGCGCCGCGACGACCGGCTTCGCGCTCGCCTCCACCGCGCGGATCACGGTGTGCAGCGTCGGCTCCTGCAGCGCCTTCGGCGTATTGAATTCGGTGATGTCGGCACCGCCCGAGAACGCGCGGCCCGCGCCGGTCAGCACGATGGCCGTGACCGACGGGTCCTGCGCGGCGCGATCGAGCGCGTCCATGACGCCCTGGCGGGTCGACAGGCCGAGCCCGTTGACGGGCGGATTGTTGAGCGTGATGACGGCCACGCCGTCGCGAGTCGAGTAATCCACTGCCATCTGCCTGCCTCCATGCATCGCGCGCCGGATTGGCTGCGCTTCATTGTGCGCGGTCGAACAGCCGCATGTCCGGATGAACGGAGGCAGCATACAACGAAAAAGCACGGTCGTTCAATTTGAATTTTGTTCCCGATCCGGGGACGGATCGGGCGACCGGCAGCGGGCGACCGGCAGCGGGCGACCGGCAGCGGGCGACCGGCAGCGGGCGACCGGCGTCGGGCGACCGTTCGCGGGCCGGCGCCGGCCCGACTCGGGGCTTACGGCTCGCACACCGCCGTCGGCAACACGTAGTCGCGGAACGTCTCGCGCAGCTTCAGCTTCTGCAGCTTGCCGGTCGCGGTGTGCGGCAGCGATTCGACGAACACGACGTCGTCGGGAATCCACCATTTCGCGACCTTGCCCTCGTAGAACGCGAGCAGCGTGTCGCGGCTCAGGTTCGCGCCTTCGCGCGGCACCACGACGAGCAGCGGCCGCTCGGTCCATTTCGGATGCGCGCAGGCGATGCAGGCGGCCTCGGCCACGCCCGGATGCGCGATCGCGACGTTCTCGATGTCGATCGAGCTGATCCACTCGCCGCCCGACTTGATCACGTCCTTGCTGCGGTCGGTGATCTGCAAGAAGCCGTCGGGGTCGATCGTCGCGACGTCACCGGTCGGGAACCAGCCGTCCGCGAGCGGCGACGCGTCGCCGCGAAAGTAGTGGTCGATCACCCACGGCCCGCGCACCTGCAGTTCGCCGAACGCGACGCCGTCCCACGGCAGCTCGCGGCCATCGTCGCCGACGATGCGCATGTCGACGCCGCAGATCACGCGCCCCTGCTTCTCGAGCAGCCGGCGCTGCGCGTCGAGCGGCCGCTGCGACTGCGCCCAGTTGAGCTTCGCGAGCGTACCGAGCGGCGACAGTTCGGTCATCCCCCACGCATGAATCACGCGTACGCCGTATTCGTCCTCGAACGTGCGCAGCATCGCGGGCGGGCACGCGGAGCCGCCGATCACCGTGCGGTTCAGCGTCGAGAAACGGACACCGGCTTCGCGCATGTAGTTCAGCAGCCCGAGCCACACGGTCGGCACGCCCGCGGAAAACGTCACGCGCTCGGCCTCCATCAGCTCGTACAGCGATTTCCCGTCGAGATCCTTGCCCGGCAGCACCAGCTTGCCGCCCGTCAGCGGCACCGCGTACGGCAGCCCCCATGCGTTGACGTGGAACATCGGCACGACGGGCAGCACGGCGTCCATCGCGGACAGGTTCATCGCGTCGGGCAGCGCGGCGCCGTACGCATGCAGCACGGTCGAACGATTCGAATACAGCACGCCCTTCGGGTTGCCTGTCGTGCCGGACGTGTAGCAGAGCCCCGACGCCTGCTGCTCGTCGAGGCGCGGCCAGTCGTAGTGGCCGTCTTCCGCTTCGACGAGCGTTTCGTAGCAGAGCAGCGGCGTGGCGGCGGACGGCAGGTGCGCGGCGTCCGTCATCGCGATCCAGCCCTTCACGTGCGGGCATTGCGGCGCGATCGCGTCGACCAGCGGCGCGAAATTGATGTCGAACAGCACGTAGCGGTCTTCCGCGTGATTGACGATGTACGCGATCTGTTCGGGAAACAGGCGCGGATTGATCGTGTGGCACACGGCGCCCATCCCGCCGATCCCGTAATACGCTTCCAGATGCCGGTAGCCGTTCCACGCCAGCGTGCCGACGCGGTCGCCGGTTTCGACGCCGAGCCGCGCCAGCGCCTGCGCCAGCTGCTTCGCGCGGCGTTCGCAATCGCGGTACGTGTAGCGATGCAGGTCGCCTTCCACGCGCTTCGACACGATCTCCGTGTCGCCGGCGTGCCGCGCGGCATGCGAAATCAGCGACGACACGAGCAACGGCACATCCATCATCTGGCCCAGCAACGGCTTACCCATCGTCTTGTTCTCCCTGAGGATGCGAATCGGTGACCAGCCTGGGGGCTGTTTCCGTAGCGAAGCAGCCCTGGTATGCGCCCGTCAGCGGCCCCGGACGGGCGTGGCGCACGGTGCGCGGGCCGCCATGCGGGCGGCGCGGCGCCGCCTTACAATATCGGCTTACCCAGAGGCGCTCAACATGTCGTTTTCCCGAAGCGCAGCCGATGCGGCTGACACCCTGCCCGACCTCGCCGCGACGCTCGGCACGCCCGCCGAGGGCGCGTTCGTCACGCTCGGCGACGCGTTTCATACGCGGCTGCCGGCCGCGCCGCTTGCCGCGCCGTACGTCGTCGGCTTTTCCGACGAAGTCGCGCAACTGCTCGATCTGCCGCCCACGCTCGCCGCGCAGCCCGGCTTCGCCGAGCTGTTCACCGGCAACCCGACGCGCGACTGGCCCGCGAACGCGATGCCGTATGCGTCGGTCTATTCCGGCCACCAGTTCGGCGTGTGGGCCGGCCAGCTCGGCGACGGCCGCGCGCTGACGATCGGCGAATTGCCCGGAACCGACGGCCGGCGCTACGAACTGCAGCTCAAGGGCGGCGGCCGCACGCCGTATTCGCGGATGGGCGACGGCCGCGCGGTGCTGCGCTCGTCGATCCGAGAATTCCTGTGCTCGGAAGCGATGCATCACCTCGGCATCCCGACCACGCGCGCGCTGACGGTGATCGGCTCCGACCAGCCGGTGGTGCGCGAGGAGATCGAGACGGCGGCCGTCGTCACGCGCGTGTCGGAAAGCTTCGTGCGCTTCGGCCACTTCGAGCACTTCTTCTCGAACGATCGCCCCGACCTGCTGCGCCAGCTTGCCGATCACGTGATCGACCGCTTCCATCCGGCCTGCCGCGACGCGGACGATCCGTACCTCGCGCTGCTCGAGGCCGCGACGCTGCGCACGGCCGACCTCGTCGCGCAATGGCAGGCCGTCGGTTTCTGCCACGGCGTGATGAACACCGACAACATGTCGATCCTCGGCGTGACGATCGACTACGGTCCGTTCGGCTTCGTCGACGCGTTCGATGCGAACCATATCTGCAACCACTCCGATACCGGCGGCCGCTATGCGTACCGGATGCAGCCGCGCATCGCGCACTGGAACTGCTACTGCCTCGCGCAGGCGCTGCTGCCGCTGATCGGGCTGCAGCACGGCATCGCCGACGACGATGCGCGCGCCGAGCGCGCGGTGGACGACGCCCAGGCCGTACTCGCGAAGTTTCCGGAGCGCTTCGGCCCCGCGCTCGAACGCGCGATGCGCGCGAAGCTCGGCCTCGCGCTCGAGCGCGAGGGCGACGCCGAACTCGCGAACAAGCTGCTCGAGACGATGCATGCGAGCCACGCGGATTTCACGCTGACGTTCCGCCGGCTCGCGCAGATCTCGAAGCACGACGCGAGCCGCGACGCGCCCGTGCGCGACCTCTTCATCGACCGTGAAGCGTTCGACGCATGGGCGAACCTCTATCGCGCGCGGCTGTCCGAGGAAACGCGCGACGACGCGGCACGCGCGGTTGCAATGAACCGCGCGAACCCCAAATACGTGCTTCGCAACCATCTGGCCGAAGTCGCGATCCGGCGCGCGAAGGAAAAGGATTTTTCGGAAGTCGAGCGGCTCGCGCAGATCCTGCGCCGCCCGTTCGACGAACAACCGGAGCATGAAGCGTATGCGGCGTTGCCGCCCGACTGGGCCGGCTCGCTCGAAGTGAGCTGCTCGTCCTGAGCCCGCAACCCGCGCATCTCGACCGACCGATCAGGAGAACCCCCATGTCCCACGATTCCGACGACAAGACCTTCCCGTACCAGAAAGACGACGCCGAGCTGCGCCGCCGGCTCACGCCGATGCAGTACGAGGTCACGCAGCACGCGGCGACCGAGCGCGCGTTCACCGGCGAATACACCGACACCGAGGATGCCGGCATCTACAAGTGCGTCGTCTGCAGCACGCCGCTGTTCGAATCCGGCGCCAAGTTCCACTCGGGCTGCGGCTGGCCCAGCTACTTCAAGCCGCTCAACGGCGAGGTGATCGACGAGAAGATCGACTACTCGCACGGAATGGTGCGCGTCGAGGTGCGCTGCAACCACTGCGGCGCGCATCTGGGCCACGTCTTCGAGGACGGCCCGCGCGACAAGACCGGTTTGCGGTACTGCATCAATTCGGCTGCGTTAAACTTCGAGTCCCGACCCGAAAACGAATGAGCGGCGCCGGGCGGATCGCCGCGGCAGCCAGCCCCGGGCTGGCCGCCCCGATCCGCGACGGCGATGCCTGGCGGGTCCCTACAACGGTGACAGGCCGCGCCCGCGGCCCGTCACGCAGCTGCGAGCGCCATGAAATTCCTGTTCGATCTGTTTCCGATCATCCTGTTTTTTGTCGCCTTCAAGGTCTGGGGCATCTTTACCGCCACCGCCGTCGCGATCGTCGCGACGCTGGCCCAGGTCGCATGGGTCGCCTTCCGGCACCGGAAGGTCGACACGATGCTGTGGGTCAGCCTCGGCGTGATCGTCGTGTTCGGTGGCGCCACCCTCGTCCTGCATGACGAGAAATTCATTCAATGGAAACCGACTGTGCTGTACTGGCTGTTTGCGATCGGGTTGCTCGCCGCGCGTTATGCGTTCAGCAAGAACCTGATCGAGAAGATGATGGGCAAGCAGCTCACGCTGCCGTCCCCCGTGTGGGACAAGCTGAACCTCGCATGGGCGCTGTTCTTCGCGGTGCTCGGCGTCGCGAACCTGTACGTGGTGCACAACTTCACCGAATCGCAATGGGTGAACTTCAAGCTGTTCGGGACGACGGGCGCGATGGTCGTATTCATCATCCTGCAGAGCCTGTGGCTCACGAAGTACCTGAAGGACGAGTGACATGACCGACGCCTTTCTCCACGCCTCCGCCGACGAACGCATCGCGCTGATCGAAGCGCGCCTCACCGCGTCGCTCGCGCCGCTGTCGCTCACCGTGCGCGACGACAGCGCGCAGCACGCAGGCCACGCCGGCGCGGCCGCCGGCGGCCACTTCACGGTCACGATCGTGTCGTCCGCGTTCGCGGGCAAGCCGCGCGTCGCGCGGCACCGGCTGGTGTATGATGCGCTCGCTGATGCGATGCAGCGCGGCATTCACGCGCTCGCGATCGTGGCTTACACGCCCGAAGAATTCAACGAATCTTCAATCTAGTCTCATTAGGAATTCCCGATGATCCTGACATCCCCCCGCCTGTGGGTCGCGGCGGCTGCATTTGCAGCAGCACCGGCATTCGCCCAGAACATCGCCGTCGTCAACGGCACGCCGATTCCGAAGTCGCGCGCCGACGCGATGGTCGCGCAGCTGGTCCAGCAAGGCCAGACCGACGGCCCGCAACTGCAGCAGGCCGTGCGCCAGGAGCTCGTGAACCGCGAAATCCTGATGCAGGAAGCGATTCGCGAAGGCATCCCGAACCGTCCGGACGTAAAGGCGCAAGTCGCCGTCGCGCAGCAGACCGTCGTGCTGCGCTCGATGATCGAGGGCTTCCTGAAGAAGAACCAGCCGACCGACGCCGAAGTGAAGGCGCGCTACGACGAGCTCGTCAAGGGCGTGGGCGGCAACCGCGAGTATCACCTGCACCACATCCTCGTCGACAACGAGCAGCAGGCGAAGGACCTGATCGCGAAGATCAAGGGCGGCGCGAAGTTCGAGGATCTCGCGAAGCAATACTCGAAGGATCCGGGCTCGGGCAAGAACGGCGGCGATCTCGACTGGTCCGATCCGAAGGCGTACGTGCCGGAATTCGCGGCGGCCGCGCAGAAGCTGCAGAAAGGCCAGATGACCGACACGCCGGTGAAGACGCAGTTCGGCTGGCACATCATTCGCGTCGACGACATCCGCGACATCGCGCCGCCGCCGTTCGACCAGGTGAAGGCGCAGATCGCGCAGCAGCTCGTGCAGCAGAAGCTGCAGGCGTTCGAGGAAGGTCTGCGCCAGCAGGCCAAGATCCAGTAACGCCGGCGCGCGTCACACGCGCATCGATCAGCCGCTCTTCGGAGCGGCTTTTTCTTTTGGCGCGCACGAACAGGGGTGCCGCGATGCGATGGGGCTTAGCCGACGCACAATAAAAAACCGCTCCGAGGAGCGGTTTTTTATTGTGCCAGGCGTCACCCGCCCGCAGCGTTCGCTACGCGGGATAAAACACGTCGTGGTAACGCACGTCGCCTGCCGGCAGCGGCGCGGAATCATCGAGCGACAGCGCGAGGAAATACTCGGCCGGCACGCCCGCAAACACGATGTCGCCGTGCGGTTCGAATCCGAAACGCGCGTAATACGCCGGCTCGCCGAGCACCACGCAGCCACGCGCGCCGAGCCGGCGCAATGCGTCGAGCCCCGTGCGCACGAGCCCCGCGCCGATGCTCTGCCGCTGGCAATCGGGCCGCACCGCGAGCGGCGCGAGCCCGTACCACTGCTGACTGCCGGCCGGCTCGCCGCCGATCGCGACCGGCGAGAACGCGACGTACCCGACGATGCGCCCGTCGCGCTCCGCGACGAGCGATACGCTCAGCGCACCGTCCGCGCGCAGCGTGTCGACGATGCGCTGCTCGAACGCGCCGCCCTGCGGCTCGCCCGCGAACGCCGCACGGATCACGCGGCCGATCGCGTCGGCCTCGCTCGCACGCTCGTCACGCAGCGTGACGACCTCGACCGGCGCGTTCGGGTCGAACATCATCCGGATCAGCCGATCCAGCGACGTGCGTTGCGGAACACCCGCATCCACGGGCTCGCGTCACCCCAGCCTTCCGGGTGCCAGCTCATCGTCACCGTACGATGCACGCGCTCCATGTGCGGCATCAGCACCGAGAAGCGGCCGTCAGCCGTCGTGACCGACGTGATGCCGGCGGGCGACCCGTTCGGGTTGAACGGATAGCGCTCGGTCGCTTCGCCGCGGTGGTCGACGTAACGCATCGCGACCGCGACACGGTCGATGTCGCCTTGCTGCGAGAAGTCCGCATAGCCTTCGCCGTGCGCGACCGCGACCGGAATCCGCGAGCCTTCCATTCCCGCGAAGAAGATCGACGGCGATTTCTCCACTTCGACGAACGAGAAACGCGCCTCGAACTGCTCGGACTTGTTGCGCGTGAACTTCGGCCACGCTTGCGCGCCCGGGATCATCGACGCGATGCTCGACAGCATCTGGCAGCCATTGCAGATACCGAGGGCGAACGTATCGGAACGCGCAAAGAAGGCCGAGAACATGTCGGCGAGGTTCGCGTTGAAACGGATCGTCTTCGCCCAGCCTTCGCCCGCGCCCAGCACGTCGCCGTACGAGAAGCCGCCGCACGCGACCGCACCCGCGAAATCGGCCAGCGTCGCGCGGCCCGCGAGCAGGTCGCTCATGTGCACGTCGTGCGCATCGAAGCCGGCGCGGTCGAACGCATACGCCGTTTCCAGATGCGAATTCACGCCCTGCTCGCGCAGGATCGCGACGCGCGGCCGTGCGCCCGTCGCGATGAACGGCGCGGCGATGTCGTCGGCCGGATCGAACGTGAGCACCGGCGAGAGGCCCGGGTCGGCCGCGTCGAGCAGCGCGTCGTATTCGGCATCCGCGCAGGCGGGGTTGTCACGCAGGCGCGCGATGCGCCAGCTCACTTCGCTCCAGGCGCGATGGAGCTCGGTACGCGGCGCGTCGAAGATCTTCTTCGCGTCACGGTACACCTCGATCACGTCGCGATCGTTGACCGAGCCGATCACGTGCGAGCACGTCGACAGGCCGAATTCGCGCAGCGCGCCGAGCACCGCGTCGCGGTCGGACGCGCGCACCTGCACGACGGCGCCAAGCTCTTCGGAGAACAGCGCGCGCAGCGTGCGGTCGTCGCGACGGCCGCTCGTCTGCTTCGCCCAGTCCTTCGCGTCGCCGTAGTCGGATTCGTGGTTCGGGTCGAGCGTCAGCATGTCGACGTTCAGCGATACGCCCGCGTGGCCCGCGAACGCCATTTCGCACACGGTCGCCCACAGGCCGCCGTCCGAGCGGTCGTGGTACGCGAGCAGCTTGTCCTGCGCATTGAGCGACTGGATCGCGTTGAAGAAGCGCTTCAGGTCTTCCGCGTCGTCGACGTCCGGCGTCGTGTCGCCGACCTGCTGCGTGACCTGCGCGAAGATGCTGCCGCCCATCCGGTTCTTGCCGCGGCCGAGGTCGATCGCGATCAGCACGCTGTCGCCCGCATCCGCCACGCGGCGCAGTTGCGGCGTGAGATGGCGGCGCACGTCCTCGACCGGCGCGAACGCGGAGATGATCAGCGACACCGGCGACACCACTTCCTTCGCGACGCCCTGCTCGTCCCACTTCGTCTTCATCGACAGCGAATCCTTGCCGACCGGGATGCCGATCCCGAGCGCCGGGCACAGCTCCATGCCGATCGCCTTGACCGTGTCGAACAGCGCGGCGTCTTCGCCGGCCGTGCCGCACGCGGCCATCCAGTTCGCGGACAGCTTCAACTTGTCGAGCGACGCGATCGGCGCGCTCGCGATGTTCGTGATCGCTTCGCCGACGGCCATGCGGCCCGATGCCGGTGCATCGATCACGGCGAGCGGCGTGCGCTCGGCCATCGTCATCGCCTCGCCCTTGAAGCCCGCGTAGTCGAGCGCGGTGATCGCGCAGTCGGCGACCGGCACCTGCCACGGGCCGACCATCTGGTCGCGCACCGACGTACCGCCGACCGAACGGTCGCCGATCGTGATCAGAAACGACTTGCTGCCGACCGTCGGGTGCTTCAGCACGTCGAGCGCGACCGCCGACAGCGCGATGCCGGTCACGTCGACCGGCGCACGCTCGGTGTTCACGCGCGTGACGTCGCGGTGCATGCGCGGCGGCTTGCCGAGCAGCACTTCCATCGGCATGTCGACCGGGTATTCGTCGGCGCCCGTCGCTTCGTCGTCGACGAGCTTCAGCTGGCGTTCGTCGGTCGCGACACCGACCACCGCGAACGGGCAGCGCTCGCGCGCGCAGATCGCCTCGAAGCGCGGCAGGTCGGCCGGCGCGATCGCCAGCACGTAGCGCTCCTGCGCCTCGTTCGACCAGATTTCGCGCGGCGACAGGCCCGATTCCTCGAGCGCGACCTTGCGCAGTTCGAAGCGCGCGCCCTTGCCCGCGCCGTCGACGATTTCGGGGAATGCGTTCGACAGGCCGCCCGCGCCGACGTCGTGGATGCTCAGGATCGGGTTTTCCGCGCCGAGCTGCCAGCAGCCGTTGATCACTTCCTGCGCGCGCCGCTCGATTTCCGGGTTGCCGCGCTGCACCGAGTCGAAGTCGAGTTCGGCCGTGTTCGCGCCGGTCGCCATCGAGCTCGCGGCACCGCCGCCCATGCCGATCCGCATGCCGGGGCCGCCGATCTGGATCAGCAGCGAGCCCGCCGGCACGTCGTGCTTGTGCGTGTGCTGATCCGCGATGTTGCCGAGGCCGCCCGCGATCATGATCGGCTTGTGATAGCCGTGCACCGTGCCGCCGACGTTCTGCTCGTACACGCGGAAGTAGCCGCCGAGGTTCGGGCGGCCGAATTCGTTGTTGAAGGCGGCGCCGCCGAGCGGCCCGTCGATCATGATCTGCAGCGGCGACGCGATGCGGTCCGGGCGGCCGTACGGGCCGTGCTGCTCGTTCGGGTTGCGCTCGGCCACCGGCTGCGCGGCGTCGCGCGCGTTTTCCCACGGCTGGCGGGCGTCCGGCAGGTCGAGGTTCGACACGGTGAAGCCCGTGAGGCCGGCCTTCGGGCGCGCACCGCGGCCCGTCGCGCCTTCGTCGCGAATCTCGCCGCCCGCGCCGGTCGCCGCCCCCGGGAACGGCGAAATCGCCGTCGGGTGGTTGTGCGTCTCGACCTTCATCAGCGTGTGCGTGAGTTCGGTGTGGCGGCCGTAGCGCTCGCCCGGCTCGCCGGGCGCACCGGCCTTGCGCGGGAACCAGCGCTCGGCCTCGGCGCCGACCATGATCGACGAGTTGTCCGAATACGCGACGATCGTGCCCTGCGGGCTCAGCTTCTCGGTGTTGCGGATCATCGCGAACAGCGACATGTCCTGCGCTTCGCCGTCGATCGTCCACTGCGCGTTGAAGATCTTGTGGCGGCAGTGCTCGCTGTTCGCCTGCGCGAACATCATCAGTTCGACGTCGGTCGGGTTGCGTTCGAGCTTGCGGAACGCGTCGACCAGATAGTCGATCTCGTCGTCGGCGAGCGCGAGGCCCAGCTCGACGTTCGCGCGCTCCAGCGCGCCGCGGCCGACGCCCAGCACGTCGACGGTCGACAGCGGCTTGGCCGGCAGTTCGTCGAACAGGTGCTTCGCGTCGTCGCGCGCCGCGATCACGCTTTCGGTCATCCGGTCATGCAGCGCGGCCGCGACGGCCGCGCGCGCGTCGTCCGACAGCGCCTTCTTGCCGCCGAGCAGGCCCGACTTCAGCGTGACCGTGAATTCGACGCCGCGCTCGATGCGGCGCACCTGCGTGAGGCCGCAGTGCTGCGCGATGTCGGTCGCCTTGCTCGCCCACGGCGAGACCGTGCCGAAGCGCGGCAGCACGACGAAGGTCTCGGTCGTGCCCTTCTCGCCCGCCGGCTGGAACGGCTCGCCGTAGTGCATCAGCGCATCGATGCGCGCGCTGTCGTCGGCCGACAGCGGCTCGGCCGCATTGACGAAGTGCAGGAACTGGCCGCGCACCGCGACGATGTTGGCGTCGATTTGCCTGAGCGTATCGAGCAGACGGGTTTGACGGAAATCGGAGAGGGCCGAAGCGCCGGGAAAACACGAGAAGTGAGCCATGGGCTGGACTGACGTCGATGAGTCGCGCGAGGTGGCGACGTGGGGCGAAAGGAAGGCCGTAATTATACCCGGAAGTCGGCCGCCCAAGACCGGCCGATCGGTAGTCCGCATGCACCGCGACGGTGCCGGGACGCGTGGCGCGCACGGCCGCCCGCCGGGCCGGCCTGCGCGGGCCCAGGATGCCCGCCGCCGTGGCCCGACCGCACGACCCATGCTCGGCCGGCGCCGGCTCGCGCACTTTTGGCGCTATCATTCCGGGTTCACCGGGCCCGGCCCTCAGCGAATTCTCACCGGGCGGCGTGCGCGCCGCCCGTCATCGAAGCACTCCATGGATGTCATCGTCATCGGCGGCGGAATCAGCGGCGTCGCCACCGCCTACCAGCTGCGCGCGGCCGGCCATCGCGTGTGCGTGGTCGAACGCCACGCGACCGTCGCGCAAGGTGCGACCTACGGCGACGGCGGCGCGCTGCTGCCGAGCCCGCTCGACGTCTGGTTCGGCCCGACTTTCATGCGCCAGCGCCAGCCGCGCGACAGCGGCATCGTCTACAAGCCGGGCTTCAACGGCGGCGTGCGCCGCTTCGTCAAGCAGCTCGGCACGCTGCGCGAGCCCGACGCGTTCGCCGCGCAGTACGCACGGCTGCGTCCGCTGATCGACGCGTCGCGCGACGCGCTCGCCGATATCGACGCGCGTCTCGAGCTCGAATTCGAACAGAAACCCGGCATCCTGCACGTCGTGCGCGATCCGCGCGACTGGGATGCGCTGCAACCGGCGCTCGACCTGCTGCGCACGCTCGACCAGCCGTACCGCACCCTCACCGCCGACGAATGTGCGGCGCTCGAACCGTCGGTGCCGGCCGAACCCGGCTTTGCCGGCGGCGTGCTGCTCGAAACCGAGCGCACCGGCAATTGCCCGCTGTTCGCGAAACTGATCAAGCAGACGCTGGACGAGCACGGCGTGCAGTTCCGGTTCGGCGCGGACGTCGCCGCGATCCGCGTCGACAGTGGCCGCGCCGCGGTCGAGCTCGTGCCGCCGGGCAACCGGCGCGCGGCGCAGGCGCGCGAGGTCGACGTGATTTCCGCGGACGCGATCGTGGTCGCCGCCGGCGCGGGCAGCCTCCCGCTGCTCGAACGGCTCGGCTGGCGCCTGCCGCTGCACCCCGCGCGCGTCCATACGCTCACCGCACCGGTCGCGTACGAAGAACACTCGCCGCACCTTTGCGTCGTCGATTCGATCAAGCGGATCTCGATCACGCGCACCCACCAGCGGCTGCGCGTCGGCGGCGCCGCCGTGCTGCAGAGCGTCGCCGATACCGCGAAACCGCTTGCCGAGCCGTTGTCCGAGGCCGCGCTCGCGCTGCTCGGCCAGGCCGTCCATGACTGGGTGCCGGGCGCCGCCAAGATCTCCGCCGCCCTGCCGTGGCGGGGCATGCAACTGCTGTCGCCGGACGGCCTGCCCGTCGTGGGTCCGACCCCGCACCCACGCGTGTTCGTCAATTTCGGCCATGGCCCGGCCGGCTGGGGCCTCGCGTGCGGGTCTGCTAAAGTGGTGACCGACTATCTGGGCGGCAACGTCCAGCACTGGCCCGCCGACACGCTCGCCGCGCTGAGCGCCGGCCGCTTCACGACCTGACCGCCGCGGGCCGACCCGTGGCGGCCTCCTTGCCCGCCGCCACGATCCCGCGATGACCGTTACCCGCCCGCTTCCCGATTCCGATCCGATCGCACTGCTGCGCGTCGCCGACCTGCGCGCGGCCGAAGCCGACGCCGCCGCCGCGCTGCCGCCGCACACGCTGATGGGCCGCGCCGGCGCCGGCGCCGCGCACTGGCTGTCCGAACGCGTCGCCGGCGACGATCGCCCCGTCTGGTTCGCGGTCGGCCCCGGCAACAACGGCGGCGACGCGCTGGTGGCCGCCGCGCAGCTCCAGCAGCTCGGTGTCGCCACGCATGCGTGGATGCCGGTGCCGGTCAAGCCGGACGACGCGCAATGGGCGCTGGGCCTCGCGCGCACCGCCGGCGTGCCGTTGTCGGCCACCGCGCCCGCGTCGCTGGAGGGCTACGCGTGGGTCGTCGACGGGCTGTTCGGCATCGGTCTCGGCCGTGCGCTCGACGGCGCGTTCGCGGAGCAGGCCGCACGCATCGCCGCCCATGCGCGCAGCGGCGGCCGCGTACTCGCGCTCGACGTGCCGAGCGGGCTCGACAGCGATACGGGCCGGATCGTCGGCGCGGGCGTCGCCGTCGCGGCCACCCACACGCTCACCTTCATCGGCGCGAAGCCCGGCCTCTACACGGGCGACGGCCGCGATCTCGCCGGCGAGATCCACGTCGCGTCGCTCGACGTCGCGCCGCCCGCCGCGCCGGCCATCGTGCTGAATGCGCCCGCGCGGTTCGCCGCGGCGCTGCCCGCGCGCGCCTTCGCGTCCCACAAGGGCACGTACGGCAGCCTCGCGGTGCTCGGCGGCGACACGGGCATGTGCGGCGCGCCGATCCTCGCCGCCCGCGCCGCGCTGTTCGCGGGCGCCGGCAAGGTGCACGTCGGCTTCCTTGGCGCGGGCACGCCGCCGTACGA
>FTHQ01000078.1_pt1 | contig 39652 bp, 41 predicted proteins | sample 1641001 | NCBI WGS metagenome assembly FTHQ01 (sample SAMEA3914872, study PRJEB12502) | metagenome | biome: forest; material: soil | place: Canada | collected 2011-07-03 | depth 0.3 m | reverse complement strand
CCCCCCTCTGCCATACTCTAGCCTGCCAGTCACCAATGCAGTTCCCAGGTTGAGCCCGGGGATTTCACATCGGTCTTAGCAAACCGCCTGCGCACGCTTTACGCCCAGTAATTCCGATTAACGCTTGCACCCTACGTATTACCGCGGCTGCTGGCACGTAGTTAGCCGGTGCTTATTCTTCCGGTACCGTCATCCCCCGACTGTATTAGAGTCAAGGATTTCTTTCCGGACAAAAGTGCTTTACAACCCGAAGGCCTTCTTCACACACGCGGCATTGCTGGATCAGGCTTTCGCCCATTGTCCAAAATTCCCCACTGCTGCCTCCCGTAGGAGTCTGGGCCGTGTCTCAGTCCCAGTGTGGCTGGTCGTCCTCTCAGACCAGCTACTGATCGTCGCCTTGGTAGGCCTTTACCCCACCAACTAGCTAATCAGCCATCGGCCAACCCTATAGCGCGAGGCCCGAAGGTCCCCCGCTTTCATCCGTGGATCGTATGCGGTATTAATCCGGCTTTCGCCGGGCTATCCCCCACTACAGGACATGTTCCGATGTATTACTCACCCGTTCGCCACTCGCCACCAGGTGCAAGCACCCGTGCTGCCGTTCGACTTGCATGTGTAAGGCATGCCGCCAGCGTTCAATCTGAGCCAGGATCAAACTCTTCAGTTCAAACCTGTTACTGTTTTCGGTTCAGTTAAGAACCGGTCGCTCACTCAAAGCTGACAGGAATATGAATCACTTCATAAACCTGACTTACTTTAGTGTGAGACTCTTGATACTTTTGCCATCTGATCCGAGGATCAGCTCGCTGCCATCAAGCGCCCACACTTATCGGCTGTTAATTTTTAAAGAGCATGTCTGCGAGGGATCTTGAACCCCTCAGCAGCGCTGCGTTTTCAGCAGCAGAGAAGCGAGATTATCAACCGTTTTTTGAGACTCGTCAACAACTTTTTTAACTACTTCGCTGCGACGACTGCGGTTTAATTTCACGTGCACTGGAATCGATAAAACCGACTTCTACAGCACCGCTTCCCTCTTCTTCCCCCGCGCTGCGTTTCCGTTAGCGCGAAAGAGGCGTGATTCTATGCATCCGCCCCGGTCTCCGCAACCCCTTTTGTGAAATATTTTTGACGTGCTATGGCGGGGACCGCTGAGCCTTCCCAGTGCCCCTATATAGGCGGCACGGCAGGCGCAGCCTCGGTCGCCCTTGAACAGCCCCGCCGTATCGCACCCAACCTTCCATCGATTACCGCCCCACCATCGCCCTCACCACGCCGTCCCGCCGAATCAGCCCGTGATACAGCGCCGCGGCAAAGTGCGCGAGGAACGTCAGGAAGAACAGATAGGCCAGCACGCGATGCGCGACCCGGAGCCACGCGAACGTCACCGGATCGGCCGACACCAGCGCCGGCAGTTGCACGCCACCGCCCAGCGTCACCGGATACCCGCCCGCCGACAGCATCGCCCAGCCGATCAGCGGCATCGCCACCATCAGCGCATACAGCACGAGATGCGACCCGTGCGCGGCCACCTTCTGCCACCACGGCAGATCGTCGGGCAACGCCGGCGGCTTCGACAGCATCCGCACCACGATCCGCACACACACCAGCACCAGTACAGCCACGCCCAGCGGCTTGTGAATCGCCACCAGGATTGCGTGCCGTTCGGAAACGGACGCCACCATCCCCACCCCGATGAACAGCATCGCGAGAACCATCGCGGCCATCACCCAATGCAGCACCCGCGCCGGCACACTAAACGTCGTCGAAGCCTTCATCATCGTCCCTCCCCACTCAGTCGCGCCGCGCCCGCCACGCCGGCCTCTTCACTCGTGCGCCGCAGATACGAATCCGCATACGCGGCCGAGCGCGCGGCCAGCAGCGGATCGCCCGACACCTGGATCCCCTGCGGCAGCACCGTCGGGTCGTAATTCACGTCGCGGCACGGGCCGCTGTCCTGCGCCTCCACGCGGTCGAGCACGAGCGTGCCCGCGTCGATCGTCGTGCGCTGCGCGGGCCAGACCTTCGTCGCGTCGTCCACCGGGTCGCCGGGCTCCGCCAGCGTGACCAGCAGCTTCCACTTCTGCGCACCGGCCGCGATGCGCTGCGTCACGTCCTGCTGCAGCACGTTCGGATCCGCGGCCGTCGCGACGTCGCCGGCGCCGGCGCCGGCCGCCTGCTCCGGCACGACGCGCCACCGCACCGCCTGGCGCTTGCCGGCCGCGTCGACGAAATAGAACGCGTTCAGCCCGTAATAGCTTTCGGTGACGTAGCTCGCGCTCGGCTTCGCACCCTTCACCCACTTCAGGAACGCGCCCGCTTCCGGGTGCGCGCCGAAGAACGCCTTCACCTTCGCCGGATCCGGCTTGCCCGTCTTCGGATCGGGGCGGGTCGCGAGCGTCTGCTCGTAGAACGCCTGCGGCGTCGCGACCGGAAACACCGGCATCGCGTTCATCCCGGTCCGCCATTGCTCGCCGTCCGGCGCGGTGAGCTTCAATGCGAGGCTTCGGATCGGCACGCTGCTGTCCGGCGCGTACGGATTTCCGCCCGGCAACGCGAAGCGCCCGACCACCGGCGTGCGCACCGCCTTGAAGAACGGCGCGACCGAATACGCGCTCGCGGCGCCGTTGCCTTCGAAGTAGCCGGTCACGCACACGCCCTTCGCGTGATTGCGCCGGTAGCCGGGATGGACGCCGCTGTTGGTCTGCAGCGCGTCGACGAGCCGGTGCGGGGTCAGACGCGCCGGCGCGAGCCACCCGCCGGCATAGCCGAACGCCGCGGCCACGCCGGCCACCGCGCCGCCGATCACGGCCCAGCGCCACCACCCGCGCCCGGGCTCGCGCTGCGGCGAAGAAGAGGAAGATTGCTTCATCAATGCACTCCCGATCGTCAGATCATTGTCGAACGCGCGTAGGACGCCGCCCGCGCCGCTTTATTCCACGAAAAGTTTTTTCGTATGCTGGAGGGAATAATCGATGCCGGCCGGCGTCCTACGCGGCATCCACGACCCTTTCGGCAACCGGCCCGGCCATGCCCTCCAACGCCCTCGACGACGAAGCATTGCGCGAACTCATCCCCCGGCTGCGACGCTTCGCGCTCTGGCTGGCGCGCGACGTCCACGCGGCCGACGATCTCGTCCAGTCGACGCTCGAGCGCGCGCTGTCGCGCTGGACGAGCCGTCGCGACGACGCGTCGTTGCGCAGCTGGCTCTTCACGATCCTGTACCGACAATTTCTCGACGGCAAACGCAGCGCGAAGCGCTACAGCTGGCTGCTCGGCCGCATCCGCGACGACGACGAAGCGCACTGGCCGTCCGCCGAACGCGAATTCGCGGCACGCGCGACGCTCGAAGCATTCGGTCGGCTCTCGGACGAGCAGCGCAGCCTGCTGTTGCTCATCGCGGTCGAGGGCTTCACCTATCAGGAAGCCGCGGACCTGCTCGAGGTGCCGATCGGCACGGTGATGTCGCGGCTCTCCCGCGCGCGCCAGGCGCTGCGCCAGCTCAGCGACGGGGAACTTCCTGCTCCTTCCTTGCGGCTGATGAAGAAATGAACATGCCTCCGAACGAACACGACCTTCAGGCCTATGTCGACGGCCAGCTCGACGACGATGCGCGTGCCGCGGTCGAGCGCTATCTCGCGCTGCATCCGGCGCGTGCGGAACAGGTGAAGCAATGGCAGCAGGACGCGCAGCGGTTGCGGGCCGCGCTGGAGAGCGTGCGGATGCCGGCCGATAATCCCGCGCTCGATCCGGCGGCGATTCGCGGCCGGCGAGCCGAACGCTCGCGGATGCGGTTCGCGATGGCGGCTTCGTTCGTGTTCTGCGTCGGGCTCGGGACGTTCGGCGGATGGCAGGCGCGCGGGTGGAACGCGCCGCCGCCCATCGCGCCGATGAGCGATGCGGTCAAGGCTTACCAGATGATGGTGGTCGATCGGACGGCCAAGGTCGATTACCGGCCGACCGGTGCGGGTGATTTGCAGGGCTGGCTCACCCGGCGCGTGGGCGCATCGGCGAAGCTGCCGGATTTGAGCGCGGCGGGGTTCAGGCCAGTCGGTGGACGGTTGTTCACGACGGACAGCGGGGCCACCGCCGCGATGGTGCTCTATCAGGATGACGCGGGGCGGACGCTGAGCTTCTATCTCCGGCCCGCGGAATCGGAACATCGGCTGCTAACCGCTGGACAACGCGTGGATGGCGCGCTGCTGGCGCGGTATGGATCCGTGAACGGGCTCAACTATGCGGTGGTCGGGCCGGCCGGGAGTCTCGGGGAAAAGGCGGTCGTGCAGGCGCTCGATCAGCAGACTTGAAGCGGCAGGATGCGCGTCCGGCTGGCGGTCGGTAATGGCCGCCAGCGCCTTTTTTGGCGCGGCTTGGCCGGCTTGCACCGGTGCGTGCTCACCACTCGAATGCACAGCGTTTCGACTGACTTGCTCGCACTGTTATTCACACCGAAACCTCGCTGGCACCCTCACCTTTAAAATCACAGGGTTTCGAGTCGCCGCGGAACGGGATATCCACACCTCTCCTGATGGTGCTGCGTGCTGACTTCGATGGGTTCGCTCACCGTTGACATGCACAGCGTTTCTCGTTGTTTTGGGCATCGATATCCACAACCCGGGTAATTGACCGATCGTCTTCGCCGGGTTCGACTACGCTCACCCATTGAATGCAGCCGGTTTCGAGTGGCTTCGAGTCAACGATATCCACACGGCATTCGACATCCGGACGTCGCCGGCGATTCGTTCGCTGCCCTCTTTCATGGTCGGCAAAGCCTTGCCGGGCAATGCATTCAGGCCGACGAGCCCATCGAAACCGGGACGCTCACCGCTCGGATGCACAGGGTTTCAACTGGATCGTGCGCCGGTTATCCACACACCGCCGCTCGCGCGTCGGGTCACTTCGTCCCGACTCTCCCGAGAATCTCGCCGGTTTCCGGCGCGATGACGTAGTGGATCGACTTCCCGAGCCGATTTGCATTGCCCAGTCCGCGCATACCCGGAATCAGCTTTGCCACGAACGTGATGGTGACGACATCGTCATCTGGCACGGGGTCCACCGTGGATGCCCTTTTATCCGTGATGCAGATCTCGAAGTTATGCAGATCCTGCCCGGTCGCCGCAAAGTCTTCGTAGGTAGCCTTCAGGCCCAGCAGCGTCGCTGTGTTGAGCGTGACCGAACACTGGTCGACCGTGCCGAAATTCAACGTGCTCATCGTGTTCTGCGAATATCACCGGGCGAAAACTGCCCGCGCTGCCGGATGCGCGCGGCAATGCCCGCGGATATCGTGATCCCGTTATCGGGTCCGTGCGGACGGCACATGATCGGTCCCGTTACCTGCTCCCTTTGCAAGCGCCGCTCGCATCACTCTGCTCTTTCCTCGGTTTCGTGACTGGCTCAGGATTCGAAATCAACCGTTGTACGTCGCGACAAAAAAATAGTCGGTGATCGCCGAGATCACGGCCTCGCGCGTGGCGTTATCGATCGTCTCGCCATCGCCTTGGGGCTCGACGTACTTCGTCGAATCGACATAGACGACGAATGCGGGACCGTTGTCCACGCCGGACGACAATGCCTCGCCAGGCACCCGCACGGTACGGTTTCCGTCGGACAGCACGATTTCGCCGCGCGACACCATCGGGACCGTGTACGTCATCGCGTTGCCTCGCGTGATTCAGTCATGTCGTTCGACCACGTATTGCGACGGCCCGCGCCATGCAACCGAACGGTAACCACTTCGAACGACACCGATCTCCCGGTAATACTCGACGAGTGCCTGCGGGCTCCAGTCACGGCCTGCGGAGAACAGCGCATCGAGATCGATGAGCGCGGCTACGAGCGCCTGGCGGTCATGGTCATCTGCGATCGCGCGTTCCCAGCGATCGGATTGTCGAGCGAAGCCCAACTGCTTCAGCACATCGGCGGCAGCTGTCAGCTCGGTCACGACGACCGCAACGCGGCCTGCGATATCCGTCACCAGCATCTCATTGACAGGTGCCTTCATCGATCGCTTCGCCCCGTATCGTCTGCCGTGATCACCCTGCCTCCTTCGTGAGCCATCCAACGATCTTCGCGACGTCCTCGGCGGACAGCATGCCAACACGCTCGACAAACATGCCGTAGTCGAGATCGAACTTCACGTTGAATCGCTCGCCCTCGTAGCGGCAACACAGGACCTCGGCTTCCGGTATCGACACGCGTCGCTCGAACACGATGTCGCCTGGATGTTGCTGCATCCTGCGTACGATCGTATCGATATCGAGTGCCTGGAGACGGGGCGATGAAGCATCGGTCATTTGCCGTGAGCCCGTTCGCCGAGCCTTTGCATCCTGGATGCTGGCGATTCTACAGACATGACGGCTCACGTATCGCTCGAGCACTTCACAGCGTTCCGCTTCGTTCATCCAGCCGCTGCACGCAGTGCATGTCCTGAGCGGAGCACAGTCGCCGGACTGTGCTTATCCAAAGGTGCTAACAGGGTTCGTATATATACGTAGTGATAGTTAACAAACGCTGTGCCCCACAGTGGATAACCTCCGTAACGCACTGAATTTTCAACGCGAAGCGAAATGCATAACCCTGGGTGCGCGACGTGAACAGCGCGCGGCAGCACAGAACAACTTTTCGTCGATTCACAGACTCGCCGACATATCCTCAATCGTTCCACTGTGAATCCAGAGACTTCCCGGACGGTTATCCAGAGGGCAATGTGGATAACACCGCATCACATCGACGCGTTTTGCTGTGATGCGAACAGGTGAAGCTCACGCTCGCGGCCTCGCGAGGCAACATCGATCGTCAGCCCACCGCACACGTCGATTCAAAAAATTTTCACGAAGGGCTTGTGCTCCCCCGAAACCCTCTCTATAATTCGCGGCTTCTTAGGCTCGTAGCTCAGTTGGTTAGAGCACCACCTTGACATGGTGGGGGTCGTTGGTTCGAATCCAATCGAGCCTACCAACGAACAAAATGAAGGGGTCCGGCAGCACAACTTGCCTACAGGCAACGCGGCTCGCCAAACATACAAACGCCACGCGGCAACTTCGCGTGGCGTTTTTCTTTTCCGGTCCGAAACGACGCGCGAAACCCCGATGCGTTGCCGGAACCGCGGCATCGTATGCTCTCTTCGACATCCCGATCTGCCACACAACGGCCGCTGCACGGCGCGTAGAATCGTCTGCGCATCGACGCGGCGACTTCGCCCGTCACCCGATTTCCACCGCATCAGAACAACGACGCGCGTTCCGCGCGACTGAGAGCACACGATCATGTCCGAGGTCTCGACCGCTGCATCGCCTGCGAGCAATGACGAAATCGCCGCTTACGTCGGCAAGAACGCCGCCTGGTTCGAACGAAAATGGGCGATCGCCGACTCGCGCAAAAGCCGGCAATCGTGGAACTGGGCCGCGTGCTTTCTCGGCCCGGTCTGGTTGGCGTACCGATGCATGTACTGGCAGGCGGCCACCGTGCTCGCCGTCACGCTCGGCATCACGCTGGTCGAATTGCTGTACTTCCCGGGATACTTCGAATCGAGCGTGCTCGACCCGGCCACGATCGCGATCGCGGTGTCGCTCGGCTGGTACGGGAACGGCCTCTACAAGCGGCACGTCGAACGCAGGATCGAAAAACTGCGCCCGAACGCGACGTCCCGCGAATCGTTTCTCGCGCTGCTCGAGGCGCAAGGCGGCACGAACTGGCTGGCGGCGGCCGGTTTCGCCGTCGCGACGCCGCTGCTCGGCGTACTGCTGTTCATGATGGGCAACGCCGGAGGCGCGATGTACTGATCGCGGTAGCCGGCAACCGGCAACGCAGGGCAGAAAGAAGAGGGCGGCGCCGGCGCCATGCGTTCATATGGCACATCGCACACGGCGCATGCGCACGCCGCCTTCAGTGCAGATGCTTCAATTTGTCAGGATTCCGCACGACATAGATCGCGACGATCTTGCCGTCGTCGATCTCCAGCGCAGTCGTTTGCAGCTCGCCGTCGGCTTCCCGCGTGACGAAGCCCGGCAGCCCGTTGATGAACCCGGCCCGCACGAGCGTCGACGCATGCGTCGCGAACAGCTCGGCCAGATACGCATGCACCCGCATCACGCGCTCGAAGCCGAACACCGGCTTGCCGGCCGCCGCGCGCTTGCCGCCACCGTCGGAATGCAGGCTCACGTCCTCGGCGAGCATCGCGCCGAGCGCACGCATGTCGCCGCTGCGTGACGCCGCGAAGAACGCTTCGGCCAGTTCGATCCCGCGCTGCTTCTCGACATGAAAACGCGGCCGCGCGTCGCGCACGTGCGTGCGGGCCCGCGCGGCGAGCTGCCGGCACGCGGCCGGGTCGCGCTGGATCGTCGTGGCCACTTCGTCGAATTCGAGGCCGAACACGTCGTGCAGCAGAAACGCCGCGCGTTCGAGCGGCGAGAGCCGTTCGAGCGCGAGCAGCAGCGGCAGCGTGACGTCGTCCGGTTCGTCTTCCTCGACGACCGGCTCGGGCAGCCACGGGCCGATATAGGTCTCGCGCTGGTGTCGCGCGGACTTCAGCTGGTCGACGCACATGCGCATCACCATGCGGCGCAGGAACGCCTCGGGCACGCGCACCTCGGTACGGTCGACGTCCATCCAGCGGATGAACGCCTCCTGCACCATGTCCTCGGCATCCGCGACGGAGCCGAGCATCCGGTACGCGACGCGGATCAGCGTGCGGCGCAGCGGGTCGAAGCTCGTCGCCGCGTCGGCCTGTTGTTCGGCGCGGCCGCTGGCCGGGTCGAGGCTCGGCATCAGGCCACCATCTTCGCGGCGGCGGCCTTCGCATCGGCCGGGTCGACCCACAGCCCGAAGCCGACGGCGAGCCGGTTCCAGCCGTTGATCACGTTGATCATCACCGTGAGTTTCACCTGTTCTTCCTCGCTGAAATGGTCGTTCAGCGCCGCGTAGGCCGCTTCGTGCGCCGCATGGCCCTCCGACAGCCGGGTGAGCGCGTCGGTCCAGCCGAGCGCCGCGCGCTCGCGGTCGGTGTAGCAGGGCGCTTCGCGCCACGCGGACAGCAGGTAGATGCGCTGCTCGGTCTCGCCTTGCTCGCGCGCCTCGACGGTGTGCATGTTAAGGCAGTTCGCGCACGCGTTGATCTGCGATGCATGGATCTTGACCAGCTCGATCAGCGTCGGCTCGAGGCTCCCGGCCGCCGCGACCGACACGGTCATCCAGCTCTTCATCAGCGCGGGGGCGGCGGCAAACGGATTGAGTTTCGCAGTCATGGTTCCTTCTCCTTTCGTGTGGGTTCCGCTGATATGACGAGCGAGCGCCCCGCGTGTGTGACATCGATGCAAAAAATTTTTGGACCGCCGAAGCGGGCAGCGGCAAGCGAAGGGCCGATGAGCCTTTGAGCAGGGCGTCGAAGGACGCGATATCGACCTCCGAAGCGTCCGCATGACGCGACGCTTCCGACGAACGCGCGCCATCGACCTTTCACGCCCGCCGTGCGGTTGTCACCGGACGTCAGGAGTGCGCAGCCGCGGGCATGGGTATTGCGTCCGCCGGCCGAGCCCCGTCGCGACCGGCGCCGACCGTCCGTTGCACATGCGATGCCGACATCACGAATGCTTTCATTTTTCTTTCTTGTTCGTTTCAGCCGAAATCCGATTCGCGACGTTCACATTTCTGGACCATACTGTTCTGCACGGGCAGACGAAGTGACGCCGCATCCGCGGCCCGGCGCGCGCGCCGGCTGCCCGACGACGCAGCAGCAAATCGCACGTCAGCCGCGCGCATTCGAGCGCAAGGCTTTCCCTTTTCCGGCAACGCAACGCAGCGAATCGCGACGTGGACGGTAAACCGATGAGCCTTCTTGCATCCCCGCTTCAGCGCCGTTACCAGGACGTGCGCGCCCATAGCGTCGCGCTGACCGCGACGCTGTCCGCCGAAGACCAAGCCGTGCAGTCGATGCCGGACGCGAGTCCGACGAAATGGCACCTCGCGCATACGACCTGGTTCTTCGAAACCGTCGTGCTGATGCGCCGCGTGCCCGGCTACGCGCCGTTCGACGACGCATTCCAGTTCCTCTTCAATTCCTATTACGAAGCGCTCGGCCCGCGCCATCCGCGGCCGCAGCGCGGGCTGCTCACGCGTCCGTCGCTCGACGAGGTGCATGCATATCGGCAATACGTCGACGATGCGATGCTGCGCGCGCTGGCCGGCGCCGATGCGGCGCTGCTCGACGCGATTGCCCCCGAGCTCGTGCTCGGCCTGCATCACGAGCAGCAGCATCAGGAACTGATCGTCACCGACATGCTCCATGCGTTCTCGTGCAACCCGTTGCGGCCGGCATTCCGGCCACGCACGGGCGACGAAGCCGGATGCGCGCTCGCCGCGGGCGACGCCGGCCCGTTGCGCTGGCTGCCCCAGCGCGGCGGGCTCGTCGAGATCGGCCACGATGGCGACGCGTTCTCGTTCGACAACGAACGGCCGCGTCACACCGCGCTCGTGCGGCCGTACGAGATCGCCAACCGCCTCGTGACGAACGCGGAATTCGCGGCGTTCGTCGCCGATGGCGGTTATACGCGCCCCGAATTCTGGCTGTCCGACGGCTGGGCCACGGTGCAGCGGGAAGGGTGGCAAGGGCCCGCGTACTGGATGCCGGACGACGACGATGCGGCCGCCACGCGCGTGCGGCGCACCTTCGGCCTGCACGGCGTCGAGCCGCTCGCACCCGACGCGCCGGTGTGCCACGTGAGCTTCTACGAAGCGGCCGCGTATGCGGAATGGGCCGGCGCGCGGCTGCCGACCGAATTCGAATGGGAAACCGCGTTCGCGGCCGACGGTATCCGGCAGATGCTCGGCCACGTGTGGCAGTGGACGCGGTCGTCCTACGAGCCGTATCCGGGCTTTCGGCCGCTGGCCGGGGTCGCGGCCGAATACAACGGCAAGTTCATGGTCGGCCAGCAGGTCCTGCGCGGCAGCAGCATCGCGACGCCGCCCGGGCACGAACGGCCGACGTACCGCAATTTCTTTCCGCCGGCGGTACGCTGGCAATTCACGGGAGTGCGACTTGCGCGAGACGTCTGACCTGACGGCCACGAGCGGTGGCCTGCAACCCGCCCGCGATTCGCGGCCGAGCGCATTCGAGCGCGACCTGATCGACGGACTGTCGCGCACGCCGCGCAGCATCCCGCCGAAATACTTCTACGATGCGGCCGGCTCCGCGCTGTTCGACCGCATTTGCGAACTGCCCGAGTACTACCCGACGCGTACCGAGCTCGGCATCCTGCGCGATCGCGCGGCCGAGATCGTGCAGCGCGTCGGCCCGCATGCGGACATCGTCGAGTTCGGCGCGGGTTCGCTCGAGAAGATCCGCGTGCTGCTCGACGCATTCGCGAACAATTACGCGAACGCACCGGCGCGCTACGTGCCGGTCGACATCTCCGCCGATTACCTGCACGGCGCGGCCGCGCGGCTGCGGGCGGCCTATCCGTGGCTCGACGTCGCGCCGCTCGCGGCCGACTACACAAAGGCCGAGCAACTGGCCGCGCTGACCGAGACGCCGCGGCGGCGCATCGGTTTCTTTCCCGGCTCGACGATCGGCAACTTCTCGCCGGAAGAGGCCGACACGTTCCTGCGCGACGCGGCGCGGCTGCTGCGCGGCGGCGGCCTGCTGGTCGGCGCCGATCTCGTGAAGGACGAGCGTACGCTGCATCACGCGTACAACGACGCGCAGGGCGTGACCGCGCAGTTCAACCTGAACCTGCTGGTGCGCGCGAACGCGGAGCTCGGCGCGGACTTCGACGTCGACGCGTTCTCGCACTGCGCGTTCTACGATCGCGGGCGGCAGCGCATCGAGATGCATCTCGTCAGCGACGTCGCGCAGACCGTGCACGTGCGCGGCCATACGTTCCGCTTCGAAGCCGGCGAACGCATCCATACGGAGAATTCGCACAAGTTCACGATCGACGGCTTTCATGCGATGGCGCGCCGCGCCGGGTTCGAGCCCGATACCGTGTGGACCGACGCGGACCACCTGTTCAGCGTGCACTGGCTGCGCAGCGTCGACGATATCCGCGCGTAACGCAGCGCTGCTGCGAACCGCTCGCGCCGCGAAGGTGAGGGCGGTTCGCTCGCGATGCCCACCGGCGGGTTCGATCCCGTTGCCCGGTTTCGTGCCGAAAATTCCCCTTTTTACCGACCCGACGCATCGTTGCAACGGGGTGTGGAACGCCGCCTCTTCCTTGTCCCGCAAGGCTTTGCGGGCACCCGTAAACGTCCGTTACCTGTCTCGCATACCCGTTTCACCTGTGTCAGCGTCCGGTGCCTAGACTCCGAACCGTATTCACATGAAGCACGACACGTGCAGGGAGTCGCGAGATGAGCAAGAAACTGATTCTCGGTGCAGTTCTCGGTGTAGCGGCGCTGGCAGCCTCGGGCGTCGCATCGGCCCACGTCGACCTGTCGGTCGGCATCGGCGTGCCGGGCGTCTACACGGCGCCGGCGCCTGTCTACGTCGCGCCGCCGCCGCCGGTGATGTACGCGCCGGTCGGCTATCGCGATGACGACTGGCGTGCGCGTCAGTGGCGTGAACACGAGTGGCGCCGCCGTGAATGGCGCGAGCACGAGTGGCGCGAGCGCGCCTGGCGTGACGGTGGCGGCTGGCGCGGCCGTTGGGACTGAGCGCGACCGGCTCACGAGCGCACTGATCACGACGACCTGAGGAGAGTGATCACATGAATCCCATCCGGTACATCGGACGGTATGCAACCGCCGCAGTCGTTGCGCTCGCAACGATCGGCAGCGCGCACGCGGCGGGCTGCATGAAGGGCGCGGTGGTCGGCGGGGTGGCCGGCCACTACGCGGGACACCACGCGGTGGTTGGCGCGGTCGGCGGCTGTATCGTCGGCCATCACATGGCGAAGAAGCAGGCGCAAGAGCAGGCCGCGCAGCACAAGGCCGCCGTGCAGGGCATGCAGCCGGCGCAGTAAGCGACCTCGTTACCGGGGCGATGCCGTGGCGTCGCTCCGGTGCTTCGTTCCGGCGTTCATGCGCGCACCGAATTGATCCGACGAATGCGTGCCGCACGCGTCGTTACGATCATTTACAACGTCGTGTGGCGCGAATGTCGCGCGTTCATAAAATGCAGTCACACAAACGCGCTCCAGGGAGCACCAGATGAAACAGCAACGATATCTGTCCGTCCTGACGGTCGCGCTGCTCGCGCTCGGCTCGGTGTCCGCCCATGCGGCGGCCGGCGGCAATGGCGGTGGCGGGGGCAACGGCGGCGGTCATGGCGCAGGCGGCTCGGGCGGCTCGGGCGGCAACGCGGGCGGCATGTCCGGCGGCCACATGAGCGGCCAGGCGCTGAGCAACTCGAACGGCATGCACGCGGGCGACCGCGACAAGGGCCTCGCGCGCGCGGCCGACCGTTCCGACACGATCGCCGATCGCGCCGGCACGCAGCCGGGCCGCGGTCACTCGCACGCGCATGGCCATACCGCCCATGCGTCGACGTCCACGCATCATTCGCATCGCAACGCATTCGGCCGCACGCTGTAAGCTCGGCCAGCGAATGCAGGAGAAGGGCGCTTCGGCGCCCTTTTTTCATGGTGAAAACGCAACGTGGCTGGCGACCGGAAACATCGTGCCGACCCGATTTGCAACCAGCCGTAACCGCCGCGCCCGCCCGCGAGAATACGGATTGCTTTCACGCGAATGACAGGATGAAAACCGGCCGGAGCAACAGGCGACACGCGGGCACCCGGCACGATCGATAAAAGCCGAGCCACGCCGATAAAAAAGGGCGGCTCGTCGCCGCCCTTCGTCTTACCGCCCGCCGCCCGCCGGCGGCGCACCGGAGGCCGATTCGAACAACGCATCCGCCCGCCCGACGCGCACGAAGCGCGCCGCGTCGTCGCCATCGACCAGCGCGCGGAAATGCGCGTCGCCGCACGCGAGCTTCGCGCGCTCGTGCTCGCTCGGCACGTGGCCGTCGGCATTCGGCGTATCGACGACGAAGTACAGCCGCTCGCCGCCATCCTGTTCCGCGAGCACGGCCCAGTCGGGGTGATAGCTGCCGAGCGGCGTCTGCACGCGGAACCATGCAGGCAGCTTCGCGTACAGCTTCACGCCGTCGTGCGCTTCGAGCGCATCGGCGAACGCGCGCTCCGCGTCCGTCTCGCATACGACCGCTTCGTGGATCGACTTGCGCGCGTCCGGCCGCAGGTTGCGCAGGTAGCCGGTCAGCGCCTCGCTCTCGAACGATTCGAGCGCATGCACGTGGCGCTCGCCGAGCTTGCGGTACGCGATGCCCGCGACGAGGGCGAGCCGCTTGCAGCGGTTGATCGCATCGGCCGCCACCGCGATGAACTGCTGCGGATTCACGCGGAAATCGTCGAGCCGACCGCTGTCGGCGAGGATCGTCGCGAGCGAACGGCGAGTGAGCTGCGTGCGGTCCTGCAGCTCGGTGAGCAGGTCGGGCAGCGGCAACTCGCCTTCGTCGAGCAGCACGGTGCCGGCGCCGGCCACCTCGATCGCCTCGATGCCGGCCTTGCCGATGTCGATCTCGGCCTTGCGCCACTGCAGCCGCGCCCGTGCGATGTCCGGCGCGTCGCGCAACGCGGCCGTGCAGTCGCGCACCAGCTTCGCGTTGTCGAACTCGACGCGGTACACGGTGCGATGGCGAATGCGATCCCACAGCGCGCGGAAATCCTCGCCGAACACGACGGCCTTGCCCGACGCATCGCGCCGCAACGCGATCGCGCGGCGCTCGTCGGCGTTGCGCACCGCGAAGCGGCCGGACAGCTTGCGCAGCGTCGCGACGATCGGCGCGCGCAGCCGCTCGAACGCGTCCGGCAGCACGAGCGCGCTCTGGCGCAGCGCATCCTTCAGCCGGTCGAGCACCTTGCCCTGCGCGTCGACGTAGCCCTGCTCGTGCAGATGGTTCCACAGCACGCGCGACAGCTCGATGCCGAGCGCATGCGCGGGGCCGTCGTCTTCCTGCACCGGCAGCGCCGCGAACTGGTGTTGCTCGACGATCCCGAAACGGATGCCCGTATCGGCCTCGATTTCCTTCTGCAGGTTTTCCGCGAACGACTCGTAGCGCTCGGTCGCGATCACGGTGAGCGTGTTCACGCCCGCGTCGCGCACGCGTTCGCCGTCCTGGTCGACGGCGAGGCGCAGCCCGCGGCCGAGCGTCTGACGGCGCTCGCGTTCGGTCTGGATGTCGCGCAGCGTGCATATCTGGAACACGTTCGGGTTGTCCCAGCCTTCCTTCAGCGCCGAGTGCGAGAAGATGAACTTCAGCGGCGTGTCGAACGACAGCAGCGCTTCCTTCTCGCGCATGATCAGGCCGTATGCGCGCTCCGCGTTCTCGCGGGCCGCCGCGCTGCTTTCGCTCGTGTCGGTCCAGCCGCCCTTGCGGTCGATCGAGAAGTAGCCGTTGTGCGCACGCTCGACCTCGAGGGCGATGTCGACGCCGTCGAACAGCGCACGGTAGGCCGGTACGCGGGCCGCGCGCGCATATTCCTCTTCGAAGATCAGCGCGTAGTCGCCCTTCACGGGCATGCCGTTCTCGTCGTAGCGGCGATAGCGCTCGACCGAGTCGACGAAGAACAGCGACAGCACCTTCACGCCGCGCTCGGCCAGACGCAGCTCCTTGTCGAGATGCTCGCGGATCGTGCGGCGGATCATCTCGCGCTGCACGGCGAGCGTGTCGATGTCGCCGAACGCCTCGCCGAGCGACAGGAACGCCTCGCCTTCCGGATGGCGCAGCTCGACGTATTCGGCGCCCTTGACCGCATGCACTTCGCCGATCCGCAGCCCCGCATACAGCGCGCGCTTGGTCAGGCGCTCGAGATCGTCGCCGTCGGTGGCCGACACGATCTGGCGCTTCACACCGGCCGCCGTCGCGACGTCGAGTTCGACGCGCGCGCTGATCGCGCCGCGCCGGTTCGACACGCCGACGAGCCGCACGTACGGCTTGTTGTGCGCATCCTCGACGATCGCCGACGCGATCTCGATCTGCTTGACGAGCTTGCGCTCGTACGCGTCGACCGCATCGAGCCGGTACACCATGTGGTGACGGTCGACGTGGGTGGCCGAATAGCGCAGCGTGCAGAGCGGCGCCATCGCGGCGAGCGCTTCGCGCCCGCGCCCTTCGAGGCCGCCGTCGACGCTTTGCGGCTCGTCGACGATCACGATCGGCCGCGTCGCGCGGATCAGGTCGATCGGCTTCTCGCCGCCGGTCTTCTCGCTGTCCTTGTAGAGGTTGTTGATCTCTTTCTTGTTGATCGCGGCGACCGTCATCACCATGATCTGGATCGCCGCGCTCGCCGCGAAGTGGCGCACCTGGCCGAGCTTCGCGGAGTCGTACAGGAAGTAGTCGTACGGCACGCCCGCGTACAGCGCGCGGAAGTGATCCTCGGTGATCGCGAGCGTCTTGTGCACGCCTTCCTTGATCGCGATCGACGGCACGACGATCACGAATTTCGTGAAGCCGTAGCGGCGGTTCAGCTCGAAGATCGTGCGCAGGTACACGTAGGTCTTGCCGGTGCCGGTCTCCATCTCGACGGTGAAGTCGCGCGAGCCGGGCAGGCCGGACGGCGGCAGCCCGCCGCGCAGCTGCACGTCGGCGAGATTGCGCGCGAGCGCGTCGTCGGTCAGCGACAGCCGGTTGCCGACGCCTTGCTCCGACACCGCGAAGCCGAGCGAGCCTTGCGCGGCGGCCGTCGTGCCGGGCGCGGCGTTCGCGAGCACGCTGAAGTCGCCGCGATACGATTCCTGGCCGCGAAACAGGTCGCAGACGGCGTCGATCGCCTCGCGCTGGTAGTCGAGATCCGCTTCGAAATGCAGCCGCATCACAGGCTCCGCACGCGCTTCACGCCGTGCTGTTCGAGCAGCGCGGCGAGATTGAGCTTCGCGACGTCGTCGACGAAGCCGCTGTCGCGGAACAGGCACGTGACGTCGCGCGACGCGCCGGTGGCGTCGAGCAGGTCGACGATGCCGTCGGCGAGCGGGCCCGCGTCGTCGCGCGACAGGCGCGCATCGAAGCACGCGACGATCGCGCGCCCGATCAGGTGCACCGTCTTGCCGGCCACCTGGTGATGCTCGACCGGCGTGCACAGGTCGAGGCCGAGCTTGAGCGTCAGCTCGGCGAGCAGGTCGTCCTCGGTGCGGCCGGTCTTCACGTGTTCGACGGACGCGAAGAGCGCATGGTCGAAGTCGTCGCGGCGCGGGTCCCACTCGATCACGTTGGTCGTGTCGAGCCGGTACACGCGAAAGCCGAGGTCGCCATAGCTTTCCGGATAGTCGCGCGCGACCTGCTGCGCGGCGCGGCGCAGGCGTTCCTTCGTGATTTCGGCGAGCGTCAGCGGTTTTTTCAGCTTCGCGCAGAAATCGGCGGCGGCCGTCTGCGTCTTGTCGCGGCGGTCGAGCGCCTCGGGCAGCTGCACGAGGATGTAGCGGCGCGCGCCGCCGTCGGTCGCGTTCACCTGCATGACAGCGTGGCCGGTCGAGCCGGAGCCGGCGAAGCAGTCGAGCACGATGTCGTCGCCGCGCGTGCACCAGCCGATCACGGCCGCCGCGAAGTCGACCGGCTTCGGCAGGTCGAACGGAATGCCGAGCGTCTTCAGCAGCGCGTCGTCGGAGCCGGCGAACGGCAGCACCGACGGCACGTTCTCGTACATGTTCTCGTCGAGGTAGTAGATCCGCTGCGGCTGCGTGGTTTCATCCGGGCCGAATTCGATCTGGCCGCGTTCGAGCAGCGCCTGCATCGTCGCCGGCGGGTTGCGCCAGCCGCGCGCCGGCATCGCGCACGGCTTGCCGGTGACCGGGTGGATCAGCGGCGTGAAATATTCTTCGGGCGCCTTCTTCTTGTTCGGCCAGGCCATCGACACGAGGCGGTACACGCGGCCTTCCGCCGACAGCCGGTCGTACATCACCTCGCCGCCGGACAGGTTGGTCTGCGCCTTCATCCACGCGCGGTACGCCTTCTGCGCGTCCTTCGGGTTGCCGCTGCGGTACACCGCGTCGTGCGCGGCGTCGAGCATGCGCTGCGCGTTGCGCTTCGGGCGCTTGAGCGGCGCCCGTTCGAGCAGCGTCTCGGCGTTGCGCGCGAACAGCACCAGCGATTCGTGCTGGTACGCGACGCCGCGCGCGTCGCCCTTCGGGTTGCGCTTGTCCCACACGGCCACGCCGAGCTCGTTTTCCTCGCCGAAGATCTCGCGCAGCATCAGCACCAGCGCATGCACTTCGTGCTCGTCGATGTGCACCGCGATCAGCCCTTCGTCGGACAGCAGCGCGTGCGCGAGCTTCAGGCGCGGATACATCATGTTCAGCCAGTCGGTGTGGAACCGGCCGTTCGCCTCGGTGTTGGTGCTGCGCTTCACGCCGGCTTCGGTCTGGCCCGTCATCGCCAGGTAGTGGCGGATGCTGTCGCTGAAGTCGTCCGGATAGACGAAATCGCTGCCGGTGTTGTACGGCGGATCGATGTAGACGAGCTTCACCTTGCCGGCGTAGCTCTTGTGCAGCAGCTTCATCACGTCGAGGTTGTCGCCCTCGATCACCAGATGGCGCGTGTCGTCCCACGCGACGCTGTCGTCGGGGCAGGGCCGCAGCGTGCCCGTCGACGGCGTGAGCGCGGCCTGGCGCGCGGCGCGCTTGCCGTGCCAGTGGAAGCCGTAGCGCTCGTCGGCGTCGCCGACCGTGCGCTCGCCGACCAGCGCCTTCAGCACGTCGACGTCGACCGACGCGCCGTGCGGGCCTTCGGTCACGAGTTCGGGGAACAGCGCCTTCAGGCGCGCGACGTTGTCGGCGGTGAAATCCGTCGACATCGCCTGCGGGCTGGCCGCATCGAGTTTCTGCATCGTCTTTTCCATCGGAACCCGGCCGCGCGCGCCAGGACGTCGGGCGCGCTCACGGCACCGGCGGCAACGGCCGCCCGGGCAAACCCGAAACGCTAGCGAGTCGGTCGGCGCAGGTCAAGCGCCGATGTGGGCCGGGCGCGTGCGCATCGGCCGCGATCGCCCGCCGGACGGGCCGCGAGCGGGTTCGGGCCGGTTGTCGCGCGGGGCGGCCGGCGGGCGCGCGACGGCGCCGCTCAAAGGCTGAAACAGGACGAAAAAAAGGGCACGGTCGGCGCAAGCGCCGGCGTGCCCGCATGGAGAATCCCGGAAGAAGGGTGCGGCAGGGCCCGGCGGGCCCCGCCCGGATGACCGCCTCGGGTCAGAAGCGCGTGCGGATGCCCGACGTCAGTTCGAGCTGGTTCTTCGCGCCGAACGTCGACGACACCGTGTAGCCGCCGTGCAGCTTCATGTAGTCGCCGGCCAGGTACACCTCGGTGCGCTTGCTCAAGTGATAGAACACCGACCCGTAGATCGTCTCCTTGAAACCGTTGGCGACGCCGTTGGTCAGGCTGAACGCGCCGAGGTTGGCGTTCGGCGTGAAGCCGTCCGCGTTGTTCGCGGCGTTCTTGATGCGCATCTGCTGGTAGCCGAGCTCGTAGTCGAGCGCGCCCTTCGGCGCGATCTTCATCGACACCGTCCACGAATCGTCGTGGCGCTGGCCGAGCGGGCCCTGGTCGCCGTTGTAGCGGAAGTAGCCGGCATTCAGGCGCACGATGTCGAACGTGTAGTTGCCGCCGACCGAGAACGTCTGGTTCCGGAAGCCGTTGTGGTTCACGTGGTTGTAGAAGCCCGACACGGCGAACGGCCCGCCGTTGTAGCCGAGCGCGGCCTGGTACGCGGAGCCGGTCGCGAACGACGTCGAGTTGCTGAACTGGTAGCCGGCGCTCGCGAAGATGCCGTTGCTGAACAGCTTCTTCCACGCGACGCCGTTGTTGTAGCGCGTGCCGGTCGGGCCGGCCGCGTAGAAGATCATCTGCTTGAAGTTGTTCGAGTTGGTCCAGCCGCCTTCCTCGGTCGACAGCTTCGCGGAGCCGTACGCGTCGCCGTAGATCGTCGCCGCATCGCGCGCGATCGTGTTCTGGAAGCCGGCCGTCAGCTTGCCGAAGCGCTCGTCCTCGACGCCGACCCACGCGTCACGGTCGAAGATCTGGCCTTCGTCTTCCATCTGGCCGTTCGCGACCACGAATTCGCTTTCCAGGCGGAAGATGATCTTCGTGCCGCCGCCGATGTCTTCAGCGCCTTTCAGGCCCCAGCGGCTGCCGCTGAACCACGGTTCGCCTTCGTTGCCCATCCCGATCACGTGCTTGCCGTTCGCATCGGCATGGGTCCGGTAGGTCGGAAAGCTCAGGTCCATCAGGCCGTAGAGCTGCACGGTCGACTGCGCATGCGCATGGCCGGCGCACAGGCCCGCCGCCGCGATGGAAAGGGCAAGGGTTTTTCGTTTCAAGATCGTCTCCTCCGAGCTGCCGCATTGAAATCCGGTCGTTGGCAGTACGTAATGTATGCCGACTCTTGCCGGCCACAGCGAGCGGGCCGACGCATAGCATCGTAGAGGGGGCAATCCTTCACGGCGCTTTCCCGGCGGAAAGAATCGGATCGGTGAAAACACCGAACGCGCAGCCATCACGGATCGGGCACGCGAGCGGAAGCGGTTCTGCCGGACGTCGGGCAGGCCTCGATGATGATTCGCGCTACGAATTGATGTGCGGAAGGCGGGAGGCGCGCCGCGTCAATCGTGCGCGCTCTTCATGCGCAGGATGTAACCGAGCCCGCGCAGCGTGATGATCTCGGCCGTGCTGCCGGCGAGATGCTTGCGCAGCCGGTGGATGTAGATGTCGATCGCGTCGGCGCTGGGCTCGTCGTCGAGCGCGAACACGCTGTCCATCAGCCGCGCCTTCGACACCGTCTTGTTCTGCTGCAGCATCAGCGTTTCGAGGATCGCGTGCTCGCGGCGGCGCAGCGCGAGCACCGCGTCGCCGCAGCGGAATTCGCGCGTACCGAACGCATAGACGAGGTCGCCGCACACGAGCTGCGTCGTGCCGACGCCGGCCTGCCGGCGGATCAGCGCACGGATGCGCGCCACCAGCTCGCGCGACTCGAACGGCTTCACGACGTAATCGTCGGCGCCCGCGCCGAAGCAGTCGACCTTGTCGTCGACCGAGCCGTGCGCGGTCAGCATCAGCACCGGCACGTTGTCGTTGCGGCGCCGCAGCCGTGCGAGCACTTCCTTGCCGCTGATGCCGGGCAGGCGCATGTCGAGCAGCACCGCGTCGTAGCGTTCGGTCTTGAGCACCGTGTCGGCCCGTTCGCCGTCGCCGACGCAGTCGACCGCGAAATCCTCCCCGCGCAGCAGGTTCACGATCCAGTGCGCGAGCTCGGCGTTGTCTTCGACCAGCAAAAGTTTCATGACGGCGTTCTCTTCAATCGAAAGCGGGCAACCGCACGGTCACGACGATCCCGCGATTGCCGGGCCCCGGCGCGAGCGACACGCTGCCGCCGTGCGCCTGCGCAATTTCGCGGACGATCGCGAGCCCGAGGCCCGAGCCCTCGGTGTCGGCCGACACGCGGTAGAACCGCTTGAATACGTGCGGTCGCGCTTCGGCCGGGATGCCGGGGCCGTCGTCGACCACGTCGAGCACGATCGCCTCGCCGTCGCGCCGCGCGCAGACCGTCACGCAGCCGCCCGGCTGGGTGTAGCGCACCGCGTTGTCGACGAGGTTCATCACCAGCGCGGTGAGCAGGCTGTCGCTGCCCGCGACGTCGAGCCGCTCGCCGAGATCCGCGCCGAGGTCGATGTCGCGCCGCTGCGCGAGCAGGATCGTCTCCTCCAGCACGCTCGACACCACCGTGGCCAGGTCGACGCGCTGGGTCAGGAGCGTCGACGGCGTCGCTTCCGCGTGCGCGAGCAGCAGCAGCTTGTCGGTCACGTCGGCCATCTTGCGGCTGCTGCGCTGCATGCTGTCGAGCACCGACGCGAGTTCACGATCGTCGTTGCCGCGCTGCTGCGCGTACTGGATCTGCGTGTCGAGCACCGCGATCGGCGTGCGCAGCTGGTGCGCGGCATCCGCGATGAAGCGGCGCTGCGTGGCCGTGTGCGTGTTCAGGCGCGCGATGCACTGGTTGATCGCGTCGACGATCGGCCGCAGTTCGTATTGCAGCCGCTCCGGGCGGATCGGCTCGAGTTCCATCGGCCCGCGGTCGGCCACGTCGTCCTTCAGCTTCATCAGCGGGCGCAGCTCGAAGGTGAGGCCGAGATAGACGAGCACCACCGCGAGCACCAGCATCAGGGACAGGCGCACGAGCTGCGGCCGCCAGATCGTCGCGACCATCGCGCCGTACGAACGCGTCGTTTTCGCGACGACCACGGTGACCGTCTCGACCTGCCCCTCGTCGTACAACTGGCGGTCGTAGGCCACCGCGCGCAGCGGCACGCCGTCGAGCGACGTGTCGTACAGCGTCGGCTCGATGCCGTGCCGCGCGGGCAGGTCGAGCGCAGGATTGCCGGCGAGCAGGCGCTCGTGGCCGTCGATCACCTTGTAGAACACCGAGTCGCCCGACGGCGATTCGAAGATCTCCAGCGCGGCGGGCGGCACGTCGGCCGCCGGCCGGCCGTTGCGCCATTCGACGTCCTCGCCGATCGTGCGCGCGGACGCGACGAGCGCGCTGTCCTGCACGAGCGCGGCCGTGGTCCGCGCGGTGTCGTACGACATCGCGCCGGCGATCAGCACGAACACCGCGAGCGGCAGCAGCAGCCACCACAGCAGTCGTCCGCGCAGGCTGTGCGCCATCCTGTTGCGCTCCTTCCCGGAAATGCCGAACCGCGCCGGGGTCGCCGGCGCGGTCGGGGTGTCATGTCAGGCGCCGGCGCGCGGCGTTCAGAACGCCGCGGGGCGCCACTTCAGCAGCCGCTTCTCGATCCGCGTCAGCAGGTAGTCGGCGGCCAGCGCGACCACGGCCAGCACGATCATCGCCGCGAACACGCCGCTCGCGTTGAACGCGCCCTGGGCGGTGGAGATTAACAGCCCGATCCCCTGCTTGGAACCCAGGAATTCGCCGACCACCGCACCGACCAGCGCGAAGCCGAAGCTCACGTGCAGGCTCGCGAGAATCCAGGAGAGCGCGGACGGGATCACGACCGACGTGGTGATCTGCCGGCGCGACGCGCCGAGGATCTGCGCGTTCGCGATCAGGTAGCGATCCGCTTCGCGCACGCCCTGGAACGCGTTGCCGAACACGACGAAGAACACCATCACGACGGCCAGCGCGATCTTCGACGCCATCCCGAGGCCGAGCGCGATCACGAACACCGAGCCGAGCACGACGCGCGGAATCGAGTTCGCGATCTGGATGTACAGGCCGAACACGTCGGCCATCAGCTTGTTGCGGCCGAGCACGATCCCGCAGATCACGCCGGCCACCGAGCCGATCAGGAAGCCGATCGCGGTTTCCTCGAGCGTGACCCACACCTGCGTGAGCAGCGGACCCTGCGACGTGCCGTTCACGAACCAGTCCTGGATCTGCGCGAAGATCAGCGACGGCATCGAGAAGAAGAACGGATCGATCCATTTCAGCCGGGCGGCGAGTTCCCACCCGCCCAGCACGATCACGAGTACGGCGATCCGCAGCGTGACGATCAGCGTGCGCCGGCGGCGCAGCCGGCGTTGCGCGGCGCGCTCGTCGTCCTCGAGCGTGGTCGCCGGAAGGGCGGTGGTGGGAAGCGTCATGTCGGTCATGCTCCTGTCCTTGCTGTTTCTTGCCGGTGCTTGTCGTGCGGCGTATGCGTCAGCCGATCTGCACTTCTTCGCGCAGGTCGTGCCAGATGTCCTTGGAAATTTCGATGAAGCGTGCGTCGTAGCGCACTTCCGACATGACGCGCGGGCGCGGCAGGTCGATTTCATACACGCGCTTGAGCGTCGCGGGGCGGGCGGTCAGCACGAACACGCGGTCGGCGAGCGCGATCGCTTCCTCGAGATCGTGCGTGACGAACACGACCGACCCCTTGTTCGCGGACCACAGCTGCAGCAGCTCGTCCTGCATCAGCGTGCGGGTCTGCATGTCGAGCGCGGAGAACGGCTCGTCCATCAGCAGGATTTCCGGCTGGTTGATGAAGGTCTGCGCGAGCGCGACGCGCTTTCTCATCCCGCCGGAGAGCTGGTGCGGGTAGTGTTTGGTGAACTTGTCGAGGCCGACCTTGCGGATCCACTCCTCGGCCTGCGCGTACGCGACGTCCTTCGAGCGGCCGCGAAACAGCGGGCCGGCCGCGACGTTGTCGATCACGTTGCGCCACGGGAACACGGCGTCGGCCTGGAACACGAAGCCGATGCGCGGGTCGATCCCGTCGACCGGGCGGCCCATCACGCGGACTTCGCCCGACACGGGCTTGAGCAGCCCGGTGATCAGGTTCAGCGTGGTCGACTTGCCGCAGCCGGTCGGGCCGACGATCGCGATGAATTCGCCGCGCGCGACGCTCATGCTGAAGTCGCGCAACGCGACGGTGGCCTTGCCTTCCGGCGAAATGAAGCGGCACGACACATTGCGAAACTCGATCGCCGGTGTGCTCGGGGAGACTGCCTGATTCATCGCATCGATCCTGCGGGTGAGGAGGGCGTCGCAGTGGCGGCGCCGGGCCGGTCAACCGGGCCGGAACGGGGAACGCCCGGCGGCGGGATCGCCGCCGCCGGCGTCGCGGCTTACTTTGCGTTCACGAAATCGTTCGTATAGGTGCGCGCCAGGTCGATGTGCTTGCCCTTCACCGACGGATTGAACGCCGACAGCACCTTCAGCACGGTCGCCGGACCGTCGGCCGGCATCTTGCCGTCGGCCGTGTACATCGGCAGCGACGCCTTCAGCGCGGCCACGTACAGCGCCTTGTCCTTCTGGTAGTCGGCCGGCATCTTCGCGGCGATTTCCTCGGCGCTGTGCGTGTGGATGAACTGCATCGTCTTCGCGAACGCGTGCGCGAGCTTGGTCGCCTCCGCCTTGTGCGCATCGGCCCACGCCGACTGCACGTACAGGCTCGCGGCCGGGTAGGTGCCGCCGAGCGCGGCGCGCGTGCCGTCCAGCGTGCGCAGGTCGACCAGCACCTTCGCATCGCCCATCTTCTCGAGCGCGGACACCGTCGGCTCGGTCGTCATCCCGGCGTCGATGCGGCCCTGCTTGATCGCGGCGATGAAGCTCGCGTCGGCGCCGACCGGCAGCATCGTGTACTGCGTCGACGGCACGCCGTGCTGCAGCGCAAGGTATTGGGTGAGGAAGCTCGTCGACGAGCCGAGGCCCGTCACGCCGAGCGTCTTGCCCTTCGCGTCGGCCATCGACTTGAAGGTCGGCGCGGCCTTGGTCGAGACCATCTCGACTTCGCCCGGCACCTGGCCGAACACGGCGATCGCCTTCACGTCCTTGCCCTTGCTCTGCAGGTCGATGGTGTGATCGTAGAAGCCGACGACGCCTTGCACGGCGCCCGCGAGCAGCTCGTTCTCGGCGTCGACGCCGGCCGGCTGCGACAGCAGCTCGACGTCGAGCCCTTCGGCCTTGAAGTTGCCGAGCTCCTGCGTGAGCCGCGCGGGCAGGTAGATCAGCTTCGCGATCCCGCCGACCATGATCGTGATCTTGCCGCCGTCGTCGGCGAACGCGGGATGAGCGGCGAGCGCGCAGCTCAGGCTGGCTGCAACGGCGAGGGTGCGCAGGATGGGTCGCATCGGGGTCGTCTCCTTCGTTGTATTCGTATGGCGCGATGCTTGCTGCATCGTCATCACGAGTATAGGGAGGCGAAACCTTCCGCAACCTTTCGCGGGTTGGCGGTTCGTTTAGGGGTTTTCCAGCAACGGGGGCGGAATGGGGGCGACCGGCGCCGAAGCGGGTCGACAGGGGACCGCGGGGCGTCTAGCGCCAGCCCAGCAACACCCGCCCCATCGCATCGAGCCCCATGTCGAACAGGTGCGACACGAACGGCACCAGGTTCGGCACCATCAGTTGCACGAGCAACAGCCCGACGAGCATCGTCACCGGAAAGCCGACCTGGAATACGCCGATCTGCGGCGCCGCGCGGTTCAGGATGCCGAGCGCGAGGTTCGCGATCAGCAGCGCCGCGACCACCGGCAGCGCGAGCAGCAGCCCCATCTCGAACACGACCGCGCCGAAGGTGGCGAGCGTGCGCCAGCCCGGCGCGTGCAGCAGGTCGCCCGACACCGGCAGCGACTGGAACGACGCGGCGAGCGCCGCGAACATCTGCAGGTGGCCGTCCACCGCGAGGAACGCGAGCATCGCGACCGCGTTCAGGAAACGGCCCATCACGGGTGTCGCGCCGCTCGTGTGCGGATCGAAGAAGGTCGCGAAGCCGAGGCCCATCGACAGCCCGATGAAGTCGCCGGCCGCCTCGACGGCCGCGAACACGAGCTGCATCGTGAAGCCCATCGCGACGCCGATCAGGAATTGCGTGACGAGGATCCAGATGCCCGGCGCGGAGAACACGGTGACGTCCGGCATCGCGCCGAGCGTCGGCGCGACGACCAGCGCCATGAACGCGGCCAGGCCGATCTTCACGCGCACCGGCACTGCCGCGTGGCCGACGACGGGCGCCGTCGCGACGAGCGCGAGCATCCGCACGAACGGCCACAGGAACGCCGTGAGCCAGCCGTTGAGCTGCGCGTAGGTAACCGAGAACATCGTCGCGGAACGGGGCTGCCGGCGCGCGGCTCAGCCGACGCCGAGCGTCGCGACGTGCAGCAGCGTCTGCCGCAGGTAGTCGAGCATCGTCGTCAGCATCCACGGGCCGGCGATCACGAGCGTCGCGGCGACCGCGAGCAGCTTCGGGATGAACGACAACGTCGCTTCGTTGATCTGCGTCGCGGCCTGGAACAGGCTCACGACGAGGCCGACCGCGAGCGCGACCAGCAGCAGCGGGGCCGCGAGCAGCAGGCCGACCATCATCGCCTGGTGCGCGAGCGTCATCACTTGTTCGGGCGTCATCGCGTGATTCCTCCGCGGCTTACGTGAAGCTCTGCGCGAGCGAGCCGATCAGCAGCTGCCAGCCGTCGACCAGCACGAACAGCATCAGCTTGAACGGCAGCGACACGGTGGACGGCGACACCATCATCATCCCCATCGACATCAGCACGCTCGCGACGACCATGTCGATGATCAGGAACGGGATGAACACCGTGAAGCCGATCTGGAAACCGGTCTTCAGCTCGCTCGTGACGAACGCGGGCACCAGCAGCGACAGCGGCACGTCGTCGGGGCCCTGCATCGGCGCGGCCTTCGAGATCTTCGCGAACAGCGCGAGGTCGGTCTCGCGGGTCTGCTTCAGCATGAAGGTCTTGAACGGCGCGACGCCGCGCTGCACGGCCTGCTCCATCGGCATCGAGCCGTCGGAGAACGGCTTGTAGCCGTCGTTGTACGCGCGGTCGAGCACCGGCGACATCACGAAGAAGGTGAGGAACATCGCGAGGCCGACGAGCACCTGGTTCGGCGGCGTCGTCGCGGTGCCGAGCGCCTGGCGCAGCAGCGACAGCACGATGATGATGCGCGTGAAGCTCGTCATCATCAGCAGCATCGCCGGCAGGAACGACAGCATCGTGAGCGGCAGCATCGTCTGCACGCTCAGCGAATAGGTGGTGCCGCCGTGCGGCCCCGGGCTCGCGTTGAACGCGGGCAGGCCGTTCGCCTGCGCATACGCGAGCGCAGGGGCGAGACAGAGGATCAGCACGGGCGCGACGCGCGCCGCGTGACGCAGGAATGCGTGTTTCATCGGAATGCGGAGACTGGAAGAGGGCGCGGCGCCATGTCAACGGTCCTTGCCACGCCCGAGGCGTTTCACGGCTTCGCCCGCGAGCGCGTCGCGAAACCGTGAGCCGAACGTGCCGGGCAGGCCGGCGTCGGGCGCATGGCCGCCGGCGGACGCGTCGGCCGGAACCGACCCCGCGGTCGCGGTGGCCGCCACCGAGGCGGCCGGCAGCGTATGCAGCAGGCGCACGTTGCCCGGCGCGACGCCGAGCACGAGCCAGGTGTCGCCGATCTCGACGATCGTCGCGCTTTCCTTCGCGCCGAGCCCGACGCTCGACACGACCTTGAGCGGGCCGCCGCGCCGCGCGGGCTGGAAGCCGAAGCGGCGCGCGAGCCACGCGCACGCGAACACGAGGCCGATCACGACCGCGAGCCCGACGAGCGTCTGCAGCACCGCGCCGATGCCGAGCGACGGCGCGGCCGAGCCGACCGTCACGCTCGACGCGATCGAACCGGGGTGGTTCACCGCGTTCATGTCCGCGGCGCCGGCCGGCGTGCACACGAGCGACGCGACGACGGCAAGCACCGTCGCCGCCATCGCGCGGCACACACGCTGGCCGGGCTTGACGACGTTCATCGATTCAGCTTCCGGATACGTTCGGCCGGCGTGATGATGTCGGTGAGGCGAATGCCGAACTTGTCGTTGACCACCACGACTTCGCCCTGCGCGATCAGGCAGCCGTTCACGAGCACGTCCATCGGCTCGCCGGCCATGCCGTCGAGCTCGACGACCGACCCCTGCGCGAGCTGCAGCAGGTTGCGGATCGCGATCTTCGTGCGGCCGAGCTCCACGGTCATCTTGACCGGGATGTCGAGGATCATCTCGATGTCGTTGTGCGTCGAGCTCGCCGCGGCCTTCGACAGCGGCTGGAACACGCCGGCGCCCGTCGCCCCGGCCGCCACCGGCTGCTGGTTCTGCTCGGCGAGCGCGGCCGCCCAGTCGTCCATGCCCGGATCCTCGTCGGCCGCGGCCGGCGCCTGCGCGTCGGCGGCCGACGCCGCGAGCGCTGCATCGGCCATCGCCTGCATGTCGTCGTCGGGCGTCTGGTTCAGCTCACTCATATCCACCTTCCTTCATCGAATCGCTCGCGCCGATCATCTTCTGCACGCGCAACGCATATTGACCATTGAAAATTCCGTAGCCGCATTCCATCACCGGCACGCCGTCGACCTTCGCGGTGATCGTGTCCTCGATCTCGAGCGGCAGCACATCGCCCGCGCGCAGGTTCAGGATCTTCTCGAACGTCGACGAGATTTCGGCGAGATTCGCGGTCAGCTCGACCTCGGCGGCCTGCACCTGCTGGGACAGCACGCGCACCCAGCGGCGGTCGACTTCGAGCGCCTCGCCCTGGATCGGCGAGCTGAGCACGTCGCGGATTGGCTCGATCATCGAGTACGGCATGCAGATGTGCAGCGTGCCGCCCGTCGGCCCGAACTCGATCGAGAACTGCGTGACGATCACGATCTCGTTCGGCGTCGCGACGTTCGCGAACTGCGTGTGCATCTCCGAGCGCACGAATTCGAACTGCAGCGGCCGCACGCTCTTCCACGCGGTCGTGTAGTGCTCGAACACGAGGTTCAGCAGCTTGCCGATGATCCGCTGCTCGGTGGCCGTGAAGTCGCGGCCCTCGACGCGCGTGTGGAAGCGCCCGTCGCCGCCGAACAGGTTGTCGACGACGAAGAACACGAGGTTCGGGTCGAACACGAACAGCGACGTGCCGCGCAGCGGTTTCACGTGCACCAGGTTCAGGTTGGTCGGGATCGGCAGGTTGCGGGTGAATTCGCTGTACTTCTGCACCTTCACCTGGCTGACGGAGATTTCCGCCGTACGCCGCATGAAGTTGAAGATGCCGATCCGCAACAGGCGCGCGAAGCGGTCGTTGATGATCTCGAGGCCGGGCATCCGGCCGCGGACGATTCGCTCCTGCGTCGCGATGTTGTAGGGGCGGACGCCCGATGTGTCGCGCTGCTCGTCGACTGCATCGGTTTCGCCCGTGACGCCCTTGAGGAGGGCATCGACCTCCTCCTGGGACATGAACTCCTGGTGACCCATACGCGCTCCTTTCGCGGCCGCGTTACTGGACGACGAACTCGGTGAACAGGACGTCGTCGACCTTCGCGCGCTGGTTGCCCGGCTGCGTCGGCTGCTCGATCAGCTCCCGCAGCTCCGTCGCGAGCGAACGTTTGCCGTCCGGCGTCGCAAGCTCCTCGGGATGCTTGTTCGACAGCGCGAGCAGGATCCGGCTGCGGATTTCCGGCATCCGCGCGGTCAGTTGCTCCTGCGCCTTCGGGTCCGTGAGCTTCAGCGACAGGCCGACGCGCAGGTAGTGCTGCGCGCCGTCGTCGGACTGCAGGTTCACGGTCAGCGGGTCGAGCGGGAAGAACACCGGCGCGGCCAGCGGCGCCGGCTCGGCGGGCGCGCTCGCGTGGCCGACGCCTGCCTTGCCCAGGAACACGTACATGCCGCCGGCGGCGGCGGCAGCCGCGCCCAGCGCGATGACGGCGATGAGCGCGATGCGCTTGAACTTGCCGGACGAAGCCGGCTTGTCGGCGGTCGGGTTTGCGGTCGTGGCCATGTGAATGCGTGCGTGATGTCTCGTAGCATGCATTGTTCGGCATCCGGGCCGAGGCCGATGGGCGGAAAAGAGGGGGGAATTGCGGCTATCTCAGCCGATTGTCGGCCGGCGCGGCTCGATGCAGGGCAGGAACGGCGGGGAAACGATCCCCGGGGAGGAGCGGAGTGCGGCCGGCGGGAACAGACCGTCAGGCGAGGAACGCGGCAGGGCGGCGAGCGGCGCCCGCCCGCGCATCCGTCGTCAGATCGGCAGCAGCGTGAGCAGCGGCGCGATCAGCACCATCGCGACGCCCGCGATCATCATCGTCAGGCTCGACACGACGCCTTCCTCGCTGCCGATCTCGCGCGCCTTCGCGGTGCCCACGCCGTGGGCGGCCGCGCCGAACAGCGCGCCGCGCGCGAGCCGCGTGCGCATCGGCACGAGCGCCAGCACGAGCTCGCCGAGCAGCATCCCGCAGATGCCGGTCGCGATCACGAACAGGGCCGTGAGGTCCTTCGGCGCATGGATCTTGTCGGACACGGCGAGCGCGAACGGCGTCGACACCGAGCGCGTCATCAGCGAGCGCTGCAGCTCGGGCGACAGGTGCAGCAGCTTCGCGAGCAGCAGCGACCCGCATACGCCCGCCGCGATCCCGACCGCGACGCCGACCGACAGCGACAGCCAGTGGCGACGGATCAGGTCGCGATAGTCGTAGATCGGCACCGCGAACGCGATCGTCGCCGGGCCGAGCAGCCACATCAGCCAGCGCGTGTCGCGGAAATAGACCGAATACGGGATGCCGGTCAGCAGCACGAGCAGCACCAGCACGCCCGGCACGAACACGAGCGGCGAGAACAGCAGCGTTTTCTTGTACGCATAGAGCCGCTTCGACGCGAAATACAGCACGACGGTCAGCACGAAGCAGCCGACGGAGATCGCGGTATTCACCCGGTCGGCGGGCAGGTTCGATAGCGCGGCGAGCATGAACGGCTCCGGCTCAGTGCGCGATGGCGCTCAGGCGCGCGCGGCGGCGTTCCGCGAACACGCGCTGCGCGGCGAGCCGGCGTTCGAGCTTCGCGGCGAGATCGACCGCGACGGCCACCGCGACCATCACGAACGCGGTGCCGGCGAGCATCACCAGCGCGATGCGCCAGCCGTCCTCGCGGAACAGCCCGCCGTACTGCACGGCCGCGACGGCGGCCGGCACGAAGAACAGCAGCATGTCGGACAGCAGCCAGTTCGCGCCGTCCTTCACCCACGCCGGCGCGACGCGACCCGAGAACAGCAGCACGAGCAGCACCGCGAGGCCGATCACGCCGGACGGAATCGGCAGCCCGACCTTGCGCACGGCCCAGTCGACCGCCATCCACAGCACGCCGAGCGCGGCGGCCTGCAGCACGATCCGGCCCGTGTGCGCGAGGCTGCCCGAAGCAGCGGGGCGGGCGGCGGCAGTGGCGGTCGGCTTGTTCATGGCGGGCTCCATACAGATGTTTCTGTCAATGGAGCAAGTATAGGGTTTCCCCTAACCATAAATAAAATGACTTGTCTCTATCCTTGTCATTCCAATTCGGAATTCGCTTGCATTCAGCCGCACCAATCTGGGGAGTGATCGATGGAATTGCGCGCACTGCGGTACTTCGTCGAGGTGGTTCGTCAGCAGAGCTTCACCGCGGCGGCCGACAAGCTGTTCGTCACGCAGCCGACCATCAGCAAGATGGTGAAGGCGCTGGAAGACGAGATCGGTTCGCCGCTGCTGCTGCGCGACGGCCGGCAGATGGTGCTGACCGACGCCGGGCGGATCGTGTTCCAGCGCGGCCAGGACGTGCTGGCCGCGCAGGCGCAGCTGCAATCGGAGCTGAACGATCTCGGCACGCTCGGACGCGGCGAGCTGACGATCGGCATTCCGCCGCTCGGCGGTTCGCTGTTCACGCCGATCATCGCCGCGTACAAGCAGCGCTACCCGAACATCGAGCTGAAGCTGTTCGAGCAGGGCGCGCGGATGATCGAGGCCGCGCTGACGTCGGGCGAGCTGGAGCTCGGCGGGCTGCTGGAGCCTGTCGATCCCGGCACGTTCGAGCGGCTGCCGATGGTGCGCGCGCCGCTGTGGCTCGTCGCGCCGCGCGAGTCGCGCTGGGAGGACCACGCGGCCGTGCCGCTCGCGGATCTCGCGCGCGAATCGTTCGTGTTCTATGCGGAAAGCCTCGCGCTGCACGACGCGGTGCTCGATGCGTGCCGGCAGGCCGGCTTCACGCCGTCGATCGTGAGCCGCAGCGGCCACTGGGATTTCATGGCCGCGCTCGTGCATGCGGGCGTCGGCATCGCGCTGCTGCCCGAGCCGTATTGCCGGCGGCTCGACGCGGGGCAGTTCACGTGCCGGCCGATCGTCGAGCCGGAAATCACGTGGGCGATCGCGCTCGGCTGGCTGAAGAAGGGCTATCTGTCGCACGCGGCGCGCGCCTGGCTCGACGTCGCGCGGGCGACGCTGCCGCTCGCGCCGGCCGACGATCTGGCGTTCGGGGGATTGCGGGCGCGGGAGTGAGGCAAGGACGAGACGTTCGGCACGCTGATTTCATTCAGTGCCGTCGAATCTGTTTCGAATCGTGTCGGCGTGCAACGCATCGAAATCCTCGGGGACCCGAATCTGCCCCTTCATGAATCCGACCCGCGATACCGGAGCAAGCGTCGGTGCCGAGGCAATCGGCACGACTTTGACCAGCGGCTTGCCGTGGTTCTCGATGACGAACGGTTCACCAGAACGAATTGCGTCATCGATCAAAAGCGACAGGTTCCTTGTCGCATCACGTAGGTCATAAGTCGGCATTTCACTGTTCCGCGAGTCCGGGTCGGCCAGCTTAGCTCTTTATCTATGTGGCGGACGCCGCATGGGCGGCGTGCCGGGAACCCGAACGCGACCGCCTCAATGCCCCATCGCCGGCCCCGCGCCCTTCTTCGGCTTCGTGATCCACACGAGCGCCGCGAGCGCGATGAACACGCCCGCCGACAGATGGAAGAAGTCGTTGGTCGCCATCATGAAGCCCTGCTGCGTGACGAGCTGGTTGAGTTGCGCATTGGCCGTCTGCCCGACGATGCCGAGCTGCGCGAGCGCGCCCTGGTAGTCGGTCGTGTTCTGCGCGTAGACGCTCACCGATTCCGAGAGCCGCGCATGATGGTAGATCGCGTCGTTCTCCCAGAACGTCGAGCTGGCCGCGGTGCCGATCGCGCCGGACAGCGTGCGCAGGAAGTTCGACAATCCCGACGCGCTCGCGAGCCGCTCGTCGGAGATGCTCGACAGCGTGATCGTCGTCATCGGCACGAAGAAGCACGCGACGCCGATGCCCTGCACGAGCCGCGGCAGGATCACGTGGTTGAACGGCACGTCGAGCGTAAACGTCGCGTTCCACAGCGACACGCCCGCGAACACGATGAACGCGAAGCTCGCGACCATCCGCAGGTCGAGCCGGTGCATGTTGCGGCCGATCAGCGGCGACAGCACCAGCGCGAGCAGCCCGACCGGCGCGGTCGCGAGGCCAGCCTTGCCGGCCGTGTAGCCCATCACCGTCTGCAGCCACAGCGGGAAGATCACGACCGAGCCGAAGAACGCCATGAAGCCGAACGAGATGATCAGCGCGCCGAGCGCGAAGTTGCGGTCCTTGAACAGCGACAGGTCGACCACCGGCTCCTTCTCGGTCGCCTCCCACACGAGCATGAACGCGAGCGACACGACGGCGATCAGCGCGAGCGCGACGATGAACGACGAGTTGAACCAGTCGCGGTCCTTGCCGAGGTCGAGCATCATCTGCAGGCACGACACGCCGATCACGAGCAGCGCGAGGCCGATTGCGTCGATCCGCTGCTTCGACGTCTTCGTTTCGCGGCCGCGCAGCAGGAAGTACGCGCAGGTCGCCGAGAACACGCCGATCGGCAGGTTGATGTAGAAGATCCACGGCCACGTGTAGTTGTCGCTGATCCAGCCGCCCAGCAACGGGCCGAAGATCGGGGCGACGATCACCGTCATCGCCCATAGCCCGAGCGCGAGCCCGCGTTTCGCGGGCGGGTAGCTGCGCATCAGGATCGTCTGCGACAGCGGCACCATCGGCCCCGACACGAGGCCTTGCAGCAGCCGGAACGCGATCAGCGTCTCGAAGTTGGTCGCGAGGCCGCAGAGCGCCGACGCGATCGTGAACGCGAGCACCGACAGCGTGAAGAGGCGCACCTCGCCGACCCGGCGCGCGAGCCAGCCGGTGAGCGGCACCGCGATCGCGGACGCGACCGAGTACGACGAAATCACCCACGTGCCTTCGCTCGTCGCGACGCCGAGGCTACCCGAGATGGTCGGCACCGCGACGTTCGCGATCGACGTGTCGAGCACTTCCATGAAGGTGCCGAGCGCGAGCCCGACGGTCAGCAGCGCGAGTGCGCCGCCGGTCAGCGGCGCGGGTTCGGCGGCGGGGGAGGGGGCGGATGCCGTTGTGGCGGACATCGGAATCTCCTAGACGCGGCGCGCGCGACGCGCCGGCACAACGCACGGGCGCGCGACGCAGCGCGACCCGGCCGGGTGGAATGAAAAAGGGAAAAAGCGGAGCGCGTGCCTCGTCATCTTCTGCCCAGACAGAGAAATAAGCGAATGCTTAACCTAGACATGAGGGCTCCGCGCACATCAGCAGTCGGGTTCGTCGGGCTTCGGGCAGCCGGTCGAGCCGGGCCCGTTGGCGATGAAACGCTGCAGCAGGCCGGTGAGCGTCGCCAGTTCGTCGGCCGAAAAGCCCTCCAGTTGCGCGTTGAGCGCGGTCGCGACCAGCGACGGCAGCGCGCGGGCGGCTTCGAGGCCGCGCTCGGTCAGCGTCAGCTCGATCATCCGGCGGTCCTGCTCGCTGCGCGCGCGTGCGATCAGCCCCTTGCGTTCGAGCCGGTCGAGCATGCGCGTCATCGAGCCGCTGTCGTACGACATCTTGCGGGACAGTTCGAACGGCGTGCGCGCGTAGCCGCGCGACAGCAGCAGGATCACGCCGATCTGCTGCGCGGTTAGGTCGAGCGGCTCGAGCGCGCGATCCATCCGCTCGACGAGCGCCTGCTTCGCCTTCGACAGGTAATAGCCGAGGCTCGTTTCCAGCGCGATGTTCTCGGGATCGTAGAGGCCGCCGGTCATACGATTGCGCGCGCAGCAACAGTGCGTTTCGGGTTAAAACGCGCCCAGTATCTTGAAAAATGATTGCTTAGTCAATATTATTTGAGTCAACCAGTTACGACGTGCATGTTGCACTGCCGGAGACTATGTTCTGACCGATTGGCCCGCGCTGCCGGGCACCCGAGGATGTTCGCGATGCTGTTCCTGAAAAATGCCGCCGGCGCGCTGCGCCGCAACCTGACCGATACCGCTCATCATGTGTTCTCCGGGCCGCACCGCGGCTGGAAGATCGCGCTGTATGTGACGATGCTGGTCGTGCCTGGCGGCTCGCTCGCGGCGCTCGGGTTCGCATGGTTCGATCATCGCCGGCAGCGCAACGCGAAGGGCGGCGCCCGCCGTACGAGCCAGCCGGCCGTGACGGAGCCGTCGACATGGCGGGCCGCCGCCGAACCCGTCCCGGTGCCCGTGCGCTGCCACTGACGCTGCACCGCTCCCGCCGCTCTCCGCACGATCCTGTCTGATCGCCGGCCGCGTCACGCGCGGCCGGTGTCGTACGCCCGTTCGCACGCCCGTTTTCCCGCAAGCCGGCCGTAATGGCCGGTAAACCGGCCGGCCGCGCCGGTAACACATTCGGGCTGTCGCCCACCGTACCCTTAGGGCTGCGCAGCTTTCCCGCCGTCAGTTACCATTTGTCCGCCAGCGGCATGACGACCGCATCGCGCGGCGCCGCTCGCCGGCCGTCACGCCCAGACAGGAAAACCACCATGCCGTACGCCCCCCTCCCGCGCGCCGTTCGCCCGCTGAGCGCCGCCGTCGCCATCGCGACGGCCGTGCTGCTCGCCGGCTGCGCCGTCGGGCCCGACTATCACCGGCCCGACACGTCGATCCCCGCCGCCTTCAAGGAAGCGCCGGCCGGCTGGAAAGTCGCGCAGCCCGCCGATCGCGCCGACCGCGGCCCGTGGTGGACGGTCTACAACGATCCGCAGCTCGATGCGCTGATCGGCAAGCTCAACGCGTCGAACCAGACCATCGCGCAATCGGCGGCCGCCTACCGGCAGGCGCGCGCGCTCGTCACCGAGGCGCGCGCCGCGTATTTCCCGACCGTCGGGCTGACCGCATCGGGCTCGCGCGCGCGGACGCCGCGCACGTCGCTGTCGTCGGGTTCGTCGTCGAATTTCGGCAGCGGGTCGACCGGGTCGATCAACAACAGCTACAGCGTCGGCCTCGACGCCAGCTGGGAACCCGACCTGTGGGGCAAGGTGAGCCGCACCGTCAGCGCGCAGCGCGCCGGCGAAGCGGCCGCCGCGGCCGATCTCGCGAACGCGCGGCTGTCGCAGCAGGCGCTGCTCGCGCAGACCTACTTCCAGTTGCGCACGTCCGATGCGCTGCAGAAGCTGCTCGACGACACCGTGCAGTCGTACCAACGGTCGCTGCAGCTCACGCAGAACCAGTACGCGCAGGGCGTCGCCGCGCGCGCGGACGTGATCCAGGCGCAGACGCAGCTGCAGAGCGCGCAGGCCGCGCAGATCGACAACGGCGTCGCCCGCGCGCAATACGAGCATGCGATCGCGACGCTGATCGGCGAGCCGGCATCGACCTTCTCGCTGCCGCCGAACCCGCTCGCGGCCGAGCCGCCGATCACGCCGGTCGACGTGCCGTCCGCGATCCTCGAGCGCCGGCCCGACATCGCGGCGGCCGAGCGCCGCGCCGCGGCCGCGAACGAGCAGATCGGCGTCGCGATCGCCGCGTTCTTCCCGACGCTCACGCTGTCGGCCACCGGCGGCTTCCAGAGCTCGGTGTGGTCGCAGCTGTTCACGCTGCCGGCGCGCTTCTGGACGGTCGGCCCGCAGCTCGCGGCCACGCTGTTCGACGCGGGTCTGCGCGCCGCGCAGACCGATGCGGCGCGCGCGACCTACGACCAGGACGTCGCCGCCTATCGGCTCGCGGTGCTCACCGCGTTCCAGGACGTCGAGGACAACCTCGCGTCGCAGCGCATCCTCGCGCAGGAAATCGACGTGCAGCGGCAGGCCGTCGACAGCGCCGAGCACGCGCTCGCGATCGTCACGAACCAGTACAAGGCCGGCACGGTCGCGTACCTGAACGTGCTGACCGCGCAGACCACCGCGTTCACCGCGCAGCAGAAGCTCGCGACGATCGCCGGGCAGCGGATGGTGTCGTCGGTCGGGCTCGTGAAGGCGCTCGGCGGCGGCTGGAACGTATCGGAGATGGCGCGCGAGAACGGCGACATGGCAGCGCCGGCGCCCTTGCCGGCGTCCGGTGCGGCCGTGCCCGCGGCCACCGCACCGTCAGTCGCCGCGCCGCTCGCGCAGAAGTAGGAAGGAAAGCGGGCGACGCGCGCGTTCAGCGCTGCGCGTCGCCGAAGATCAACGACACCTGGTTGTTGCCGATCGGGTGGCCGAGCAGGTTCAGCAGCCCGGCGAGGTTCGCCTGTTGCTCGGGCGCCGCGTGCGCGGTGCCGCGGAACGATCCCTGGCCGGGGCCGAAGCTGCCGTGCCCGTCGAGGAACAGCGGGCCCTGCGTCGTCGACAGGTCGAGATCGGCGCCCGCGCCCTTCGCCTGCAATACCGCGCGGTACGAACCGAGCGGCTTCACGCGCGACACGCGCGAACTCATCGAATCGATCGTCACCGTCAGCTGGCCGAACGCGTTGTTGCCGATCAGCCGCCAGTCGCTCCAGCCGAGCCGCACGTCGCCCTGCAGGTCGAGCGTGTTGAACGGCGTGCCGAGCCCCGTGAGCAGCGACGCAGGCACGGCCATCGTGCCCGCCGACAGCACCGCGCCGCGCCACGTCGCATCGAGCGTGACCGCGTCGGGCATCGCTTCCGTCTGCCGCATGCGCATCTGCACGCGCCCGGTCAGCAGCGGCCAGAAGCGCGTGGTCCATTCGACCCGGCCCGGCAGCAGCGTCGCCGCGCTCTGGTCCGCGCCTGGCGCGAGCATCAGCGTGCCCGAGCCGTGCCACAGCGACCCGTCCGGATCGACGAGATTCACGTGGCCGCCGGTCGCCCGCGCGAACTGCGGCGCGATCCACGCGGCCGGCGCGAGCGCGACGAGCGTCACCGCCGTCGCCAGGCCGCCTGCCAGCACCCACGGCAACACGGCGACGAGCCGTCTCACCCACGGCCGCATCGGCCGGCCTTCGTTCGCGTCATCCACTGCCGTCATCTATTTCTGGACGGAAGGTTGCATCACGGCCGTCAGGTCCACCTGGCCGTCTTCCTTCAGCGCCGTCGCATGCGCCTCGCCGACCTGCACCTTGAACTGCCGGCGCGCATCGTCGAGCCACTGGGTCCATGCCGGGAACGACACGTTCTTCATCTGGATCTGCACGCCGTTGCCGACGATCTGCACCTGCGCGCCCTGCAGCCCGTGATCGGACAGCGACGCGGTCAGCGCATCCTTCAGCGCGAGGCCGGTCGGCGCGACGCCTTGCGCGGCGGCGGCCAGCGACTTCGCCTCGTTCGCCTGCGCGGTCATCTGCGCGAGTTCGTGACGCATCGTCGGCAGCTCGCGCTGGATCCGCGCACGGCCTTCCTGCGCGGGCGACCACAGCACCGAATACGCGATCGCGACCGCCAGCACGGCGCCGCCCCAGCCGAGCAGCGTCTTCTCGCGCGGCGTGCGCTCGCCCCAGAACTGGGCCAGCGTCTGGTTCAGTTGTTCGGTTTTCATGAGCGGCTCCGGATCGTCCATTTGCCCGTGTTGCTGTCGACTTCGCCGGACAGTCCGTTACGCGCGAGGCGCTGCGTGAAATCGGGATCGACCTTGACCTCCGGCTTGAAGCCGACGTCGAGCCGCCGGTCGTGATAGTCGAGCGACGCGATGCCGTTCAGCGGCAGCGCGCCCATCGAACGCGACAAGCCGCTCGACAACGCGAGGAAATCGTTCGGCGACAGCTCGCCGGCCGCGAGCCGAAGCTGGTCGAGCTGGCGCTGCATCTGCGCGGGCGGATCGAGCACGGTGGTCGTCTTCGGGAACGCGGACAAGAGCGTCTCGGTGATCTGCGCGGACAGCGCGTCGCGCTCACGCGACAGCTTCCACCAGTGCAGGTTCATCCCGATCACCGCGACGCCGAGCGTCGCCGCGGCCAGCGCGATCGGCACGCGCAGGCGCTTCACCGTCGCGCGGTCGAAGCGCCACGGCTGCGACTCGAACTCGAACTGGCACAGATCGAATGGCTCGGTCAGCGCCCGGCGCGCGAACGTGTCGAACGACAGCGGCGCGGCGCCCGGCAGCAGCGGCGCGTCGGTGCGGCCGACCGACGCGAGCCGCGGCTCCGCGCCCGGCTCGCCGAGTTCGTACAG